>ERZ501016.30-NODE-30-length-84538-cov-8.904206_pt1 | contig 84538 bp, 76 predicted proteins | sample MGYA00248889_ERZ501016 | MGnify/ENA primary metagenome ERZ501016 (study PRJEB25958, sample SAMN03398594) | human skin metagenome | study: EMG produced TPA metagenomics assembly of the Human Skin Microbiome Metagenome (human skin metagenome) data set. | reverse complement strand
TGCACGAGCGCCGCCGGTCGAAGTCTTCAACGCTCGCAGACGCGAGCGGGCCCCCACCCCTTCCCCTCCCCACAAGGGGGAGGGGGTTCAGCTCTCCAGAAGACCTAGTGCGCCGCGAAGCAATCCATCTCGCGCCGTCAGCGGCATCGACCGCGTTCGCTCTGAGCGGATAGGTAGCGATCGATTGCTTCGCTACGCTCGCAATGACGGCAGGGAGAGCGCCAGCGTAAAGCTAATCGAAACGCCGCCCAGCAGTACGCAGCGTCACCGAACGACGCCCCGCAACTACCCTCAAAAGCGGAACTGCGTTCCCACGAACACCGCCTGGCTGTCCTGCCGGGCGTCGGTGATCGGCGCCAAGCGGTCGTCTTCGCGGCGGAGGCGGACGCCGGCGGTGATGTCGACGTTGCGCGTCAGGCGGTAGCTGCCGGTGACGTCCACCTCGACCGGCCGTTCGGCGTCGAGAGTGCGGCCCGCGCGGCTGCGGGTCGGGGCCGCGAGGGCGGGCTGCGCCACCTCCAGATCGCCGCCGAAGCGCGACGGGCGCTGCGTCGGGTCGACTGGACGGCGTGCCTGCGGTAGCGCCGAAATATCGACGTTCGTCGCCTGATCGATATCCGGCGAAGCGAAGCGCGTGAAGCCGATCGCGCTCCCCAGACGGTAGCTTACCGGAGCGATATTGATCGCCGGCGCCCCGGGCGCGCTGGCGACGCGGGTGGGCAACGCAGCCGGCAGTGCGCCAGCCAGGCTGCGCATCGGCATCGCGCGGCGGACCAGCGTCACCTCGCGATTGGGAACGCGCGACAGGGCGGGCGTGAAGCTGAACGAGCGGCGCGCCTCGGTCGAGATGGCGGCGTAACGAGCGAGCAGCGCAGGCTCACCCTTGGCCGGAGTGAACCGCCCGGCGAGCGCAGACAGCGCCGCCTCCCGCGATGGCGTGCCGACGTTCGCCGCCGCGACAGCGACGGGCGCGACGGCAAGCGCGGCTGCGGCGATTGCCGCTCCACCCACCATCTTCAAGGCACGCGCTGACATCATGCGACCGGTAACGCTCCGACTCCGATTGCGGATGCGTAGCATATCGCCGTTCGCGCGGGAATTTCCAGCGACGGAGTCGCTTTCCTCTCGCACTGTTGCCCCCATGCATCGCTTGCCCTGAAAGCGCGCGCGAGCGGCGCGCTTGCGGGGGGTCGCGGAGCCGCCTAAAGCAAGCGTTCCGAACGTTTCGACCAGCCTTTTGAGGATGTCCATGACCCGCCCGATTCCGGCCCTTTCGCTCGCGCTTGCCGCGGTTTCGCTGGTCATGCTGCCGGGTTGTGCCGGTCGCAAGGGGCCGAGCCGCGCTGACCTCGCCGCGAGCCAGGTGACGACGATCGGCGTCAACGCCTACCTCTGGCGCGCGAGCCTCGATGCGCTGTCTTTTGCGACACTGACGCAGGCCGATCCCAACGGCGGCGTCATCGTTACCGACTGGTACGCCAACCCCGCGAACCCGGGCGAGCGGGTGAAGCTGACCGTTGCGATCCTCGACCGCGATCTGCGGGCCGACGCGCTGCGCGTGTCGGGCGCGCGGCAGGTGGCGCAGAACGGGACGTGGGTCGACGCGCCGATCGCCGCGGCGACGGTGCAGCGGGTGGAGGAGATCATCCTCACCAAGGCGCGCGACCTTCGCCGCGTCGCCGGGGCCGGCCGCTAAGCGCGGCGCACCCCTCCCATGAACAGCGCTGAAGGAAGCGCCAGCCCCGCCGCGTCCGGCTTCGACCCGGCGAGCATCGACGCCGCCGCGCAAGCCCGATGGGCCGTGGCGGACTGCTTCAACGCGGACCGTCATCCCGACCGGCCCAAGGCTTATATCCTCGAGATGTTCCCTTACCCATCGGGGCGCATCCACGTCGGCCACGTGCGCAACTATGCGATGGGCGACGTCCTCGCGCGCTACAAAGCGGCGACCGGACATGCGGTGCTGCACCCGATGGGCTGGGACGCGTTCGGCATGCCCGCCGAGAACGCGGCGATGGAAAAGGGCGTCCACCCCGGCGGCTGGACCCGCGACAACATCGCGGCGATGCGCGCGCAGCTCAAACGGCTCGGCCTCGCGATCGACTGGAGCCGCGAGTTCGCCACCTGCGACCCCGAATATTACGGCCATGAACAGGCGCTGTTCCTCGACCTTTATGAGGCGGGGCTGGTCACGCGGCGCGAAAGTTACGTCAACTGGGACCCGGTCGACATGACCGTGCTCGCCAACGAGCAGGTCATCGACGGCAAGGGCTGGCGTTCGGGCGCGCCGGTCGAGCGCCGCAAGCTCAGCCAGTGGTTCCTCAAGATCACCGACTTCGCCGACGAACTGCTGGAGGGGCTCGGCAGCCTCGAACATTGGCCGGACAAGGTGCGGCTGATGCAGGAAAACTGGATCGGCAAGAGCCAGGGGCTTGAGTTCCGCTTCGCCTTCCCCGCCGGTTCGGCCCCGGTGGCGGGCGAAGATGGCGTGGCGGTGTTCACGACGCGGCCCGACACGCTGTTCGGGGCGAGCTTTGTCGCGGTCGCGCCCGACCATCCGATTGCGGAGGCAATGGCCGCCAACTCACCGCGGCTCGCCGACTTCATCGCCGAATGCCGCGCGATGGGGACCGCGCAGGCGGAGCTCGACACCGCGGAAAAGCGCGGCTTCGACACCGGCCTAAGGGTCCAGCATCCGCTCGACCCCGACCATCATCTGCCGGTCTGGGTCGTCAACTATGTGCTGATGGACTACGGCACCGGCGCGATCTTTGGCTGCCCGGCGCACGATCAGCGCGACCTCGATTTCGCGCGCGCCTACGAACTGCCGGTGGTGCGCGTGCTCGCTGATGGCGAGGAGACCGCCGCACGCTTCGACGGCGACGAGGCGTTCACTGGCGAGGGCGTGATCGTCAACTCGCGCTTCCTCGACGGAATGAGCATCGACGCCGCCAAGGCCGCGGTGATCGCCAAGGCGGAGGCCGAGGGCTGGGGCGAAGGGCGCACCGTCTGGCGGCTGCGCGACTGGGGCGTATCGCGCCAGCGCTACTGGGGCACCCCGATCCCGATGATCCGCTGCGAAAGCTGCGGCATCGTGCCGGTTCCGCGCGAACAGCTCCCCGTGGTGCTGCCCGAGGACGTCAGCTTCGACCGCCCGGGCAACCCGCTCGACCGCCATCCGACGTGGCGCGACGTCGACTGTCCGAAATGCGGCGCGGCGGCGAGCCGGGAGACCGACACGCTCGACACCTTCGTCGATTCGAGCTGGTATTTCCTCCGTTTTGCGAGCCAGCCTGCGGACAAGCCGTTCGACGCGGCAGAGATCGCGCGCTGGCTGCCGGTCGATCAGTATATCGGCGGGGTCGAGCATGCGATCCTCCACCTCCTTTACGCGCGCTTCTGGACGCGCGCGCTGGCGCGGGTCGGGCGCATCGACGTGCGCGAGCCGTTCCGCCAGCTGTTCACCCAGGGCATGGTCACTCACGAGACCTACGCGCTGCGCGAAAGTCCCGATGCACTGCCGCTATGGCTTTCGCCCGATGAGGTTGTGCGTTCCGGTGGCGGGGCGACGCATCGCGACAGTGGCGCGCCGGTCGAAGTCGGCCGCGTCGTCAAAATGTCCAAGTCGAAGAAGAACGTCGTCGACCCGGACGCGATCATCGCCCGCTATGGCGCCGACGCGGTGCGCTGGTTCGTGCTGAGCGATTCGCCCCCCGAACGCGACCTCGTCTGGTCGGAGGCGGGTATCGAAGGCGCGAGCCGCTTCATGCGGCGGCTGTGGCGTCTGATCGAAGGCGTGGCGGCGCAACCCGGCACCAGCGAAATCTCTGACGCCGACCTCGCCAAGGCCATTGCCCGAGCGACGCATGGGGTGGCGCAGGATATCGAGGCGCTGGCGTTCAACAAGGCCATCGCCCGCCTCCACGACCTCGCCAACCGCGTCGAGAAGGCGCCCGACGGCCCTGCAAAGGCCGCCGCCGTGCGCGCGATGCTGCCGCTGGTGGCGCCGATGGCCCCGCACCTCGCCGAAGCGGGCTGGGCGTTGCTCGGGGGTGAGGGGCTGATCGCCGACGCGCCCTGGCCGTCATACGATCCCGCACTGCTGGTCGACGACAGCGTGACCATCGCGGTGCAGGTGAGTGGCAAGCTGCGCGACACCATTACCCTCCCCCGCGACGCGGACAAGGCGGCGATGGAGGCTGCGGCGCTGGCATCGGACAAAGTGCAGCGCGCGATCGACGGTGCGACGCCGCAGCGGATCATCGCCGTCCCGGGGCGGCTGGTGAACATCGTCCTGTGACCCGCCGAGCGCCCCTGTTGCTGGCACTGGCCGCCGCATCGTTGAGCTTGGTCGGTTGCGGTCTAACGCCGCTCTACGCGGGCGGGCAAGGCGGTCGCATCGCGAACACGCTGCGCAGCATCTCGGTCGACCCGATCGAGGGGGAGACCGGCTGGATCGTGCGCGACGCGCTGCGCCAGCGACTTGCCGCCGCGGGCACCAGCGTGCGCGATTCAGGCGCGCGTTACCGGCTCGCGGTCCGGCTCGACGACCGCATCAGCGGTTTGGGCGTGCGGCTCGACGACACGGTCAGCCGCGAACGTCGCACGCTTCGCGCGCGCTGGCAGCTGATCGACGCCGCGAGCGGGGAGACGCTGCTCGACGCGACCTCCGGCACCGATGCGGGGATCGACGTGGTGGGCAGCGAATATGCGACCATCGCCGCCGAACGCACCGCGCTCGAACGGCTTGCGGAAGCGCTTGCCGGGCAGATGGTCGCGCGCGTCGCCGCCTATGCCGCGACCGGCGCAACGGCTGGCGAACCTACCCCCGCCCCGTCCCGCTGAGCGGGCCTTCCGGCTATGCCGCTCAAGTCGTCCGAGGCCCACAAGCAGCTGAGCCAGCCGAACCCGAAGGTCCGGCTCTACGTCTTCTGCGGCCCCGACGAAGCCGGCTCGCGCAAGCTGATGGCGATGCGCGTTGCGGCGCTGGGCGAAGGCGCGGAATGCGTCGACCTCACCCCGGCACAGCTCAAGGATGACCCCGCGCGGCTCGGCGACGAAGCGGCGGCGCTGTCGCTGTTCGGCGGCGGCCCGCGCTGGATCCGCGTGCACATCCCCAGCGGCGGCGGGGACGAGGTCGTCGCCGCCGCCACCGCGCTGCTCGAGCTTCCCGCAGCCGAGCATCCGGTGCTGATCGTCGGCGGCACCCTCACCGCGCGTTCGGCGCTGGTGAAGCTCGCCGACGCAAGCTCGCTGGCGCTCGCAGTGATCAGCTACGTCCCCTTCGCCGGCGACGCCCGTCGTGCGGTGGAGGAAGCCGCGAGTGCCTGCGGCCTGACCCTCGGCGCGGGGGTGGCGCAGGCGATCGTCGCGGCCAGCCGTAGCGATAGAGACGTCGCGATGCGCGAGATGGAGAAGCTTGCGCTTTACCTTGGCGACCGGCGGGAAGCGACGCTCGCTGACTGGGACGCGATCGGCGCCGAAACGCCGGGCGTCGCGGGGGACGCGCTGATCGACGCGGTGCTCGGAGGTGAAGTGAAGAACCTCCCCGCCGCGCTCGCCGCCGCCGACGCGACCGGGGAGCTCGACATCGGATTGCTGCGCGCGATGGGACGGCGGGCGATGCTGCTCGCGGGCAGTCGGGTGGCGGTCGAGCGCGGCGGCGACCCCGAAAGCGCCGCGCGCAAGGCCCCGCTCCCTGCCCCGCAGAAGCGGGCTTTCGAACGGCAGCTTACCCGGTGGGATGCGCCTTCACTTGCACGGCTGATCGAGCGTCTGCTCGACACCGAGCACGCGATGAAACGCCGCGGCGAAAGCCAACTCGCCGACTTGCAGTTGCGCGTCGAGTTGACCGAAATCGCGCGAATGGCGGCGCGATCGCGCTGACCGCGCCTATGGGCGCACCCTCGGCTTGGCGGGTGGCGCCTGACGCGGGGCGGGATGGCGGTGCATGGGGTGGCCGACGGTCGGGTGAAGCACCCAGGGATCGAACCCGTCGCCGACCGACCGATGCGTTTCCGAAGGGAGCGCGCCGGACTCCTGCGCCGTCTCTTTTTCCTCGTAACGCTTCCAGAACCGTTCGTGAAAGTAGAAGGCGACGGCGTTGACCATCGGCTCGATCAAGGCGATTCCGCCAGCGATCGCGACCGAGCCGGTGAGCGCGTAGGCGACGCTGAAACCGACCGTCAAATGCACCGCAAGATAGGTGAACGTCTTGGTGAGGTCGCGAGACCACCATCGGCGCGGCCAACGCAGCGCCAATTTGGGATGTTCGTGACGGATCACCGGACGCGCGCCTTTTCGATCGGAGTTTGGCCTCCTCGCGCGCGACGACCTTGGTGTCTACCCCCCTTCACTGCGCCGCCGGCCACAAGGCTCGCGCAGGAACCGTGCCGCATACGGAACGTTTGTCACGATAAGCTCGCCTTTTTGGCGAGTGAACGCATGCGCCGATCGGCGCGTAGAGGTCAGCGCCTTTGGCGCGAGGATGGGGAGACGACGCGATGGTAGACATCGGCAGCGTTCGCAAGGATATGCAAGTCATTGGCGCCGACGGCACTCAGGTGGGTGTGGTCGATGACATTGAAAATGGTCGGATCAAGCTCACGAAGCGAGACTCGGCGGATGGGCATCACCATTACCTCGATGTGAGCGACATCGATCACGTGGACAGCCATGTCCACCTTCGCTCGGGTGTGCATGTCCCCGGCGCTTTCGCATCGGGTCATGATACGACTCACTCGACCAGCGGGACTGTTGCCGCTGCCGGCGCGACTGTGGCGGGCGCCGCGGCTGCCGCTGCCCATGGCGTCGCCAATGCCGGTCATCGCGCGGCTGACGCTGTTCGTGATACGCTTGACGGCGATCACAATGACGGTCGCACGCCGTTCACCCGCGATAGCGATGGCGACGGCACGCCTAATGCGTTTGACACGCGCGACCATGGCCGCACGCATACGACTGGCACCACCCACAGCGCCTCGCCGACGCATACGAACTACGGCGCCACGCACACCAACCATGTCGAGCGTGATCGCGGGTTCAACTGGATTCCTTGGGTGCTCGCAGGCGTTGGCGCGCTGGCGCTGATTCTGCTGTTGCGCAGCTGCGCGGATGACAACCGCACCACGACGGCGGCGACGACGACTGCCGCAACCGCACCGGCGACCACGACGACCACCACCACCACGACCGAGCGCGTGACGCTTCCGGGTGGCGGCACGATCGACGTCCGGCCGAACACGCTGACCTATGATCTCAACCGCTTTCTCCTCAGCAATGAGGCTGCGCCGCGCACGTTCACCTTCGACAAGCTGAACTTCGACACGGGCAAGGCGACGATCCGCGCGGAAGATCGTGACACGATTACCGCAGTGACCTCGATCCTGAAGGCTTATCCGAACGTGAAGGTCGATGTCGTCGGTTTCACCGATGCCTCGGGTGATCGCGCCACCAACGAGCGGCTGAGCGTTCAGCGTGCCAACTCCGTTCGCGCGGCGCTGCTTGAGAATGGCATTGCTGCCAATCGCGTCACCGCGCGCGGCGGTGGCGTTGCCGACAACGCGGCCGGTGGTGCGCAGCAGAGCGCGCGTCGCACCGACCTGGTCGTGACCGCTCGCTAAGCGTCATTCCGACCGTACGAAAAGAGGGGAGTGCGGCTCAAGCCGCGCTCCCTTTTTTCTTGGCTTTAACCGTGCGACCCGTCTGTGCGCGGCGAATCCGGTAAGGTCCGTCGCCGAGAGCCCGGGGAGCACTTTTCCAGCTCAGCGTCACAATCCCATCGCGCACCAGGCGACTAACCGCCGCATGCACATCCTGCATGTGCGATCGCCACTCCTCTGGAGAAGCTGCGCGGGCTACCTCGCTTGGGCAGATAGTGGCATACTCACGACGCTCGGCGAGTTTAGCCAGTATCGCCGCCCGCCACTCTTCCGGCGACACAGGGCACGAGGGAGGGACGTCTGATGGCATTGAGCTACCGCTGTGCCGCAACCTGTTTGAGCGCGGTTCTGCTCGTCGGATGCGTCGCCGCTCCACGGGTGTCCCCCGCTCCGCCGACTTCGGCGCCGTTCCCCGTCGCAGCCTTTTTCACCGGGGAGAGCCATGGAGACGGGACGCTGCGCGTGATCACCCGCTCCCCCGTGCGCGTCGAGGTCGACAGCGTCGGCACAGCCGCGCCCGATGGCACGCTCACGCTGGTCCAGCGCGTTCGCGAAAGCGACAAGGCCGAGCGGACGCGGAGCTGGACACTGCGCGAGGATACTCCCGGCCGCTGGAGCGGCACGCTGACCGATGCCGACGGCCCGGTCAGCGCGACCGCCACCCCCGGCACACTCGACATCGCTTTCCCGATGGACGGAATGCAGGTCCGCCAGCACCTGGTGTTGAGCGAAAACGGCCAATCCGCGCGCAACATCCTCCGCGTGAGCAAGTTCGGCGTGACGGTTGCGGTGCTCGACGAAACCATCACCAGGGGGCCGCGGGCACGACGTTGACCGCTCCCAGCGGCGGCGGTTCGGAGGGTTCCCAGCCGGTAGGCGGCGGGATCGCGGGGGCGAGGTGGTGCGCTCCACCAGCGAAGTGGCGAAGCAGTCGCTCGGCCACAGCGGGCTGCGCGAGCGCTTCGCGAAAATCGAGGACAGGCGCGAAGGCCACGTCTTTGTCCGCGAACCACGCCTCCCACTCGTCGCGCGTGCGTTCCGCAAGGGTTTCGCGGAGGAACTCGGTCAGCACCGCCTGCGCCGCCCCCGGCGGAGCCTCCGCCAGCCGGTAAAGGTCTGGGCGCCCCAACGCCTCGAGCAGATTGCGCGCGAATTTGAGCTCGCGCCCGCCGAGCACGATCCAGCGCCCATCGGCGGTGCGGTATGGCCGGTAAAAGGCCGCTCCGCCGAGCGAGCGCTGCTCCGCCGAACGCGGCGCTTCGCCGCCCGCAATCGCCGCGCCCGCCGTGTGCGCCATCCACGGGAGCAGGCTGTCGAACATGGCGATGTCGAGCGTGGCGCCGTCCCCCGTGCGTTCGCGGGCGTAAAGCGCCATCGCCACCGCCGCGAGCGCGGTGAGCCCGGCGGCGAGGTCAGCGCTGGCGACGCCGGGCACCACCGGGGCACCGTCTGGTCCGTCGTTGACGCTGAGGAACCCCGCCAGCGCCTGCACCACCAGGTCATGCGCGGGGTGATGCGCGCGCTCGCCCGCCTGACCGAAAGCCGAGATCGAAACGTAGATGAGCCGCGGGTTGATTGCCCGCGCGCTCGACGCGTCGAATCCGAGCCGCGCCATCGCGCCGGGGCGGAACCCCTCCACCAGCACATCCGCCTCCGCGATCAGCCGGGTGAGGTGCGCCGCCCCTGCTTCGCTCTTGAGGTCGAGCGTGATGCTGCGCTTGCCGCGGTTGAGTTGGCGGAACCAGATGCTGTGTCCCGCCTCGAACGGACCCTGATCGCGCGCAGGATCGCCCGCGGGGGGCTCGACCTTGAGCACGCGTGCGCCCTGGTCGGCCATGGCGCAGGTCATCGCCGGGCCGGGGAGGAACTGGGTGAGGTCGAGCACCCGCACACCATCGAGCATCGCCGCGCCGCTGGTCCGCGCGCTTTCAGGTGCCGGCGAACCGCTCACTCCGTATCAGCGGCGACGCGGAGTACGCGGCGGCTGCGGGACAGATCGCCGCACAGGTCCGCTGGGCGCAGCAGCGATAGCGGGGGCGACGCCCACGGCAGCGCCCTCGCTCACCGCCGCGCCGGTCGCCAGCGCGGCGAGATCGAGCCCGCATTGCGTGCGCCCCGCACCGCTGTTGGTGATGGTGCAGCGCGCGGGGCCATAGACGAGGGCGCCCGCCTCCCCCGCCAGCGTCAGCGTGGCGGTGCGCCGCGCCTGTACGCGATGCGACGCGCTCCCCACCGCGTTGAGGCGCACGGTATCGGTGGCGAGGCGCGAAAGGTCGAGGCTTCCCGCCCCCACCGCGCGCGCTTCCACCGCATCCGCCCGCCCCGCAACGCGTACGTCGCCCGTGCCGCGCTGAAGGATGACCAGCCGCCGCGTTTCGACGTTGGCGACGTCGAGCGTGCTGGCGCCATCGAGGCTGATGCTCGTTTCATCGCCGCGCAGACGTGCGATGCGTACGCGCCCGCCGCCACGCAGTTCCACTTGCTGCAGCCCCTGCGCGCTGAGCGCGACGCGCAGCGTGCCGGAACTCGCCCGCACAGGGCCGTATGGCCCCTCGCTCGCCTGCCACAGGACGAGCGTGTCGCCCTGCCGTTCGACCTGCAGCGCGAGCAGCGCGTCGCGTGGGCCCTCGGCGCGGCCGGAAATGCGCGGGCTGTCGGTCACCTCCACCTGCATGTCCCCGCGCACCACCAAACGGGTGTAGCTGGTGAGGCCGAGGTTCCGCGTCTCAGCCAGAGCGGGGGTTGCGGCGGCCGTCAGCAGTGCCGCGAGAGCAATCGCGATCAACCGCACGTGACGTCGCCCGCCCCGCTGTTTTGAACGCGGCAGTTGCGCGCGCCTGTGACGCGGATGTCGCCCGCGCCGCTTGCCTCGATCGTGACGCTGCCGCCACCCCGCAGGGTCGCGTCCCCCGTCCCACGGCTGACGATGGAGAGGTCGTCCCAAACGCTGAACCCCTCGCCATCGAGGTCGCCGGTGCCTGAGAGAGTAACGCGTGCGCTGCGTGCTTCGCCTGCAATCTCGAGCGAGCCGGTGCCGGAGAGGTTGATCTCCAGCGCCTCTCCCGGAACGCGTGCGACGCTCATGTCGCCGGTGCCGCTGATCGTCAGGCCGGTCAGGCGCGGCACAGTGACGCGGAACTCGCTGTCATCGACCCTCGAACGGTCGCGCTGGGTCAGGATCAGGCGTGAACCATCCTGCCGCACGACCAGATTGGCGCGGTTGGGACCCACAGCCACGACCGAGGGGACATCCCCCGCCACAACCTCCGCATCGACCGTTCCCGCAATCACGATGTGATCGAACGGCGCGATGTCGAAGGTCCGGCGATCACTCGCAGTGCCAACGGTTGCGCCTTCACCGACGCGCGAGGTCGTCTCGCCCCGGTCGCAGGCGGTGAGGGCCAGGCTAACCGCCGCCAACAGCGCCAAGCGCAAGGTTTGCATCGTCATTCTCCACCATCCTGCCGGGGGCGATGATGGCCGAGGCGCGCGCGTCTGTCACGAAAAAGCCCTCCCTCCGCGCGTGGGCGGGGGGAGGGCCGTCTCGTGTGCGGCGTCGCTCGTCAGAAGCGCAGGGTCACCGCGCCGAAGATCTGCCGCGGGGCGCCGTAGTAAGCGGTGAGCACGCCCTCGTTCCCCAGCGTCGAGCTATACCCTGGCTGCCCGTTGGCCAGCACGAACGCCGCGGTGTCCGGGTTCTGCCGCAGGAAGCTGTAGCCCGACACGATGTAGCGTTGGTCGGTGAGGTTGCGCGCGTGAAGGCCGATCGACACCCGGTTGCCCGGCGCGTTCCACACGAGGTTCGCGTCCCACAGCGCATAGCCCGGCTGGTCGAGCAGCGCGTTGGCAAGCTCGAACTGCTGGGTGCGGCTGCGGTAGGAGACGGTGGTCGACGCGACCAGCTCGCCGCGCGCAACGGGTGCGGAGTAGCCGAGCGTCGCGCTGCCGTTGAACTCCGGCGTGTTCTGGAACGCGCGGCGGCTGGCGACGTCGACCCCGCGCGAGTCGATGAAGCGGCGGTAGGCGGCGTCGATGTAGCCCGCGGTCACCCCCAGCGTCAGCCGCCCGCCGGTCATGCCGACGTCGCGGAAGTTGAGCGAACCTTCGAACTCGATGCCCCGGATGCGCGCCGACGCGGCATTGGTGGTGATGCCGATGAAGGTCTGAACGCCGCCCACCGTGGCGCCGATCGACCCGGGAATCTGCACGTCGGTATAGTCCGCGTGGAACGCCGCGATGGCGACGTTCAGCATGCGGTCGAACAGCGACGCCTTGTACCCGACTTCGTAGCTGGTGACGGTTTCAGGATCGAAAGACAGGAAATTGTAGATGTCGTCCTGGTCGCCCTGCGCACCGGTGACACCATTGCCGTTGAGGTCCGGCGCGGCGGTGCCGACCCCGCGTGGATCGAACCCGCCCCCTTTGAACCCGTTCGACCAGCTCGCGTAGAGGAGGTGGTCCTCCGCCGGCTTGAAGCTGATCGACGCGCGCGGGGAGAAGCGTTCGAAGTCGGCTGAGCCGCGGAAATCGGTCTGCCGCAGGAGCGGGTTGCTCGTCCCGCCGAACGCCGGCGACGCGCCAAGGTAGAGGTTGCGGACAATGCGCGAGTTACGCGTGTCCCAGGTGTAGCGCCCGCCGACCGCGACGCTCAGCATCGGCGTGACGTCGAACGTCACGTCGGCGAACACCGCCGCGGTGTCGGTGCCGACCTGGCCCGAGGTCAGCGCGGTGACCGTCCCCGGCAGCCGCACGTCAAAGATCGTGCCCGCATTGGCGCTCAGATAATAGCCGCCGACGAGAGCAGTGACCGCGCCCGCCTGATAGATCAGCTGCAATTCCTGCGAGGTCTGGTCGTTGTTGTAGAGCCCCGGCACGTCGACATCGACCGCGGGCAGCGCATCGAAATCGATCGGGGTTTCGGTGTCGTCCTGCCGATAGCCGGTGATCGAGCGGACGGTCAGCGCGTCGGAGACCTGCCCTTCGATGAACAGCGAAACCCCCCAGCCCTCGACCCGCTGGCGCGGCGTGACGAGCCCGCCGCGGCTGTCATAGACGTCGCTCAAAACGGGGGCGCCGGAGACGAGTCCGGGGATGAGGCGATGCCCGCCGCGCGGGCTCGAACGGTCGAGCGTGTAGTCGCCCGACAGCCGCACGAACAGGCCGTCGGTGTGGATCTCGCTCGACAGGCGCCCCGCCCACACGTCCTTGTTGTAGTTTTCGAGTCCCGTGTTGAGGTTGGTGCCGAAGCCGCCGCGCGACAGCCGCGCGATCGCCCCGCCAAAGCGCAGCGTGCCATCGCCCACGGGTCCGCCCGCGCTCACCACTGCTTCCGCCTGATTATAGGTGCCGTAGGCGAGGCGGAGGTTGAGATAGGGGTCGTTGCCGATCCGCCGCGTCACATATTTGACCGCGCCGCCGATCGTATTGCGACCGTAGAGCGTGCCCTGCGGCCCGCGCAGCACCTCCACCCGCTCCACGTCGTAAATGTCGAGCACCGCCGCCTGCGGGCGGTTCAGATACACATCGTCGAGGTAGAGCCCGACGCCCGCTTCGAACCCCGCCACCGGGTCCTGCTGGCCCACGCCGCGGATGAAGGCGGTCAGCGTCGAGTTGGTCCCGCGCGACGTTTCGAGCGTGATGTTGGGCGTCGTCTGGGTAAGGTCGGTGATGTCGATCGCGCCCGCATTCTCCAGCGCCTCACCCGAATAGGCGGTGATCGCGATCGGCACGTCGAGCAGCCGCTCCTCGCGCCGCCGGGCGGTGACGACGATATCGCTCGCGTTGTCGGCGACGGTGTCGGTGCGGTCCGGCGCGTCCTGGCTCGGTTCGGCACTATTGTCTTGCGCAGCAGCGGGCACGGAGATCGCCAGCGCGCCAAAGGCGCCGCCCGCCAGCAACATTGCGCGCATCGCCACCGCACGGTTCAGAAATCGAGCCATCCACCATCTCCCAATCAGGTGGAGCGTCGTCGCGCCCCTACCCCTTGAACTTCGATGGAGAGGTTCGTAGTGAAAGGTGAACCAGGTTTCAACTCGAACTTCGGTGGACCGTTCCGGCGGACGATATAAGTGTTTCTGGTGCCACAGGGGGTTGCGTGGAAATCGACGGACGCCAGCCGAGACCTAGCTCCGACAGCGACGCGCCACCGCCTCCGCGCACGGCCCGGGGCGAGCGCACGCGCGCGCGGCTCATCGACGCCGCGGCGCGGGAGTTCGGGGAAAAGGGTTTTCACGAAGGTTCCATCAGCGGCATCAGTGGCCGCGCCGGAACCGCGCTCGGCAGCTTCTACAACTACTTCGCCAATAAGGCCGCGATCTTTCGTGCGCTGGTGGAGGATATGTCTGGGCGAGTGCGCGACCATGTCGCCCCGGCGATCGCCAAGGGAACGGACCCGATCGACGCCGAACGACGCGCGCTCGAAGCGTTCCTCCACTTCGCGCGCGAGCACAACGAGCTCTACCGCATCATCGACGAAGCCGAATTCGTCGAACCCGACGCCTTTCGCCTCCACTATGAACGCACCGCGCAGCGCATCGCGGAACGCTTGCGCCGCGGCGGGGAAGCGGGCGCGATGCGTGGCGACCTCGGCGAGGTCGAGGCATGGGCCTATATGGGGATGAACGTGTTCCTCGGCCTGCGCTATGGCCGATGGGAGCAGGATGCCAACCTGTCAGCGGTCGCGGCGCGCGCCAACCGGCTGCTCGCGGAAGGGCTGAAGCGCCGCTGACTTGGCAGCGGGCGATGGACGCACGATAGCGCCGTCGCTCGAATCGCCATGCCACGCCTTCGCTACATCCACACGCGCCTCAGATCGCGACCGCTGATCGCACTTTCCATGGCGATGGTAGCGGGTGCGGGGGGTGGGTATCTGCTGGCGCGCAGCAATGCCCCGACCTTCGAAGCTGCGGCGACGCTCGCGCCCCCGGCGACGCCTGGAGCCAAGGGCGTGCGTGCGACGCCTGACCCCACCACGCTCGCCACCGAACGCGAACTCCTGCTCAGCCGAGCATTGCTTGCGCGCGTTGAGCGGGGCGGGTCGCGGCGTGGCGCGACGCCGCTGGAACTGCGCGTCAGGCAGACGCGTGGCGGTCGGCTCGTGCTTCTCGCCCGCGCGTCGAGCGCACAGGAGGCGGCGCGGCTCGCCAACGATTGGGCGTCGGCCTATGTCGCTTTTCGCGCCGACCTCCAGCTGGCGAGCGGCGGACCGGCGCGGGCGGAGCTCGATCGCCAGATCCGCGCGCTGGAGATGCGCATGGCCGCGCGCTCTACCCCTGCGCCAGCGCCGGAGGGTGCCAGCAACGAAGCGCGTCTGGCCGAGCAGCTCAGCGCCGCCACCTCGCGCCGTCTCTCCGCGGAACAGGCGGCGGCCACCTTCAGCGAGGACGCGGTCGTCCCGGCCGAGATGCGGGCGCAGCAAGCGATCGCGGCCGCCGAACATGCCGGGATCGTCGCGCGGTACGGGGCTGACTACCCCAGCGCGCGGGCCGCACAGGGTCGGGTCGACAGTCTGCGCGCGGAAGGTAGGACGCTCGTTAAAGAAAGGCGAGACGCGGTTCAGACCGCGCTGCGCGAAGCCGAGCAGGATGAGCGCGACCTGCGCGAACAACTCGCGCAGGCGACCGCCGCGAGTTCCAGCGCAGCCAGCGAGGCGCAGGAGGCCGCCCGCCAAGCTGCCAGTGATCAGGCGCGCCTCGACACCATGCGCCGCGCCCGCGACGAGGCTTCGGCGCGAGCGCTCACCCCGCCTCCGCTGTCGGTCGTAGAGGCGGCCACCCCGCCCGCCTCGCCATTGCGGGGGGAGCGTCTGCTTTACGCGCTGATTGGCGCTTGTCTCGGGGCCGCGCTATGGCTCCTTGCCAGACTGCGGCCGCTGCGGAGCGATTAGTGACCCATCGCCGCTTGATCGGTTGCCGGCGTCGTGGCCGCTGGAGCGGTCGGCGCTGAACCGACGTTGCCGCCCCCCGCGCCGCGCCGCTGCATCCAGCGCCGCATGTCGGCAATCTCTGCCTCCTGACTTTCGATCACCCGCTGGGCGAGCGCGCGCACCTCCGGGTCCTTGCCGTAGACGAGCGCGACGCGTGCCATGTCCACCGCGCCCTGATGGTGCGGGATCATCCCTTGCATGAAGGCGACGTCGGCATCGGCGGGCACCTCCCCCATCGCGCGGTGCATGCGGTTGTTGGCGTCGGTGTAGGCGAGCTGCGCCGGGGTCATCGCCTCCGTCGCCTCATCCGCGCCGGTGGTGACCCGCACTGCATCAGGCGTCGGCGAAGGCGCGGTGGGATCGCTCGAGGCGACCGTCGACTCCGCCGGAGCGGTCGTGGTGCTGGTCTCCGTGGTGGTCGTCGTGTCGGTGCCGCGCTGGATGTCGCAGCCCGTCAGCGCCAGGCCGGCCACGCCGACGAAGATCAATGTGCGGATCGTCATGCAGTCTCTCCCTCTGCATTTGTCTCACCTGCCCAACGCAGGTCGGGCGCAGTAGCTTCCTCACGCAGCAGCGCGATCGCTTCATCGAGCGGCATCATCCGCTGGCCCTCGCGCCCCAGAGTGCGCAGCGCGACGGTGCCTTCTTCGGCCTCGCGCTTGCCCACGACGAGCAGCTGCGGGACCTTGGCGAGGCTGTGTTCGCGCACCTTGTAGTTGATCTTTTCGTTGCGCAGGTCGGTGTCGACGCGGATGCCCGCGGCGCGCAGCTTGCCCTCCACCTGACGCGCGTAAGCGTCCGCATCGCTGACGATCGTCGCAACCACAGCCTGGGTCGGCGCGAGCCAGGTCGGCAGGCGCCCGGCGAAATGCTCGATCAGGATGCCGATGAAGCGTTCATAGCTGCCAAAGATCGCGCGGTGCAGCATCACCGGGCGATGCCGCTCGCCATCCTCGCCGATGTAGCTCGCGTCGAGCCGTTCGGGCAGCACGCGGTCGGACTGGATGGTGCCGACCTGCCACGTCCGCCCGATCGCGTCGGTGAGGTGCCATTCGAGCTTGGGCGCGTAGAAAGCGCCTTCGCCCGGCAATTCCTCCCAGCCATATTCCGCCGTCGCGAGGCCAGCGCGATGCACCGCGTCGCGCAGCTCGCTCTCCGCCTTGTCCCAGTCGGCGTCGGAGCCGAACCGCTTCTCGGGCCGCAGCGCGAGCTTGATCGAGTAGGTGAAGCCGAAGTTGCGGTAGATGCGGTCGGCGAGCGCGCAGAACGCCTGCACCTCCTCGACGATCTGATCCTCGCGGCAAAAAATGTGCGCGTCGTCCTGCGTGAACTGGCGCACGCGCATCAGCCCGTGCAGCGCGCCGTGCGGTTCGTTGCGGTGGCAGCAACCGTTCTCGTAAAGCCGCAGCGGCAGGTCGCGGTAGCTCTTGATGCCCTGGCGGAAGATCAGGACGTGCGCCGGGCAGTTCATTGGCTTCAATGCCATCCAGTCGGCGTCGTGGCTGACGATCGGCCCCTCGTCGGCAATGTTCGGCACCTCGTCGGGGATGACGAACATATTCTCGCGATATTTGCCCCAGTGGCCCGACTGCTCCCACTGGCGCGCGTCCATCACCTGCGGGGTTTTCACTTCCTGATAGCCAGCCGCGTCGATCGCGCGGCGCATATAGGCTTCAAGCTGGCGCCAGATAGTAAAACCGTTGGGGTGCCAGAACACCGACCCGTGCGCCTCCTGTTGAAGGTGGAACAGGTCCATCTCTGCGCCGAGCTTGCGGTGGTCGCGCTTGGCCGCCTCCTCCAGCCGGTGGAGGTGCGCGTCGAGCTGCTTCTTGTTGAGCCAGCCGGTGCCGTAGATGCGGCTCAGCATCGCGTTGTTCTGGTCGCCGCGCCAGTAGGCGCCCGACACGCGCGTCAGCTTGAAGGCGTTCGGGTCGAGCTTGCCGGTGGAGGCCATGTGCGGCCCGCGGCAGAGGTCGTACCAGCCGTCGCCCGAATGATAGACGGTAATCTCGCTATCCTGCGGCAGTTCGGCGACCCACTCCGCCTTGAAGGTCTCGCCCTGCGCGCGCCATTTGGCGATCAGGTCTTCGCGGTCCCACACCTCGCGGCGGAGCGGTTTGTCCTCGGCGATGATGCGGCGCATCTCCGCCTCGATCGCGGGGAGGTCGTCCTCGGTGAACATGCCGCGTCCGGGGGCGGGGGCGAAGTCGTAGTAGAAACCATCCTCGGTCGCCGGACCGAAGGTGATCTGCGTGCCGGGATGCAGGTGCTGCACCGCCTCCGCCAGCACGTGCGCAAAGTCATGCCGTGCGAGTTCAAGCGCATCCGCCTCATCGCGCATCGTGACAAGCGCGAGGGTCGCGTCGCCTTCGAACGGGCGGGTGATGTCGCGCAGCTCGCCATCAACGCGCGCGGCGATCGCCGCCTTGGCAAGGCCGGGGCCGATCGCCGCGGCGACATCGGCGGGGGTCGACCCCTCCGGCATCTCGCGCACGGAACCGTCGGGAAGGCTGATCTTGAACATGAGAGACATGCGCGAGCGCATGGCGAGGGGGCGGCGGTCTCGTCAAGCGCTGCGGTGGAGTTTGCGAGGCTGAGCGTCGTTTGGCGGGCGCCCTTGCCGCCACCCCGGCGCGCTGCTAGCAGCTTCGGCGTCGCGGCGGCGCAAGCGCGCTTTCTCCGCGGCATTTTTCGAGTTTGATCGCACGGCGCGTTCGGCATGTGGAGCTTTTCCGCGGCCTCTCCCTCCGGCGGTCCTGTCACCGGGTGCGCCCACGTCGATGCCGATGCCTTCCGCCAGCCTGCACTGCCCGACGGGGCCGAGTGCAGCGGCGCACATCGCAGCAGCGGGCCTGCACCTTTCCCTCACCCGATCGGGCACAGCGGCGCGGATTTCCCCGCCTCGCACGCTCGCCACATTGCGCGCCAGCGGCGGCGAACGGCTTCGTTCGCGCGGCGGCGCCCGGAGTATACTAAATGTCCACGCATATGCTGATCGATGCGCGCCACCGGGAAGAAACCCGCGTCGCGGTCGTCAAAGGTAACCGGATCGAGGAGTTCGACTTCGAATCCGCCGAGCACAAGCAGCTCAAAGGCAATATCTACCTCGCCAAGGTCACCCGGGTCGAACCGTCGCTGCAGGCGGCGTTCATCGAATATGGCGGCAATCGCCACGGGTTCCTCGCCTTCAGCGAAATTCATCCCGACTATTTCCAGATCCCCAAGGAGGATCGCGACGCGCTGCTGCGCGAGGAGGCGGAAGCTGCCGCCGCCGCGATGCGCGCCGAGGAGGAGATGGAATCGCTCGAAGGCGAAGTGGAAGACATCGCTCCCCCCGCGCCGCTCGACGAGGATGGCGTGCCGCTCGATGCGCACGACGACGATCATGGCGACGACGATGACCATCACGACGACGATGGCTTTGACCGCGAGCTGAACGACGGCGAAGGGTCGTTCGAGGACGAGGACCGCGCCGAGGACGAAGCCTCGAACGAGGGCTCCGGCGATGGCGAAAGCCCCCGCCGCGGGCGCGGTCGTCGTCGCCCGGGCAAGGAGCGCGGGCGTCGCGGCGAGCGTGGCGACCGCTCTGACCGGGGCGACCGCTCCGAGCGGAACGAGGCCGATGCGCCGCCGCGTCGTTCGTGGCACCGCCGCTACAAGATCCAGGACGTCATCCGCCGCCGCCAGGTGCTGCTGGTGCAGGTCGTCAAGGAAGAGCGCGGCAACAAGGGCGCGGCGCTGACCACCTACCTCAGCCTTGCGGGTCGCTACTGCGTGCTGATGCCCAATTCGAGCAACGGCGGCGGGATCAGCCGCAAAATCTCGAACGGCGCCGACCGCAAGCGGTTGAAGTCGATCATCGACGAGATGAACCTGCCGCCGTCGATGGGCTGCATCGTCCGCACAGCGGGGCTGGAGCGCACCAAGCCCGAAATCCGTCGCGATTTCGACTATCTCGCGCGGCTGTGGGACGAAATCCGCGAAAAGACGCTGAGCGCGACCGCGCCGGCGCTGATCCATTCGGACAGCGACCTCATCAAGCGCGCGATCCGCGACATCTACAACAGCGACATCAGCGACGTGATCGTGGAGGGCGAGGAGGGATACCGCGCCGCCAAGGACTTCATGAAGCTGCTGATGCCCAGCCACGCCAAGCGCGTGCAGGCCTATGCCGACCCCGTGTCACTGTTCCAGCGTTATGGCGTCGAGGATCAGCTGTCGGCGATGTATCAGCCGCTCGTGCCGCTGAAATCGGGCGGCTACCTGATCATCAATCCGACCGAGGCGCTGGTGTCGATCGACATCAACTCCGGCCGCTCGACGCGCGAGCATAATATCGAGCAGACCGCGCTCAACACCAATCTGGAGGCCGCTTACGAGGTCGCGCGCCAGCTGCGGCTGCGCGACATGGCCGGACTGGTGGTGATCGACTTCATCGACATGGAGTCCAACAGCAACGTCCGGAAGGTCGAGCGCGCGATGAAGGACGCGCTCAAGCACGACCGCGCGCGCATCCAGCTGGGCCGCATCTCGGGCTTCGGCCTGATGGAGATGAGCCGTCAGCGGCTGCGCACCGGCGTGCTCGAGGCATCGACCCGCCAGTGCCCGCATTGCGACGGCACCGGGCTGGTCCGCACCGCCGCCTCGTCGGGGCTCGGCGCGCTGCGCATGCTCGAGGAAGAGGCGGCGCGCGGGCGCGGTTCGCAGCTGCTGATGCGCGCGAGCCAGGAAGCGGCCTTCTACCTCCTCAATCACAAGCGCTACGAACTCACCGAGATCGAGCAGCGCTACGGCGTCTCGATCGCGGTCGAGGCGGACGGGCACATGGAAGGCGCTCGCATGAGCGTCGAGGCGAGCGGACCGCCGCCGTCCGTGCGCCCGCAGTTCCAACGCATCGTCGACGAGGACGAGGACGAGGCGTTCGACGCCGACGAGGGCTACAACGACGCCGAGGACGAGGAAGAGCGCAGCGAACGCTCGCGTGACGAGCGCGACGGCGAGGGTGGCGAACGTTCGCGCCGTCGTCGCCGCCGCCGCCGTGGTGGTCGTCGCGACGAGGAAGGCGCGCCGCGCGAGGAGCACGGCGAGGACCAGCACTCGGACGAACCGCGCTCCGCCGAGCGGGACGCGAACGACGACGCCGATGCGGCAGAGGACAAGGGTGAGGTCCGCTCGGACGATGGCGAGGGCGATCGCGAACCGCGCCGCCGCCGCCGCGGACGTCGGGGCGGTCGCAACCGCCGCGGCGAGGGTCGCGGTGAGTTCACCGAGGACGCGCCGTCCGAATCCGGTGACGCGGGCGATTCGGAAGCCGCGCAAACCGAGCCCGATACCGATGCGGTCGAAGCGGGCCCCGCAGAGCCGGTGGCCGAAGAAGCTCTGGTTGAAGCGCCCGCCAAGCCGCGGCGCTCACGTCGCAAGGCCGCGGAACCCGCTGCGGAGGAGGCTGCTCAGCCGACCGAAGCCAGCGAGGAGGCGGTCGCCGAGCCGGTGAAGAAACCGCGCCGCTCGCGCAAGAAAGCCGAAACGGAGGCTGCACCCGAAGCCGCCGCCGAGCCTTCCGCCGAAGAGACGCCCGAGCCAGCCGCGGCAAAGGAAGCCGCAGCGCCTGCGCCCAAGCGCCGCCGCACCGCACGCAAGGCAGCGGCCCTGCAACCGGAAGTGGACGCCGCAACATCTGACGCTGCGCCCGCCACGGCCGAGGAGCCGACGGAGCAGCCGGCGCTCGAGGCGGTCCCCGCGGAAGGCGAAGCTGCTGCCGATGCGCCTGCCCCCCGCCGTGGCTGGTGGCAGCGCACCTTCGGCTGATAGCCGACCCGTCGCTCGCGGCGATGTAGTCGCCCCCGCTCCCCTGCCCCGACGCAGGCCGGAGCGGGGGCAGCGCCTCCACGGAGGCGATGAAGGCGCCCCTTAACCCTCCGCCGCGGATTCCAGCGCGCGCGTGAGCCCGGCGATGCGCGCGTCCCCGCTGAGCTTTGCGCCGGTGAGGTCGGTGACGTAGAATGTGTCCACCGCGCGCTCGCCGTAGGTGGAGATATGCGCGCTATGGACCGTCACCCCGCCGGCAAACAGCGCGTGGGCGAGGTCGTGGAGCAGCGCGGGACGGTCGTGCGCGCTCACTTCCACCACCGTGAAGCGATTGCTTGCGCGATTATCCAGCTGCGCGGACGCAGCGATGCGAAACGCTTCCGCTCGGGCCAATGTGCGCGGCTTGGCGGCGAGCGATGCCTTGAGCGCGCGGCGGTCGCCGACCGATGCGAGGATGTGCCGCCGCACCCGCTCGATCTGACCAGCCTCGACGAAGGGACGGCCGTGCGGGTCCTGCACCACGAAATTGTCGAGCGCCCAGCCATCGCGCGTGGTGTGAATGCGCGCGTCGATGATATTCCCCCCGGCGAGGTGGATCGCTCCCGCCAGCCGGTAGAATAGCCCCGGATGGTCCGGCGCGAGCACGCTCACCAGCGTTGCCGCGCGGGTTTCGTCGTAACGGGTGGCGATGGCGAGCGGTGCGCCCTCCGCCAGCCCCTCCTCCAGCATGGCAAGGTTCGCGGCGGCGACCTGCACCGGCTCGGCGATCCAGTAGCTGTCCGTCAGCCGCGCCGCGAGCGTGTCGAACCGGGCGCGCTCGATCCCCAGCGCCTGCGCGGTCTCCGCCTGCCGCTGCGCAATGCGCTGTTCGCGCCCGCGCTGCTTGTGGCCGAGGCGCAGCTGTTCCTCAGCCGCATCGTAAAGTTCGGTGAGCAGCTGGCTTTTCCACGCGTTCCACGTGCCGGGTCCGACCGCGCGAATGTCGACCATCGTCAACAGCGCGAGCAGTTTCAGCCGCTCCATCGACTGCACCTGCGCCGTAAAATCGGCGATGGTCTTGGGGTCGGAGAGGTCGCGTTTGAACGCGGTCGCGCTCATCAGCAGATGGTGCCGCACCAGCCAGGCCACGGTTTCGGTCTGCGCAGGCGTCAGCCCGAAGCGCGGCCCCAGCCGCTCCGCCACCTCCGCGCCGAGGATCGAATGATCGCCGCCGCGCCCCTTGGCGATGTCGTGCAGCAGCACCGCGACATAGAGCGCGCGGCGCGACCCGATCTGCGCAGCGATGGCGGTGCCGAGCGCGTGGTCGCCCTTGAGCTCGCCGCGCTCGATCTTCGCGAGCAGGCCGATCGCGCGGATGCTGTGTTCGTCGACCGTGTAGTGGTGGTACATGTCGAACTGCATCTGCGCGACGACGCGGCCGAAATCGGGCACGAAGCGGCCGAACACATTGGCCTCGTTCATCCAGCGCAGCGCGGTTTCGGGATCGCGCGGGGAGGTCAGCACGCCCAAAAACAGCGCGTTGGCGCGCGCGTCCTCACGCACGCGCGCGTCGATCAGATGCGCATCGCGCCGCGCTGCACGCAGGGCATTGGGGTGAACCTCCAGCCCATGCGCGTCGGCGAGCGCGAACAGTTCGATCAGCCGCACAGGGTCCTCCGCAAACCAATCGTCGCGTGGCAGCGCGATGCGCCCGCGATCGAGCACGAACCCCGCCAGCAGCCGCTCGTCCCCCTCACGCGTCGCGAGAAAGCGCCGACCTTCCGCCGCGCGCTGTTCGTCGAGGTGGGCGAGGAACATGCCGGTGATATCCCCGACCGATTTGGCGTGGAGGAAGTAGAGCCGCATGAACCGCTCCACCGCCGATTTGCCGGGGCGGTCGCCAAAGCGCATCCGCGCCGCCACCTCCCGCTGCACGTCAAAGGTCAGCCGGTCCTCCGCCCGCCCGGTGATGAGGTGGAGGTGACAGCGAACCGCCAGCAGGAAATCCTCCGCCCGCGCGAACTGGCGAAGTTCTGTCCGGGTGAGCAGCCCGGCGCCGACCAGCTCTGGCGCGGTCGTCACGCGATGGAGATATTTGCCGATCCAGATCAGCGCATGGAGGTCCCGCAGCCCCCCCTTTCCCTCCTTCACATTGGGTTCGACGACGTAGCGCGTGTCGCCCAGCCGCCGGTGGCGTGCGTCGCGTTCGGCGAGCTTGGCAGCGATGAAATCGCGCCCGGTGTCCGCCACCACCTCCCCCCAGAAACGCGCCTGCGCCTCGTCATACAGCGGCTGGTCGCCCCAAATGTAGCGCGCTTCGATAAGCGCGGTGCGCACGGTCAGGTCATCGCGCGCGGCGCGCACCATCTCCGCCATGGTGCGGCTGGCGTGGCCGACCTTCAGCTTGAGATCCCACAGCGTGTAGAGGATCGATTCGATGACCTGCTCGGTCCAGCCGGTGCGCTTGAGCGGGGTCAGGAACTGGATGTCGACGTCGCTGAAAGGCGCCATCTCCGCCCGGCCATAGCCCCCGAGCGCAACCAGCGTCAGCCGCTCGCCTGCGCTTCGGTTGGGCGCGGGGTAGATATGCTCGACCGTCGCATCGTGGGTCAGACGGACGATCTGGTCGATGAGGTAGCTCTGCGCGCGACAGATGGCGCGCCCGCTGGTCGGCGAAGCGTCGAGGCGGCGGGCGATCTCCGCGCGGCCCGCTTTCAACGCGTCGCGCAGGATGGAGGTGAGTGCAGAGCGGCGGGCATCGACAGGCAGTTCCGCCAATGTCGCATCGATGCGGCTCGCGACCTCTCGCCGGTCGATCAGCGCGCGGCGGTCGGCGAGGCGGGCGTAGCGAGCGGACATCGGCAACACCCACGCTATCGCCGCTGGGGCCACGGGGCACGAATTTTCTGCGACCGCAGGTGAACGTCCTCGCCGGGCAGGCGTTACGTGACCGAACGAATAGGAGCGACGACATGAGCCTGCTGCGCACCGCGGTGCTCGCCTTTGGCGGATATCAACTCTATCGCTGGATGCAGCGACCCGAAGCCAACATGAACACCCCGGCCGCGTTCGCTGACGGTGAAGCGACCGACGTTCACACTGCGCCCGTCCGCAACGCCGGCCCGGAAGCGATGAAGTCCGATCTCAAGGACTGGGATATGGTCGACCAGCAGGCCGACGAAAGCTTCCCCTCGAGCGACCCGCCCGGCAATTATTGAGCCGGGACGGGCAGCGACACGGCTGTCCGGAGTACGACCACTAAAGCAAACGCGTTTCAGCGTTCACGCCGTTCCGGTGGCGTGGACGCTGAACTATTTTTGGCACGGCGGACGTTGAGTATCGACCGGCGTGAATGCGCGATGTAGTCGGCTTGAACAGCGACAACGGGGGCCTTCCATGAGTTTCGTCGAACGCGCCAGGTTTCAGGTGGACGAGGCGCTCGCGGAATTCCTCGAAGGCGAGGTGTTGCCCGCGATCGGGTTAGCGGCCGAACGGTTTTGGAGCGGCGCCGCAGCCATCTTTGCCGACCTCGCTCCGGAAAACCGCACGCTTCTTGCGGAACGCGATGCGCTCCAGCGGCAGGTTGACGATTGGTGGCGGCGACATCGCGGCGCTACGCCTGACGCGGCCGAGCAGGAGCGCTTCCTGCGCGACATCGGCTACCTCACCCCCGAACCGGACGCGTTCAAGGCGGATACGTCGCAGGTCGATGATGAGGTCGCGCGGCTCGCGGGGCCGCAGCTGGTGGTGCCGATCCTCAACGCGCGCTTCCTCCTCAACGCCGCCAACGCGCGCTGGGGAAGCCTTTACGACGCGCTCTACGGCACCGATGCGCTGGGCGATGCCCCCACCGCAGGAGGCTATAACCGTGAGCGTGGCGCTCGCGTGATCGCGTGGGCGAAGGCATTCCTCGACGAAGCCCTGCCACTGGCGGAGGGCTCCTGGGCCGACGTCACCGACGCCGACGCAGCATCGCTCGCAGACCCGTCGCTGCGCATCGGGCGAACGGCACGCGGCCCGCTGTTCCGCCACCACGGCCTCCACATCGAGATCATCGTCGACCGCGAACATCGCGTGGGTCGCGACGACCCGGCGGGGATCGCCGACGTCGTGCTCGAAAGCGCGCTGACGACGATCTGCGACCTCGAAGATTCAGTGGCTGCGGTCGACGCGGCGGACAAGCTCGCCGCCTACCGCAACTGGTTCGGGCTGATGACGGGCATGCTCGAAGAGCGGTTCGAAAAGGGCGGCACCAGCGTCCACCGTGCGCTCAACGCGGACGTCGCCTATACGGACGTGAGCGGCGCGCCGCGAACGCTCCCCGGCCGCAGCCTGCTGTTCGTGCGCAACGTCGGGCATCTGATGACCACCCCCGCGGTGCGTCTCCCCAACGGGAGCGACGCGCCGGAGGGCATCCTCGACGCCATCATCACCGCGGCGATCGGCAAGATCGACCTGCTGGGCAGGGGCCGGTTTCGCAACAGCCGCGCCGGCTCGATCTACATCGTCAAACCCAAGATGCATGGGCCGCAGGAGGCGGCGTTCGCCAACCGCCTGTTCGACCGCGTCGAGGACCTGCTCGGCCTCGCCCGTCATACCATGAAGATCGGCGTGATGGACGAGGAGCGCCGCACCAGCGCCAATCTCGCCGCGACGATCCATGCGGTGCGGCACCGCGTCTGCTTCATCAACACCGGCTTTCTCGACCGCACCGGCGATGAAATCCACACCGCGATGCAGGGCGGCCCGGTGATCCCCAAGGGCGAGATGAAAGCGAGCCGCTGGATCGCCGCCTACGAGGATCGCAACGTGCAGATCGGGCTTGCCTGCGGGCTCGCCGGGCGGGCGCAGATCGGCAAGGGCATGTGGGCCGCGCCCGACCGCATGGCGGACATGCTCGAACAAAAGATCGCGCACCCGCTGAGCGGGGCGACCACCGCCTGGGTCCCCTCGCCCACCGCCGCCACGCTGCACGCTACGCATTATCATCGGGTGAGCGTGAAGGATCGCCAAGCCGCGCGTGCCAGCGAGGCTGTCGCGCCGCTCAACGTGCTGCTCGACGTGCCGCTCGCCCGTGGGCGCAACTTCACCGAAGAAGAAGTGCGCGCCGAGCTCGATAACAATGCGCAGGGGATTTTGGGCTATGTCGTGCGCTGGATCGACCAGGGCGTCGGCTGTTCCAAGGTGCCGGACATTCACGACGTCGGCCTGATGGAGGACCGAGCAACCCTACGCATCTCTTCGCAGCACATCGCCAACTGGTTGCTGCACGGCGTGGTCACCGAGGCGCAGGTCGATGCCGCGCTGCAGCGGATGGCCGCGAAGGTCGATGCACAGAACGCCGGTGACCCACTTTACCGCCCGATGGCCGGGAACGAGGAGAGCAGCCTCGCCTACCAGGCGGCGCGGGCGTTAATTTTCGAGGGGACCGCGCAGCCGTCCGGCTACACCGAACCGCTGCTTCACGCTTATCGCCTGCGCGCGAAAGCGGGTTGAGGCGCCAAATGCCGACCTACGCCATCGACGATCAGCAGCCTGTGCTGGGAGAAGGCGTGTGGATCGCGCCCGATGCGCATGTCGTCGGTGATGCGCGCCTCGGTGAGGCGGCGAACGTTTGGTTCGGCGCGGTCATTCGTGCCGACAACACGCCGATCCTCATCGGCGCGCGCACCAACATTCAGGAGGGCGCGATGCTGCACAGCGATCCGGGCTCGCCGCTGACGGTCGGCGATGACGTGACCGTCGGCCACCACGCGATCCTCCACGGCTGCACGATCGGGAACGGCGCACTGATCGGCATGGGTGCGATCATCCTCAACGGGGCGGTCATCGGCGATGGCTGCATCGTCGGCGCGGGCGCGCTCGTAACGGAGGGCAAGAGCTTCGCTCCCGGCACGCTGATCGTCGGTTCCCCCGCACGAGCGGTGCGTGAGCTGGGGGCGGACGCGGCGCAGGGGCTGAAGCTCTCCGCTGCGCACTATGTGGAGCGCGCCAAACGCTTCCGCGTCGGCCTGCGGCGGCTGGATTAGCATCTGGCGCTCGCTTGAGGGGACGGGAGACAGAGGGGCGCTGACCTCACACGCGATCGCGGCTATAGCCGGCGCGCCACCGCCAGAGGATCGCCATGACTGCCACCGACACTCCCGACTTCGGCGACCGAGAGGCGCTGCTCTACCATGCTGCCGGCAGCAGCGGCTCCCGCGCGGGTAAGCTCGAGATTGTCGCGTCGAAGCCGATGGCGACGCAGCGCGACCTCAGCCTCGCCTACTCGCCCGGCGTCGCTGCGCCGGTGCGCGCGATTGCCGCGAACGAGGAGGCGGGGTGGGACTATACCGCGCGCGGCAACCTCGTTGCGGTGATCTCCAACGGCACCGCCATCCTCGGCCTCGGCAATCTGGGCGCGCTCGCGTCCAAGCCGGTGATGGAGGGGAAGGCGGTCCTCTTCAAACGCTTCGCCGACGTCGACGCCATCGATCTGGAGCTCGCGACCGAAGACCCCGACGCGTTCGTCAATGCGGTGGCTCTCCTCGAACCGTCGTTCGGCGGCATCAACCTCGAAGACATTGCCGCGCCCAACTGCTTCATCATCGAAGCCGCGCTCAAAGAGCGCATGGCGATCCCGGTGTTCCACGACGATCAGCACGGAACCGCGATCATCACCGCAGCGGGCCTCATCAATGCGTGCGAGCTGACCGGGCGATCGCTGTCGGACATCAAAGTGGTGGTCAACGGCGCCGGCGCCGCAGCGATCGCCTGCACCGAACTCATCAAGGCGATGGGGGTGCGCGGCGACAATGTCATCATGTGCGACCGGCAGGGCGTGATCTATCGGGGCCGCACCGACAATATGGACCAGTGGAAAAGCGCGCACGCAGCGCCCACCGACGCGCGCGATCTCAGCGAGGCGCTGGTCGGCGCCGACGTGTTCCTCGGCCTCTCCGCCGCGGGGGCGCTGAAACCCGAGATGGTGCAGGCGATGGCGCCGCAGCCGATCATCTTCGCCATGGCCAACCCCGATCCGGAGATCAGCCCGCCCGACGCGCGCGCGGCGCGGCCCGATGCGATCATCGCCACCGGGCGCAGCGATTTTCCCAATCAGGTCAACAACGTCCTCGGCTTTCCCTTTATCTTCCGTGGCGCACTCGACGTGCGCGCGACGACGATCAACGATGCGATGAAGATCGCCGCCGCGCACGCCATCGCCCACCTCGCGCGCGAGCCGGTGCCGGAGGAGGTCGCCGCCGCCTATGGCGGACGCGCGGAGAGCTTTGGCCGCAACTACATCATCCCCGCCCCGTTCGACCCGCGTCTGCTGGAGGTCGTCCCCGCCGCGGTCGCGCAGGCGGCGATGGAGAGTGGGGTCGCGCGGCGCCCGATCGAGGATATGACGGCCTACCGCCAGCGACTTCGCGCGCGGCTCAACCCGACGACGGCGGTGCTGACGCTCGCCTATGATGCGGCGCGGCGCGACCCCAAGCGGGTGGTCTTCGCCGAGGCGGAAGAGGAGGTGGTGCTGCGCGCCGCCATCCAGTTCCGCGACGGCGGCTACGGCATTCCGGTACTGGTTGGGCGCGACGACGTGCGCGACCGGCTGCGCGCGCTTGGGGTCGAGGACCCCGACGCTTACGAGCTCCACAACAGCCGCCACTCGCCGCTGGTGCCGGAGATGGTCGAACGGCTCTACGCGCGGCTGCAGCGCAAGGGCTGGCTGCACCGCGATGCCGAGCGCATGGTCAACCAGGACCGCAACATCTTTGGTTCGCTGCTGTTGGAGATGGGCGTCGCCGACGCGATGCTCACCGGCGTTACCCGCACCTATGCGCAGACGATGCGAGAGGTTGGGCGCGTACTCGACCCGGCGGAGGGGCGGACGCCGTTCGGTATTCACGTGCTGGTCGGCCAGCATCACACGGTGTTCATGGCCGACACCACCGTCAACGAACGCCCGAGCGCTGAGCAGCTGGCGCAGATCGCGCGCGAAACCGCGACCGTCGCGCGGCGGATGGGCCACGACCCCCGCGTCGCGTTCCTGAGCTACTCCACCTTCGGCAATCCCGAGGGCAATTGGCTCGAAAACATCCGCGACGCGGTGCACCTGCTCGACGCGGAGGGCGCGGACTTCGAATATGAGGGCGAGATGGCGCCCGACGTCGCGCTCAACATGGGGATGATGGCGAAATATCCCTTCTCACGGCTGTCGGGGCCGGCCAACGTCCTCGTCATGCCGGGCCTCCAGAGCGCCAACCTCTCCGCCAAGCTATTGCGCGAACTGGGCGGCGACAGCGTCATCGGCCCGATGCTGATCGGCATGAGCCGCCCGGTGCAGATCGCCCCGATGGCCGCCAGCGCGAGCGACCTCGTCACGCTGGCAGTGCTCGCCGCCGGCGGCATCGCGCGGTAGGGCCTCTTCTACGCCTTCTCCCGTCACCCCCGGACTTGATCCGGGATCCCCAGCCAACGGTGCATCACGGACCCTGAGACAAGTTCAGGGTGACGGCCGAGCAGAGGTTTTACCAGTGCAAAGCGGGACCCCGGATCAAGTCCGGGGTGACGGGAAGATCGCGCCCCTCAGCCCTCAATCACATGCGGCACGAACCTCGCCGTGTCGCGCGTGATGGGCTGGTCGTCCTCGCGGATCGACATGGCAACGCAGTCGTCGCCGACAATCCAGCTGCCGACCACCGCATATTGCCCGTCGGCGTGGGCAAGCTTGGCCGCCGCCTGCACGACGTGGCCCTCCGCGCCATAGCCCTGGATCGGGCCGTGGTGCGTTTCGCCACCGACTTCGAGCCGCAGGTCCGCGCCTTCGCGTGAGAACAGCGGCTTCAGCGCGTGATCGCCAGCGCGGATCTCGTCCGCGCCCGCGCTATCGAGGAAAGCGGCGGGGAGGAGGTTGCGGTGGCCGCGGTGGCGTTCCCACAGCAGCGGCAGCAGCCCCTTGTTGCTGAGCAGCGCCTTCCACGCGGGTTCGATGAACATCGTGCCCGACTTGGCAATATGCTCGGCGTAGGGTTCGCGCAGCATATCCTCCCACGGGTAGAGCTTGAACAGCGCCTGGAGGATGGTCTTGTCCTCGTCGACGAAGCGCCCTTCGGCATCGAGCCCGATCTTGTCGATCGCCACGAATTCCGCCTCCAGCCCCGCCTGCTTGGCGAGGTCTTCAAGGTAGCGCACGGTCGAGCGGTCCTCGACATGGTCTTCGACGCTGGAGAAATGGATCAGCGACCCCGGCGTCAGCAGCGCCTTGAACCGCGCGATCAGCGCTTCGTGTAGGCGGTTGAACTGGTCGGTGCCCTCGGCCAGCGCCCGCCGCGCGATCTGGTCCTCCAGCCACTGCCACTGGAAGTAGGCCGTCTCGTAGATGCTGGTCGGCGTGTCGGCGTTGAATTCGAGCAGCTTCGCTGCTCCGCTGCCGTCGTAGGCGAGGTCGAAGCGGCCGTAGAGCGAGGCGTCGCCCTTGCGCCAGCTCTCGGCAACCACGTCGCGGAACGCCTCGGGGATCGCGAGCCGCTCCATGAGCTCCTGCGACCCCGCCGCCTCGTCGGCGATGGCGAGGCACATCGCGTAGAGCTCAGTCGAGGCGTCCTCGATCTCGCGCTCGACCTCGGCGAGGGAGAAGCGCCAGTAGGCGCTCTCGTCCCAGTAAAGCTCACCGCCGATATGGTGGAAGACGAACCCGGCCTTTTCCGCGGTGGCTTCCCAATCGGACCGCGGTTCGATCTTCACCCGTTCCATCGCGCGCCGCTCAGCCCTTGTCTTCGGTGTAGTCGGCGTCCTCGACACGGTCGCGCTGCGAGGGCAGCCGTCCGCTCTGGTCGGGGATGGCCGCAGGCTGCGCCGCCGGCGCCGACAGGCGCGCGAGGATCGAGTCCGCGCTCGACTGACCCTCTAGCAAGCCCGCATTACGCAGCTTTGCGTCGAGGTCGGCGCCGCTGCGCATATCCTCGAGCTCGGCGGCGGCCTTGAACTTTTCGTCCTGGATCGCCTGCCGCTCGCGCAACCGCTTGAGGCTGTCGGCGGCCGAGCCCAACGAAGAAACCGTGCCGTTGTAGTTGGTGGCGACCGACGCCTGCGCTTTTTGCAGGCTATCGTTGGCGCGGACGATCTCGACCTCGCGGCGCAGCGCCTCGATCTTGCCGTCTCCCTGGCGCACAATCCCGCGGATGCGCTCTTCGGCGGTGCGCATCTCTTCGGCCTGCGGAGTCTTGGCGTTGATGTCGGTTTCGATCTGCGCCATCCGCTCCGCCACTTCGCGAGCGAGGTCCATGTCGCCCTTGGCGATCGCGGCGCGCGCGCTCGCTTCGTAGCGGACCATCTGGTCGGTCAGCGTCTCGACCTCCTTTTCGATCATCCGCCGCCGCGCGGTGAGCGTCGCGAGATCGTCGCGCGCCTTCGACTGCGCGTTGGCAGCATCGCGAATCTGCTGGTCGAGGATGGTCAGCGCCTTCGCATCGACGATCTTTTCACCGGTCTCGTGCGCGGTGCCGCGGATCAGGGTGACGAGCTGTTTCCACATGGGTCGGGTCCTTCGGGGGGCGTTGGAGGGGGAACGTCAGCGGGCAGCGAAGGCTTCGCGCAGTTCGCCCGCGGCGGCCATCGCGTTTTCGGCGAGCACGGTCAGTTCCTGGACGATGGTGGCGAGCCGCGATTCGGCGGACAGTTCGCCCATCAACTCATAATATTCGCGCCCGTCGACGTTGGTGATGGCGAAGTTCGAGAGCGGGATCAGCCGCTGCGCGCGCAGGAGGAAGCTGTTGAACTCCGCCGCGTTCTCCTGCTCATCGACCGGCCACAGCAACGTCGCGACGACGATCTGCTCCTCGCCCGCGGTGACCAGGATGGGGAGGTCGCCATATTGCTTCATCCGCACCGCGAGCACGGGCTGCGCGCCGTCGATGCGGTCGACGTCGAAGCTGTCGGCATAGTCGGGCGCGGCGAGCGCGCGAAAGAGGCTGGCGGTGGTCCAGGCAGCAGGGTTGGTGTCGGCCATCGCGTGTATCGCTCTCCCTTGACGTTGACGGGCAACCTATTGCACCCAAAGCACGCAGCGCAAAGGGAGATTGGCGCGACCCGCGCCCGATCAAGTGCGACCGCTGCAAGAGCGACGAGGGGATGCGCCCATATACGCTGACCGCCTTCCTGCGCCGCCTCTACCTGGCGGCGAGCGACCTGCGTCCGGGCGTGCTGCTCGGCGCGGCGCTGGCGCACATGGCGCTGTCCTATCTGCTGCTGCAGTGGGCGGGCGAGGAGAAGCTGCGTCCGTTCGCCGACTTCGCCTACTGGTATGCGGTGACCGCATCGACGGTGGGCTACGGCGACGTCAGCCCGCAGGGAGCGGCGGGGCGGATCGCCACCATCCTGTTCGTGCTGCCGGGCGCGATCGCGCTGTTCACCACCGCCATCGCGCGCGCCTTCGCGGGGCTGGCCGCGCTGTGGAAGCGGCGGCGCATCGGCATGGGTGACTTCGCCGAAATCGAGGGCGCGACGCTGCTGATCGGCTACGATCCCGCGCGCACGCCGCGCATGATCGACGAACTGACCGCCGACGGCGCGCACGACATCATCGTTGTCGCGACGCAGGCGATGGAGGTCGACGACCCGCGCTACCGCTACGTCCACGCGAGCGCGCTGACATCCGCCAGCGATCTCGCCCGCGCAGGTATCGCGGGGGCGGCGCGGGTGATCGTCAAGGCGGCGAGCGATGCGGAAACGCTCGCCGCAACTTTGGCGGTGACCGCAGCCAATCGTACCGCCCACGTCGTCGCCTACCTCACCGACCCGGACGCCGCTGCGCTGATCGGCGCGCATTGCCCGCGGGTCGAAGTGGTGCGCGCGCAGAGCGTCGAGCTGGTGGTCAAGGCGCTCGCCGACCCAGGCGCGAGCCGCGTGCTGGCGCAGCTTGCCAGCCACACCGACGATGGCGGGACGCTCTACGCCACCCCTTCCCGCGCCGGGGAAAGCGTCGGCGCGGCAGCGCAGCGGCTGCGCCGCGCGGGCGCGATCCTGCTTGCGCACGCGGCGGCGCGCGATGCGGCGATCGAACTGCCGCTCGATGACGGCGCCCCAGCGCTGGGCACGCTATTTTATGTCGCGCGCGCACGGGTGCCGGCATGATCTGGGGCAAACTCTTCGGATCGGGCGAGCCCGACAAGCCCGCGGCGCAGCTGCCCGTGGTGCATCAGATCACGATCGGCCGCACGGTCGAGCTCGACACGCTGATCTGGCGGCGGCTCAACGGCGCCGCCTTCACGCTCGATCGCGGCACGCTGGAGATTGTGGCGCAGGGGCGCATCCAGCTCGACGACGCGGGCGGCTACGTCCACCGCTTCTACACCGAAGACGAGCTGATGTTGCAGGCGGTGAGCCAGTCGCCCGACGGCCACGATGCCGACGACCTGACGCTGTTCATGCCTTGGTCGAGCCATTATCCGCGTCCCGGCGAGGAGACCGCCTTCGTCCAGACCATCTCGCAGCCAGTGTTCGACCTGCACGGCGTCGGGCCCTACCAGCGCTTTTGGTACGATGGCGACGAAGGCGTGCAGCCGCCCGTGACGCTGTGGGAGACGGTGTGGGACGATCGCACCATGGCGCGCCCGCGCCACATCCAGCAACGCTGCATGCTCTACGCGCGCGAGCTGGGCGCGGACCGCGAGCTGCTACTGGCGATTTCGACCCGGCCCGAACGCGGCGACGCGACGCTCGACCTGATGGTCGGCGTGCCGGTGACGACAGCCGAATTCAAGGTTTGATGGGGGAGACGAAACAGTGGTGATGGCACCGATCGACGGACAGGCGGTGGCGAACGGGGCGGTCTGGTTCCTGCTCTCCATGGTCCTGGGGATGGCGCTGCTGGTGCTGTTCCTGCGGCTGTATCAGACATCGACGCCCTATGACGAGCGCCGGCTGGTCGGCGAAGGCAATGCCGCGGCCGCGGTCGCGGTCGGCGGCGCGCTGGTCGGCTTTGCGATGCCGCTCGCAAGCGCCATTCGCGAAACGACGAGCCCGATCGAATTTGTCATCTGGGGCGTGATCGCGGGAATCATCCAGATCATTGCGCCGCTGGTGGTGCGCAGCCTTGTCATCCGCGACTTCGCTGCCAAGATCGAAGCGGGCAACGTTGCCACCGGCATCTTCATGGCGGCGCTGTCGATCGGCATCGGCCTCATCAACGCCGCGTCGATGACATACTGATCGGAGTTGCGAGCATGACCACCCTTCCAGCGCGGCGGCGAACCAAGCGCTCGACACGAGTCACGCTCACCAGAATGGGCGTCGCGGGCGCGACGCTGATGCTCGCAGGCTGCGACGATGGCGGTCCGCAGCAGCAGGTCGACGCCTTCCCCGACGTCGCCGCTTGCGTTGCCAGCGGCCGCACCGAAGCGGACTGCAATACTGCCTACAGCCAGGCGCTCGCCAGCAACAACAGCGAAGCGCCGCGCTACGACGGCCAGCAGACCTGCGAGGAGCAGCACGGGGTCGGCCGCTGCGTCCCCGCCAACTCGGGCGGGCAGAGCTTCTTCATGCCGATGATGACCGGTTTCCTGATCGGTCAGGCGTTGAGCCCGCGGCCCTATTATTATGGTCCCGGCGGGGGCTATTACCTCGGCAACGGCTATCGCCTCGGCTACGGCGGGGGGCCGGGAAAATTCTACGCCCAGAGCCGCGCGCTCGAAGCGCCCAAAGCCACCCCCCGCATCCAGTCCCGCAGCTCCGTCGTCAGCCGCGGCGGCTTCGGCGGCCGAGCCAGCGGCGGCGGCTGGGGCGGGTGAGCCGCTAGCCGCTGCTCGCTCCAACGGTTCGGTTGCGCCATTGTCGGCGAGGTTGTAACCGGCGCAGTTGCTAGGGTTGCCCGGTGCGTGGGCGGCGGATGAAAGTTACTGCGGTTTATGCGAATTCTGATTGCGGCTGTGTGCGCCCTAACGTTGACGACAGGCTGCGCCAAGCGTCCTGCGTTGGTTACTGACAGTCAGGTGGTGCGCGTGGTCGACGCGACCGAGCTTCCAGCACCGACCGGCGTGCGGGACGACCCAGGCGCGGACAGTTATCGGATCGGAACGCTCGACCGTCTGGTCATCGATGTCTACGGCTTCGAGAGCATCACCAACCGCCGCATGCAGGTCGATGCCTCGGGTAACATTTCGGTACCGATCGCCGGCACCATCCAAGTGGTTGGACTTTCCACGCAGGAGGCAGAGCGTCGCATTTATGATGCGCTTCGGCGTCGCTACGTTCGTAACCCGCAGGTTTCGGTGAACGTTGAGGAAAGCCTCAGCCGGTTCGTCACGGTGGATGGCGAGGTAGCGCAGCCAGGCAACTACCCGGTTGTAAATAACATGACCCTCATGCGCGCCGTGGCCGCCGCGCGGGGAGCAACCGAATTCGCTCGGCTGAACCAGGTGGTCGTGTTCCGCAATGTCGGCGACCAGCGCATGGTCGCACTTTATGATCTCGCGCAGATACGACGGGGCGGGTACGCGGACCCGCGCATCTATCCGCAGGATCTGATCATTGTTGGCAATTCGCAGTCCCGTCGCATCTTCCGGGACATCCTGAATGTGGCGCCGCTGTTGACCAGCCCACTTATCGCCGTTCTGCAGAACTAGCAGCCGTACGTCGTCGCGAACTACGCGCGTCACTCAATTGATTGGATCGACCGACTTGTTAGCCGACCCGCCCGTTTCCAGCGCGCTAGCTTCCCCGGCACTAGAGGCAACGCCAACGTCTGCAGCTCCGTTGGTGCTGCGTGTCAGTGAGGTACTGCGGCGACACTGGCTCGCGATACTCGGCACGACCGCCGCAGCGATCATCGCAGCCCTTATCATCACGTTGCTGTCGACGCCGCTGTACACCGCCTCCACCCGGATCGAGATCGCGCGACAGAGTGGCAACGTCACCAATGTCGAAGGCTTGCAACGTAACGAAGACGTGCAGTCCATCGAATATTACGCCACTCAGCACGAACTTCTCAACGCGCGTTCGCTGGCTGAGCGTGTCGTGCGGCGTCTACGGCTCGCGAGTAACGACAATTTCCTCAGTGCGTTCGATCTTTCGACCGGCGGCTTTCTCAGCGGAGCGGGCGATCGAGCGCCGACGCGTGGCGAAATACGTGACCGTGAAGCTTTGGCGGCCGATGCTCTTCTCAAGTCTGTTGATATCGCACCGTTGCGTGGTTCGGCGTTGGTCGACGTTCGATTCACTAGTGCCGATCCTGGGCTGTCTGCGCAAATCGCCAATGCGTGGGTTGATGAATTCATTCAGCAGACTCTTGATCGCCGCTTTGAATCGACGGGGGACGCTCGCACGTTTCTCGAAACGCGACTGGTAACGCTACGCGATCGGCTCGAGAAATCTGAGCGGGATCTCGTCAACTACGCTCGCGCTCAAAATATCGTTCGTCTGACGGAAGAGCGCTCTGCCGATGGCCGGACGACTACGACTCAGACGCTCGCATCGCGTGACCTCGAAATTCTGAACAATCAGCTTGGTGAGGCGACGGCCGCGCGGATTGCGGCGGAGGGCCGCCGCGATGCCGCTCGTTCGTCTCGCGCAACCGAAGCACTCATCAATAACACTGCCATCGCAGCCTTGCGGCAGTCGCGAGCACAGCTTGCCAGTCAGTATGCCCAGTTGATGCAGCGGTTCGAGCCGCAGTATCCAGAGGCACGTGCGCTGCAGCAGCAGATCGCTGCGATCGATGCCAGTATCGCTTCGGAAGAGCGGCGCGTTCGCAGTGCAACGGACAGCGAATTCGAGGCGGCATCTTCCCGTGAACGCCAGCTGCGCGCCCGGGTGAATAGTCTGCTCGGTCAACTCGATGAGCAGAACCGCGCGTCGATCCAGTTCAACATCTACCAGCGCGACGTCGACACCAATCGTCAATTGTACGAGGCCTTGCTGCAGCGGTACAAGGAGATTGGCGTTGCGGGCGTCGGTACGAATAACGTCTCGATCATCGACCGCGCAAAGGTTCCGACCTCGCCTTCGTCGCCCAACCTGTGGCTGAATCTGGCTCTTGCGCTCGTCGCGGGTCTGGCTCTCTCCGGCCTGGTCGTGTTCATCATTGAGAACCTCGACGAAACCATCCGGCAGCCGCGTCAGGTGACCGAGACGCTAGGCGTGCCACTCCTGGGCGCGGTCCCGGAAAGCGAGCTGGACGAACCACTACAGTCGATTGCCGATCCGAAGTCGATCCTTTCGGAAGCGTATATGTCGACCCGCACGAACCTTGCTTTCGTTACGGATCACGGCGCTCCGCGCAGCTTCTCGGTGACCAGCTCGGCGCCTGGTGAGGGCAAATCGACCACCTCGCTTGGCCTCGCCACGGCGTTGGCGCGAACCGGGAAGAGCGTGGTTGTCGTCGACCTCGACCTGCGGCGCCCGACATTGCACAAGCGGCTGGGAGCCAACATGGAAAAGGGCGTCAGCAACTTCCTTGCTGGCGATAGCGCGCTCGACACGATGTTGGCCGGCACCGATTTCGCCAACCTCAGCTTCATGTCATCGGGGCCGATCCCGCCGAGCGCCCCAGAGCTGCTTACCGGTGGGCGGTTGAACCTGTTGATGACTGAGCTCACGCAGCGCTTCGATCATGTCGTGGTCGATGGTCCCCCGCTATTGGCGCTGTCCGATGCACAGTTGATCGGTCAGGCTGTTGAGGGCGTGGTGTTCGTCGTGCAGTCGGCGCGCACGCCAATCCGGGCGGTGAATTCGTCGATTCGCGCTTTCCGAAGCAACGGAATTCGCCTCTTCGGTGTCGTTCTGACGAAATATCGGGCGCAGATTTCCACCTACGGCTACGGTTACAACTACGAGAGCCAGTACCGTTACGACGGCGAGCAGTAGGCTGGTGCGCCACGGTCAGACCGGCGCGGGCAAGTCCGGAAGATTTTCGCTTGCGCGGGTGGCGCTGACACTGGCCTTCACGTCGGCTGCAGTGTTGAGCGTTGCCAACACCGCCGCGATCGTGGGCATTCCGGCGCTCTCTGTCCCTGCTTTGGGTGCAAGCTTCGGAGCGTGGCAACGCGCCTACCTCGCTCGTGAGGTTGCAGTGCGTCAGCGAGCAACTGAAGCCAATGTCGCGGGCCTTGAACAGCTGTCGCGGTACATAGCGCGCGGCGAACCGCTGGAGCTGCGTGCATGGCGAGGATTCGCCCTCGTCGCCCAGCAACGCCGGCAAATGCCGACAGCGCGCCAAATCATGCTCGGTGCAGAAGGCATTTCTCGACGAGATCCGGCTGTTGAAGCTTGGCTGCTCGAGGACGCGGCGCGTCGTAACGATGCCCCTGCAACTCTCGCGCGATTTGACGCGATCTTGCGTGTGCAGCCTAGCCTTCGTGCTACGATGCTGGCGCAGCTACAGGGCGTGCTGGCAAATCCACAGGCGCGAGCGGCTCTCGCGCCTTATCTGAACGGGAACACACCCTGGGCCAGCGATTTCGTGCAGGCTGCCGCGCGTGGCGGCCGCAGCGTCGTGCCGTGGGCGGACCTCGTGCTGACAACCAACCGGCTCCCTGACGGCCCGTATGACCGAGATAGCTATGCGACGGTGGTCACACGTCTCGCGGATGAGCGCGAGTACGCGCGACTAGCGCGTCTTTATCCGCGTCTGCCGGGTGCGGACGCCGCGCGGCTGCGTTCGCTTGGCTTTTCGCGCGAGGCCACATACCCGCCGGTCGATTGGCAATTGAGCTCGACGAGCGATGTCGAGGCCTTGTTTGCTGCTTCGCCCTCGCGCGACGGGGGCGTGGAGCTTGTCGCCACCGCTCGACCTCTCGCCCGCGGAACGGTGGCGCGCAAGCTTGTTTGGGTGGCCGATAGCGGCGGCGTTCTAAGTTGGACCGTTGCGGATAGTGGCGGCGGCAGCGGCGCGGCAGCAACTGTCTCCGCGACATGTGCTGGCACGACCGTCACGTCCGACAACCTCGTCGGACGAAGAGGAAAGATGGCGCTTGCGCTGCCCAGGCAATGCGATGTGGCTGATGTCCGGGTCGACCTGATGGGAGGTAGCGGTCGGGAAGACACGATGCTCAGCCTCAAGGGCATGCACCTTGGCTCGGTAGAATGATGGACGTCGCTCTAGTTTCGTCGGCATGGCACGTCATATCGGCGACCGTGACTGTTTTGCTCGGTGCGGTGATCGTTTATCAGTTGAGCAAGGTCTTCCATATCAGATCTCGGGTAGCTCTCGGTCTTTATGCCTGGCACAGCTTATTCGCGCTCGCCTATATTTATATCAGTCTGACCATCGGGGCAGATTCGATCGGTTACTTCGAAGCTTCGCGCAATATTTATGAACTTTTTCGACCGGGCACCTTGGCGGTCACTTATTTCACGGGTTTTTTCTCGACGACTTTGGGCATGTCCTATCTGGGCGTGTTCGCCGTTTTCAACATTATCGGCACCGTAGGGCTGATTGCGTTCGCGGGCGCGCTTGCGGAGGTCGAGCCCCATCTCGCCAAGTGGAGTCAACGATGGCTGCCGCTTCTGCTGTTCCTCCCGGGCGCCAGTTTTTGGAGCGCGGCGATCAGTAAGGACGCCTTCTCTTTCCTCGCTGCCGGCCTAGCCGTTTGGGGGGTGTTGCGCCCGTCTTCGCGATGGCCGGCAATGCTGCTCGCGGTAGCCGCATTGCTGTTGGTGCGCCCGCATATCGCGGTCGTAATGATGGTGGCGCTCGCTGGAGCCTTGATTTTCGGTCTTCGCAGCGCCGTGATCATTCGTGTCATACTAGGTTTCTTGGCGGCGGCAGTGGGCGCCTTCATGCTCCAATTCGCGCTCGAGTATGTCGGTCTGGAGAACGCAAGCGGCACCGCCGATTTCGTCGACTACGTCGAACAACGGCAGAATGCGAATACGGAGGGCGGGAGCTCCGTGGACCTTGTCGGCATGTCGGTGCCTGTGCGCCTGTTTACCTACCTGTTCCGGCCACTTTTCGTCGATGCAGGCAACGTGCTAGGTCTCGCGTCGAGTGTGGAGAACCTAGTCCTCTTGTTGATCGTCGCGATTGCAGTCTTCAGCATTTTTGGTCGAAAGCGAAGCGTGTTACCGAATTTCGCGTGGGTCGCAACATTGCTGTTTAGTCTTTTGACTTGGGGCGTGCTCGCCAACACTACGGCGAACTTGGGCATCGCGACGCGACAAAAGTGGATGTTTGTTCCTCTGCTCCTGGTTTGGCTGTTGTCCTACTTGCGTCCTCCTAAGGGGGAAACTTCACCTTCTTCGAACATACGATAATGAGCCGATCCGTCGCCATCATTGGCTCGCTCGCGTCATCTTTGCGGAATTTCCGTGGCGCGTTAATCGAAGATCTGCTCGCGGCGGGTCACGAGGTGCATGCGTTCGCGCCAGACCTTCGGGCGGACAAAGCGACTGCGGATTGGCTCACTGAACGGAACGTTCGCATTTGGGACGTGCCGTTCAGGCGCGCGGGTCTAAATCCCCTAAGTGACCTGACCGCGACAGTGGCGCTTTGTCGCCTTTTGCGAGCGGTCCGTCCGGATGCCATGCTCGTCTACACCATCAAGCCGGTCATATGGGGCATGATCGCTGGGAGGCTGGCAAGCGTCCCGCGGCGCGTCGCGCTGATAACAGGACTCGGCTATACTTTTGCTGCGCCTACAGGCGGTGGGCGTGCCCTCTTGCGCCGGATCGCCCTTGCGCTCTATCGCTTTGCACTTCGGTACGCCGACGTGGTGCTATTTCAAAACCCGGACGATCGCCAAGACTTCCAAGCGGAGGGACTACTCCCCGGAGATACTCCCACCGCTGTCATCAATGGATCAGGCGTAAGACTGGATGCCTTCGCGCCCCAACCTTTCCCCCCTCCCCCCGTCAACTTCTTGATGATCGCCCGATTGCTGGGCGAGAAGGGTGTGCGTGAATACGCCGCCGCCGCGCGAAGGCTTCGGGCCGAGGGCCTCGCGGTACGATGTACGCTGGTTGGCGGCCTCGCGTCACAATTGGACGCAATTCGCGCGGAAGAGGTGCGAGGTTGGCAGACGGACGGTGATATCGTCTGGCTGGGCGAACTTGCCGACGTACGCCCCGCCATTGCAGCAGCGCACGTCTATGTTTTGCCAAGCTACCGCGAGGGAACTCCGCGTTCCGTCTTGGAGGCCATGGCGATGGGACGACCGATCATCACGACAGATGCGCCCGGGTGTCGCGAAACGGTCGAATGTGGCGTCAACGGTGTGCTGGTGCCGCCTCGCGACGTTCCCGCGTTGGCGCGCGCGATGGCGAATCTTGCCGGTGATCTTGCCCGGATCGAAAGGATGGGCGCTGCCTCGCGCGAAGCAGCCGAACGCAAATACGACGTGCACAACGTAAACCGGGAAATCATCGCGGCGCTGTCGCCCGCAACCGAGCCGGGTTCAGTGGCGCATGGATAAAATCGACGTACTCGTCATCGGCGGAGGTGTCGTCGGCATCGCGATCGCCCGCGCGCTCGCAGTGTCCGGGCGGCAGGTCGTCGTCGTCGAACGTTACGACGGGCCGGGGATGGAAACCAGCTCGCGCAACAGCGAGGTGATCCACGCCGGTATCTATTACCGCCCCGGGAGTGCGAAGGCTTACCACTGTGTACGCGGCCGCGACATGCTCTACGACTATTGCGTGACACGGGGCATCGCTCATCGACGGCTCGGCAAGCTGATCGTGGCGGCGGACGAGTCAGAATTCCCCACCCTTGATCGGATCGAGGAGCGTGCCGCTGCGAACGGCGTCGCCGACGACGCAGCACTGCGCCGGATCGATGCTGTGGAACTGTCGCGGCTCGAACCCGAGGTCCTTGGCGTCGGCGCGCTGTTGTCCCCCTCCACCGGCATCATCGACAGCCATTCCTTCATGCTGAGCATGATTGGAGACGCAGAAGCACACGGCGCGCTCTTTGCGTGGGGCAGCGAGGTCGACGCCATCTACCCCGGAGCATCGCTGGAGGTCTCAGGTAGCAGCCAAGGCGAAGCGTATCGCTTCGCTGCCGATCAAGTCGTGGTCGCCGGCGGTCATGGTTCCGCGCCGCTGATGCGACGTGCCGGCGCGAGGAACGTGCCCGAAACGTTCGAACTCAAGGGGAACTACTTCAGTCTCATGCGCAGAGCACCGTTTCGGCACCTTATTTACCCGGTCCCGGTGCCAGGCGGTCTCGGTGTCCACGCGACGCTCGACTTGGCTGGTGCAGCGAGATTTGGGCCGGATACCGAGCCTGTGGTCGGCCTGGACTACACGGTCGCGACTGACCGAATCGACGCGTTCACGCAGGCCATCGCACGTTATTGGCCGACGGTTCGATCCGAATGGCTCGCGCCCGCTTATGCAGGGGTCCGACCGAAAATACGCGGTGCTGATGGAGAAGATGCCGACTTCTTGATCCATGGCCCGGCACAGACTGACATCGCAGGCCTCTTTGCGCTCTACGGCATCGAGAGCCCGGGCCTCACTACAAGCCTTTCGCTCGCTGAGACGGTGCGGGATATGCTGGGTTAGCCCACGCGCGCTGGGGCGCTCGTCGCTCGGAAAGGCGTTTGAGCAAACAAGGCGGCAACGACGAGCAAAGCGGACAGGGATGGCGTCCTCAACGGGTAGTCGAACACGCTCGCGACAGCAAAAATGAGAATAATGACTACCCCCAAGCGGCCGAGCGTCACGCTCTCGAGGCCGTCGCCAGCGGGAGAAGTTGCCGTAGCGGCAGCCATGCGATGCAATCGCCACCCGTGGGTCAAAGTCCAGCCCAGTCCAACAAGCGCCAGCGCCGCTCCCGGCACGCCGAGCGTGGCGAGGACCTCCAGCCAATCATTGTGAGCGTGATTGAGGTAGTTGGGGGAAAGGTCGGCAGCCGACTCGTGGATCTGGTATACGTCAGCAAAGGAGCCCGATCCGGCCCCGAGCGGCAGGTGGCGCTGCGCCATCGCCCACACCTGCGGCCAGAATTCCGTGCGACCGGCTGCTGAGCCTGAACTCGAAAAGGCGCCGAGCAAGGCCTCGCCACGCAACGCAACCGCGAGGGCCGCAATCGCAGCCCCCCCAGCTGCTACGATTGCCCACCGGCTGGCAGAGGTTGTGGCGGCGCCAACGGATGGACGCAGCCAGACGATGCTCATCAGCCCAAGAGCGAGAGCAAGCACCCCGGCCCGCGAGCCGGTGAGTACGATAATCGTGATGAATAGCGCTCCGATGCACAGCGCAAGCCAGCGTCGCCAGTCGGTCTGAGAACGTACGTCCTGCCCCTTACGGCCGCGCTGGCGGCCAGCCACCGCAAGCGCGGGGACGAGCGCGGCAAGAAAAACCGCCTGGTGATTGGCGTTTGCGAACAAGCCTACCGGAGCGCCCCAGTTGGTGTGGCGGTAGAAGTAGATCGGGCTGCCAGGACCGCCCAGCATCTGCAAAAGTCCGATTACTGCGCTGAGAAGGCCGAGGCCGATAAGCCACGTCACCACCTTGGCCAGATCGCCGCGACGCGTTTGCATGCCGGCAAGTAGGACCGCGAACGGTATCAGCATCGCCAACAGCGCGTTCCAACCTTCGGCAGGGGTGAGCGTAAAGGGGCGCCAGTGATTTTCGAGGCCCGCGAGGCGCTCGAGCGCGACGACGAGACCCCTGTCGGGCAAACTCTGCCAAAGTTTCGCTGGCAGCGGCACGAGGTGCATCGCCAGCAGCGCAATGGCGCTCACCATCATGACCACGATCGCGCGGTGGTTGGCGACGTCCCGGCCAGACACTCGCCAAAGCGCAAGGATGGCAACGATCGCCGCGATGGGACGCAACAACAGCAAAGACACGATGTCGCTTCGCGCACCCCCACCAATCGTGAAAGCGCTGAACAGCGCAACGAGGAGCAAAGCGAGCGGCAGCGATACGAAACGACGGGCGGAAGGATCGGCACTGCGGATCGGCGACCGCCAGTCGAAGATGGTCATTCCGCGCCTTTAGGTGAACGGCGCGGGGGGTCAATGTTTGCTTGTGTGCCGCCTGCGCGTTGGGGTAAGGCGCGCGCCGTTGCAGTTTGCCTTTCAAAAGGGCAGCGCCCCGGCGACCTCGAGGGGAGCGGGCGGTGGGCACGGTGGTAGAGTTTGTCTGCCACGGCGAAACGTCGTGGCAATTTTGTGAGGCACTCCTTGTTCGCACAACAATTGGAAACGGCTCGGGTGGCTGTCATCGGGCTCGGCTATGTTGGGCTGCCGCTGGCCGTGGAGTTTGCCAAGCAACGAAGCGTTGTCGGCTTCGACATCAACCGTGACCGCATCGCGGCGCTCAAGGGCGGACACGATAGCACCCTCGAGGTTTCGGACGCCGAGTTAGGAGAGGCAACCGGCCTCAAGCTTACTGCCGATCCGACGGACCTCACCGAATGCAACGTATTCATCGTAACGGTGCCGACCCCCATCGACACGTCAAAGCGCCCTGATCTCACGCCGCTCGTGAAGGCATCGGAGACGCTTGGTCAAGCGCTTCGCGAAGGTGATGTCGTAATCTACGAATCGACGGTTTATCCGGGCGCGACCGAAGAGGTCTGCGTGCCAGTGCTCGAGCGGGTGTCGGGTCTGAAGTTCAACGTCGACTTCTTCGCCGGCTACAGCCCGGAGCGTATCAATCCTGGTGACAAGACCCACCGGCTGACGACCATCACCAAAGTCACTTCTGGCTCGACACCTGAAGTCGCCCGCTTTGTAGATGCTCTCTACGCCTCAGTGGTCACGGCCGGAACCCATCCTGCGCCGAGCATCAAGGTCGCCGAAGCAGCGAAGGTCATCGAAAATACACAGCGCGACCTCAATATCGCGCTGATCAATGAGCTCGCAGTGATCTTCAACCGAATGGGGATCGATACGGAGGCAGTTCTGCAAGCCGCAGGGACCAAGTGGAACTTTCTCCCGTTTCGCCCGGGGCTCGTCGGCGGGCACTGCATTGGTGTCGATCCCTATTATCTCACCGAAAAGGCGGAATCGATCGGGTATCATCCGCAGATCATTCTCGCTGGACGGCGCTTGAACGATGGCATGGGGGCCTATGTCGCCGATCAGTTGATCAAGGCGATGTTGCGCAAGCGTGTCCAGATCGTCGGGGCGAAGGTTCTCATGCTCGGCCTGACGTTCAAGGAAAATTGCCCGGATTTGCGCAATACGCGCGTCGTCGATGTGATCGCCGCCCTCAAGGACTTCGGCGTTGAGGTCGACGTCTACGATCCTTGGGTTGATGCGGACGAGGCGCGCCATGAATATGGCCTGGAGCTGGCCACCGAGCTTCAACCCGATAGCTATGACGGGATCGTCGTCGCGGTCGCGCATGACGAGTTTCGCACGATGGGGGCCGAAGGCCTGCGAGCGCTCGGCAAGCGCGAACATGTGCTGTACGACCTGAAGTATTTGCTTTCTGCGCACGAAAGCGACCTGCGACTGTGACAGCGCAATCGCCAACTGAAAAGCGCTTCGGGCTCGTCGGCGCTGCCGGGTACATTGCTCCACGGCACATGATCGCCATCCGCGATACGGGGCACGACCTAGTCGCCGCGCTAGACCCGTCCGACTCGGTCGGGATCATGGACAGCTACTTTCCCGATGCCCATTTCTTCACCGAATTCGAGCGTTTCGACCGGCATGTTGACCGGCTAGCTCGACAGGGAGCGGGCATCGACTACATCGCCATCACCTCCCCCAACTATCTTCACGACAGTCATATTCGCTTTGCATTGCGCTCGGGGGCCGACGCGATCTGTGAAAAGCCGCTGGTATTGAACCCCTGGAACCTCGATGCTCTTGCCGAGATTGAGGAGGATACTGGCCGCAAGATCAACACGATCCTCCAGCTGCGGCTGCACCCTGCTATCATCGCGTTGCGAGATAAAGTGCAGGCGGCAGGCACAATAGGCCGCAAGTACGACGTCGACCTCACCTACATTACCTCACGTGGCCGATGGTATTTGCAAAGCTGGAAGGGCGACGAGAGGAAGTCTGGCGGCATTGCGACCAATATCGGTGTGCATTTTTACGACATGCTGCATTTCCTTTTCGGACCGCTGGTGGAGAATCATGTCCATCTAAGCGAACCGCTCAAGGCGGCAGGTTACCTTGAATACCAGCATGCGCGCGTGCGCTGGTTCCTGTCGGTGGATCTGAACGATGTGCCAGCCGCCGAGCGGGCGGCAGGGAAGCGCACGTTCCGCGCAGTGACGGTCGACGGCGATCACGTGGAATTTTCAGACGGATTCACGGACCTCCACACCCGCTCTTATGAGCGTATCCTCTCCGGACAGGGGTTTGGGTTGGAGGACAATCGGGTAGCGATCGAAACCGTCGCGCACATTCGCAACGCGGTCACGGACAACATTGGCGACGTCCACCCGTTTTGCCTTGCCGCGCGAGCGCGAACGTGAGCGCCTCGGTACACCCCAGCGCTATCGTCGATGATGGCGCTACGATCGGGGCGGGCACTCGCGTCTGGCATTTCGCGCATATCTGTGCGGGCGCTGTGATCGGGCGTGAAGTGTCGATCGGCCAAAATGTGTTCGTTGCCAACCGAGTGAAGATTGGTGACCGATGCAAGATACAGAACAACGTGTCGGTCTATGACAATGTCACTCTCGAAGACGACGTCTTCTGCGGGCCGAGCATGGTGTTCACAAACGTCTACAATCCTCGCGCGCATGTCAGCCGGAAGGATGAGTACCGCGACACCTTAGTCAGGCGTGGCGCCACTCTGGGGGCCAACTGCACGATCGTCTGCGGGAATGAGATAGGCGCCTACTCTTTCATCGGCGCGGGGGCGGTCGTGCAGCGTCCTGTTCGTCCCCACGCTCTTATGGTTGGCGTGCCCGCGCGACAGATCGGTTGGATGAGCCGATCAGGTGAGCGGCTACCGCTGCCCGCGCACGGTGACGGAGAGGCGCGCTGTCCTGCGACGGGCGAGCTCTATCGCCTCGATGGCGACACGCTGACCTTGATCCCGGACGACCTAACGTGAACATTCCTTTCATCGATCTCAAAGCGCAGTTTGGTGCGCTCGAACCCGCAATCCGCGGACGCATCGACGCCGTTCTGGCGCACGGGCAGTATATCATGGGTCCGGAGGTGGCGGAGCTTGAATCCGCGCTCGCTACGTTCGTTGGCGATGGCCGCCACTGTGTCACTTGCGCGAGCGGGACCGAAGGTCTGTTAATGGCCCTTATGGCGCTCGGTATCGGTCCGGGCGACGAGGTGATCACCACACCGTTTACCTTTGCCGCAACTGGCGAGGTCATCGCGCTGGTGGGTGCGACCCCTGTCTGGGTTGACGTGCGAAGCAGCGATGCGCTTCTCGACGAACGTCAAATCGCCGCCGCGATCACCCCTCGCACGCGCGCCATCATGCCGGTCAGTCTTTACGGTCAGATGGCCGATATGGCGGCGATCGACGCAATCGCTGCGGAACATGGGCTGCCCGTTATCGAAGATGCGGCGCAAAGCTTTGGGGCGCAGTATCGCGGACGTCGCAGTTGCGGCGTCAGCACCATCGGCGTCACCAGCTTTTTCCCCTCCAAGCCCCTGGGCTGCTACGGCGACGGCGGTGCCATCTTTACGGCCGACGAGAGCCTGGCACAGGCGCTCCGCGAGATACGCGTCCATGGACAAAGCAAGCGTTACGTTCATACACGCATCGGCGTGGGCGGACGGATGGACACGCTGCAGTGCGCCATCGTCCTCGCGAAATTCGAGCGGTTTGCTCAGGAGGTGACCGACCGCGCCAACATCAGCGCGCGCTATCTCGAGGCATTCGAGGATCTTGAGCCGGATCTGACGCGCATTTCCGTCGCTCCCGATCGCACCTCCGTATGGGGCCAGTTCACTGTGCGTGTGGGCGATCGCGAAAGTTTCGTCGCTGCACTAAAAGACGCGGGCGTTCCAACGGCAGTCCACTATCCGGTGCCGCTCAATGCCCAGCCGGCCTATCTGCCTTTCGGTGGGCTCAATTCCACGCCCGTGGCCCAACGCCTTGCTGATGAAGTCGTCAGCTTGCCGATGAGCGCCGACCTTAGCGTCGAGCAGCAGAACTATATCATTTCAACCGTGCGACGGTTTTTCGGGAAAGCGTGATGGATATCAAAGGGAAAAAACTCGTCGTTGTTGGAGGTGCGGGACTGATTGGCTCGCACACGGTCGACAAGCTGACGGCGCAGGACGTCGGAGAGATTGTCATTTACGACAATTTCGCGCGCGGTTCACTCGGCAACCTCGAGCAGGCGCTCAAAGATCCGAGAGTGCGTATCTACGAGGTCGGGGGCGACATTTGCCAGCCGGACATTCTCGAAAGCGCCTTCGAAGGCGCGGATGGCGTGTTCCACTTTGCAGCGCTTTGGCTGCTGCAGTGCCATGAATTTCCGCAGAGCGCCTTCAACGTGAACATTGAAGGCACGTTCAATGTTCTCCAGGCCTGCGTGAAGAAAAACGTCTCGCGTCTCGTCTACTCGTCTTCCGCATCGGTGTACGGAGATGCGGTCACCGAGCCGATGGCAGAGGATCATCCGTTCCTGAACAAAAACTTCTATGGCGCTACCAAGATCGCCGGTGAAGCCATGGCGCGATCCTTTCACCATCGCTACGGCCTCAATTTCGTCGGATTGCGATACATGAACGTCTACGGGCCGCGGCAGGACTATCACGGCGCGTACATCGCGGTGATTATGAAGATGCTCGACGCGATCGACCGTGGTGAAGCGCCGACCATTCTCGGTGACGGATCGGAGGCTTTCGATTTCGTCGCGGTTGAGGATTGCGCACATGCGAACGTATGCGCGATGACTTCGGATGCGACTGACGAGTTTTATAATGTCGGAACCGGCCTCCGTACCAGTCTCAAAGAACTGGCTGAGAAACTGCTCACTTTGACCGGCAGCGATCAGCCGATCCGGTATGCGGAACGCAGCCAAGCGACGTTGGTACGCAATCGCATCGGCTGTCCTGATAAGGCAGCGCAGCAGATTGGCTATAGAGCGCAGATCGATCTGGACGAGGGGCTGCGCCGACTGATTGCCTGGCGCGCCGCGCACAAGCAGGAAGTCGCATCGCGACGCCGCGCGGTGGGGCTCGAGGCGTGACCGGGTCGACTTCCGCGATGCAGGTTCCGATCGCTCGCACGACCTTGACGGACGCCGAGATAGAGAGCGTTCTTCAACCGCTTCGGTCAGGCTGGCTGGTGCAAGGGCCCAACGTGCGCGCGTTCGAGGACGCTTGGAGTGCGTTCACGGGTGCCGAACATTCGATCGCCGTGACGTCCTGTACGACCGGTCTCCACCTGTCGGTCGCGGCGCTGGGTTTGAAGCCGGGTGATGAGGTCATCGTCCCCGCGTTCACATGGATCGCGACTGCCAACGTCGTCGAACATCAAGGCGCGACCGTGCGCTTTTGCGACATCGACCTCGAAACGTTCAATTTGGACCTCGCATCCGCCGAGGCGGCGGTTACTGATCGCACCGTCGGTATCATTCCCGTCCACCTATTCGGGCTGATGGCGGACATGACCGGCGTTCAAGCCCTCGCGGACAAGCACGGGCTGTGGGTTGTCGAAGACGCTGCTTGCGGGTTCGGCGCAACGATGAACGGGCGACACAGCGGGACGTTTGGCACCACCGGCGCCTTCAGCTTCCACCCGCGCAAGGCGATCACCACCGGCGAGGGCGGGATGATCACGACCAGCGACGCTGCGTTGGCGGAACGCCTACGGCGACTGCGCGACCACGGCGCGGCGATGTCCGACTTGCAGCGCCATCTCGGCGCGCGGCCGTACCTTCTCGCCGATCACCCTGACGCCGGCTACAATCAGCGCATGACCGATTTTCAAGCGGCGCTGGGTGTCGCGCAGATGCAGCGGGCTGACGCAATTGTGTCTGAGCGTCGCGAGCGCGCAGACCGCTTCGCAGCGGCGTTCGCCGGCCTGGATTGGCTTCGCACCCCTTCCGCCCCGGAGGGCTTCGGGCACGGTTATCAGAGCTACCCGTGCCTGTTCCAACCCGAACCCGTCGGACCGTCATCGGTCGAGCGGGTCAATCAGGCGCGCAATGCGTGGATGGACGAGCTCCTGAGAGCGGGTGTTTCGACCCGTCCGGCAACCCACGCGGTCCATATGCTATCGTTTTACCGCGAGAAATACGGCCTTCAGCCTGAGGATTTTCCGAACGCCTATGCGGCGAACCATTGCTCGATCTCGCTACCCCTGTTCCATGGGATGAGTGATGCTGAGCAGCAGCATGTCATCGATGTGGTGATGCGCGGACCTGTCAGCGCGGCCTGATCGGGACAGCGACCATGTGTGGCATTACCGGATTCCTCCAGCTTGACGGCGCGCCGGCCAGTCAGCCGACGCTGGTGCGCATGGCCGATGCCATCATGCACCGCGGGCCCGACGGCCATGGTTACTGGATCGATGGGCCGATTGCGCTCGGACATCGCCGGCTGGCGATCATCGACTTGAGCGACCACGGCCATCAACCGATGCAAACGAGTGATGGGCGATACGTCATCACTTACAACGGGGAAGTCTATAATTTCGCAGAGCTGCGGGCGGAGCTGACCGCGAAAGGCTACTCCTTTCACTCGCAGACCGACAGCGAAGTGGTGCTCAACGCGTGGCATGCCTGGGGCGAGCAGGCGGTGCATCGCTTCAATGGCATGTTCGCTTTTGCCGTCTGGGACCGTCGCGAGCGGCAACTGACACTCGTACGCGACCGGTATGGCATCAAACCGCTGTATTACGCTCAGTTCGGCGATGTGCTGCTGTTCGGATCCGAGCAAAAGGCCATTCTTGCGCATCCCGCCTCGCGCCGGAACTTGAATCAGCGTGCGCTGGTCGAATATCTGACATTTCAGAACATCTTTACCGACCAGACCTTGATCGAAGGTGTGCATTTGTTGCCGCCCGCAACGATTGCCACAATCGACATGGACGACCGGTCCAAAGGTCTGACGCAGCGCCGGTACTGGGATTATCATTTCGCCGAACCGGACAATCCGCGTAGCGCTGAAGAGTATCGCGAAGAGCTCGACTACCTCTTACGGCAAGCGGTTTCTCGACAGCTAGTCACCGACGTCGAGCTGGGCAGCTTCCTTTCGGGTGGCATGGATTCCGGTACACTCACCGCGCTGGGCGCGATGCAGTTCCCGTACATGAAGACGTTCACCTGCGGCTTCGACGTATCCTCCGCGAGCGGTCTTGAGCTCGCGTTCGATGAACGTCGCAAGGCGGAAGCCATGTCCGCGCGCTTCCGCACCGAACACTATGAGATGGTCCTGAAGGCGGGCGATATGGAGCGCGCGATGGACAGCGTCGCATATCATATCGAAGAGCCGCGCGTCGGTCAGAGCTACCCCAACTTTTACGCAAGCAAGCTCGCCAGCAAGTTTTGTAAGGTGGTGTTGTCCGGCGCGGGTGGCGACGAAATGTTCGGCGGCTACCCGTGGCGATACTATCGCGCCGTTAATTGCGAAAACTTCGAAGACTACGTCGGCCATTATTACCAGTTCTGGAATCGGCTGGTCGATAGCGCCGACATGAAAAGGCTTCTTGCGCCGTTGTCGGCCGAAGCCAGAGATGTCGACCCGAAAGCGATTTTCGCTAACGTGTTCGAGCATCACGATAACGCCCTCGACCGGCCGGAAGACTTCATCAATCATTCGCTTTATTTTGAAGCGAAAACTTTTCTGCACGGCCTGTTTGTCGTCGATGACAAGTTGTCGATGGCGCACAGTTTGGAAACGCGCGTCCCCTTCATGGACAACGACCTCGTCGATTTCGCCATGCGTTGTCCAGTTGGCCTCAAGCTCAATAATCTCGCCGACGTGGTGCGCGTTGATGAGACGGACTCCGTCGAAAAACGCGCTAGTTTCTTTCAGAAGACAAAAGACGGCAAACAGATCCTCCGCGACGTTATGCGTCGTTACATCCCGGACGACATTGCCAACGGGGAGAAACAAGGCTTCTCCGCTCCCGACGCAAGCTGGTTTCGTGGCGACAGCATCGACTTCGTCCGTCGCAAACTGTTCGACGAGCGCACCCCGCTCTACGACGTCCTCGATCGTGACACGGTCCACGCCATAGTAAACCGCCATCTCGACGGCGAAGAGAATCGCCGCCTCTTCATATGGTCGCTTCTCAGCCTCGACAGTTGGATGAGACAAACGCTGTGATAGACGACCTGCTCAGTCGGCTACGAGGGTTTTGGGAAGATCGCCGCGTGGCAGTTGCGGGCCAATTCCACCGCCACCTTCCATTCGGGGATTATATCGTCGACCGGTGGGAAAAGGCGCGTGCGCTCGGCTTCGGAGAGGGCACCTCCGTATACGACAGCGCCCATATCTTCGGCGACGTTTCCGTTGGCCAAAACTGCTGGATAGGCCCGTTCACGATTCTCGACGGGAGTGGCGGGCTATCAATCGGCGATAATTGTTCAATTTCCGCCGGAGTTCAGATTTATTCTCACGATACGGTGCAGTGGGCAGTCAGCGGCGGAGAGGCCCCGTATGAACACGCGCCGACCGAAATCGGCAGCCGATGCTATATCGGGCCGAACACCGTCATCGCCAAAGGCGTCCGTATCGGCGATGGGTCGATCATTGGCGCCAACAGTCTCGTTCTAGCGGACATTCCGGCGGGATCGACAGCCTACGGCACCCCCTGCAAGGTGCAGCACGGCACGCGACCGCAAATTAGCGGAGATTACCCGTGACCGATTTCAGTTCGATCCTGACAGCCGCGCTCCAACAGCCACTTCAGTTCACAGGCAACTTCGTATCCGCTCTGGATGTTAGCGCCGACGAAAATCAGCAGCAGACCAACGAGGTCTTCACCGAGAAGTGGGACAAGTACGCCGATACGTCGAACCTTGAGGTTTTCTATCAATTCCAGCGCGAATGGTATTTGAAACTGTACGGATTCGATGATGAGAAGGCGCTCGCGAACCATTTGGTCACGGCGAATGTGATTTTGGATGCGGGATGCGGATTGGGCTACAAAGCTGCTTGGTTCGCACGCCTCGCACCGCACGCCGTAGTGGTCGGGATGGATTACTCGGGCGCTGCGCAGCAGGCATCAGAGATGTTCGCGGATCTACCCAACCTGTTTTTCATTCAGGGTGACATCGCTAAGACGCCTTTCGCTGACGGTGCAGTCGATTATGTCAGCTGCGATCAGGTCATCATGCACACGCAGGTGCCCGAAGCCACATTCTCGGAACTCGCGCGCATAACCGCCCCTTCAGGGGGCCAATTCGCATGCTATTTCTATGCGAAGAAGGCTTTACCCCGGGAACTTCTCGATGACTATTTCAGAACGCACTGCAAGAATGTCACCACGAGCGAACTTTGGGAGATGTCTGAACAACTGACGGAACTGGGTAAACGCCTTTCCGCGCTGGACATCAGTTTCGACGCTCCCGACATCCCGCTACTCGGGATACGTGGCGGAAAAACGGACATTCAGCGATTTATCTACTGGAATTTCCTGAAGTGCTTCTGGAACGAGGAATTGGGCCCCGAAACATCGGTGGCAACCAATTTCGACTGGTACAGCCCCAGCAACGCGCGTCGGTTCAGTGAGCAAGAGGTGCGGGAAATCGTGTCGGCAAACAATATGAGCGTCGTGACGTTCAACAGCGAAGAAGCCTGCTATTCAGGCCGCTTTGCCCACAGCCGCGGATAACGCAGTGTCCCAGCCGTCGAGCCTCGCGGAGACGAGCTTGCGTGTGTGCAAGCGCTGCATTTACGACGAGCGTGTCTCTTCCATCACGTTCGACGCGGACGGGGTGTGCAATTATTGTCACCAGCTCGACAGCTTGAAGGCGGAATACGGCACCGGTAATACCAAGGGCGGTGCCAAGCTCCAAGAAATCATAGAAGAGATACGGGCTGCCGGCCGCGGCAAGAAGTATGACTGCATCATTGGCGTCAGCGGTGGAACCGACAGCAGTTACATGGTGCATCTCGCGAAGACGGTTTGGGGTCTGCGTCCTCTGGCGGTCCACTACGACAACACGTGGAATACCGCGATAGCAACGCTGAACATACATCGCGTTCTTGAGAAGCTCGATGTCGATCTTTACACGCACGTCGTCGACAACAAGGAGGTCGACGACATCTTTCTGTCGTTCTTCCGCGCTGGCGTGGCAGAGATCGAGGCGTCTACGGATCTCGCGCTTGCGGAGGTGATGAACCGCGCCGCGATAAAGTTTGGTGTCAAATATGTGTTGGAAGGTCACAGCTTTGTCACTGAGGGGATCACGCCGATAGGTCGCAACTATTTCGACGGACGGTATATTCAGGCCATCCACGGTCGGTTTGGGGCTCGGAAAATATCGACCTACCCGCTTATGACATTCGAGCGCATGTTATTTGCCAGCGTAGCGGCGCGGATCCGTAAGATCCGGCCATTCTGGTACATGGACTATAATAAGGAAGATGCGCGCGCGTTACTCGAGAGGGAGTATGGGTGGGAGTACTACGGCGGTCATCATCTCGAAAATCGTATGACGGCGTTCTTCCACAGCATTTACGCCCCGCAAAAGTTTCAGACGGACTTTCGAAATAACACGCTTTCGGCGTTGGTCCGTGACGGGAAGATGAGCCGGGAAGAGGCTTGGGAGCTTTACAACAGCCCCCCTCACGTTGAGGAGGACCTGCTCGCCTATTTTCAAAAGCGGCTGGGGCTATCTGACAACGAATATAAAAGCATCATGGCAGAGGCGCCCCGGTCATGGTGGGAGTTCCCCACCTACAAGAAACGGTTTGAACGCTGGCGTCCGATTTTCAAGATTCTTGCGAAAGCGAACTTGGTTCCGATGTCGTTCTATCTCAAATATTGCTTTCCGATAAAGACACCGTCGCAATGATTACGGTCCTCGACTGTGGCATCGGAAATCTTGGCTCGGTGCGGAACATGTTGCGCCGGGCGGGTCTGGACTGTGAGGTCACCGACCAGCCTGAGATCGCGGCGCGCGCAACCAAGATCATACTGCCCGGTGTCGGCGCGTTCGATCGCGCGATGCGCCGGCTGGACGAGAGTGGGCTGCGTTCGGTCCTCGACCAAAAGGCGTTGGTTGAGAAAGTGCCGGTCCTCGGCATTTGCCTAGGCATGCAGCTGCTGACCGACGGTAGCGACGAGGGCGTATTGCCGGGCCTCGGCTACATACCTGCCCGAGCGCATATCTTTCCAGCTGAGATGGGGTTGAAGGTGCCCCATATGGGCTGGAACCGGGTTTCCAAGGCGAGTACGTCCCCGCTCACCGATGCGCTGCCCGACGACGCGCGCTTTTATTTCGTGCACAGTTATCATGTGCAGGTGACGCACGCCGCTAACTCGATGCTCAAGTGCCGCTACGGATTGGAGTTCGACGCAGCTATCCGCCACGACAACATTTTCGGCGCGCAGTTCCATCCGGAAAAGAGCCACAAGTTTGGCCGCGCGCTCTTCGAAGCTTTTGGCAGGCTGTGATGGAGCTGCGAACGCGCCTAATCCCCTGCTTGCAGCTGCGACATGGGTCGCTGGTGAAAACCCGCCGGTTCGGCCGGTTCGGCTATATCGGCGACCCGGCTAACACCTGCCGCATTTTCAACGAGTGCGCCGTCGATGAGCTTGCTCTGGTCGATATCGTCGCGACGCGGGAAGGTCGGGGCCCCGATCTGAAACTACTCGCGGAGCTGGCGGAGGAATGCTTCATGCCGGTGGCCTATGGCGGCGGCATTACGACCGCTGCGCAGGCAGGCGATATCCTGCGGTTGGGCATGGAGAAGGTTATCATAGGTTCGGCCGCCTATGAACGACCGGAATTACTGAGCGAGATCGCTGACGGCTTCGGCACGCAATGCGTCGTCGCCGCGATAGACGTGAAGCGCAATTGGCTGGGGCGCGAACATTGCATGGCGCGGTCAGGAACGAGGACGGCTTCGCCCGACCCGGTTGCCTGGGCGCAAGAAGTTGAACGCGCTGGTGCCGGTGAAATCCTGCTGACATGCATCGATCGGGAAGGAACCTGGGAGGGGTTCCAGCTCGACCTGGTGGCACGGGTCAGCGCGTCCGTTTCCATACCGGTGATCGCGCATGGCGGTGCGGGCAGCCACGACGACATTCGACGGGTCGTCAACGAGGCGGGCGCATCTGCGGTCGCGCTTGGCAATATGGTTGTGTATCAGAAACGTGGCATGGGCGTGTTGGTGAATTTCCCTTCCGAAGCGGATCAGGACGCCATGGAGTTGCGCTCCCCGATGCAGGCGATGACGGCGTGACGTCCCTCTCCGTCTCTTTGGAGCGATATGACGACAGGCTGCGCGAAGAGTGGCTGGCGCTGCTTCCGCATCAGGCTGCTGCCGCTGGGGCGGGAAAGCTCGACTGGAAGTTCCGCCAAAACCCGGCCGGCGACGGACTGATCTCCGTCGCACGGATCTGCGGAGATGTTGTCGGAATCAACGCATTCATGCCCGTGCGCTTTGACGGCTTTGGTGCGCCAGGGCTTGCCGGCTTTCAGTCGATGGACACGATCGTCGCCCCTGCCGCGCGCGGCCAGGGCGCGTTCACTCGGATGGTCCAGGCCTTTCAGGACGCTGCGCCGGGCGACATTCTCTACGGGTTCCCCAATCTGAGTTCGTCCCCTGGCTTCTTTGGCAAACTTGGCTGGACTCACCTTGCGCCGGCGCCAATGCTCATACTTCCGATCCGGTCGGGACTATTCTTGAAGCGCCTGCATCCGCGTATGCCTGACATTGCGCTGCCCACCTTCAACGGGCGTAGCGATCGTTATGCGGATGTTGAGCCAATTAGTCGCTTCGATGCGCGGGTGGATGCGGTATGGGGCGAATTCGCGCGCACCAACGGCGTTCGCCATGGCGTCCAACGCGATGCGACTTTCCTCAACTGGCGGCTATTCGACCATCCCGTGGCGCGATACTCCGCGGCGACGGTCGGGCACCGCGCCTATGCCGCCTGGTGCCTGGAAGAGAAGCATGGCGGCCGGGTTGGCTACATCATGGACGTCTTCGGTGACGACATGGGGGTGCGTACCTTGGTTGGCTACGCGAGCGCACGGCTGAAGGAACTCGGCGCCGACGCGGTGTTCGCTTGGAACTTGCCGCACATGATGAGCCAACACGCATACCGCGCTGCCGGTTACTGGTCGCTTCCCGATCGACTGCGTCCGATACGTTTGAACTTCGGTGGCCGACCGCTCCGAAGCGAGATCGCGGACTTTAACGATCTGCGCCGCTGGCACGTCAGCTACTTGGACTCCGACACGGTATGAGTGGGGCGCGTTTCATTCTGTCGCTCGACTGCGAAGGCAAGTGGGGCATCGCCGACCACTTAGGGCCACGCGATCACGAGCTCCTTTCGGACGCACGTCTTCAGCGAGCATATCGTGACATTATCGCCCTGCTCGACCGCCACGAAGTTCCGGCGACCTTTGCCGTCGTCGGCCTATTCGTCGAACCCAAGGATGCCCTCGCCAGCCTTCCCCATTCCGACCTCGCAGAGCAACTTCCGTACACGCGAGCTGCAATGCAGGCGCTGGCCGCGGGCGAGTTCGACGGATGGTGTGGCAATTGGCTGCGTGCGATGCTGGGGGAGGCGCACGAATGGGCCTCGCACGGTGTCACTCACACCCCGTACGATCAGATGACTGCCGATGACGTCCGGCTGGAGCACGCGCTTGTGTCGCCGGTCGCGGGACAGACGTTCATTTTTCCGCGAAACCGGATAGGGCATCTCGACGTGCTCGCTGAACTGGGCGTGACCGGCTACCGGCTCGCGGCGTGTCGTGGGCGAATCGCTCGGTTAATGGGCGAATTTCAAATGCGAACGCCATCAGAAGCCGACCCCCTGCAGCTGCCTCACGCGCCTGTGGCGATTCCTGCCGGACACTTCGTGAACTGGAAATCCGGTGGTCGAAAGCTGGTCCCTGTGGCAGTGAGTCGCAAGCGTGCAGCGGCGATGCTCGATCATGCTGTGAAGACCGGTGGCGTGGTCCATTATTGGACCCACCCTGAGAACGTCGCGACTGCCCCCGACACGCTGTCGGTGCTGTCGGCAATCGTCCAGGAGGCGGCGATACGGGCCCGTCGGGGCGAAATTCGCATTCTCACCCAGGCAGACTATGTCGCCGAGCAGATCGTAGCATGACCGCCCGCCCGCGCGTTGCTGTGCTCGGCAACATGAACAACAACGGCCACAACCTTGTGCGTTTCTTGCGGCGCGAGGGCGTCGACGCACATTTGCTGTTCTTCGCTAATGAGGCTGGGCATTTCGTCCCGTCCGCCGACAGCGACGGCCAAGCGGACTACCCGTCGCGCACCCTCAGCTGGGGCGGCTATGGTCAGCTGCTGACCACGCCCGCCGCCACCATCCGCGAAGACCTGCGTGAGTTTCCTTTTCTCATCGGCTCTCGGCTAGCCCCGGCTTACGCGCAAAAGGCGGGGCGGCGGCTCGACATTTTCATGCCCTCCGGCGGCGATCTCCACATGTTGCCGATGTTCAGCGGCTGGGCACCCAAGGATCTCTTCAAGTTCCTGATCTATTCCCGGGCACAGCGGCGTGGGATTCAAGCAAGCCGGACCCTGTTCTGGGACGCTACCAATCCTGAGCTCGAGGAGAAGATCCGCCCCGTAGTGCAAGGGATGGATCGCATTAGCCACGCAATACCGATGCTTTATTACCCTGATTTCGAAGGAGAGGCGTTCGCACGTCGTCGTGCGGCCTCGAGCATGCCGCAGACGATGGCGAAGCTGCGTGGCGACGCCGACATCTTGCTGCTGCACCATGTCAAGCATGTTTGGAAGCCGGCGACCATTCGGCACTACGGCCTGTTCCACGACAAGGCCAACGACGAGCTGGTCCGTGGCTTGGCGCGTTACTACGCTGGCAACCCGGCCAAGCAGGTGCGGTTGGTCATGGTGCGCTTCGGTACCGACTATGACGACACCGCCGCCCTTGCGGAGGAGTTGGGCGTCGCGGAACATATCGCGTGGTTGCCGCAGATGCCGCGCAAGGAACTGATGATCGCCATTGGTGAAGCGGACGCGGTTGTCGGCGAAGTGGCGCGTAGCTGGTTCTCTTATGGCACCATCTTTGAGGCGATGGTCATGAAAAAGGCCGTGCTGCATCACCGGGACGACGCGTTGTACCCGGACAAAGAGCTGTATCCTATGCTCTCTATCCACGATGGGGAAAGCTTTGCGCACCAGCTCGACCGTATCGCCCGCGGAGAGGTGGACCTTGTCGGCATGGGCGAGGCCTCTCATCGCTGGCTGATGGACTATGGCTTTGGCGGGGGCATCCGCGAAATTCTCGCTCGCATCGATCAAGCTAGCACATGATTGCGGTTCCGGGCGCTGTCGCAGCACTGTTGCGACGCGGGCTGGTCGACACGGCGCTTCAGGTCGCCGCTACTGTCGGCACCCGTTTCCTCCTCATCCTCGCGATATTCGTGCTCGCCCGCTTCGTCGGTACCGATGAGATTGCGACGTACGACCTGTTCATTGTCGCCACGTCGCTGCTGCTGATCGTTATGACCTTCGGGCTCGACTCCGCACTAGCGATCGTCGCGACGGAAACTGACGAAGAATCCAGGCACGCGGCAATCTGGACGTCGATCCTGATGACGGTGGTGCTGTTCGTGTCGCTTTACTGGCCACTCCGGCTCGCCTCACAGGTTCCGCAACTCCAATCGCTGCTCCCGCCGAAGGTGTTCAACGCTGCATATCTCTATGCTGGCGGTTCCGCGCTCATGACGCTGGTCTTCGCCTATTTCCGTTGGCTGGGAAAGGCACTGGCGGCGTCCGCAGTCATTACCGTTGCCAACGTCGTCGGCGTCACAGCCGGCGCCATATGGTTCGCGAAGACGGGTACCATCGACGGCTTTATCAGCGGATTGCTGCTGGGGAGCGCAATTGGCACAGCGGCGGTGCTCTGGATTATCTCCCGGCACGCGCCGCTGCTGCCCGTGCTCCGAAAACATGGTGGATTGACCGCGCTGAGCGCGCGCCTGGCAAATCTGGCCTGGCCGTTCGGCATCGCCAGCCTACTCTTGATCGCCCGGCGCGCGGTTGATCGTGGGATCCTCATCGGAGCCGGCGGTGCGAGCGCTCTTGGTTCATATGCACTCGTGTCTAGAGCCGGCGAAACCGGGGCATTCTTTCTGGCACTGCCGGCAATGGGCGTCGCTCCGATCATTCTCGCTCGTCATCGGGAGGCCGAAGGGCAGCATGTCGCGCGCCTGCTTTACGGAGGCTATCTCCTTCTCTCACTCGCAGTCGTCGCAGTCGTCGTCGTTATCGTGCGCTTCGGTCAGGGGTTGGTGCCGCCGGCGGCCGTCGCCGCGCTTCCGGCGCTCGCCGCTTTGACCGTCGGAAACCTCTTCTTCACCGAATCGACGGTTGCGGGTTTTGGCTTCGTCATCAACGGTCGCACGTCGGCGATCGCTTGGCTGAGCCTGCTGTTCATTGCGGTCATGGTCGCAGTGGCCTGGCCCTTGAGCCGAGCCTTCGGTCCCCTGATCGGGGTGAGTGCGGGCTTTGTGATCGCCGCCTTTGTCCACAGTAGCCTGTTCATTTGGTTGTCCGAGCGGGTGGTGACGTTCGGCTACCCACTCAAGCTGATCGTCGCGTTGAAACTGGTCGTGCTCGGGCTATCGCTCTACCTGCTATTTGCATGAACAGCGCACGGTCTACGCGCTTTGGCGCCCTCGCGAAACGCGGGATCGATATCCTAGGAGCAAGTGCCGGATTGATCCTCCTCTCGCCACTGCTGGTGTTGGCAGCATTGGCTGTTCGGGTCAGTCTTGGCTCGCCTGTCCTGTTCGCTCAGCTTCGCCCGGGACGCGGCGGCGTTCCGTATCGCAACCTGAAACTGCGTACGATGCGCGACGCCGTGGACGTCCATGGGAGAGTGTTGCCGGATGCCGAAAGGTTGACCCGGTTAGGTCGTTTCCTGCGCTCTTCCAGCATCGATGAACTCCCAGCCTTGTGGAACGTGCTGCGCGGCGAGATGAGCCTTGTCGGACCCAGGCCCCTCTTGATGGAGTATCTGCCACTTTACACCGCCGAGCAGGCGCGCCGACACGAGGTACGTCCTGGCCTAACTGGCTGGGCGCAAGTGAACGGTCGCAATGCGATCGATTGGGAGAAAAAGTTCGACCTCGACCGCTGGTATGTCGACAACCAGTCCACGCTCTTGGATTTGCGTATCCTAGCACTCACCGCGTTGAAAGTTCTCCGCCGCAGCGACATCAGCGCAGCGGGCGAGGCGACGATGAGCCGGTTTACCGGTACGGCTGTTTCGAAAGAAGGGGAGACCGACACGTGAAGCAAGAAATCGGGATCTTCGGCGCGGGCGGGTTTGGCCGCGAAGTGCTCCCGTTAGCGCGATCTTCGTTCCCGGAGGCGGAGGTTTTTTTCCTCGACGACCGCGTGTCGGGAGAGCTGAATGGCGTCCGCGCAATCAGTTTCGAGCAATTTACTCTCAAGGTTACCGAAGGTAGCAACGCCGTGATCGCCGTGGCCGATGGCCTAGCTCGCAAACGCATCGCTGACCGCTGTGCTGCCGCGGGTATCGCGTTGGCCAACATCAAATCGCCGGAGGTCGTAAAGTATGACGACGTGGATATGGGCGACGGTGCCATCCTTTGCGCCGGCACGATCCTCACTTCTAACATCCGCATTGGTCGCGGCTTCCACTCCAACCTGCAAAGTTACGTCGCGCACGACTGCGTTATTGGGGACTGGGTCACGTTCGCGCCGGCGGTGCGGTGCAACGGAAACGTGACGATCGGTGACCACGCGTACATCGGCACGGGAGCGATCATAAAGCAGGGAGTTACCATTGGTGCTGGCGCTGTTGTCGGCATGGGCGCGGTTGTGACCAAGGATGTTGCACCCGGCATTACCGTAGTCGGCAATCCGGCGAAGCAACTTATCAAAGGATAGGCGTTTGCTTAACACTCCCTTCGCGCCATGGCCCTGTTTCTCCGATGAGGAGGCCGACGCGGTTGCGCGGGTAATTCGCTCGAACCGCGTCAACTACTGGACCGGGGACGAGTGTCGCGCCTTTGAGCGGGAGTTTGCCGCTTGGGTCGGAACGTCCCATGCGATCGCGGTCGCCAACGGCACGGTTGCGCTCGACCTTGCGCTACACGGTCTCGGGATCGGTGCGGCCAACGGAGGGTCAGCTGAAGACGAGGTGATCGTCACACCGCGCACGTTCATCGCTTCGGTGAGCTGCGTCGTGAACGCAGGCGCGCGCCCGGTATTCGCGGACGTGGACCCAGACAGCGGAAACCTGTCTGCAGCGACCATTGGGCCGATGCTCACGCCATGGACGAAGGCGGTGATCCTTGTCCATCTCGCCGGGTGGCCCGCAGACATGGACCCGATCCTCGAGATGCTCGAGCCGCGGGGCATCCGATTGATCGAAGACTGCGCGCAGGCGCACGGCGCACGCTACAAGGGGCGAAGCGTGGGCAGTATCGGCCACGTCGGCGCTTGGTCGTTCTGCCAGGACAAGATTATGACCACCGGCGGCGAAGGCGGGATGGTGACGGTCAACGATCCCGACCTTTGGTCGCGGATGTGGTCCTATAAGGATCATGGGAAAAGCTGGGACGCGATTTACGAACGCGCGCATCCCCCGGGTTTTCGCTGGGTTCACGACAGTTTCGGCACCAACTGGCGCATGCTGGAAGTGCAAGGTGTCATCGGCCGCATTCAGCTCGCTCGCATGGCGCAGTGGACTGCGGCTCGGAACGCACATGCCGCCGTATTGCGATCCGCGCTCGCGGTGTGTGCCGGGGACGGTGGCGTCATTCGCATGCCACAGCTGACGGAGCCGGACAGCGTCCACGCGGAGTATAAATTCTACGCCTATGTCGTTCCCGAACGACTGGCATCGGGCTGGGACCGCGACCGTATCGTCGCGCAGATCAACGGCCACGGCGTGCCATGCTATCAAGGGAGCTGCTCGGAGGTATATCTTGAGCACGCGTTCGACCGACATCCCTCCCGTCCGGCCGAGCGACTGCCCATTGCCCGCGCGCTTGGTGAAACGAGCCTGATGTTTCTGGTGCATCCGACGCTGACAGAAGCGCAGATTGCGGAAGCGGCGCGAGTTGCCGTCGACGTCCTCTCGCAAGCAGCGCGGCGCTGACGTGAGCAGTTTCTAAACCGGTTGACGGTAGTGGGGCCGCGATGAGCGCAAAGCCCTTACCAAGGATCATGGTGGTTTTCGGCACGCGTCCGGAAGCGATCAAGATGTTTCCGGTTGTCGATGCGCTGCGTTCGCACGGCGGGCTCGACGTTCGCGTCGCCGTTACCGCACAGCATCGCGCTATGCTCGATCAGGTGATGGACCTGGTTGGCATCGTTCCCGACATCGATCTCGATCTGATGCGGCCCAACCAGTCGCTCGAGGATCTGTGCGCCCGCATACTCGTGAGCTTCGGCGCAGCTCTGGACGAGTGGCGTCCTGACCGCATTCTCGTCCACGGCGACACGCTCACGACGATGGCGGCGACGCTGAGTGCGTATTTCCACAAGATACCGGTGGGTCACGTAGAGGCGGGTCTGCGCAGCGGCGATATGTATTCTCCTTGGCCCGAGGAAATGAACCGCCGCGTCACAGGCACGATCGCCGACCTTCATTTTGCGCCTACCAGTTCCGCAGCCGCGGCTTTGCGGGCCGAGAATGTCGCGGCGGACACGATCCACGTGACCGGCAATACGGTGGTCGACGCATTTTTGGCGACCGTGGCCCGAACCCGAGCCGACCCGAGCCTGACGACAGAGATCGACGGGCTGCTCGATCGGTTCGAAGGTCGCCGGCTGATCGCAGTCACGTCGCATCGGCGAGAAAATTTCGGCGAAGGCATGCGCCAAATCGCAGCCGCGATAAGGGCGGTCGCGGACCGTCCCGATGTTGCGGTGGTGTTTCCAGTGCACCCGAACCCCGCGGTGCGCGCGGTGATGGAGGCGCATCTCGGGGGGAATGAGAACATTTTGCTAAGCGAGCCGCTCGACTATCTGAGTTTTGTCAGGCTGTTGGACCGTTCCCACTTCGTCCTCACAGACAGTGGTGGCGTGCAGGAGGAGGCGCCCTCGCTCGGCAAACCTGTGCTGGTCATGCGCGACACGACCGAGCGGCCGGAGGGCGTGGTCGCTGGGACCGCGCGGCTGGTTGGGTCCGACACTCGCACGATCGTCGAACAGTGCATGCTGCTGCTGGATGATCCCGTCGCTTACGGCCGCATGGCCCAAGCGCATAACCCGTACGGCGATGGTCAAGCCGCCGTGCGCATCGCCAAGGTCATCGCCGATGCTCACTGCCACTGAACGTTCCCACACCTCGTCCATTACCGAAGAAGGGGCCACAGCCGTCGACACTGTCGTTGTCGGTCTGGGCTACATCGGCCTACCCACCGCGGCGGTCATCGCGCGTTCCGGGCAGCGGGTTCTGGGGGTCGACGTCAATCCTAATGTCGTCGACACGGTAAACAGCGGGCGGGTGCACATCGAAGAAGTCGATTTGCACGGCCTGGTGCAGGGTGTCGTCGATCGGGGCCTGCTTCGGGCGTCCGTCGAACCTGAACCAGCGTCGACCTTCGTGATCGCGGTTCCGACGCCGATCCGGGAAGATCGATCTCCGGACATTCGCTATGTCCTCGCGGCAGCGGAAGCGATCGCGCCTGTTCTGGAGCCAGGCAATCTCGTTATCCTAGAATCGACTTCTCCCGTTGGCACGACCGAGCAGCTGGCGGCGCGGCTGGCTGAGCTGCGACCGGACCTTAGCATGCCGGGCAACGGCGCGGCCGCACCCGATCTCGCGGTCGCCTATTGCCCGGAGCGGGTGCTCCCAGGACGCATCCTGATCGAGCTGATAGACAATGATCGGGTGATCGGCGGGATCACGCCGCGTTGCTCGAGGCGAGCGATGACGTTTTATCGCCGGTTCGTCCGTGGGGCCTGCGTGCCAACGAATGCACGAGCAGCTGAAATGGTGAAGCTCGTCGAAAACAGCTATCGCGACGTCAACATCGCGTTCGCCAACGAACTATCCATGATCGCCGATGCCATGGGCGTTGACGTGTGGAAGGTGATCGAGCTCGCCAACCGTCATCCGCGCGTCAACGTGCTCCAGCCCGGACCCGGCGTCGGCGGCCATTGCATCGCTGTGGATCCGTGGTTTCTGGTCGCCGGCGCACCGAAACAGAGCCGCCTGATCCGTACCGCGCGGGAGGTGAACCTCAGCAAGACCGACTACGTCATCGCAACGGCGAGTGAACTCATCGCCTCGCATCCAACCGCCAAGGTCGCGGCGCTCGGTTTAGCGTTCAAGCCCAACATCGACGATTTTCGCGAGAGCCCCGCGCTCATCGTCGCGACGGAGCTGGCTCAGCGCTTCGGCCCGCGGGTTCATATCGTCGAACCGTTCGCCAGCACGCTTCCGCCGGCCCTGCAGGACGCAGGCGCGACGCTGGTCGATCTCGATACCGCGCTGGATGAGTGCGAAATCATCGTCCTGTTGGTCGACCATGATTTGTTCAAGTCCGTCCCGAACGATGAGCGCGCGGGCAAGCATGTGTACGACACCCGCGGGGTGTGGCCGCCCAACCCTTGAAGGATGGGACAGCGTGGCTGGACTCGCTATCGCGATATTCGCGGTTGCTGCAGGCCATAACCCGGCGCTGGTCCGCTGGGCGCCTCGATCCTATCTAGGGGCGATGATCCCCACCGAACCTGAAGTCCGCCTGGTCGCAAGCACCATTCAGTTGGCGGTGGCGCCGGTGTTCTTGCTGGCGGGGATTGGGGCTTTTCTCAACGTCTGCACCGGCCGACTGGCGCGGGTGATTGACCGGGCGCGCAAGCTTGAGAGCGCGATCTTTGAGGAGAGCGGCGCGGAGCATGACCGCACCCAGCGCGAACTGACGCGGCTCGACCGGCGGATGCGGGTGGTGAACTGGGCGATCTTCCTCACCGTGGCGAGCGCGATCGTCGTCGCCTGCGTCGTCATGCTGCTGTTCATCGCCGCGCTGACCAGCAGCGAGCTTGGCAACACCATCGCGCTGATGTTCGTGGCCGCAATGCTGCTGCTGATCGCCGCCTTCGTCACCTTTCAGATCGAGGTCCGCCTCGCCGCGCGGAGCATCGGCGTCCGCCAGGATGCGCTCGATCACTCCGCCGACGAAGGCGACGTGGATTAGCGCCGTCGCACGACCGGCGCCGCCGCGCGGTCGGCGGCGAGGCCGTTGCGGTAGGTCGGGGTGGGCCGCATCGGGGCGATCGCCTCGTAGGCGGCGCCTACCGAGAGCAGTTGCGCATCGCTCCAGCGCGCGCCGATGAAGCTCAAACCCACCGGCATGCCCTCGACCGTCCCCATCGGCACGGTGAGGTGCGGGTAACCCGCGATCGCGGGCAGCCCGCTCGCCGAGGGGCCGCCGAAATTGTCGCCGTTCACGAGGTCGATCGACCAGCCCGGCCCGTTGGTCACGCCAAGGATCAGGTCGAGCGGCGCCCCTCCGCCCGCGCGCCCCGACAGCAGCCTGTCGAGCCCCTGCGTCGCCATCCGCACCGCATTGTCGCGGTCGCGCCGATATTCTGCGCTGTCGAGCGCCGGGGCGCGAGCAGCACGTTCGAACATGTCCTGCCCGAACCAGCGCATCTCTCGCGCGGCCTCGCGATTGTTGAACGCGATCAGTTCGTTGAGGCTGCGCGGGCCGGGCACCCCGGCGGGGCGGCCGCGCAGATATTCGTCCATGGTGGCGCGCAGTTCGCTCATCAGCAGCGACGTCTCAGCCTCCCCGAGCCCGCGGTAGGCGGTGTCGTCCTCGCGCAGCTCGACGATGGTGGCGCCTGCACCGCGCATGCGTTCGAGCGCGGCGTCGAACAGCGCGGCGATGTCCGCTCGGCGGCCGAGCTGGCTGCGCACCACGCCGATCCGCATCCCGCGCAAGCCATCTGGGCGCAACCCCGCGGCGAAGCCCGCACCGCGCCGCTGGTCGGCCTCACCCGTGGCGGCGTCGGCGGGGTCGCTTCCGGCGAGCGCGTCGAGCAGCAGCGCCGCGTCGCGCGCGGAGAGCGTCATCGGTCCCGCCGTATCCTGCGTGCCGGAGATGGGGACGACGTGCGTGCGGCTGACCATCCCGACGGTCGGCTTGAAGCCGGCGATGCCATTGATCCCCGCCGGGCAGGTGATCGAACCGTTGGTCTCGGTCCCGATCGCGGCGAGCGCGAGCCCCGCCGCCACTGCCGCCCCGCTGCCCGAGGAAGATCCGCAGGCGGTGCGTGAAAGATCGTGCGGATTGCGCGTCAGCCCGCCGACCGCGCTCCACCCGCTGGTCGAATTCTCGGAGCGGATGTTGGCCCATTCAGAGAGGTTGGTTTTGCCGAGAATGACCGCCCCCGCCGCGCGTAGCCGCACCACCAGCGGCGCGTCGCGGTTGGTGACGTTCTGCGCCAGCGCGAGGCTGCCTGCGGTGGTTGGGAGCGGTCCCGCCACCTCGATATTGTCCTTGATCAGCACCGGCACGCCATGCAGCGGCCCGCGCAAGCGCCCTGCGCGGCGTTCCGCATCGAGCCTGCGCGCCTGGTCGATGGCATCCGGGCTGACTGCGATCACCGCATTGATGCGCCCTTCGATGCGCGGGTCGGCGATGCGCGCCAGCGCACCGCGGACGATCGCTTCGGAGGTCAGCGTGCGCGCGGCCATTGCGCGCCCGGCCTCGCTCACCGGGTCGCGACGGCCGAGCAGTTCGGCGTAGCTGCGCGCCGGGGCGGGCGCGGTGGCGACGCTGCGCGACTGGGCGATCGCCGCGGTGGGAGCAGCGACCGTCAGCAACGCTCCAGCGGCGAAAGTGGGGGCGAGGGCGAGAGCGAGCTTGCGGCGAGTCATGCGCGTGAAGCTACGCGCCTTGCGCACCGCCACAAGTGACTTCGACGCAGCGCTACCCGGCGACCGCGCGCGCTGGCGTGGCGTTGACCCCCCGCGCGCGAAGGAACCGACCGAGATTGCGCGCCGCCTGCCGCAAACGCTGCTCATTCTCGACCATGGCGATGCGCACATAGCCTTCGCCATCCTCGCCGTAGCCGACGCCCGGCGCGACCGCGATGCCCGCTTGCGCCAGCAGCTGCTTTGAAAATTCGAGGCTGCCGAGGTGCGCGAGCGCAGGCGGCAATGGCGCCCAGGCGAACATGCTCGCCGGCGGGGGTGGGATGTCCCAACCTGCGCGACCGAAGCTTTCGACCAGCACGTCGCGCCGCTTGTGATAGAGCGCGCGGTTCGCCTCGACGATGTCCTGCGGGCCGTTCAGCGCCGCGCACGCCGCCGCCTGCACGGGGGTGAAGGCGCCGTAGTCGAGGTAGCTTTTGACCCGCGTCATCGCCGCGATCAGCTGCGCATTGCCGACCGCAAACCCCACCCGCCAGCCCGCCATCGAATAGGTCTTGGACAGCGAGGTGAACTCGACCGCCACGTCCTTGGCGCCCTTCACCTGCAGGATCGAGGGAGTCGGACGGCCGTCATAGTAGAGCTCCGAATAGGCGAGGTCGCTGATCACCCACACCCCCGCGTCGCGCGCCCAGGCGACCAGCCGCTCGTAAAAGGCGAGGTCGACCGTCTCCGCGGTCGGGTTGGAGGGGTAGTTCACCACCAGCACCGACGGGCGCGGCACAGTGTACTGCATCGCCCGCTCGAGGCTTTCGAAATAGGCGTCGTCGGGCGTCGTCGGCACCGACCGGATGGTCGCGCCGGCGATGATGAAGCCAAAGGTGTGGATCGGGTAGCTGGGGTTCGGCGCCAGCACCACATCGCCCGGCGCGGTAATCGCGGTGGCAAGGCTGGCGAGCCCCTCCTTCGACCCCATGGTGACCACCACCTCGGTCTCGGGATCGACCTCCACCCCAAAGCGGCGCGCGTAGTAATTGGCCTGCGCGCGACGCAGTCCGGCGATGCCCTTGGACGCAGAATAGCCGTGCGCATCGGGCTTTTGTGCGACTTCGCACAGTTTGGCGATGACGTGCGGCGGCGGCGGCAGATCGGGATTGCCCATGCCGAGGTCGATGATGTCCTCACCCGCCGCCCGCGCCGCCGCGCGCATCGCGTTGACTTCGGCGATGACGTAGGGCGGCAGCCGCTTCATGCGGTAGAATTCGTCGGACATGGCCTCCGCTATGCCGCCCCCGTCGCGTGAGGGAAAGGCCCCTCACCCCTCCCGCGGAGTGCGCAGGAATAGCGTCTGCGTGCCAACGTCGATCACGCCGTTGAACCGCGTCAGCACATCCTGGCCGATCACGCCGTCGACCGTCTCACCCGTGGCACGGCGGATGGCGCTGACGACGTGCGACAGATCGCCCGAACGCAGCGTCGTCAATGGCAGCGCCGTGTCGCCCAGCGCCAGACTGCGCACCGGGTAGGTGACATAGGTGAATGCCCCGCCCGCGCCGGTGCCGCTCCGCTGCGATCCTGCCTCAGGCTCGCCGAGCGCAAAGCGCGCCGCCTGCGCCCGGTCGAGCAACGACCCGCCCGCGCCCGAATCGAGGATGAAGCGCCCCGTACGCCGTTGATCGTGACGACAACGGTTTCGTGCCCAGTGGCGAGCTTTGCGAGAGGGATTGCCGCTTAGCCCTGCGCTTGAAGCGTACGGCTGAGCGAAAATGGCTCAGCCCCCTGCGATGCGCCCGTCGTCGTGCATCCGCTCAGCAACGTCAGCGCCAGCGCGGCGGCGATGGTCCGGATCATTGTTCTCAATCCCCTTCGTTCAGCAATCCCCTGCCGAGCGCGCCCTGTCCCCGCCCGGCTTTCGGGCCGCTGAACGCCGGCAAAGCTAAAAGCGCGGTAAACCGGCATTTAACCAACCCTCGCATCCGGCGGTTCATTCCGGATGATTAACACCGCCTCCACCACGGTCGCTGTCGGCCGCGGATGGAGAGCGAGACGATGGCCTTTTCCCGCAAGGCAGTGGTGCTGGCGAGCATCGGCGCAGCGACCTTGAGCGGATGTATCCCCGCCGGGCGCTCGCCGGAGGCTCGGGCGTCGCGGGACGACAGCGTGCGCATCGCCACCCCGCCCTCGCCGCCCCGTCGGAGCACCGCGGCGAATCGCCCCGCCGCGCCGCGCTCGACCCCGGTCCGCAGCGCCGGGGCGACCGTCCCCGCCGCGCCCGACTGGCGTGAGGGGGAGCGCTGCATCTCCAACCTCAGCGCGGTGGGTGCGCGCTTCACCCCGCTCGCCGACCGCGACATGGGGGAGAATTGCTCCGCGCGATCGAGCGTGCGGCTGTCCGACGTGGGGGTCGCCCAAACCAACTTGGGGCCGATGACCTGCAGCCTCGCCGGCGCCTATACCGGCTGGATCCGCAACGCCGTCCAGCCCGCCGCCCGCCAGGTCTACGGCAAGGAGGTGGTGCGCGTCGAAACCTTTGGCACGCTCGCCTGCCGCAACATCTACAACCTCCAGGCGGGGCCGCGGTCGGAACATGCCTATGCCAATGCGGTCGACGTCGCCGCCTTCGTCCTCGAGGATGGGACCAAGGTGAGCGTGCTCGGCGGGTGGCGCGGGGACGAGCGCGACCAGCGCTTCCTGCGCCTGCTCCACACCTCCGCCTGCCGCCGCTTCGGCACCGTGCTCGGCCCCGAATATAATGCCGCGCACGCCAATCATTTTCACTTCGATATGGCGGCGCGACGCTTCTGCCGTTAGCGCGCGACGGATCATGACCGACCCGCACAACAAGGCCGCCACCGCCGCGCCCGCCGCGTCCCCCTTTCCCAAGGCGCGCGAGGACGCGAAGTTCGCCGCGCGCACGCTGCCGACGCCGCAGACCGACCACGCCGCCTACCGCCTCGCCTTTCAGGACACCGAGTTCCTGCTGCGCGAGGATTTGCGCCCGGTGCGCTTCCAGCTCGAGCTGATGAAGCCGGAGGTGCTGCTCGACGAAGCGCAGATCGCCTCGATGTTCGTGATGTACGGTTCGGCGCGCATCCCTTCGCCCGAAGCCACGCCTGCGCTGCTCGCCGCCGCCAAGACCCCCGCGGAACAGCGGGTGGCGGAGCGGCTCGCCGCCAACGCGCATTATTACGCCGAGGCCTACAAGCTCGCGCAGCTCGCCAGCGCGGTGCCGCGCGATGAGGCGGGGAAGCGCCACTTCGTCGTATGTTCCGGCGGCGGCCCGTCGATCATGGAGGCCGCCAACCGCGGCGCTTACGAAGCGGGGGCGGAGAGCGTCGGGCTCAACATCGTCCTCCCCCACGAACAGGCGCCCAACCGCTACGTCACCCCGGGGCTGTCGTTCCAGTTCCACTATTTCGCGCTGCGCAAGATGCACTTCCTGCTGCGCGCGCGGGGGGTGGCGGTGTTCCCCGGCGGGTTCGGCACGCTCGATGAGATGTTCGAGCTGCTGACGCTGGTGCAGACCGGCAAGATGAAGCCGATGCCGATCCTCCTGTTCGGCCGCGCCTTTTGGGAGCGCGTGGTCAACTTCGGCGCGCTGGCGGAAGAAGGCGTCATCTCCCCTCGCGATCTCGACCTGTTCAGCTTCGTCGAGACGGCGGAGGAGGCATGGGAGAAAGTGCGCGAGTTCTGGAGCGACGATCCCGCAGTGGCGCCGCTGCTGGGGGCGGCGACGCCTTCAGTGTAAGTTCGCGCGCTATCCTCTGGCGCAGGCCGGACCGTGGGCAGACGGTCGCGCCCCTCCCTAACCACCAAGTGCTCCAGTTTGGCCCTAGCGAGCCTCGGCGGCTGTAGGCGCTTCGCGGGCCGCACCCTCCGCCTGCGCGGCCACCCCAGCGGCGCCGAGCAGGAAGCCGGCGCTGAGCGACAGGACCAGGCCAATGCGGCTCCGGGCCGCGCGCGACAGGATGGGACGAGTCATTCGCAGGCGTTACACCGCGGGCGGTTGAGCAACCCTGAACGCGGCTGTCGTGCGCGGTTCAGCCTTGCGCGTCGTCGCCATCGCGCGGGGCGAGGTCCTGCGCGACGTGCGGCGCGCGCAGCAATTCGTCGACATGCCCCGCTTCATCGAAGCTTTCGTCCACCAGAAACTTGAGCTTCGCTGCATATTTCTGGCGCACGCGATGCGCCACCTCGCGCTGGAGGAAGGCGGTGTTCTGCCGCAGCGCGCGCAGCACGTCGGCCTCGTCGCGACCGAGCAGTGATTTGACGAACACCGTCGCATGACGCAGGTCGGGCGACATTCGCACTTCGGTCACGCTCACCGGGTGGGTGGAGAGGACGGGGTCGTGCACCTCTCCGCGCTGCAGCAGTTCGGCGAGCACGTGGCGCACCTGTTCGCCCACGCGCAACAGGCGGACGGAGGGGGTTGCGGGGTCGCGGCTGGCCATGCCCCCATCTGCCCCCGCTGCCGGGCGTAGGCAAGCGCGCTGTGGCCCGCCGCGACGCATCGGAAGTTCAGGCAAAGTTCACACCAAAAACGCGGCTTTCGCGCCATTTTTTCGTGACGGTGCCGAAACGAGTCTCACTTCCGGTTTAGGCCTGGAGACGGGCGCCTAGAGCGCATGTTTCCAAAAGCTGCGCTGGGGGGATAGACCCGGTGATGGGCCCTGCCTGCGCAGGGGCACATCTCCGTTGCCGCGCCCGTTACAGCGTGCGCGCGCGTTCCTCGACCTCGAACACCTCGAGCATGTCGCCCGGCTTGATGTCGTTGGTATCCGCCAGCAGCACGCCGCATTCGAGACCCGCGCGGACCTCCGCCACGTCGTCCTTGAACCGCCGCAGCGACGCGATGGTCGTCTTGGAGACGATGACATCGGCCCGCGTGAGGCGCGCGTGGAGCCCCTTGCGGATCGCGCCTTCGAGCACCAGCAGACCCGCCGCCTTGTCCTTCTTGCCGGCGGGGAAGACCTCCTTCACCTCGGCGCGGCCCATGACGTTTTCGATGATCTCCGGCGACAGGTTGCCGGCCATTTCCTCAGCGATCTGCTCGGTGAGGTGATAGATCACGTCGTAATATTTGAACTCGACCTTGCGGCTGTTCGCGATCTCCCGCGCCTTGGCGTTGGGGCGCACGTTGAAGCCGACGATCGGCGCGTTCGATGCCGCGGCGAGCGTCACGTCGCTTTCGGTGATCGCGCCCACGCCCGAATGCAGCACGCGCACCTTGATCTCGTCGTTGGAGAGCTTGTTGAGCGCGTTGACGATCGCTTCGACCGAACCCTGCACATCCGCCTTGATGATCAGCGGATATTCGATGACGTTGGCCTTGTCGGCGAGCGCGGAGAACATGTTCTCAAGGCTCGCGGGCGCCGACGCGGTGCGGCGTGCGAGTGCCTGCTCGGCGCGGTAACCCGCCACCTCACGCGCGCGCGCCTCGCTTTCGACGACGGTCAGCGTATCGCCCGCCTGCGGCACCCCGCCGAGGCCAAGCACCTCCACCGGGACCGAGGGACCGGCCGCCTTGATCTGCTTGCCCGCATCGTCGACCATCGCGCGCACACGGCCCGACTCCGACCCGACGACGAAGATGTCCCCGGTCTTGAGCGTGCCGCGACGCACCAGCACCGTCGCCACCGGCCCGCGGCCCTTGTCGAGCTTGGCTTCGACCACCGTCGCCTCCGCCGCGCGGTCGGGGTTGGCGCTCAGCTCCATGATCTCGGCCTGGATGGCGATGGCGTCGATCAGCTTGTCGAGGTTGGTGCCCTTCAGCGCCGACACTTCGACATCCTGCACGTCGCCGCCCATCGCCTCGACCACGATTTCGTGCTCGAGCAGACGTTCGCGGATGCGCTGCGGGTTGGCTTCGGGCTTGTCGACCTTGTTGATCGCGACGATCATCGGCACGCCCGCGGCCTTGGTGTGATTGATCGCCTCGATCGTCTGCGGCATCAGCCCGTCGTCGGCGGCGACCACCAGGATGACGATGTCGGTGACGTTGGCACCGCGCGCGCGCATTTCGGTAAATGCCGCGTGGCCCGGCGTGTCGAGGAAGGTGATGACCTCCCCGTTCGACGCCTTTACCTGATAGGCGCCGATGTGCTGGGTGATCCCGCCCGCTTCGCCCGACACAACCTTGGTGCCGCGCAGCGCGTCGAGCAGGCTCGTCTTGCCGTGGTCGACGTGACCCATGATGGTCACCACCGGCGGCCGCGCCTTCAGCGTCTCCGCCGCATCGACGTCCGCATCGGTGTCGATGTCGACGTCGGCTTCGCTGACGCGGGTCAGGTTGTGGCCGAATTCGGTGACGAGCAGCTCGGCGGTGTCCTGGTCGATCGTCTGGTTGACGGTCACCACCATGCCCATCTTGAACAGCGCCTTCACGAGGTCGGCGCCCTTCTCGGCCATACGGTTGGCGAGTTCCTGGACGGTGATCGCGTCGGGCACGACCACGTCGCGCACCTGCTTTTCGCGCGGCTGCGAAGGGCCACCGCCGAACGCACGACGATGTTCCTTCTCGCGCGCGCGCTTCAGCGCGGCGAGGCTGCGCGCGCGCGCGCCCTCATCGTCGCCCAGCGCGCGGGTGACGGTCAGCTTGCCCGACTGGCGGCGGTTGTCGCCGGTCGCCTTCTTGTCGGCGGCGGGCGCGGGGCGCTTGGGTTCGGGCCGCTTGGGGCTCTCGACCGGAGTGAAGCGGCGCGGCGGCGGGAACTTCGCCTCAGTGCTCGCCGGAGCGGCGGTATCGTCAGCAGTTTCCGGGGTCGCAGCGGCGGGTTCGACGGGCGCGGAAGCCTCGGCCGCAGCCGCCTGTTCGGCGGAGCGAGCTTCCGCCTTGGCGCGCGCTTCGGCTTCTTCAGCGGCGCGACGATTATCCTCGGCGCGGCGGCGTTCTTCCTCGCTCGCCTGCTGCTTTTCGCTCTCCTCGCGGCGACGCGCGTCTTCGAGCGCTTGCAGCCGTGCCTCTTCCGCCTCGCGCAGCAGGCGGGCTTGGCGCTCCTGGCGCGTTTCGAGGCTGTCCGCCGGCGGACGCGGCGCGGCGGGCTTGGGCGCGGGCGTCGGTGCAGCCGCGACCGGAGCAGGCGCCGGCGTGGGCGCGGCCTCGGGCGTCGGCGTCGCTTCGGGCGCGTCGCCGGGCTTGCCGAGCATGCGGCGACGCTTCACCTCGACCACCACGGTATTCTTGCGCCCGTGGCTGAATTGCTGCTGCACCTGGCCAGCCTCGACCGTCCGCTTGAGCCCCAGGGGCTTGCGGGTCAGGGTCGGCTTGTCGTTCGTATCACTCATCGAGGGTCAACTCGTCCTTCAAACAGCAGCAGCCTCGCCACCGGCGCTTTCCGGTGACGAAGAAACTTCGAGCGGCTCGGTGGAGCCCAAAATCTGTTGCTCGGCGTCGCCGCCCGTAGCGCATCCGCGGAACGCGCGCCAGCGGGCGAACAGCCGCACTGCACGTTCCGCCCAGCCACGATCGGTGAGCGCGAGGTGCACCGCGTTTTCCCGCCCCAGGGCAACCGACAAGGCATCGCGTCCCAGCGGCAGCACGTCGCCCTGCCGGCCCGAACCTTCCTCGTCGAGCCCGACGCGCCAGCTTTGATCGCGCTTGCGGCGGCCATCGTCGGCGGCGTCAGCAGCGTGCGCGAGCCAGTGCACCTCTCCCCCGCGCGCGGCGGTGTCGATGCGATCCGCGCCGAGCAGCAACACCCCCGACCGCGCCGCCATCCCGAGCAGCGCCAGCGCCTCGCGTTCGAAGGCGGAGTCGATGCGCGTGGGGAGGTCGTCGGGGATGGAGAGCGGCGCGCCCTTGAACGCGCGCGCCAACGCTCCTTTTAGCTTGCCCTTGGCGAGCGCGCTTTCAAGGGTCGCACGATCGACGCTGAGCCACGCCCCGCGGCCCGGCGCCGCCGCGCGCACGTCGGGCAGCACCGCACCGTCGGGCGCGATGGCAAGGCGCAGCATATCCTCCCGCGCGCCCGTCACGCCGCTTACCACGCAGCGCCGTTCGGGCTCGCGTGGCTCGCGTTCCGTGGTGTCGGGGATCAGGCGATCGTCATTGGGTGGAGTCCGCATCGGCGGCCTCCATGCTGGCGTCCGCGCCCGCATCCGCACCATCAGCCTCGGACGCTTCGTCCTCGAACCAATGCGCGCGCGCGGCCATGATGATCTCGTTGCCCTGCTCTTCGGTAAGGCCGTAGCTGCCGAGCACCCCGCCCTTGTCCTCCGGGCGCTCCTTGCCGCCGCGGCGCGGTTCCTGCCGCTTCTTGGCGATGAGTTCGTCGGTGGCGAGGTCGGCGACGTCGTCGAGCGTCTTGAGCCCGGCCTTGCCCAGCGTCACCAGCATCGCTTCGGTGAGGTGCGGCAGGTCGGCGAGTGCGTCCTCGACGCCAAGCCCACGGCGTTCCTCACGCGCGGCGGCCTCGCGCTTTTCGAGCGCTTCCAGCGCGCGCTGCTGGAGCTCTTCGGCGAGTTCCTCGTCGAAGCCTTCGATCGCCGCCAGCTCGTCGATCCCGACGTAGGCGACTTCCTCCATCTCGGTGAAGCCTTCGGCGACGAGCAGCTGCGCCAGCGTTTCGTCGACGTCCAGCTCCTCCTGGAACATGGTCGACCGCTCGACGAATTCGCGCTGGCGCTTCTCGCTCGAATCGGCCTCGGTCATGATGTCGATGGCGCGGCCGGTGAGCTGGCTGGCGAGGCGGACGTTCTGCCCGCGCCGCCCGATGGCGAGGCTCAGCATGTCGTCGGGGACGACGACTTCGATGCGGCTTTCCTCCTCGTCGATCAGCACGCGGCTGACGGTGGCGGGCTGGAGCGCGTTGACGACGAAGGTCGCGGTGTCCTCCGACCAGGGAATGATGTCGATCTTTTCGCCCTGCATTTCCTGGACGACCGCCTGCACACGGCTGCCCTTCATGCCGACGCAGGCGCCGACCGGGTCGATCGAGCTGTCGTAGCTGATCACGCCGATCTTGGCGCGGCTGCCCGGATCGCGTGCGGCGGCCTTGATCTCGATGATGCCGTCGTAAATTTCGGGCACTTCCTGCGCGAACAGCTTCTTCATGAACTCGGGATGCGCGCGGGAGAGGAAGATCTGCGGGCCGCGCGTCTCGCGCACGACCTTCAGGATGACGGCGCGGATGCGATCGCCGATGCGCGGAATTTCGCGCGGGATCTGCTGGTCGCGGCGGATGACGCCCTCGGCGCGGCCGAGGTTGACGATGATGTGGCCGAACTCGACCGACTTGACGACGCCGGTGATGATCTCACCCGTGCGGTCCTTATACTCTTCGAACTGCCGTTCGCGGTCGGCGTCGCGCACGCGCTGGAAGATGACCTGCTTCGCCGACTGCGCGTCGATGCGGCCGAGGTCGATTGCAGGCAGCGGGTCGACGATGAAGTCGCCGACGCTCGCGCCGGGTTCGAGCTGCTGCGCCCGATCGAGGTCGACCTGCTTGAAATGATCGTCGACCGCCTCGACCACCTCGACCACGCGCCACAAGCGGAGGTCGCCGGTCATCGGGTCGAGCCGCGCGCGGATGTCGTTTTCCTGGCCGAAGCGGGCGCGGGCGGCGCGCTCGATCGCTTCCTCGATCGCCTCGATGACGATGCCCTTGTCGATCAGCTTTTCGGTCGCAACCGAGTAGGCGATCGCGAGCAGTTCGGCGCGGTTGGCGGAAATGGCGTTGCTGGCCATGGTCAGTCCTCTGTGGAGTCGATTTCGAGCGTTTCTTCCGCCCCGGTCGCGTCGAGCGGCGCGGTGGCGGCGAGCAATTTGTCGGTGAGCGTCAGCTTAGCCTCGGCGACGTCGGCCAGCGCAAAGCCGAGCCGCCCCGCCTTGCGGTCGTCGAAGGCGATGGTGTCACCCTCCACCCCCGCGAGCGTGCCGGCGAGGTTCTTGCGCGCCGATCCGTCGGCAGCGTCCGCGGCGTTGGCGAGCGTCACCCGTGCCTCGTGCCCCGCCCAGTCGGCGAAGTCCTTGAGCCGGGTGAGGGGCCGGTCGATCCCGGGCGAGCTCACCTCGAGCCGATACGCACCGGGCACCGGATCGCGCCCATCGGCCTCCAGCGCGTCGAACGCATCGGAGATCGCGTGCGACAGAGCGGTGCAGTCGGGTATGGTGAGCTGCCCGGTGTCGGGACGCTCGGCCATGATCTGGAGCGTACGCTCCTCCCCCTCGAACAGCCGCACGCGCACCAGATCGAGCCCCAGCTCGTCGAGGTGCGGCTGAATCAGCGCGGCGATGTTGTCGAGGTCGGCCATGAAGCTCCGGTACGTGTATCGCGCGACCAGCCATGCGAGAGCGCCCGCCGAAGCGGCTGCCCCGGCGCTGCCGAACCTCTCACGATGTCAGGAAGCGATGCGGGCTGTAGCGTGCGCTGCGCCCCTATGCAATCGCTCAGTCGAGCGATACCCCCCGGCGTGTCGCTTCGGCGCGCAAGTTCGCCTCGAACTGCTGCGACGTGTGGCCTGCCCGGACCGCGAGTTCAACGAGCCTCTCGTCCAACGCTGCGAGCGCGCGACAGACGCCCGCCCGATCACCGCGCGCCGCCGCCGCGTCCGCTGCGTGGGTCAGCGGGAGTCCGCCCTCGATATGCGCCAGTAACTGATTTGCCGTGTCGTCCACCGTCCGCGGCATCAGCCGCATGATTAGCGGCACCATATCGGCGTGCGGGATGTTGGCGGCTCGCTGGAGTCGCGCGACCAGCCAATGTTCCAAACGTTGCCGGGCGCGCGACTGTTGCATGAGGGCGAGGGCTGGACCACCGCCGCCGGCCTGAAGCGTGTAACGCTGCATCGCTTGGGCCTGCACAGCACGATCGGTGCAGTCCACGGGCGGCGACGGCGAGATGGGGTCGTCTGGCGGAGCGGGGCGGGGCGCGTCCGGTGGTACCTGCCCCCGCGCTTCGTCCGCCGCCTTCTCGAGCATATCCCCGCGCGAGCATCGCACCATGACGGAGCTTTCGCTCGGCTGCGGCTCCACCTGAAGATAAAGGGTGGTCGATGCCCCTTCGCGTGTCGTTACCGAGCGCCGAAAAAGTGGGGCGCCGGCGCCGAATGGCAGCAACTGACGGGCTACCGGTACGCGCTGCCAACCCGACTCAGATGCCCGCGTCAGCCATCGGTCGCCGGCCCTGGCGACAACATCGGTCTCCATCCGGATAAGGCGCTCGCCAAGCACCATCTGCTCGCTCCACTCGCTGTTGCGAAAGATGGCTGGGTCTCCGGACCGATGCGCCGTCGACGTGTCCTCGTAATCTTTCCAGCGAATGCCGTCGCCAGTTGTGCCGAACATTCGTCCGAACGCCGCATCGGCAGTGCATTGATCGGTCGCGGAAAGCACCGCATCCGCGCCCGCCACCTCGGCGCTCTGTGCTTGCGCGGTCGATGCGGCCAGCGTCACCAGCAGGCAACCCAAGATCCAGCGCATCCCATGCCCCCCTCGCGACGACAACGACAGGTTTCCTGCGCTGCCAGCGGCAAAATCATTGCAGGCATGGTCAGTTTGCGCCAGCCTGTATCGGCGGGCGATGATGGGTGATCCGGAATGACGAGATTGTTTCTTGCAGGAGCTTTGGTGCTGGCAATGCTTCCTGCGTGCGCACCATCGCCATCGACGCGGGAGACGAGCGAAACCGTCCTTGGCGCCAGCAGCAGCGGCAACGCCGGTACCATCGAGCCCACCGCGCTTCCTGCCGCGCCGTTCACGCTTACCGAGGTCGGCAAGTTCGCCGATCCGTGGGCGATCGCCTTCCTCCCCGGTGACAATGGTGCGCTGGTGACGGAGAAGGCGGGGAAGCTGCTGTGGTGGCGCCCCGGACAGGCGGCGGTCGAGGTCGCGGGCGCGCCGCGGGTTGCTTTTGCGGGGCAAGGCGGGCTCGGCGACGTGGTGCTCGACCCCGGCTTTGCCACCAACCGTCGCGTCTGGCTGAGCTGGGCGGCGGCGGGCGAAGGCGGCACGCGGGGCGCGGTGGTCGGCCACGCGACGCTCTCCGCCGACATGCGCGCGCTCTCCGCAGTGACGGAGGTTTGGCGGCAGGTGCCGTTCGTCACCGGCGCGGGACATTACGGGCATCGCATCGCCTTTGGCCCCGACGGCAAGCTCTACATCAGCTCGGGCGAGCGGCAGAAGTTCGACCCCGCGCAGGACCGCGCCGCGAACCTCGGCAAGGTCGTGCGGCGCAACCTCGACGGCAGCGTGCCCGCCGACAACCCCTTCGCGCGCGAAGGCGGGGTGACCGCGCAGATCTGGAGCATGGGGCACCGGAACCCGCTCGGCATCGCCTTTGCCGGCGACCGGCTGTGGGAGCTGGAGATGGGGCCGCAGGGGGGCGACGAGTTGAACCTCGTCCGTCGCGGCGCGAACTACGGCTGGCCGGTCGCCTCCAACGGCGATCACTACGACGGCCGCGCGATCCCCGACCATGCGCCGAGCGATGGCTTTGCCGCGCCGGCGCTGTGGTGGAACCCCGCCATCTCCCCCGGCGCGCTGCACATCGTGCGCGGGCGCGCCGTGCCCGGCTGGCAGGGCAATGCGCTGATCGGCGCGATGGGCGGCACGGGGCTGGTGCGCGTCGAGCTCAACGGCGACACCGCGCGTCAGCTCGGCCGCTGGAACCTCGACATGCGCGTCCGCGCCATCGGCGAGGCGAACGACGGCGCACTCTACCTCCTCGAAGACGGCGGCTCGCGCGGACAAGGCCGCCTGTTCCGCCTCACCCCGCGGAGTTAGTCGGAAAGCGGCACCCCCTGCGCGGCAAAGCGCGCGCGCATGGTGGCGATGGCTTCCGGGTTGGAGTCGATCAGCAGACAGTCGCGCCCATGCGCCGCGGCGGCGGCCCCGAACGATCCGCTCCCCGCGAAGAAGTCGAGCAGCCGGTCGCCGGGGTTGGAGTGCACCTTGACGATGCGATCGAGGATGCCGCGCGGCTTCTGGTTGGGATAGCCGGTCTTCTCGCGCCCGTTGGTCGGCACGATGGTGTGCCACCAGACGTCGGTCGGCGTCTTGCCGCGAGCGGCCTTCTCCGGCGTCACCAGGCTCGGCGCCATATAGGGGATGCGATCGACCGCCTCGAGGTTGAAGGTGAACTCCGTCGGGTGCCGCGAATACCAAAGGATATTGTCGTGCTTGGCGGGCCAGCGGCTTTTCGAGCGCGCGCCATAGTCGTACGCCCAGATGATCTCGTTCTGGAAACAGTCGCGCCCAAACAGTCGGTCGAGCAAAACCTTTACATAATGCACCTCCCGATAATCGAGGTGGACGAACAGGCTGCCGTTCCCCGCGAGCAGCCGATGCGCCTCCTCCAGCCGCGGCGCGAGGAAACCGAGATAGTCGTCAAAGCTGTCGCGGTAGCCCACATCCGAAAGAATGGTGCTGGAATAGCGCTCGCCATGATAGCCGACCTTCCCCCCGGCATCGCGACTGGAGCGCTTTGCGACCTTGCGCTGCGTCTTGCCGGTGTTGAACGGCGGGTCGATGTAGATGAGCTCGAACGATGCCTCGGGCAGCGCGCGCAGCAGCGGCAGGTTGTCGCCCGCCCAGACCCGCATTTTGGGGTTGTCAGCCCGATCGGTCGGCTCAAAGGGAGGGAGCGGCGCGGCCATCGCCATATCCTTGGCGTTGCGCGGGAATGTGAGCAACGGGCCGCGGCAAAGATTTGGAAGGGCGCTGAATGAAGATTGCGATGATCGGGTCGGGCTATGTCGGGCTGGTGTCCGGCGCGTGCTTCGCCGACTTCGGCCACGACGTCGTCTGCGTCGACAAGGACCCGGCCAAGATAGACGCGCTGCTCGCCGGGCGGATGCCGATCTACGAACCGGGGCTCGACACGCTGGTGGCGAGCAATGTGCGGGGCGGCCGCCTTTCCTTTACCACCGACCTCGCGCCTGCGGTGCGCGGCGCCGACGCGGTGTTCATCGCGGTCGGCACGCCCTCGCGTCGCGGCGACGGGCACGCCGACCTCACCTATGTCGAGGCCGCCGCGCGGGAGATTGCCGAAGCGATCGAGGGCTTCACGGTTGTGGTCAACAAGTCGACGGTTCCCGTCGGCACCGGCGACAAGGTCGAGCGCATTCTCGCCGAGGTGAACCCGGGGGCCGACGTGTCGCTCGTCTCCAACCCCGAATTCCTGCGCGAAGGCGCGGCGATCGACGATTTCAAACACCCCGATCGTATCGTCATCGGCAGCGAAGATCCGCGCGCGCTGGAGGTGATGCGGCAGGTCTATCGCCCGCTCACGCTCAACAAGGCACCGATCATCGAGATGAGCCGCCGGGGTGCGGAGCTCACCAAATACGCGGCCAACGCGTTCCTTGCGGTCAAGATCAGCTTCATCAACGAAATCGCCGACCTGTGCGAGAAAGTGGGCGCGGACGTGCAGGAGGTCGCGCGCGGCATCGGCATGGATAACCGCATCGGCGCGAAATTCCTGCACGCAGGGCCCGGCTACGGCGGCAGCTGCTTCCCCAAGGACACGCTCGCGCTGCTGAAGACCGCGCAGGACTATGAGGCGCCGCAGCGCATCGTCGAGACGGTGGTCGCGGTCAACGACGCGCGCAAACGCTCGATGGGGCGCAAGGTCATTCAGGCGATGGGGGGCGATGCGACCGGCAAGACCGTTGCGGTGCTGGGCCTGACCTTCAAGCCCAACACCGACGACATGCGTGATTCCCCGGCGATCAGCATCGTCCAGGCGCTGCAGGATGCCGGCGCCACCGTGCGCGCCTATGATCCGGAGGGGATGGAGGCTGCGCGCGCCGTGCTCGACAACATCACCTACTGCGACGGCCCCTATGCCGCGATGGAGGGCGCCGACGCGGTGGTGCTGGTGACCGAATGGGACGCCTTCCGCGCGCTCGACCTCGACCGCGCCAAGGCGCTGCTCAACGCACCCGTGATGGTCGACCTGCGCAACGTCTACCCGCGGGCGGAGCTCGAGGCGGCGGGGTGGAGCTACACCGGGGTCGGACGTTGAGCGGAGCGAATCCAGTGGGCGAGCGCCAGCGCACCGCCTTCGTTACCGGCGCTACCGCAGGGATCGGGCGCGCCTGCGTCGATCGGTTGGTGGCGGACGGGTGGCGCGTGGTCGCGACCGGGCGGCGGCAGGAGCGGCTCGATGCGCTGACGGCGGCGCATGGCGATGCGGTGCTCGCCCTGCGGCTCGACGCGGCCGACTGCGACGCGTGCGCGGGCGTGCTCGACCAGTTGCCGGAGGATTTCCGCAAAATCGACCTCTTGGTCGCCAACGCGGGTCTCGCGCTCGGCACGGCGGTCGCGCAGGAGGCGGCGTTCGCCAACTGGCGCACGATGATCGACACCAACGTCACCGGACTCACCGCGATCGTCCATGCGCTGCTGCCGGTGCTGATCGAGCTGCGCGGCGGGATCGTGCTGCTGTCCTCGGTGGCGGCGACCTACCCCTATCGCGGCGGCAACGTCTATGGCGGGACCAAGGCGTTCGTGCGCCAGTTCGCGCTTGGCCTGCGCAGCGACCTCGCCGGGACGGGGGTGCGCGTCACCTCGGTCGAGCCGGGGATGGTCGAGACCGAGTTCACGCTGGTGCGCACCGGCGGCGACCAGGCCGCCTCCGACGCACTCTACGCCGGCGCCGAGCCGATGACCGCGAGCGACATCGCCAACACCATCGGCTGGATCGCCGCCCTGCCCCCGCACCTCAACGTCAACACCATCGAACTGATGCCCACCCGCCAAAGCTTCGCCGGCTTCGCGGTGGAGCGGGGCTGAGGGGGTCCGCGCTGCGGCCAGCGGACCCCCGCCGCGGGCGAGGCTCGGTCGGCAAGCCTGCGCCTTGTGTGACGCGGGCAATGCGCTAGCACCGCCGCCATGACCACGCCTCCGTCCGATGCAAGCTGCCCGATGAACCAGCCCGCCTCCGAGATGACCTACGGCGACTATCTCGGCCTTGATGCGGTGCTGGGGAGCCAGGCGCGGCGGTCGGATCGGCATGACGAACTGCTCTTCATCATCCTCCACCAGACGATGGAGCTGTGGATCAAACAGCTGCTGGCGGAGATCGACGCTGCCACCGCCGACATCCGTGCCGACCGGCCGATCGTCGCCTACAAGAGCCTCGCGCGGGTCAGCCGCATCTTTGCGACCATGACCAGCGCGTGGGACGTGCTGGCGACGATGACGCCGTCCGATTATTCGGCGTTCCGGTCGGTGCTTGGATCGAGTTCGGGGTTCCAGTCGGACCAGTTCCGCACGCTGGAAGTGCGGCTGGGCCTCCGCGAAGGGCCGCGCGGCGGCGCAGCGACGCAAGCCGCGCGGGCGCTCAGATCGGAAGAGCGT
>ERZ501016.28-NODE-28-length-86619-cov-8.113881_pt1 | contig 86619 bp, 83 predicted proteins | sample MGYA00248889_ERZ501016 | MGnify/ENA primary metagenome ERZ501016 (study PRJEB25958, sample SAMN03398594) | human skin metagenome | study: EMG produced TPA metagenomics assembly of the Human Skin Microbiome Metagenome (human skin metagenome) data set. | reverse complement strand
GGAACGAGGCGCTCGCCCTGATGCGGGCCGCGCCCGGCCACCGCGACGCATGCCGACTGCTGGCGCTCGCCGTCGCCCGCAGCGGCGCGAGCGGCGATGCCATCGCGCTGCTCGATCCGCTGACGACGCGCCGCGATGCCGACAGCTGGTCTCTGCTGCTGCTCGCGCGCATGGCGGAGGCTTATGGCCAGCCGCTCGCGGCCATCGAACCGCGAGCGCGCGCGGCGAGCGGGACTCGCGGCGATGCCGACGTGCTGAGGCCCGACGATGCGCCCCAGGGTGGGGTCGGCCTCGAGGTCGCTGCGATCCGCGCCGCCCTCCGTGACGGGGACGCTGGCAGGGCGGCGGCGCGAGCGAGCGAGCTCTCACGTCGCAACCCCGGCGTCGCAGAGGCGGCGATCCTTGTTGGCGACGTCGCGCGCCAAACGGGCGACTTCGCCGGCGCCGTCGCTGCCTACACCCGCGCCGCGGAGCTGCGCTTCGATCGCGCCGCAGCGATGCGGCTGGTCGAGGCGCAGCTGGCGAGTGGCCGGCGCGACGCCGCGCGGACTACACTCGCGGAGTATCTTGCGCGTTGGCCGGAGGACGCGAGCGCGACGAAGCTCGCAGGCAATTTCGCTGCGGAGGATGGCGATTGGGGCGCGGCGGCGGGCGCGTATTCTGCGGCCATCGCTCGGCTTGGGACGAACGACGCGCTGCTCGACGCGCGTTACGCCCGCGCCTTGACTGAAATCGGGCGGGTCGAGGACGCGCTGCCGTTCGCGGAGCGGGCGTACCGCCTGATGCCGATGAGCGCCGCGACAAGCTCGATTTATGGCCGGGTGCTGGCGCTCGGCGGCGCACGCCCCCGCGATGCTGCGGATCTGCTCGGGAAGGCGCGGCAGCTCGACCCTGACGATCCGGTGATCGCGCGCTGGGCACGCGACGCAGGCTTCTAGGCGCGCACGCGGCCGATCAGCAGCTCCGCATCGAGGTCGAGCCGGCGAATCTGCTCGGCCACGGGCGGCCACACCGCCTCGAGGAAGTTCGACCGCATCGTCTCACGCAGTCGCTGCTGCGCGCCGTCCGCGACGAACATGCCGACCCCGCGCCGCACGGTCACGAGCCCATCGTCCTGAAAGCTCTGGTAGGCCTTGGCAACGGTCAGCGGATTGGCGCCATAGGTGGCCGCGAGCGCGCGGACGGAGGGCAGCTGCTCCCCCTCCCGCCACACGCCGTCGAGGATCTCCGCCGCGATGGTTTCGCGCAAGCGCTGATAAACTGGCTTGGAACCGTCGAGCATCACTGACTTATGACAGTGACACAGCGCAGGGTCAACCGGTCCACCTCGTAAAGCGGTCCGCCAGCGCCGGACGCGGGCGTTCCTCGAGCGGCGCACTGGGGGTGCCGATGAAGAAGAACCCGGCGATCCGCTCGCCCTCGCCGACCCCGAGACCTGCGGCGACGGTCGGATCGTAACTCGCCCAGCCGGTCAGCCAATTGCCGACGAAGCCACGTGCATGCGCCGCGTCGAGCAGCTGCATCGCGCTGGCTCCGACCGACAGCAGCTGCTCCCACTCCGGTATTTTGGATGACCGCTGCGGGCTTGCGATCAGCGCAAGTGCGGTTGGTGCGGCGCGGGCAAACTTGTCGATCGCGATGCGATCTTCGCCCTGCACGATGCCGCCATGCGCGGCGCGATGCGCGCGCTGGAGGAGCGCTGCAAAGGCGTCGCGGTCGACGATCTCGACCCACCGCCACGGCGCGAGCTTGCCGTGATCGGGCACGCGGATGGCGGATGCGACGATGGCTTCCAGGCTCGCTGCGTCGGGACCCGGCTCCACCATCTCTCGCGCTCGACCGGACCGGCGGGTCGCGAGCAGCGCGGCGGGGGAGGAGAGGTCGTTGAACGGGGGAAGCGGGACGTCGGACATGGCGCCATTCATGCCGCTTGCCCGCCCCGCCGCCAAGGACTTCGTTGACCCTGTCACAAAAGCGTCTTGGCAGGCGGCGATTTGTCGTTACGGTCGCGCGCCGAAGGGGGATCCGCAGCGCGAGCACGCGCGCGCTCCCCCATGCGTCAATCGCTGGGTGAGATGTAGACGATGCAGATGTTGCCGATGGACCGCTGGGGGTTTGCCGACTGGACGGCGGCCGTGGCGGTGGTGGTGCTGGGCGTGTTCCTGGCGCTGGGCGGAATGATCGCCGCCAGCCGCAAACCGGAATTCGCAGGCCACCCCAAAGGTCTGTTCATGCTGTTCTTTGCCGAGATGTGGGAGCGTTTCTCCTACTACGGCATGCGCGCGCTGCTGATCTTCTACCTCACCAAGCACTGGCTCTTCTCGGACGGCAGCGCCAACCTCGTCTACGGTGCCTACACCAGCCTCGTGTACATCATGCCGGTGCTCGGTGGTTACCTCGCCGACCGCTATCTGGGGCAGCGCAAGGCGGTGCTGTTCGGCGGCATCCTGCTCGCGCTCGGCCACCTGTTCATGGCGGTCGAGGGCAACGGCGGTCAGACCGACCCGGCGATCAACGTCTTCTGGCTGGCGCTCGCGCTGATCATCGTCGGTTCGGGCTTTCTCAAGGCGAACATCTCCGTGATGGTCGGCCAGCTCTACGGCCTGGTCGATACGCGCCGCGATGCCGCCTACACGATCTTCTACATGGGGATTAACGTCGGCGCTGCGCTCGGCACGATCCTCGTCGGGTACTTGGGCGAGCGGCTCGGCTGGGCCTATGGTTTCGGGCTCGCCGGGATCGGAATGCTCGCAGGCCTCATCGTTTTCGTGCTGGGCAAGAAGGTGCTGAACGGCGCGGGCGACCCGCCGGCAATGCTGCTCCGTCGGCGCGAGATGATGCTCTACGCAATTGGCGTTGCCTCGGTGGCTGTGATCTGGGGCCTCATCCAGTATGTCAGCATCATCCAGACGCTGCTGATCATCAGCGGTGTCGCGCTGCTGCTCTACGTCCTCTACGAGACTTTCAAGCTGCCCAAGGAGCCGCGCGAGCGCATGTTCGCGGTGCTGTTCCTGATTGCGCTGAATCCGCTGTTCTGGGGACTGTTCGAGCAGGCGGGCGGGTCGATGAACCTGTTCACCGATCGTTTCGTCGACCGTGCAGGCGTCGAAGCGTCGCTGTTCCAGTCGATCAACCCCATCTACATCATCCTCCTCGCGCCGCTGTTCGCGGGGCTGTGGCAGTGGCTGGGCAAGCGTGGGCTCGAACCGTCGGCGCCGGCCAAGTTCGGCCTCGCGCTCGCGCAGATGGGCCTTGCCAACCTCGTCCTCGTGTGGGGGGCGCAGGCCTATGGCGTCGCCGCGATGACGCCGGTGCTGTTCGTGTTCCTCTACTACCTCCTCGCCACCACCGGTGAGCTTTGCCTGTCGCCGGTCGGCCTCAGCGCGATGAACCGCCTGGCGCCGAAGTACCTCGCCTCGCTGATCATGGGGGCGTGGTTCTACATGACCGCGGTCGGCAACTTCGTCGCGGGCAAGATCGGCGAAGCCACCGGTGGGCATGGCGGCGAAATGTCGAAGGAACGCCTGCTCGAGATTTATGCGCTGTTCGGCTGGATCTCGATTGGCGCGGCGGTGGCGGTGTTGCTGCTCTCGCCCATCGTGAAGCGGTGGATGCATCTCGATACGCTCGGCGGCGACGACGATGCCGGTCGCGATCTCTCAGGTCGCGACAGCCTTGTCGGCGAGCCGCAGGCAGCGGGTGTTCATCCGGCAACGGAGCTGGGTCGCGGCGAGACGCTTGCCGGCACCCACTATCCTACCAACCGCAACCCGCGGAGCTGACCGGCATGCGCAGTATCGCGAAATTGCTCGCCGCCTCGTCGCTGGCGCTCGCGCTAGCTTCCTGTGCCACCGGCGCGGGGACGGAGCGTCGCACTGCCGGAGCCCCCCCCGCGACCGCTGAGCGGGCGCCCGCGGTCGACGCCAATCCCTTCCCATCCACATACCGCCCCTACCCGGGGGTCGCGACGGCGATTGTCGGCGCGACGGTGTTCGACGGCGAAGGCGGCCGGATCGAGAATGGCACCGTCCTTCTCAGCGAAGGCAAGGTCGTCGCGATCGGCGGCGCGGATCTCGCTGTGCCGGAGGGGTACACGCGGATCGACGGGGCGGGGCGGTTCGTCACCCCCGGCATCATCGACATCCACAGCCACCTCGGCGCCTATGCCTCGCCCGGCGTGCAGGCGCATGGCGACGGTAACGAGGCGACCGATCCGGTCACCGCCGACGTTTGGGTCGAACATAGCGTGTGGCCGCAGGACCCCGGCTTCACGCGCGCGCTAATGAACGGCGGGATCACCTCGCTGCAGATCCTCCCTGGTTCGGCGAACCTGTTCGGCGGTCGGACGGTTACGCTCAAGAACGTGCCCGGTCGCACCGTGCAGTCGATGAAGTTCCCCGGCGCCCCGTACGGCCTCAAGATGGCGTGCGGTGAAAACCCGAAGCGCGTCTATGGCGCGCGCGGGCGCATGCCTTCGACGCGGATGGGTAATATCGCGGTCGATCGCCAGACCTGGGCGCGTGCGGCCGAATATCGGCGTCGCGCCGATCGTGGCGACAACCAGCCCCGCGACCTCGAAATGGAGACGCTGGCAGAGGTGTTGCGCGGCAACATCCTCGTCCACAACCACTGCTATCGCGCGGACGAGATGGCCATCGTGCTCGATATGGCGCGCGAGTTCGGTTACCGCGTCAGCGCGTTCCACCACGCGGTCGAAAGCTACAAGATCGCCGACATGCTCCGCGCCGCCAACGTCTGCTCCGCAATGTGGGCCGACTGGTGGGGTTTCAAGATGGAAGCCTACGACGGCATTCCTGAAAATGTCGCGTTGATGGAACGGGCGGGCGGCTGCGCCATCGTTCACTCCGACGATGCCAATGGCATCCAGCGGCTCAACCAGGAAGCGGCGAAGGCGATGGCCTCGGGGCGTCGTGCGGGGATCGAGATCAGCGAGGCGCAGGCGATGCGCTGGCTGACCATCAACCCAGCGCGCGCGATGGGGATCGATCGCATGACCGGCTCGCTCCGCGCGGGGAAGATGGCCGACGTGGTGCTGTGGAACGCCAACCCGTTCAGCGTCTATTCGCGGCCCGAGCGGGTGTGGATCGACGGCGCGCTGATGTATGACATGAACGACCCGCGCCGCCGCCCGGTGACCGATTTCGAACTCGGCCAGCCCGGCGAAGGAGACGTCAAATGAGCGCGCTCAAGGCCGTATGGGCGGCGGGCGCTGCGCTGCTTGCCGTCGCTTCGGCCTCGGCCAGTGCGCAGGACATCGCGATCACCAACGCGCGGCTCGTGATCGGTGACGGCAGCGCTCCGGTGGAGCGCGGCACGGTCGTCGTGCGTGGCGGTCGCGTGGTCGCGGCCGGAGCGGGCGTATCGGTTCCGGCCGGGATCAACGCGGTCGATGCGGGTGGTCGCTGGGTGACCCCTGGCCTGGTCGCCGGCTTCTCGCGTGTGGGCCTGATCGAGGTCGACGCGGTTGAGGGGAGCAACGACAGCTCCGCGGCGCAAAGCCCGTACAGCGCCGCGATCGACATCGCCCCCGCGCTCAATCCGCTGGGCGTGCCGGTCGCAATCAATCGCACCGCTGGCGTCACTCGCGCGCTGGTCTATCCGGGGCGGAGCGGCGGTCTGTTCAACGGGCGCGGGGCGCTGGTCGACCTGGGCTCCGACCGTAACATGGTGACGCGCGCGGGCGTGTTCCAATATGTCGAGTTCGGCGAGACCGGCGCGCAGCGCGCGGGCGGCAGCCGGGCGGCGACCTTCCTGCACTTCCGCAACCTCTTGCAGGAGGCGCGCGACTATGCCGCCGATCCGCGCGGCTATGACGGACGCAGCAAGGATTCGCTGCTCAGCAGGGCGGACGCCCAGGCGCTCTTGCGAGTCCTCGACGGCCGCGATCGGCTGTTCGTCAAGGTCAACCGTGCCGCTGACATCTTGTCGGTCCTGTCGCTGCTGCGCGAATATCCCCAGATCAAGCTGACCCTCGTTGGGGTGAGCGAAGGCTGGACCGTCGCGCGGGAGATTGCGGCGGGGAACGTTCCCGTCATCGCGGGCGGGGTCAACGACCTCCCGTCGAGCTTCGAGGATGTCGCCGCGACGCAGAGCAACGTCGGGCGTATGCGCGCCGCAGGCGTGCGGGTGGCGCTGGGGCTGGTCGACGATAATGAGGTGCACAAGCTCAATTACGGGCGGCAATATGCCGGCAACCTCGTCGGTCTGGCGCGCGTGACCGGCGCGACCCCGCTCAGCTGGGACGAGGCGTTCGCATCGATCACCTCGCGCGTCGCGGATGCGGCGGGGGTCGGCGACGTGGTCGGCTCGCTGCGGACGGGTCGCGCGGGCGACATCGTCATCTGGGACGGCGACCCGTTGGAGGTCACCTCGATGCCGACTGCGGTCTACATCGACGGTGTCGAACAGCGTGGGGACGACCGCCAGCGCCGGCTGCGCGATCGCTACATGAATCCGGCCGAGGGCGCGCTGCCCAACGCCTACGACCGCTGAGCAGCGTGGTGAGGAGGATCCACCGATGAGCCCCCTCACCACCCTCGCTGTCGCGGCTGCGAGCTTTGTCGGCTCGCACCTGTTGCTATCCCATCCGCTCCGTCGCCCGCTGACGAGCGCGGTGGGAGAGGGCGGTTTTCGCCTGCTCTACAGCGCGGTTGCGCTACTGACGTTATTCTGGACCGTTCGCGCTTTCCGGGCGGTGCCCGGTGGGCCTCCCGCCTGGGTTCCGGGCGACTCGGTCTGGGCGCTGGCGAGCGTCGCCATGTGGGTCGCTTCGGTGCTGCTCGTCGGTTCGCTGGTACGAAATCCCGCCATGCCCGCCCCCGGCGCGTTCGAGGCCGCGCGCCGCGAGCCGCGCGGGGTGTTTGCCATCACGCGCCACCCGATGATGTGGAGCTTCGCAATCTGGGCGCTCACCCACATGGCGATCTGGCCAACGCCCGAAAATCATATCCTGTCGTTCGCAATCCTCCTGCTGGCGCTGCTCGGGGCGGCAGGGCAGGACAACAAGAAGGCGGCGCTCGCCGGACCGATGAGCGATGCGTGCCGGCTGTGGCGCTCGCGCACTGCGTACTGGCCGTTCGGGGCGCAGCTCTCCCGCCGCCAGCCCTGGAGCGCCGCCATCCCTTCCGCGACCGTACTGATCGGCGGCACGCTTCTGTGGCTCGCCGCCACTTGGGCGCACACCCCGCTCGGGAGCCGCGTGGCCGCGGGGGTGTGGCGCTGGCTGGGTTAGCTTTCGTCGGTCTTGAGCCCGTGTCGCAGCATCAGCGGGATCTGCGCCATCGCGAACAACAGCGATAATGCCGTCACGCCCCATACCTTCGCGGTCAGCCAGTCGTCGAAGCTGAGCGCGCGGCGCAGAACCTCGTTGATGATCGCCATTGCGGCGAAGAACAGGCCCCAGTTGCGCGACAGCAGCCACCAGCCGCGCTCGGTCAGCCCTTCGAAGGCGGCGGCGAGTAGCGGTTTCATCAGCGGCTTGCCCATCGTCAGCCCGCCGAGGAGCACCGCCGCAAAGCCCGCGTAGATGATTGTCGGCTTGATCTGGATGAACTTCGGATCGTTGAACCAGATCGTCAGCGCCCCGAAGCCCACCACCAGCAGTCCCGACAGCCACAGCATGGGGGAAATGCGGCCGAGCTTCCAGCGCGCCACCGCCATCGCCACGAGCATCGCCGCCATGAATGCGAGCGTCGCCTCCACCGCGGCCGCCGTCGTCGCGACCGGGCCGGGCGCCTTTTGCCAACGGAAGACGAGGAAAAAGACCAGCAGCGGGCCGTAATCGATCGCGTAGCTGAGCCACGCCGGCGCTTTCGGCGCGCGCACGGGCGATGGCGCCATCTCCTCCTGCGGCATTTCCTCGCTCATGCCATACGTCCTGCAATGGCCGCGCCGATCTGCGCTGGGTCGAAGGGACGGAGGTCGTCGATCCGTTCGCCGACGCCGATGGCATGCACCGGGAGGCCGAACTGCTCCGCCGCTGCCACCAGCACGCCCCCGCGCGCGGTGCCGTCGAGCTTGGTCATGACGAGCCCGGTGATGCCCGCAAGCTCGCTGAAGGTCTGGATTTGCGCCAACGCATTTTGCCCGGTCGTCGCATCGAGCACCAGCACGACATTATGCGGCGCCTCCGCGTTGAGCCGCCCAAGAACGCGGCGGATCTTGGCGAGCTCGTCCATCAGCTCGCGCCGATTGTGGAGCCGACCGGCGGTGTCGACGATCAGCACGTCGGTCCCCTCCGCCGTCGCGCGCTTGACCGCATCGTAGACGAGCCCCGCGGCATCGCCGCCTTCGGGGCCGGTGACGATCGGCACGCCGATGCGCTCCGCCCAGGTCTTGAGCTGACCGATGGCAGCCGCGCGGAACGTGTCGCCCGCGGCGAGCATCACCGAATAGTCCTGCTCGACGAAATTATGCGCCAGCTTGGCGATGGTGGTGGTCTTGCCCGACCCGTTGACGCCGACGACGAGGACCACCTGCGGGCGCGGGAAGGCGGTGACCTCCAGCGGCTTCGCCACCGGGGCGAGTGCCGCCGCGATTTCCTGCCCGATCAGCGCGCGGACGCCGGCTTCATCGCTGACGCCGCTGCGGTCGGCGGCGAGGCGGGCGCGCACGCGGCTCGCCATCGCCGGGCCGAGGTCGGAAACGATCAGCGCCTCCTCGATCCGGTCGAGCGTGTCGTCGTCGAGCCTGCCGCCCGCACCGAACAGCCCGGCGAGATTGTCGCCCAGCCGGTCGGAGGTGCGGCGGAGTCCGCCGAACAGGCGGTCGCTCCAGCTTCTGGGGGCGTCGGTGTCCATCACCCGCGCATCTCGGCAGTGAGCGTGTCGCCGTCAACTGCGATCGCGCGCGCACTGACGATGGTGCCCGGTTCGGTCACATCGGTGAGGCGCACGCGCGCGAAGTTTTCCGCATGGCCCGAGCGCCCGTCGCGCTCGACCAGCAAGGACAGGTCGCGCCCCAGCTGCGCGGCGAGCCAGCCCGCCTTGGCGCGGCTCGCTGCCTCGCGCAGCGCCCTTGCTCGCGCGTGGACAACGGCGGTTGGTCCTTGCGGCATGCGGGCGGCGGGGGTGCCGGGGCGGGGAGAGTAAGGAAAGACGTGTGCGCTGCTCAGCCCGCAGTCGGCGACCAGCGCGCGCGTGCGCTGCGCCGCATCCTCGCTCTCCGTCGGAAAGCCGGCGATGAGGTCGGCGCCTATTGCGATGCCCGGGCGAGCGTCGCGCAAGGCGGCGCACAGCGCGACCGCGTCGGCCCGACTGTGCCGTCGCCGCATGCGCTTGAGGACGAGATCGTCGCCCGCCTGCAGCGACAGATGGACGTGCGGCATCACGCGCGGCTCGCAGGTGAGGAGGCGGAACAGCGCCGGGTCCACTTCCGCCGGATCGATCGAGCCGAGCCGCAGCCTCGGGAGCGAAGGCAGGGCCTCAAGGATCGCCGCGATCAGCCCGCTGAGCCTCGTGCCGGCATCATCATAGCTGGTGAGATCGACGCCGGTCAGCACCAGCTCGCTGTGCCCCGCGGCGGTGAGGGCCCTTGCCTGCGCCACCACCTGTTCGACCGGCACCGAGCGCGAACGACCGCGCCCCGCCGGTATCACGCAAAAGGTGCAGGCGTGGTCGCAGCCGTTCTGCACTTCGAGGAACGCGCGGGCGTGACTCGAAAAGGCGGGGACCAGTTGCGGCGCCGTCCGCGCGATAGCGAGCGCCGGGCCTACCGCGACCCTCGCCGCAGCGGGTGCGTACGCGGCGGCGACGTGCTTCTCGGCATTGCCGAGCACGCGGTCGACTTCGGGCATGGCGGCGAACATGGCCGGGTCGACCTGCGCTGCGCAGCCGGTGACGATGACCTCCGCATCCGGGTCGTCGCGCCGGGCGCGGCGGGCGGCGGCGCGGGCGTCGGCCATCGCGCTCGATGTGACCGCACAACCGTTGATGACGACGCGGCGGCGATTGCCGGGCTCTGCGGTTAGCATCGTCTCGACCTGGGCGGACTCCGCGATGTTGAGGCGGCAGCCAAAGCTTTCGACGCGAACGCGGGCGTCTGGTCGGGGCGGGGCGAGCAGGCTCACCCGAACGCCGCCCAGTTCGCCTCGCCCTCGAACACGCGCGTCGCGGGGCCGGTCATGCGGATCGGCGCGTCACCGCCCGCCCAATCGATCGTGAGCTCTCCCCCCGGCAGCGTGACCTCGACCGGCGAGGTGACGAGCTTGCGACGGATCGCCACCGCCGCCGCGGCGCAAGCGCCGGTGCCGCAGGCCTGGGTGAGCCCCGCACCGCGCTCCCAAACTCGCAGCTTGAGCGAAGACGGCCCCGTCACCTCCATCACCCCGACGTTGATAGCTTCTGTGAAGAGCGGGTCGGTTTCGACTTGTGGCCCGAGCGTCTCCAACGCGACCGCATCCACGTTCTCGACCACGAAAACGACGTGTGGATTGCCGACGTCGACTGTCCAGCCACCCTCCAGCTCCCCCCATGCCATCGGCAGCGGCGCGGTGTCGGTGGCATAGGCGAGGTGCACGCTTGCCGCATCGAAGCGCGGCGGGGGGAGGGTGATGGTGACGCCGTCGGCGCCCACCTCCGCCATCAGCTCGCCGCCTGCGGTCGCGATGCGGGCGCCGCGCGGGAGCAGCGTTGCGACGCAGCGCGATGCGTTGCCGCACGCCTCCGCCTCGCCGCCGTCGGGATTGAAGATGCGCATCGTGGCAGCCGCGCCGTCTCGACCGGGCTCGAGCAGGATCAGCTGGTCGCAACCGACGCCGCGATGCCGGTCGGCAATCGCGCGCGCTCGCGCCGGAGTGATAGCCTGCGCCACCTCGCGCGCGTCGATCACCACGAAATCGTTGCCGAGCCCGTGCATCTTGGTGAAGCGAAAGCGGTCCATGTCGACGCGGCTGTAGGAGGACGCATGGCGGAGGTAAACGGCCGCCCGGTCCCGGAGCCGGTCAGCTGTTCGCCCGCTTGCCTACGGTCGTGCGCGTCATGTGCGCGGCGCGGACGTCGTCGCCGCTCATCTCGCGCCCGAACAGGTGGCCCTGGCCAAAGGCGCATTCGAGCTCCTGATACTGCCGCGCGACGCCGGGCGTTTCGATCCCCTCCGCCACGACCGGCAGGCCCAGCGAACGTCCGAGCTGGAGCACCGCCTCGGCGACCTGTGTGCCTTCCGTCCCCCCGGCGACGAAGCTGCGGTCGATCTTGATCGTATCGAACGGCAGCGCCCGCAAGGTGGCGAGGCTGGCGTGACCCGTGCCGAAATCGTCGAGCGCGATGCGAATGCCCTGATTGCGGAGCGACTGGAGAATGCCACTGACGCGCTGCAAATTGCTGACCATCGCCTGCTCGGTGATTTCGACAGTAAGCCTGCGCGGCGGCATCCTCGCTTCGGTCAGGAGCTGCAGCAGCTTTTGCGCGAACCACGGGTCGCGCAGTTGCACCGGCGACACGTTGACCGACAGGCTGAGCGTCGCTGGCCAGGCGCTCGCCTCGACAAAGGCGCGGCGATAGAGATGCTCGGCGAGCGGAAAGATCGAGCCGGATCGTTCCGCTATGGGGATGAACTCGTCCGGCGCCACCCGCCCTAGCTCCGCAGAGTTCCACCGCGCGAGCATCTCGTACCCGGTGACCTCCCCGGAGGCGAGGTTCATGACCGGCTCGTACACCGGGAACAATTCGTCGCTGCCGATCGCCTTGCGCAAAGCCTCTTGAAGGACTTCGCGTCTGGCGATGATCGCACCGGTGGCGGGATCGTTGCGGACGTACCGTTCGCCCTCACCGCGCTTGGCCCAATACATCGCCGCATCCGCCTGACGGAGCAGCGTTTCAAACTTTTCGGGGGCGGCGCGTTCTATCCATGCCGAACCGACCGAGGCGCTGCTGGCGATGGTGCAACCTCCGATATCGATCGGCTCGGCGAGGCGCTTTGCCAACTCTTGACCGAGCGCGTCGAGGCCGGAGAAGCCCGTCGGCGTCGAGAACAGCAGAGCGAATTCATCGCCGCCCGTCCGGCACATCAGTGCGTCGGCCGGACAGATTTTGGCGATCCGCTCGGCGAGACCGATGAGCATGAGGTCACCCATGTGGTGGCCGTGATGATCGTTTATCGCCTTGAAGGCATCCACATCGACGACGATCGCAGCTGCCGACAAGCCCCGCGCGCGCCATTCATTGAGGCGCTCGGAGGCATCTTCCATCAGCGCGCGGCGATTGAGCAGTCCGGTGAGCGGGTCAAGGCGGGCGAGATCGCTCACCGCCTGCGCAGACTCACGTTGTGCCGCGACCTCCCGCTTCAGGTTTCGAAAGCGGTGCCACGCATAGGCGAGGATCGCGAGGTTGAGCGCTAGCGAGCCGTCGCGGGCGTATGGGCTGTTCCGCAACAGGTCGCCAACGCTCGTGAAGACTGCGATCCAGCCGGCGCTCGTACTGATCGTCATCAGCAGAGCTGCGAGCCCCAGCCCGCCCACGACCGGGTCGAAGGACGCGAGCGCGCTCGTTGCACGCGGTTCGGCAGGGGGAAGCGAGTCGCCCATCCCTCCGCCGCTACCGTGCGTCGGTGCAATTTCGGTTAATTCGCGCGAGCCAACCGCATCCGCTCTCGCCGAAAGGGAGCAGCGAACGGGCGGAGGTGCGGCCCCCGCCCGTTCGGGTTTTAGAAGGTCACCTCATTCACCGAGCGGATGACCTTGCCAAGGATGCCGTATTCGATCGCTTCGTCGGTGCTCATCCAATAATCGCGGTCGATGTCCTTGCGGACCCGCTCGATGTCCTGCCCCGTCGCATCCGCAATAACGCGTGCGAGACGCTCGCGCATCTTGAGGATTTCCTTGGCCTGGATTTCGATGTCGGTCGCGCGCCCACCGGCACCGCCGGACGGCTGGTGAATGAGGAAGCGCGTGTTGGGGAGGCAGAAGCGCCGCTCCTTGGCCGCGCCGAGGAAGATATGCGCCCCAGCGCTCGCCACCCAACCGGTCCCCACCACCGCGACCGGCGAAGCGATGTAATGGATCAGGTCGTGGATCGTGTCGCCCGACTCCACATGGCCGCCGGGGGAATTGATCATCAGCTTGATCGGTTCGTGGCTGAGATGGTCGAGGTAAAGCAGCTGCGTGCAAACCCGCTCCGCCAGCTTCTGGTCGATGCCGCCAAAGATCAGCACCGTCCGCGCCTCGAGAAAGGTCTTCATCAGCGCCGGCGTGCCCATCGGGTTCGGGCGGTCGACCTCCGTCTCGGGCTCCTCCTCGTCGTCCAGACGGAAGTGCGGCGGGGTGAGCATGTTCAATTCAGGTCTCCGATCTTCTCGCGCCGCTACGTCGGCTGTCGCGGCGCGAAGATCAAGGGGGCGCGGGGAGGGGTGAGTGGGCGGCGGCCCGCCCCCCCTTGCGGGATACGAGCGGCGCCCGATATAGCGCAGGCTTCCATTGCCAGGACAATTCATGACATCGTTCTCGAATGGTGACGCGCTCGCGCCGCTGACCAACGCTCTCGTTCCCATCGTCATCGAACAGTCGAGCCGCGGGGAGCGGAGCTTCGACATTTTCTCGCGCCTGCTGCGCGAGCGGATCGTGTTCGTGACGGGTCCGGTCGAGGACAACATGGCCTCGCTGATCGTGGCGCAGCTGCTGTTTCTCGAAAGCGAGAACCCGACGCGCGATATCTACATGTATATCAACTCGCCGGGTGGCGTGGTGACTGCCGGGATGGCGATCCACGACACCATGCAGTACATCCGTCCGCGGGTCGGAACCGTCTGCATCGGTCAGGCATCCTCGATGGGGAGCTTCCTCCTCGCTGCGGGTGAACCCGGCATGCGCATCGCTCTGTCGAACGCGCGGATCATGGTTCACCAGCCGTCGGGCGGCTCGCGCGGGACCGCCGCGGATATCGAGATTCAAGCGCGTGAGATCCTGCGCATCCGCCAGCGCATGAACGAACTGTACGTGAAGTACACCGGTCGCAGCCTCGAGGAGATCGAGAAGGCGATGGAGCGCGACACCTTTCTGGAGGCGGACGAAGCGAAGGCGTTCGGCATCGTCGACCAAGTGTTCGATCAGCGCCCCGCCAATGCCGACATCACGCCGGTGACGCCGGCGCCGGAAGCGGACAAGCCCGCGGGTTGATCGGGCGGCGCCCCTCTCGGGGTTGTCGCGGATGGGCGCGGAGCGCATATCCGCAGCTTGATGTTAATGGTCGGGCGGCTAGGCTCCGCCGAACCGCGCACGAGCGCGTGACTAAAGGGTAGGAATGACCAAGATCAGCGGCAGCGACTCCAAGTCGACGCTTTACTGCAGCTTCTGCGGCAAGTCGCAGCACGAGGTGCGCAAGCTGATTGCGGGCCCGACGGTGTTCATCTGCGACGAATGCGTCGAGCTGTGCAACGACATCATTCGTGAGGAGGCCAAGGGCGCCGGTCCCGCGAAGAAGGGCGGCGGTGTCCCGTCGCCGCGCGAAATTTGCGAAGTGCTCGACGACTATGTCATCGGGCAGGCCGCGGCGAAGCGCGTGCTGTCGGTCGCGGTTCACAACCACTATAAGCGGCTGAACCACAGCGGTAAGGGCGGCGACGAGGTCGAGCTCGCCAAGTCGAACATCCTGCTCGTCGGGCCGACCGGCTGCGGCAAGACGTTGCTGGCGCAGACGCTGGCGCGCACCTTTGACGTGCCTTTCACGATGGCCGATGCGACGACGCTCACCGAAGCGGGCTACGTCGGCGAGGACGTTGAGAACATCATCCTCAAGCTGCTCCAGGCCGCCGACTATAATGTCGAAAAGGCGCAGCGCGGAATCGTCTACATCGACGAGATCGACAAGATCAGTCGCAAGGCCGAAAACCCCTCGATCACCCGCGACGTGTCGGGTGAGGGCGTGCAGCAGGCACTGCTCAAGATGATGGAGGGCACGGTCGCGAGCGTTCCGCCGCAGGGTGGACGCAAGCATCCGCAGCAGGAATTCCTCCAGGTCGACACGACGAACATTTTGTTCATCTGCGGTGGCGCCTTCGCCGGTCTCGAAAAGATCATCGGCGATCGGATGCAGGGCAAGTCGATCGGCTTCGGCGCGCACGTCGCGGCGCCTGAGGAACGCAAGACCGGCGAAACGCTGAAGAGCGTGGAGCCGGAGGATTTGCTCAAGTTTGGCCTGATCCCCGAGTTCGTCGGCCGCTTGCCGGTCATCGCCACGCTCGAGGATCTTGACGAGCCGGCGCTGGTCAAGATCCTGTCCGAACCGCGCAACGCGCTGGTCAAGCAGTATGCTAAGCTGTTCGACCTCGAGGAGGTGAAGCTCAGCTTCACCGACGACGCGTTGGGTGCGATCGCTCGCAAGGCGATCGTGCGCAAGACGGGCGCGCGTGGACTACGCTCGATCGTGGAGGCGATCCTCCTCGACACCATGTTCGACCTGCCGCAGCTCGACGGCGTTGCGGAGGTCGTGGTGGACAAGGACGTGGTGGAAGGTCGCCGCGAACCGATTCGCGTGTTTGGCGAGTCCGCTCGCGCGGGGGCCGAAAACGCGGCCTGACAGGCCGGGTTCCGCTGTCCGACTTGCTTTTGTCAAAAAACTGACGCACGGGCGCGCCAAAGGCGTGCTCGGCGCTCCGGTGCGCCCCAAAATCAGAACATATTACGCCGTATTTGGGACTGGGTCTGACAGATCGCCGGCGCGACAGGCGCACAGGCTGCACAGGGGTTTGACGATGAAAAGCATGTTGTTCCGCAGCGTTGCCGTCGCTGCGCTGATGATTCCCGGCGCGGCGTTCGCTCAGTCGACCGGCACGATCGAGACCGACGAAGGCACCGCGGCGGACATCGTCGTCACCGGCAGCCGCAATCGCGGCGGGGTCAACGGGATCGAAGTTCCCGATTCGACGAAGGCGCGCGCGGTCATCAATCAGGACCTGATCGAGCGTCAGGCTCCGGGCCAGACCATTATCAACACCATCAACCTGGTGCCGGGCGTCAACTTCACCAACTCCGACGCCTATGGCTCGTCGGGCGGTAACCTGCGCATCCGCGGCTTCGACGGCAACCGCATTAGCCTCACGTTCGACGGCTTCCCGCTGAACGACACGGGCAACTACGCCATCTACTCGAACCAGCAGCTCGACCCGGAGCTAATCGAGAGCGTGAACGTCAACCTCGGCACCACCGACGTCGACAGCCCGACCGCGAGCGCGGCGGGCGGCACCGTCAACTATCGCACCATCCTGCCGTCGCGCGACCTGTCGGCGCGGCTCGCGGCTTCGGTCGGCGATAACAATTACTACCGCGTGTTCGGCATGATCTCGCCGGGTGAGATCACGCCGCTCGGCACGCGCCTGTTCGTCGCCGCGAGCTACGCCACGAACGACAAGTTCAAGGGCCCGGGTGAGATCAACAAGCAGCAGTACAACGCGCGCATCTATCAGCCGATCGGTGACAACGGCGACTTCATGTCGATCGCGGGTCACTATAACGAAAACCGCAACAATTTTTACCGCAACCCGTCGGTGAGCGATCTGCGGACGCTGTTCGGGACTGGCACCGTGCCGCTCGCGACCGGTGGCTTCTCGTCGGCCAACCCGCTGAACCTTGGCAATCTTACCGATGCGCAGCAGCGCGCGCTGTTCTTCTTTGAGAACGATCCGCTCTGCCGCCGTCCGACCCCGACGTTTGGCACCGCGCAGAACGATGGCGCGACCGGGTTTTCGTGCAGCAACTTCTACGAAGTGCGCATCAACCCGTCGAACACTGGCAACGTGCGCTTCAACTCGCGCTTCACGCTGGCCGACAACCTGATCTTCACCGCGGACGCTTCGTGGCAGTATGTTCTGGCCAACGGCGGCGGTTATACGACGCTGGCGGAGAATTCGGCGCTGGCGCGCGGGCGATCGGGCCTTGCCGGGGTCGATTTCAACCGTGACGGCGATTTCCTCGATACCGTCAGCTTCTTCACGCCCAACAACACCAACACGCGTCGTTACTCGGCGATCATGTCGCTGATCTGGGACGCGAGCGACAACCACCGCTTCCAGCTGAGCTACACCTTCGACCATGGCCGGCACCGGCAGACGGGCGAGTGGGGCTACCTCGACGCGGCGGGTCGTCCGCTTGACGTGTTCGGCGGCCGGAACTCGGGCGGCGTGTTCAACGCCGACGGCTTCAAGCTGCAGCAGCGTGATCGCCTGTCCTACGCTATGCTCAACCAGGTGTCGGGGCGTTATGTCGGCACCTTCATGGACGAGCGTCTGCGTCTCGAGCTCGGCCTGCGCGCACCGTTCTTCAACCGCGAGCTGAACAACTACTGCTATACGCAGGCGACCGGCAGCGGCTTTGCGACGTGCACAAGCCAGAACACGGGCCTCGTGATTGTGCCGCCGACCGCGGTCGCGCCGTTCCCGGCGGGTGCGCTGTTCGCGCCCTTCCGCTCGGAATATAACTTCAACGCGCTGCTGCCGTCGGCCGGTTTCAACTACAAGTTCACCGACGCGCTTTCGATGTTCGGCAGCTATGCGCGTGGTTTCTCGGCGCCGCGTACGGATAACCTCTATCGCCAGCCGGTCGTCACGATCGAGCCGGAAACGACCGACGCGTTCGACCTCGGCCTGCGTTACGCGACGGGCACCGTCCAAGCGCAGCTGTCGGGCTGGCTGATCAACTACCAGAACCGGATCATCACCTCGTTCGATCCGGTCGCGGGGATCAGCGTCGACCGTAACGTCGGGCGCGTGCGTGGCTATGGCGTGGACGCGGGCCTCGCATTCCGCCCGGTGCGTGCGCTGACGCTTTACGCGAACGCGTCGTACAATAACTCGACGCTGCGTGACGACGTGCTCATCGGCACCGCCACCTCGGCGGGCAGCACTCTGAATGTGTTCGCCCCCACCGCGGGCAAGCGCGTGGCGGAGACGCCGGAGTGGACTGTCGGCGGTCGTGCCCAGCTCGACCTCGATCCCTTCTCGTTCGGGATCCAGGGCAAGCGCGTGTCGAGCCGCTTTGCCACCGACGTCAACGACGTGGTGACCCCGGCCTACACGACGTTCGATGCCGACATGCGCGTGTCGCTGCGTCGTTGGGGCCTCAACCGCACCTACTTCCAGCTCAACGTCTACAACCTGTTCGACGAGTTCTACTTCGGGAACATCTCGACGCAGGTGAACGCCGCCAACATCGGCGTGACGTTCCCCAACGGGACGGTCGTGACGCCGAACAACGGTGCGAACCCGAACTTCGCGATCGGGTCGCCGCGCACCATCATGGCGACGCTGAACTTCGGCTTCTAAGCTCGGAGTTTCGGACGAAAAAGGGGCGCCGGAGGTCATACCTCCGGCGCCCCTTTTTGTTACCCTCGCGTTACGCTCAGTCGCGCAGGCAGGCGTCGCCACCCTCGCGAGCGATCAATCGGCTGCGTGCGAGGATGGCGTTACCGTAGCGCCGCGTGAACCCGCGCGGCGCGATCGCCGCCCGACGCTGGGGGAGGGGGAGAACGGCGGCGATGCGCGCGGCCTCGGCGCGGGAGAGGTTAGCGGCGCTTTTGCGGAAATATCGCTGCGCCCCCGCCTCGACGCCGTAGGTGCCGATGCCGGTCTCGGCGATGTTGAGGTAAACCTCCATGATCCGCCGCTTGCCCCAGATCGTCTCGATCAGCAGCGTGAACCAGGCCTCCAGCCCTTTGCGAAAATAGCCGCCGCCCTGCCACAGGAACGCGTTTTTTGCGGTTTGCTGCGAGATGGTGGAGCCGCCGCGAATGCGACCGCCCGACAGGTTGCGCACGAATGCCGCGGCGATCGCGTCGGCATCAAACCCGCGGTGGGTGCAGAAACGAGCGTCCTCACCGGCGATGACGGCTTGTGCCATCACCGGGTCGATGCGCTCGATCGGGCGCCAGCTTTGCCGGATGCCGTCGCGGTTGATGAGCATCGTGGCGGTGACCGGCGGATTGATCACCGCATAGGCCAGCACCCAAATGACCGAGCCGACAATGAACCACAGCACGGCCTTGCCGAGGAGCCAGCCCAAACGATAGGCGACCGGCCGATCGCCGCGCCGCCTGGCAAAAGGCGGCTTGGGACGGCGAGGAGCGGCGGCGCTAGAGCGGGAGGCCAAGGCGCGTCCCGATCGCCACCGTCGCAGTATATAGCAGTACCGTCAGCAGGCACCCTGCACCGAGCGCCGCCCAAAAGCTCCATCCCGCCCGCAACAGCGCCGGAATCGCCAGGAACATCGGCAGCGAGGGGATTACATACCAGAAGGTCGCGGTCGAATGGGCGGCGAGCAGCGCCGGGTCAGGACGATCGCGCCACAGCCAGATCATCCCCAACACCGACACCAGCGGCAGCGAGGCGATCAGCCCGCCGAACCCCGGAAAGCGCTTGGACACCTGCGCGATGGCGACGATCATGATCGCCGAGATGACGGCACGAATCAGAAGTTGCCAGGTCATATGTCGGCGCGGCGGGAGTCAGGCGGATGGAAGCAGACGACGCTCTTCGGCGATGGTGAGCATCGCCTTTTGCAGCTTTTCGAACGCGCGCACTTCGATCTGACGGACGCGTTCGCGACTGACGTTGTAGACCTGGCTCAGTTCCTCGAGCGTCTGCGGGTCGTCGACCAGTCGCCGCCGCGTCAGAATGTCGCGCTCGCGATCGTTGAGCCGGGTCATCGCTTCACCGAGGAGGGCGCTGCGCTGGCTGCGCTCCTGCGCATCGGCGACACGCTCGTCCTGCAGCTGGTCTTCATCGCGCAGCAGGTCCTGCCACTGGCCCTCGCCATCATCGCGCATGGGGACGTTGAGGCTGGTGTCGCCGCCGAGCGCCATGCGCCGGTTCATCGACGTCACTTCTTCTTCGGTGACGCCGAGGTCGGTTGCGATCTGGCGCAGGTTCTCCGGGCTGAGGTCGCCGTCCTCGAACGCCGACAGCCGGTTTTTCATCCGGCGGAGGTTGAAGAACAGCTTCTTCTGCGCCGCGGTCGTGCCAAGCTTCACCAGGCTCCACGAGCGCAGGATAAACTCCTGAATCGACGCGCGAATCCACCACATGGCATAGGTCGCGAGACGGAAGCCGCGGTCGGGGTCGAACTTCTTCACCCCCTGCATCAGCCCGATGTTCCCCTCCGCGATCAGCTCGTTCACGGGGAGGCCGTAGCCGCGATAGCCCATGGCGATCTTGGCCACGAGCCGCAGGTGGCTGGTGACGAGCTGCGCCGCCGCGTCCTGGTCGCCGTCCTCCTGAAACCGCTTGGCAAGCATATATTCCTGCTCGGGCGTCAGCAGGGGAAACTTGCGAATTTCGGACAGATACCGGTTGAGCCCGGCTTCGGTCCCGAGCGAAGGCATAGTGGCGGGGAGGCGTTTTTCGTCGGCCATGTCGGCGCTGTTCATCCTTGCCTGGCAGGCGGCGGCTTCTCACAGGCACGCTCGCCGAAGTTCATTATGACCGCAATGCGCTTAACAGCGTCTGCATGTCGTCGGGCAAACCACAGGTAAATCGAAGGTCCGCCCCGCTTACCGGATGGATAAACCCCAGTGTCGTTGCGTGCAACGCCTGCCGCGCGAAACCTATCCGCGCGAGCGTCGGAGCGAGGCCCTTGCGCGGTCTTCCGTAAAGCGGGTCGCCCAGCAGGGGGTGACCGATGTGCGCCATGTGCACGCGCACCTGATGCGTCCGCCCGGTCTCTAGCCGACATTCGACCAGCGACGCATCGCCCAGCGGTTCGAGCGTGCGGTAGTGCGTCACCGCGCGCTTGCCGCGACCGGGCGATTGCACCGCGATCTTCTTGCGGTCGTGCACTGACCGGCCGAGCGGAGCGTCCACCGTGCCGCTGGGCGGCAACGGACGACCGGCGACGACGGCGAGGTAGGCGCGTTCGATGCAGTGGTCAGCGAACTGGCGCGCGAGCCCCTCATGCGCCGCGTCGCTCTTGGCGACCACCAGCAGTCCAGACGTGTCCTTGTCGATCCGGTGCACAATGCCCGGCCGCTCCACGCCGCCGATGCCGGAGAGCTGCCCCGCGCAATGGTGGAGCAGTGCGTTGACCAGCGTCCCCTCCGCGTGGCCGGCGGCGGGGTGAACGACGAGGCCTGCGGGTTTGTCGACGACGATCAGGTCCGCGTCCTCATGGACGATGCGAAGTGCGATGGCCTGCGGCTGCGCGTCGAGAGGCACGGGCGGAGGCAGGGTAATGGTGAGCGCGGTTTCGCCCGAGACCTTGCCGCTCGCCGGCGGGGTTGCACCGGATGGATCGACGATGGCGCGTTCGCTCAGCAGCGCCTTCACGCGTTCGCGGGAGAGGCCCGAGGCCGCGGCGATCGCGCGGTCCCAGCGTTCGCCAATGGCACTCGCCGCGATGCAAACTTCGCGCGTGTCGCTCTCCCCCATGGCGAGGAGGTAGGATGGGGCCGCAGAGGTTCAAGCGCCGCATTGAAGCGCGCTCTCGACGCCGGCGCCAGCTTGCGCGCCGCGCGCGTGCCGCCTACCCCCCAAGCCATGGATGACGCCGTCGAATTCGCCAGCCTGATCGGTTCCCGCCTGTGCCATGACCTGCTCTCGCCCGTCGGCTCGTTCGGCAACGGGCTTGAGCTGCTCGCCGACGAGCAGGATCCGACGATGCGCGCGCGTTTCGTGGAGCTGCTCGACAGCAGTGCGCGGGCGGCGATCGGACGGCTCAAATTCTCGCGGCTGGCCTACGGCAGCTCCTCCGGATACGGCGAGGGGATCGCGCGCGAGGATCTGACGGATGCATTGCGCGGGTTGGTGGCTGAGGGGCGCGATGTCACGCTGCGCTGGGTCGGCGATGCGACGAGCGTGCCCAAGCCCGCGGCGCGCGTCCTCCTCCTGCTCGGGCAAGTCGTGGTGGAGAGCCTGATCCGGGGCGGTTCCGTCGACCTCGCCGCGGAACCGCACGGGCAGGGCTGGGAGCTCGCGGTGCGGGGGACGGGCGAACGGGTGGTTATCGATCCGACGCTGATCGCGGCGCTGGAGGCGGAAACCGCGCCCACGCCGAAGACGGTCGGAGTGGCGCTCGCTCGGCGGATCGCCGCGGCCTGCGACGGTACGATGATGGTCGCTCGGCCGGAGGGGGGCGAGCTGCTGGTGGGCGCATCGCTCGCCCGCGTTGCTGCCGCGCCCTAACTTCGAATTAACCATCGCCCGTGCATCGTTCGGTCCGAAACGGCCGGGACGACGTGGGGAATGGACGAGCTGCTGCGTGAATTCGTCGGGGAAACGCTCGACCTGACCGAGGAAGTTGCTGGCGACCTCGTCGCGTGGGAGGCCGCGCCGGACGATCGTGCGTCGCTCGATCGCATCTTTCGCACCATCCACACGATCAAGGGCAGCAGCGGCTTCCTCGATCTGCCGCGGATCGGTCGGCTGGCGCATGCGGCCGAGGAATATCTCGCTGGATGCCGAGAAGGGCGCACGGCGGCGAGCGAGGCAGGGGTGTCCGCGGTGCTCGCAGCGATCGCCCGGCTGCGCGACCTAGCCCACGCGCTGGCAAGCGAGGGCGCCGAACCCGCCGGCGACGATGGCGACGTGTTGAACGCGCTCGCCACCGCGAAACCTGGCGAAGGTACGACCGCACAGCCGGAAACGGCGCTCGCAACGGCTCCGGCGAGCACCGTGCCCGACAGCTGGCGCTCGGTGCGCGTACCGCTTGAGCTCGTCGATGCGCTGATGAACCGCGTCAGCGACCTCGTGCTCGCGCGCAACGATGTCTCGGCACAACTTCGCGCGGGGTCCGCGGACGTCGCCGCGTTGCACGCGCTCGACCGCGTATCGCAACATCTCGCCGACGTGCGCACGCTGGTCGGGCAGATGCGGATGGTCCCGCTGCGCCAGATCTTCGCACCGCTTCCCCGCGTGGTGCGGCAACTCGCCGATACCCTCGGCAAACGCGTCCAGCTCCACATCGACGGCGGAGATGTCGAGATCGATCGGGAGATGGGGGAGGCGCTGCGCGACCCGCTGTTGCACCTCATCCGGAACGCGCTCGACCATGGCGTGGAGGACAGTGCGACGCGCATTGCGGCGGGCAAGGACATGGCGGCGCGGTTGAGCATCCGCGCCAGCGCAGGCCGCAACCGCATCCGCATCACGGTGGCCGACGACGGCGCAGGGATCGACCGGACCAAGCTCATAGATCGCGTGCGGCGGTCAGGGCGGTTCGATGCCGACACGCTGGCGCAGATGAGCGCAGCGCAACTCGACGAGCTGATCTTTACCCCCGGGCTTTCGACGCGGACGGAGGCCACCGACATTTCCGGCCGCGGGGTCGGGATGGACGTGGTGCGGGAGAATGTCGAACGCCTCGGCGGCAGCGTCCGCCTCGACAATCGCGTAGGGCACGGGCTCGAAGTAACGCTCGAAGTGCCGCTGACGCTGACCATCATCGGCGCGCTTGGCGTGCGGACCGGGGACTCGCTGTTCGCCATTCCGCGAAGCGCGGTCGCCGAGGTGCTGCTGGCTTCGAGCGAGGGCGTGGAGCGCCGCAACGCGGGCGGCGCGGGCCTCGTCAAGGTGCGCGGCGAAATCTACCCGCTGCTGACGGTTGAGCGGCTGCTCGGCATCTCTCCGTCGTCGCTTCCCGGCGACGAGCGGGTCGTAGTTCTGGTGCGCGCGGGCGGCGGACTGGTCGCTTTCGAGGCCGACGACGTGCTCGACCACGACGAACTGGTGCTGAAGCCGCTGCCGCCGATGATCGCCGCGTCCGGCATGTTCCGCGGCATGAGCCTACCCGACAGCGGGCGCCCGCTGCTCCTCCTCGACGTCGAGGCTTTGGTCCGTCGAGCGCTGGTCGAACCGACCCCCGAGGAGGCGGTGGTGAGCAATAGCGCGCCAGCGGAGCATGATGCGGACTGGATCAGCTTCATCCCGATCAACGGCCACCTCGCCCAGGCGCTGCCGATGCGTGACGTCGAACGCTTCCTGCGGTTGCGCGAGCAGAGCCTCGTCACGGTGGGCGCGGGCTGCGGCGCACATGTCGATGGCGAACTGGTGCCGCTGGCGGGATCGTGCGCGGAAATCCTCGCGCTCGCAGGCAGCGAAGGCGCGGTGAGCATCATCCTGCTGCGCGACAAGCGGGGTCGGGCGGCGGCGCTTGCGGTGCGGGAGTTGGGCGCGATCGCGCCGCTCGCCGCAGCGATCAGCGGTGAGCCCGAACAGCGCAGCGTGCGGGAGGGGGTCGCGATGGTCGACGGCGCGCCGGTCGAAATGCTTCGCGCGGAACCGATCATCGCGGCGGCACATGCGGCGATGCTGATGGAGGGGGCAGTATGACGGGTTCGGGTGAAATGCTCGGAAGCGAGCGGCTCTATCTTTTGACGCGTATCGGGTCCGAACGCGTTGCGTTTCCTGCCGATGCGATCGAGGCGGTCGTGCCGGTGGGCGACGTGACGCCCGTGCCCGGAGCGCCGGGGCAGGTGGTTGGCCTCGTCGCCATCCGCAGCCGCGTGCTGACGCTGCTCGATACCGCCGAGCTGGTGGGTGAGCAGTCCAGCGGGCGCGCGACGTTCATGGCGCTCGTCAGCCACGGGGGTCATGGCTACGCGCTCGCACTCGACCGAGTGGACGACGTGCGGGCGCTGGGCGTTCCCCGCGCCGCCGTGGGGGCGCTGTCGCCGGCGTGGCGCGCGCTCGATCCCGCGCTGGCAGAGCTGGATGGATCGAGCATCGTGGTGGTCGACCCGCACGCGATGATCGAACTGGCCGCTAATGTCGCGATGTCGCGCGCCGCTTAACGGTTGGGTCACGCAATCGCTGTAAGCGAGGCAAAGGGACGCGTGTGCTGGGGGCGCGCGCCGTCACGGAAATAAAGGATCGCAGGCGCATGGCGAAATGCCTGATCGTCGACGACAGCAAGGTGATCCGCAAGGTCGCCCGGCACATTATCGAAAGCATCGGTCACGATGTCGAGGAAGCGGAAGACGGCAGCGTCGCCCTCGAAGCATGCGGGCGAGAGGCGTTCGACGTCGTCCTGCTCGACTGGAACATGCCGGTGATGGGGGGCATGGAGTTCCTGTGTGCGCTCAATGAGTCCGCGCCGACTCACCGCCCCAAGATCGTATTTTGCACCACCGAAAACGGCACCGCGCACATCCGCGCGGCGATCGACCACGGCGCGGACGAATATGTCATGAAGCCGTTCGATCGCGAGACGCTCGAGCGCAAGTTTCAGATCATCGGCGTCGATTGAGCCTGCGGCGGTGACGGGGCAGCGCTCGCTCGGACGTATCAGCGCCCGCCTAGGCGAACGCTCGGGCGGAGCCACGCCCGCCCGCGTCGGCCGCGCGACGCCCGCGACGCCCGTTCGGGTGATGCTGGTCGACGACAGCCACGTCGTCCGCGCGATACTGGAGCGCATCCTGCTCACCGATGGCCGCTTCAGCGTGGTCGCCAGCTGCACCCGCGCCGACGAAGCGTTGCGCTTCCTGGAGCGAGGCGAGGCGGACGTCGCGTTGCTCGACCTCGAAATGCCGGGGATGCACGGCGCCGACGCCATTCCCCAGCTGATCGCGCTGGCGCCGGCGATGCGCATCCTCATCCTCTCCGCGAACTGCGCGGAGGGCGGGGTGGCGGCGATCGAAGCACTCGCCCGCGGCGCGCACGACACGCTGCTCAAGCCCGGCGGCGGAGCGACCTTCGCTGGCAGTTTTGGTAAGGTCCTCACCGGCCGGATCGCCGCGTTGGCGAATACGCCCGCACCAGAGGCGGTCCCGCTACAACCCCTTCCTGCCGCGCCGCACGTGGAGCTCGGCGGCATCGGTGCCATCGGTGTCGGCGCGTCGACCGGGGGGATTGCGGCGTTGCATGCGCTGCTCGCGGCACTGCCACGCGATTTGCCGGTGCCGTTGTTCGTCACGCAGCACCTCCCGACGACGTTCATGCATTTCTTCGCCGACCAGCTCTCTCGCGCGACCGGTCGGCGGACCTACGTCGCCGACGATGGGATGCGGGCCGAAGCCAATGGAATCTATGTCGCGGCGGGCGGCGCGCATCTGCGCGTGATGCAGACTGCGGCGGGGCCGCGGATCCTGCTCGATCGGCAGCCCGTGCCAAGCGGAATCCTGCCGTCGGTCGACCCGATGTTTGCTAGCCTTGCCGAGACCTACGGCAGCGGCGCGCTCGGTGTTCTCCTCTCCGGCATGGGACGAGACGGGCTGGACGGCGCGCGCAAGATCGCGTCGGCCGGCGGCCAGCTGCTGGCGCAGGACAGCGCGAGTTCAGTCGTTTGGGGAATGCCGGGGGCGATCGCCGCGGCGGGGCTCGCGCGGGCCATCCTCCCGCCGCACGGGCTTGGCCGATTGATCACCGCCGCTCTGGCGCGAGGCATCTCGACGTCGGCGGAGGCGGCGGCATGAGCCTGGGCGCGCCGCATCGTATCCTCGCCGCGCTGCTGGAGGCGCGCGCCGGGCATGCGTTGAGCGCCGATCGCATTGCTCGGCTCGACACCGTGCTGCAGCCGATCCTGCGCGAGCGCGGCGTACCTTCGATCGAGGCGCTGGTGGTGGAGCTGGCGGGAAGCGCAGACCGTCGGCTGATAGACCAGGTGATTGACGCAATGATCAATCACGAAACCTATTTTTTCCGAGACATCGGACTGTTCCGTGAGCTCGACACCTGCGCTCTCGACCTCTTGCGCTCGCAGCGGGAGGGGCGGCGCTCGCTTTCGATCTGGTGCGCCGGGTGCAGCACCGGTCAGGAGCCCTATTCGCTGGCGATGATGATGGCGGCAGCGCCCGAACGCTGGGCGGGCTGGGACGTGCGGATCGTTGCGACCGATATCAGCCCCTCGGTCATCGCCACGGCAAAGGCGGGGCGATACTCGCATTTCGAAATCCAGCGCGGACTGCCCGCCGAGGCCATGATCAGCTGGTTCGAGCCCGACGGCAGCGAATGGTTGCTGCGCAGCGAAATCCGCGACCGCGTGCGGTTTATGGAGCACAACCTGCTCACCGACGCGCTGCCCCCGGGGCCGTTCGATCTCATCATGTGCCGCAACCTGCTTTATTATCTGACCGCGGATCATCGCGAGCGTGCGCTTTCGCGGCTCGCGGATGCGCTGGCTCCTGGCGGGCTGTTGATGCTCGGTGCGGTTGAGACCACCATCGCCGCACGCGGCGGCGAGCGTCCGCCGCTTGTGCCTGCGGATGATTGCAGGGGCTTTTATCGAAAGGCGCGCACCGGCGATCGGCCGCTGGCACAGCTCAACGCGGCCTGAGCGCCGCGCTTGCGCCCGCGGGGCCAGGGTGCCATCGACGCACCTGTGCAACAGTTGATCCAGCGCTACTCGCCCAACTTCGACGACCGCGCGCTGCCGGTGTCGATCATCGTGCTGCACTATACCGGCATGGCCGACGCTGCGAGCGCGATCGACTGGCTCGCCAATCCCGAATCCAAGGTGAGCGCGCACTACGTCGTCGCCGAGGACGGGCAGGTCGTGCATATGGTCGACGAAGCTAAGCGCGCCTGGCACGCGGGGCGCAGCTACTGGCGCGGCGTCACCGACGTAAACAGCGCGAGCGTCGGGATCGAGATTGTCAATCCCGGCCACGAATTCGGCTACCGCGCCTTTCCGGACGAGCAGATCGCCAGCGTGATCAGGCTCGTCCACGACATCAAGGCCCGCTACGGCGTCACCCGCGGCAATATCGTCGGTCATTCGGACATCGCTCCCACGCGCAAGCAGGACCCGGGTGAGCTGTTTCCGTGGGAAGCGTTCGCCCGCCAGCGGCTCGCCCTGCCGCGGCCACGGCAGCGGCTGACCGATCCGCTGTGGAGCGACGCGGGTTTCCTCCTCGCGCTGGAACGCTTCGGCTATGACATCACCGACCCGCTCGCCGCGACGGTGGCGTTCCAGCGGCGGTTCCGCCCCGAGCTGTTCGACGGCACCATCGACGGCGAAACCCGCGCCATCCTGCTCGGCCTGCTGCTGCCGCAACCGGAGGGGTAAGGGGGGGGCGCCAACCTCCCTTCCCACAAGGGGGAGGGGGGGAACGCCACACGCCTCGCAATCGCACGCCGGTGGTGCTACAGGCGCGCGTGCCAGAGGGCCGGGCGGCCGCCGGTGAGCTTGCTCGCGGGAGGAAAGTCCGGGCTCCATGCAATCACGGTGCCGGGTAACGCCCGGCGGGGGCGACCCCAGGGACAGTGCCACAGAGAGTAGACCGCCGATGGCGACGCTTCGGCGGCGCACAGGTAAGGCTGAAAGGGTGCGGTAAGAGCGCACCGCGCGACGGGCGACCGGAGCGGCTCGGTAAACCCCACCGGGAGCAAGGCCGAATAGGGACGGCGCGCGTCGGGCCTCACAAGGGTCCACGCAGGCGAGATTGTCGCCCATGCCGTCCGGGTTGGCTGCTGGAGCGCGTCGGCAACGGCGCGCCTAGAGGAATGGTCGCCCCTTCCGCCGCGCCCTCACGGGAACGGGCGGGGGGACAGAACCCGGCTTACAGGCCCTCTGGCGCCACGCCACGCCGCAAGAAATAGCGAAGCTATTTCGCGACTACGTCGTGGCCGGCCGACCGGCGGCGCAGCCGACCGGTTCGACGTCATGGGATTTACTCCCATGACGGCCCGCAGCGATCTTCTGCCTGTGCCCTGCCCAGGGCGGGGCACAACGCCGCTTGACGCGCCCCACTTCCCCTCCCCGCACGGTGCGTTACAGAGGAGCGATGCCACGAGCGACGCGCAAGGATGATTGGGGGTTCCCCCGCTGGCGGGCCTATGGCTCGTCGCGTGAGGCGACGAAGGTCAAGCTGTGCGACCGCGACGGCTGCACCGAACCCGGCACCTGCCCCGCGCCCAAGGCCCCCAACAGCCCCGAACGCTGGATGTTTTGCCAGACCCACGCCGCGGAATACAATCGCGGCTGGAATTACTTCGAAGGCCTTTCCGCCGAGGAGGCCGCGGCGCGCGAGGCGGAGGAACGCCGCAGCGCTGCTGGCTTTGCGACCTCAAAGCATCAGGCGTGGGCCGCGCGCGGGGACGAGGGGCGCAGCGCCGATGAAATGCGCGCGCTCGACCTGTTCGACCTCCCGCCCGATTGTGACTTCGACGCAGTACGCAAGGCATGGCGCTCGCTCGCGAAGGAAACGCATCCCGACGTGAGGCCGAACGATCCGGAAGCCGCGAAGCGTTTTCACGCGGGGCAGGCAGCGTTCGAAATCCTCCGCCTCGCTGAAGAACGGCGCAGCTGGAAGGGTTAGGGTAGGGCGGCTGGCGAGGACGCGCCCGCTGCACGCGCCGCGCTCTCCTGAATCAGCCGGATCATGTTGGGCACGCCCTGCGTCCGGTTGGAGCTGAGCTGATTGGCGAGGTCGAAGGGGGCGAGCGCGGCGGCGATGTCGGTGTCGGCAATCGCTGCCGGGGTTTGATCCTGCACCGCGCTTAGCACCAGCGCGACGATGCCCTTGGTGATCGCGGCGTTGCTGTCGGCAACGAAGTGCAATGCACCGTCGGCTTGCCGGGTCGGGTAGAGCCAGACGCTGGCCGAACAGCCGGGAACGCGGGTGGCGTCGGTTTTGAGCGCGTCGGGCATCGGCTCCAGCTCACGGCCTAGGTCTATCAGCAGCCGGTACCGGTCGTCCGCATCAAGCAGGGCGTAATCTTCGGCGATTTCGGCAAGCGGCGGTAGCATCGGCCCCACCTAGCGCGAGACGTCGTCGGCGTCAGCCGGAAAGCCCACCGGGCCGGGTGAAAGCATAGTAGCCGACGTAAAGCCACGACAGCACCCCGTGGACGGCGGCCCAGACAATCGACTTGTGGAGACTCCACGAGATCGCCACCGCGATCGCACTGCCGAGACCGATGCCCACGGTGGCTGCGTTATTCCGCGCGCTCGTGTCGAGGCGGCTCAAAGGTCCACTCCAGCGGCGATCGCCTCGAGCTTGCGCACACGTTCGCGCAGGTCGGAAAGGTCGATGCGCTGGCCGGCGTCGCTGCGGCCGTCGCGCCGATTGAGCTCGGCCTGCCGCAGGTTGAGCCAGCCGCTCCATGCCTTCAGCCCGGCCAGCGCGACGATGGCGGTCATCGCCAGCAGGCTGAACGCAACGCTGAGGGTAGTGAACGGGTCGAGCATCACGCGTCTCCTTCGCGGACTGGCTGACGTTGGTTCATCGGCGGCAGCGGCACTCCGGCATCAGCGGCGCGCGGGGCAGGGAGCGCCTCGGCACGCGCGCCGTCTGCCCTTCGCACCGGAGCGTCACGCAGCGCCTCGATCTCCTGCGCGAGGCCGTAGCCCTGGTCGGTCAGAATGCGTTCGAGAACGCGCACCCGCTGCTCCAGCTGTTCGGTGTGCGACGCATATTGCGCGGCCTTCTCCGCGGTCTGTGATCCCAGCACCTCGATCTCACGCTCGCGCAGTCGCATCTCGCGCTTGTTGCGGTCGTTGAAGTAGCTGACGATGACCGGGATCCCGACCACGATCATGAAGAAGAGGATGACGGTCAGGTTCATCGTTGGGCTCCCGAATGCGCGCGGCGTGGGTTAGCGCAGCTTTTCGATCTCGGCTTCGAGCCGGTGGTTCTTGCTGGTGTACATCAGCTCGATGTCGGCCAGCCGCCGGTCGAGTTCGCGAAAGCTCGCTCGGACGTCGCGGGCGGAGCGGCGCGGATTGGCGCGCACCCCTTGCCAGAAGCGCTGTTCGTCATCGTCCTGGTACATGCCCGCCGGCTTTACCGGGGCCATCATCGCGATGAGGATGTAGGCGAGCAGGGGCACGCCCGAACCTGCGAGCACCAGCACAACCAGCCCGACGCGGATCCACAGCGCATCGACCCCGGTGTAGTCGGCGAGCCCGGAGCATACGCCCGAGACCTTGCCGTTCACTTTGTCGCGGTAAAAGGTGGTGCGGCGCGCGCCGTTGACGGCCGGTCGATCGGTCCAGTCGGTGAGCGAGTTGCGGTTGCGACGTGCGCTCATGTCAGCGGCTCCTTTCGCGTGCGCGGCGGGCCGCGATGCGGTTCAGCTCGTCGTCGAAATCCTCGGGCGGCCCGCGGTGACCGTAGCGGTCCGCTTGGTCGGGCCCGGGCAGCGCCTCGCTCCCGCGACGGTCGGCGAGCATGGGGCGCCAGTCGGGATTGTCGGCGGCGATGATCCGCTCCACCGTGTGCACCCGGTCCTCGAGCCGCCGAGCCAGATCGTAGAGCTCGTCGAGCAGGTTTTCGTCTTCCACCGGCAGCGTCTGTGCGCTTTTCCACTTCGTGATGTAGTGGAGGATCAGCCACGGCAGTCCGATCAGGAATGCCGCTCCCAGCGTCATACCGCCGATAATGGCCACAACTTCTTCCATGACGCTCAGACCCCCTTGTTGAGCCGCGCTTTCATCGCGGCGAGCTCGGCGTCGAGTTCGTCGGTGGCGCGTAGTTCGGTGAATTCATCTTCCAGCGTGCGCGGCGCGCCGATCAGCGCGGCATCGGCGCGACCCTCCGCCCAGTCCACGCGCCGTTCGAGCTCGTCGAACCGGCTGAGCGCGTCGGCGGTGCGCTCGCCATGCGTCATCTCGCGCAGGCGGTAGCGGTTTTCGGCGCTTTCGAGCCGGGTCGACACGTTGGCCTGGCGGCTGCGCGCCTCCCGCAGCTTGGTCTGCAGCTTGGCGATGTCGCCTTCGTAGCCTGCGAGCGTCTGGTCGTGCAGCGCGCATTCGGCTTCGAGCCGCTCGATCATGTCGCTCGACTTCTTGCGTTCGGCGAGCGCGGCGCGGGCGAGATCCTCGCGGTCGCGGGAGAGCGCGAGCTCCGCCTTCTCGTTCCAGCCGTCGCGCATTTCGACGAGCTTGGAGATGTGGCGCCGCAGCTCCTTGGTGTCGGCGATGGTGCGCGCGGCGGACGCGCGCACTTCGACCAGCGTCTCCTCCATCTCGAAGATGATCACGCGAATGGTCTTCGCCGGATCCTCCGAACGGTCGAGCAGATCGGAAAAATTTGCGGCGATGATGTCACGGGTGCGGGAGAATATGCCCATCAAGAATTCCTCGAAGCGCGCTGTCACAAGCTTCACCGCGTCCGGTGAAGCGGTCAATTCGGAAAAGAGGGGACGGCGCCGGAGCGCGGCAGGGGAAGGGGCTGCTTCGGCGCCGTCACTCACCCGAGCGATGAAGCTCAGGCGAGAGGAGAGATTGTTGCGGCGATCGCGACCGCGGGCGGCGTCAGCTCGACCGGCGGCGGTGAACGCATGGCCAAAGGCAACAGGCAGAAGCCGAGCGCCAGCAGCAGATGCTTGGGCGAAGGTCGCTGGGTCATGGGGGAGGGCCTGTGTCGTGGACATGCCCAATGTATTTCACTGTCCGTGCCAACCGAGGTTTCGCGCGGTTTCGACGTCATCCAGTGGACGTTGTTTGGGAATGGTTGCCAAGCTCTGGTGAAATGCGCCAAGTGAGCGGGTGCAGCGCGAGTCACCTCGGTTCGTCGGCCAGTCGTCGGCCTTCCTCGACAGTGTCGAGCGCGCGATGGCGGCTGCGGAGCTGGCGCGCCCCGTGCTGGTGATTGGCGAACGCGGCACGGGCAAGGAGCTGATCGCCGAACGTCTGCATCGCCACAGCCCGCGCTGGGCGGGGCCGCTGGTCACCATGAACTGCGCGGCGCTCCCTGAAACGCTGATTGAGGCGGAGCTGTTCGGGCACGAAGCGGGCGCCTTCACCGGCGCCACCAAGGCGCGTGCCGGGCGCTTCGAGGAGGCGGACGGGGGGACGCTGTTTCTCGATGAGCTCGCGACGCTCTCGAACGGCGCGCAAGAGCGCCTCTTGCGGGCGGTCGAATATGGCGAGGTCACCCGCATCGGCGCGGCCAAGCCGCTGCGCGTCGACGTCCGCATCGTGGCGGCCACCAACGAACATCTGCCGACATTGGTCGAGCGCGGTCGGTTCCGCGCCGATCTTCTCGACCGGCTGTCGTTCGAGGTCATCACGCTCCCCCCGCTACGCGTGCGTGAGGGCGACGTGATGGTGCTCGCCGACCATTTCGGTCAGCGCATGGCGGCGGAACTGAGCTGGGAACGCTGGCCCGGCTGGACCGACCGTGCGCGCGGCGTGCTGCAAGGGCACGACTGGCCCGGCAACGTCCGCGAGCTGCGCAACGCGGTGGAGCGCTCGGTCTATCGCTGGGGGCAGGGCAGCAAAGCGGTCGACGCCATAATCCTCGACCCGTTCCTGAGCGAATGGGCGCCGCAAAAGGCCGATGGCGGGGCGGCGTCAACGATTGGCTCTTCCCCCGCCGTCACGCCGGAGGAGGGCGCGCATGCTGTCGCTCCGCCCCCGTCCCCCGCCACCGCGGACGGCGCCGTCACGGACCTGCGCGCCACGGTCGACGCCTATGAGAAGCGCCTGCTTGAGGCCGCCTACGCCCGCTGCCGTTTCAACCAGCGCGCCACCGCCGCGGCGCTGGGGCTGACCTACGACCAGCTGCGCCACGCCCTCAAGAAGCACGGCCTCGCCGGCTGACGGGAGCTAGGCGGCGGCTTTCGCCGGGGCGAGCAGCGGGGCGAGGTAGCGGCCGGTGAAGCTGCGCGGTTCCTGCGCGACCTGCTCGGGCGTTCCCTCGGCGACGATCTCGCCGCCCTTGACCCCGCCATCGGGGCCGAGGTCGACGATCCAGTCGGCGGTCTTGATGACGTCGAGATTGTGCTCGATCACCACCACCGTGTTGCCCTGATCGACCAGCGCGTGCAGCACTTCGAGCAGTTTGCGCACATCTTCGAAGTGAAGCCCGGTGGTCGGCTCATCGAGGATGTAGAGCGTGTTGCCCGTGGCGCGGCGTGACAGCTCCTTGGAGAGCTTCACCCGCTGCGCTTCGCCGCCAGACAGCGTCGTCGCCTGCTGCCCGACCTTGAGGTAGCCGAGCCCGACTTCCTCGAGCATCGCCATGCGTTCGCGCAGCGGCGGCACCGCCTTGAAGAATTCGTGCGCGTCCTCGACCGTCATGTCGAGGATGTCGGCGATCGACTTGCCCTTGAACTTCACCTCCAGCGTCTCGCGATTGTAGCGTGCTCCGTTGCAGGTTTCGCACGTCACATAGACGTCGGGCAGGAAGTGCATCTCGATCTTGATGACGCCGTCGCCCTGGCAGCTTTCGCAGCGCCCGCCCTTGACGTTGAAGCTGAACCGCCCCGGCTTGTACCCGCGCGCCTGGGCCTCGGGCAGCCCGGCGAACCAGTCGCGGATCAGCGTAAAGGCGCCGGTGTAGGTCGCCGGGTTGGAGCGCGGGGTGCGCCCGATCGGCGACTGGTCGATGTCGATAACCTTGTCGAACCATTCGAGCCCGTCGATCGAGTCATACGGCCCCGCCAGCACCCGCGCGCCGTTAAGCGTGCGGCTCGCCACCGCCTGCAACGTGTCGATGACGAGGCTCGATTTGCCCGAGCCCGACACGCCGGTGATGCAGGTAAAGGTGCCGACCGGGATTTTGAGCGTCACGTCGTGGAGGTTATTGGCCTTCGCGCCGGTCAGTGTCAGCCACTTGCCCGCCTGCGCCAGCTTCTTGGCTTCGCGCGCGGTGCGCTTGGCCTTGGGCGCGCGGGTGCGAAGGGTGGAGCGGTCCTCCGCATTGGCGATGCGCCGCTCCGCCGGCACCGCGATCGAGCGCCGCCCGGTGAGGTAGTCGGCGGTGAGGCTCTTGCGGCTTTTGAGCACGGTCTTGAGCGTGCCCTCCGCGACGACTTCGCCGCCGTGCACGCCCGCGCCGGGGCCCATGTCGACCACCCAGTCCGCGCTGCGGATCGCGTCCTCGTCATGTTCGACCACGATCACCGTATTGCCGAGGTCGCGCAGCCGCCGCAGCGTCGCCAGCAGCCGGTCGTTGTCGCGCTGGTGGAGCCCGATCGATGGTTCGTCGAGGACGTAAAGCACGCCCGACAAGCCGCTGCCGATCTGCGAGGCAAGCCGGATACGCTGGCTCTCGCCCCCCGACAGCGTCCCCGACGTGCGGTCGAGGTTGAGATAATCGAGCCCGACATTGTTGAGGAAGCCCAGCCGCTCGACGATCTCCTTGAGGATCGGCGTCGCGATGGTGCGTTGTTGTTCGGTGAGGCGCGGTGCCAGCTCCTCAAACCACGCCAGCGCCGCCGCGACCGAGCGCCGCGCGGAGAGGCTGATGTCCTCACCCGCGATCTTCACCGACAGCGCTTCGGGCTTCAGCCGAGCGCCGTGGCAGGTCTCGCACGGATGCGGTCGCTGAAAGCGCGACAGTTCCTCGCGCATCCATGCGCTTTCGGTCTGCGCCATGCGCCGCTGAAGATTGCCGAGCACGCCTTCGAACGGCTTGTGCACGGTGTAGCTCTTGCGCCCATCCTGGAACGTCAGCGGGATCGAGCGCCCGTGCGTGCCGGTGAGGATCGCGTCCTGCGCCTCATGCATGAGGTCGCGCCACAATGTCGTCAGCTCGAATCCATAGGCTTTGGCGAGGCTGCCCAATACCTGCATATAGTAGGGCGACGGCGGGTTCGACTTCGCCCATGGCACCACCGCCCCCTGCTTCAGGCTGAGGTTGTGGTTGGGGACCACGAGGTCCGCGTCGAACTCGAGCTTTTCGCCCAGTCCATCGCACGCGGGGCACGCGCCCTGCGGTGCGTTGAAGCTGAACAACCGCGGCTCGACCTCAGCGATTGTGAAGCCGGAGACGGGGCACGCGAATTTTTCGGAGAAGACGATGCGGTTGGCGGGGAGAGCTGCACCCTTGAGCGCGCGGCCCTTGAGCCCCTCCCCTTCAGGGGAGGGGAGAAGATCGCTCAATGTCGTGTCCGCCAAATCCACATAAGCCAGCCCCTCCGCCAGCTTCAGCGCCTGTTCGAAACTGTCCGCGAGACGCGCCTCGATCCCTTCGCGCACGACGATGCGGTCGACGACGACCTCGATGTCGTGCTTCTTCTGTTTGTCGAGCGCGGGGGCTTCATCGACCTCGTAGAATTCGCCGTCGATGCGGACGCGGGTAAAGCCGTCCTTCTGCCACTGCGCGAGTTCCTTGCGATACTCACCCTTGCGACCGCGCACGACCGGCGCGAGCAGGTAGGCGCGCGTGCCCTCCGGCAGCGCCATCACCCGGTCGACCATCTGGCTGACTGACTGCGCGCTGATCGGCTCGCCGGTCGCGGGGGAGTAGGGGACGCCCACACGCGCCCACAGGAGGCGCATATAATCGTAGATCTCGGTCACCGTTGCCACGGTCGAGCGCGGATTGCGGCTGGTGGTCTTCTGCTCGATCGAGATGGCCGGCGACAGACCGTCGATATGCTCGACGTCGGGCTTCTGCATCATCTCTAGGAACTGGCGCGCATAGGCCGAGAGCGACTCGACGTAGCGACGCTGCCCCTCAGCGTAGATCGTATCGAAGGCGAGGCTCGACTTGCCGCTGCCCGACAGGCCGGTGATGACGATCAGCTTGTCGCGCGGCAGGTCGATGTCGACCCCTTTGAGGTTATGTTCGCGCGCCCCGCGCACCTTGATATGGGTCAGGCTCATAGCTGCGCGCAGTTCCACAGTTGTTCGTTTTGGACAAGACGCCGTGCGTTCAGCGTCGGTGCAGGCGGAACGCGGGACAAGGCGGACGGTCGCACGCGAAGGGTCGCGTGGTGTAGCCGGGGGACAGATAATGCGGCGCGTCGGTCGTGCAAGCTTGGCATTGGTTGGGGCAGCGAGCGCATTTGCGCTGTCGGGCTGTCTGATGATGCCGGAGGGCGTGGGATATGGGGACAGCGGCTATGATCGCTATGGGTCCTATCAGGGCGACTGGCGCGGCGACATGAGCGGCTCCGGCTGGGACCGCGGCCCCGTCGAGGCGTACGACGCGATCGACCGCGCCGACATGCTCGCGCGCCGGTTCGGCAATGCCGAGCCCGACTTCGGCTTCCCCTTCGACGGCGGCTACGCCTACGCCTGGCGCGCGCCGACGGGCGAGGTGATGATCGTCGAGCCGCGGCGTGAGGGGTCGCTCCAATTTTTCTACGCGCCCGGTGCGGTCGCACCGTTCCTCGCGCGCGATGCCGGCGGCTCCTATGCCTTTGACGGCAGTGTCGCGACCGCGCGTTACGAAAGCTCGGGCATGCTGCGGGGGTGGAACCAGCAGGGCTTCGACCCGAACGAGGCGAGCGCGGCCTGGGAGCGCGGGCGCGCGCTGCTGGCGGCGGCGCAGTCGACCCGCTGGCGCAGCTCCCCTTCACGCGTGCCGCGCTGGTCCTACTGGGCGCCGGTGGTGGCGACGATATTCATCGGCCAGGACTATGGCTACGGTTGGGACCCCTACTGGCGGCGTCGCGGCGACTGGCAATATTATGAGCGCTACCGCCGGCGGCCCTATCCCGCGCAGTCGACGCGGCCGGTGACGCAGCAGGAACTGCGCGATGGTCGCCGGGTGAGCGCGCCGATGTGGACCGCCCCCGCCGATCGCAGCCAGGCGGTGCCGATCCATCGTGACGCGCCGGCCGCGGCCCGCTCGCCCGACGGTGGGCGTTGGCGCGATGGATGGGTGGAGAGCGCAGGCTCGCAGACCATCGTGCCGCCCGCCCCGCGCACGGGAGACGCGCCCGCGATGCGCGCGCCGGTGGAGCGCGTCGAAGCGCCCGCCCGCGTCGAGCGGCCCGAGCCGAGCTACTCCCCTCCGCCCGAGCGCGTCGAAGCGCCACGCGAGCGCAGCCCGGAGCGCGAACGCGTCATTCGCGCGCCCACGCCGCTCGACGAAAGCGCGAACTCGCGCGAGCAGGCGCCGGAGTAGCGGCAACCGCGGCTTGGAAGCGGCGGAGCATTGAACTCCGCCGCCGCTCCGCTCCTCGCAATGACGAAGCTCGTGCCTAGCCGAGTGCGGCGCGGGCTTGGGTGAGTGCGGCGATCTCTTCCTCTCGTGCGCTGAGGTCGGCGCGGGCCTTGGCCACCGCCTCGGGCTTGGCGCGCTCGACGAAGCTCGCGTTGCCGAGCCGTCCGGCGAGCCCGTCGCGGTCCTTGGTGGCCGTCGCCAACGCCTTGTCGAGCCGCGCTCGCTCCGCATCGACATCGATCAGGTCGCCGATCGGCGCCGCCACGCTCACCCCGCCGACGACGAGGTTGATCGCCGGGGTGCCGGGGGGGAGGGGGTCGCTCGACACCGCACTCACTCGGCCGACACGGTCGAGCGCTGCCCCAAGCCGCTCGATCCGGGCCGTGTCCCCGCCCGAGATGTGGAGCGGTAGCCGCGCGCCCGGGGCGAGGCCAATCGCCGCCTTGGCGCCGCGCAGCTGGCTGACGAGGTCGATCAGCCAGTCGATGTCTGCGCTCGCTTGTGCATCGTGGGTCGCGCGGGGCTCGGGCCATTTGGCGACGATCAGGTCGTAGCTGCGGGCGCCCATCGCGTGCCACAGCTCCTCGGTCACGAACGGCATGAACGGGTGTAGCGTGACGAGGATCTGGTCGAACACCCAGCCAGCGACGCGGCGGGTTTCCTCGTCGACCTGGCCCTTGATCAGCTCCAGATACCAGTCGCAGAAGCGGTCCCAGGTGAAACGATAGATCGCGTTCGCCGCTTCGTCGAAGCGATAGGCGGCGAAGGCCGCCTCGACCGCGGCGACGGTGTCGGCGAGTTCGCCGATGATCCAGCGGTTGACCGGCAGCGTCGCCTCCGGCGCGGCGAGCGTGTCGCTCGCGCCGATGCCGTTGGCCTGCGCGAACCGCGCGGCATTCCACAGCTTGGTTGCGAAGTTGCGATAACCCTGGAGGCGCGCGTCATCCATCTTGATGTCGCGCCCCTGGCTCTCCATCGCGCTCATGAAGAAGCGCAGCGCGTCGGCGCCGTAGCGGTCGATGAGGCCGAGCGGATCGACCACATTGCCCTTGGACTTGGACATTTTCTGCCCATCCGGCGCGCGAACGAGGCCGTGGAGGTAAAGCGTCCGCCACGGCACCTCCCCCATGAAATGCAGCCCCTGCATCAGCATCCGCGCATCCCAGAAAAACAGGATGTCGAAGCCGGAGATCAGCACGTCGTTAGGGTAGTGCCGCGCGAGCAGATCCTCCCCAGCTTGCTGGGGAGGGGGACCAGCCGCAGGCTGGTGGAGGGGTAGACGCTGCTTCGCACGATCCACGATGCCATCGACGACCGCACCGACGTCTCGCAACACGTCGCGTGCTCCAACCCGCAACGTCTCCACCCCCCACTCCATGAGCTGCGCGTCGCGCGCCTGGGCGTTGGACTTGGGGGGCAGGCGGTAACCAACCCCTCCACCAGCCTGCGGCTGGTCCCCCTCCCCATCGTCCGATGGGGAGGATGCCGGCCACCCCAGCGTTGCGAATGGCCAGAGGGCGGAGCTGAACCAGGTGTCGAGGACATCCTCGTCCTGGCGCAGCGCAACCCCTTCGCCAGCCTCGGCCTGCGCATCGGCTTCGGTTTCGGCAACGATCACGCGGCCGTCGTCGGCGTACCACACCGGCACGCGATGCCCCCACCAGAGCTGGCGGGAGATGCACCAGGGCTGGATATTCTCCATCCAATGGAAAAAGGTCTTTTCCCAGCTTCCGGGGACGATTTTCACTTCGCCCGAGCGCACCGCCTCGATCGCCGGCTGGGCGAGGGTTTTGGCGTCGACATACCATTGGTCGGTCAGCCACGGCTCGATCACCACGCCCGAGCGGTCGCCGTAGGGCGTCTGGATCGTGCGCGGTTCGACTCGGTCGAGCAGGGCGTCCGCTTCCAGCCGCGTCACCACCGCCTTGCGCGCGTCGAAGCGGTCGAGCCCGATCAGCTCCGCCGGGATCAGGCCGTCGGCGACCTGCACCACCCGCGCCCCGGCGTCGAGCATGTTGAGCATGTCCGCGGCGGCGATGCCGGCGCGGCGGCCGACCTCGAAGTCGTTGAAGTCGTGCCCAGGCGTGATCTTGACCGCGCCCGAGCCGAGTTCCGGGTCGGCATGTTCGTCGGCGATGATCGGCACGATGCGCCCGGTGATCGGCAGCACGACCTTCGCCCCGCTCGCGACCAGCGCCTGGTAGCGCTCGTCCTCTGGGTGCACCGCCACGGCCATGTCGGCGAGCAGCGTTTCGGGCCGCGTGGTGGCGACGATGATGTGGTCGGCGCCGTCCGCGGTGCGCGCCCCGTCGGCGAGGGGATAGCGCAGGTGCCAGAAGCTCCCCTCGACCTCGCGCGTCTCGACCTCGAGGTCGCTGATCGCGGTGCCGAGTTTCGGATCCCAGTTCACCAGCCGCTTGTCGCGGTAGATCAGGCCCTGGCGGTAGAGTTCGACGAACACCCTGGTCACCGCGCGGCTGAAGTGCGGGTCCATGGTGAACTGTTCGCGGCTCCAGTCCATCGAGCAGCCGAGCCGGCGGAGCTGGCGGGTGATCTGGCCGCCGCTTTCCTCCTTCCACTCCCACACCTTGGCGATGAAATCCTCGCGGGAGAGGTCGGTGCGCTTTTGCTGGCGCTCGGCCATCTGGCGTTCGACCACCATCTGCGTCGCGATGCCGGCGTGGTCGGTGCCGACCACCCACAGCGCATCCTTGCCGCGCAGCCGCTCATAGCGGACGAGCACGTCCTGCAGCGTATTGTCGAGCGCGTGGCCGATATGCAGCGCGCCGGTGACGTTCGGCGGCGGGTTGACGATGGTGAAGGGCTGCGCGTCGGGGCGGTGCGGACGATAGCCGCCGCTCGCCTCCCAATGCGCGCTCCATTTGGCTTCGATCGCGGCAGGATCGAAGGTCTTGTCGAGCGTCGGGGCGGCGGTCGTTTCGGCAGCGTCGTTCATGCCCGCGCCATGCCAGCGGCGCCGGGAGCGGGCAAGGCGCGCGCTCTTGCGCCGCCGCGGCCACGCCGCCATATGCGCGGCGGGAGTCGGGCGGACGTCGTCTTCGCCAACCCGGTCAGGTCCGGAAGGAAGCAGCCGCAACGAATTCGCGGCGGGTCGTTCCGGCTCCCACCCACCAAGCCATGAAATGCACGATTGGCGGTTACGGCACTCGATCTGCGGGTAGCCCATCCACTCGCATTGCCGCCGCGAGCGTCTATGTTCGCGCGGTGAGCGATTCTCCCGCCGACCCCGATACGATGCCGACCGAAGCACAGAGCGCCGACGACGCGCCGATGCTGGGGATGGAGCTGCCGCAGCAGGCGCCACCGACCCCGCGCGGGGCGGATGGCTACCGCGTGCTCGCGCGCAAATATCGGCCGCAGACCTTTGCCGAGCTGATCGGTCAGGACGCGATGGTGCGGACGCTCGCCAACGCGATCGAGCGCGGGCGGCTGGCGCATGCGTTTCTGATGACCGGCGTGCGCGGGGTGGGAAAGACCTCCACCGCGCGGCTGATCGCCAAGGGGCTCAACTGCATCGGCGCGGACGGGACGGGCGGGCCGACCACCGACCCCTGCGGCGTATGCGAACCCTGCCGCGCGATTGCCGAAGGGCGGCACATCGACATCATCGAGATCGATGCCGCCAGCCACACCGGCATCGACAACGTGCGCGAGGTGATCATCGAAGCGGCGCGCTATTCGGCGGTCAGCGCGCGCTACAAGGTCTACATCGTCGACGAGGTGCACCAGCTGTCGAAGGCCGCGTTCAACGCGCTGCTCAAGACGCTCGAGGAGCCGCCGCCGCACGTCAAATTCATCCTCGCCACCACCGAGGTGCAAAAGGTGCCGGTGACGGTGCTGTCGCGCTGCCAGCGCTTCGACCTCCGCCGCGTGTCGCCGGAGACGCTGGCGGAGCATTTCGCGCGCATCTGTGTGGCTGAGCACGTTGCGATCGATGATGAGGCGCTGCGGCTGATCGCGCTGGCGGCGGAGGGGTCGGTGCGCGACGGGCTGTCGCTGCTCGACCAGGCCATCGCGCATGCCGACAGCGCGGGCGACGGCGAGGTGCAGGGCGCGGCGGTGCAGGCGATGCTCGGGCTGGCCGACACGCGCGCAACGCGGCGCCTGTTCGCGCGACTGATCGCCGCGGACGGCGCGGGCACGCTTCAGGCGGCGCGCCAGTTGTATGAGGACGGCGCCGACCCGACCGCGATCATGCGCTCGCTGCTCGGCTTCACGCACGCGGTGACGCTGCGGCGGGTGAGCGGCACCGACGACCCGGCGCAGCCCGGCGATGCACAAGCGGCGATCGCGGAGTTCGCGGGCTCACTGTCGATCGGGCGTCTGCAACGCCTGTGGCAGATCCTGCTGCGCGGCATGAGCGAGGTGCGCGAGGCGGCCGACCCGCTGCCGACGCTGGAGATGGCGCTGCTGCGCGTGGTGCACGCGGCGAGCCTTCCCGATCCCGACGCGCTAGCGGCGCTGCTCAGCGGGCAGGGTGCGGCGCTCGCCTTGCCCCCGACCCCTTCCGCCCCAACACCGCCGCCGATGCCCGCGGAGCCGCCGACGGCGGCCGAGCCTACGTCGGACGCGCAGCCGACGCAGCGCTCGGCGGAACCTCAGGCGCGACCAACCGAGCCGACACCGCCCCCGTCTCGCCCCGCGCCGCCGCCGGGCCCCGATAACTTTGCGCTGATGGTCGATGCGCTGGGGCAGGCCGGGGCGTTGGTGCGTGCGTCGAACCTGCGGCGGAGCGGGCGGGTGGTCGCCTACGACCCCGCGGGGCACCTCGAGCTTCAGCGGCACGACCGGTTCACCGATGCCGACGCTAGCGAGTTGCAGGGCGACCTGCGCCGCAGCTTCGGCCCGCACTGGAAGGTGAGCTTGAGCGACACGCCTGGCGCGCCCACGCTGGCGGAGGCGGCGCAGGCGGCGGAGGACGCAAGGCTCGCCGAAATCCGCGCGCACCCGGTCGTCTCCGCGCTTACTGAGGCGTTCCCCGACGCCGAGATCGCGGCGCCCTCGACCGATCCCGACTGACCTTACACACAGGAGCGAACCCAATGGACATGAACGAAATGATGGCCGCTGCGCAGCAAGCCGCCGCGCGCATTCAGGAGCAGATGACCGAGGCACAGGCCAAGCTCGACACGATCGAGGTCGAGGGCGCTGCGGGCGGCGGCATGGTCAAGGTGCTCGCGACCGCCAAGGGCCGCATCCGGCGCGTTACGATCGACGAATCGCTGCTCCGCCCGTCGGAAAAGCAGATGGTCGAGGACCTGGTCGCCGCCGCCTTCAACGACGCGCGCACCAAGGCAGACGCCGCCTCCAACGAGGAGATGGGCAAGGTCACCCAGGGCCTGCCGCTTCCCCCGGGCATGAAGCTGCCGTTCGGCTGACGCCTGCGCGGCCGACCCCGCCGCGTACAAGCCGTCATCGCGGGCGAAAGTAGGGGTTCCGTGCGAACGGCGCCGTGGGGCGCGGCCGCGGAGCGCTTCGTCGCGGGGTTCCTCGCGATGGCGGACGGGGTTGGCGCTGATTGAACCGCGCGCTGCACCGCACCATATCTTACTGAGCGGACAAAGCCGCGCTTCTCTACGAAAGTCTCGTCCTACCCATGACCGAAACCCTGCCGCTTCTTCCCCTGCGCGACATCGTCATCTTTCCGCAGATGGTGGTGCCGCTGTTCGTCGGACGTGCGAAGTCCGTCGCGGCGTTGGAGGCGGCGATGGCGGGGTCCAAGGACCTGGCCCTGATCGCGCAGCGTGACGCGGGGCAGGACGATCCGGTCGAGAGCGACCTGTTCCCCGTTGGCGTGGTGGCGACGATCGTGCAGCTGCTCAAGCTGCCCGACGGCACGGTGCGCGTGCTGGTGGAGGGCAAGAGCCGCGCTCGGCTGGTGGGGCTGCACGATAACGGCACGCATCTCGAAGCCGAGGTCGAGCCGGTCAGCGAGGTTGCGGATGAGAGCGCCGAACTGTCGGCGCTGGCGCGCAACGCGGCGGAGCAGTTCGCCGAATACGCCAAGCTCAACAAGCGCCTGTCCGACGAGGTCGTGGCGCAGGTTGAGCAGCTCGAGGAGCCGGGTGAGATTGCCGACGCGCTCGCCGCGAACCTCGGCATAAAGGTGTCCGACAAGCAATCGGTGCTGGAGGAACTCGACGTTCGCGCGCGGATCGAAAAGATCATGGCGCTGATGGAGAGCGAGCTCGGCGCGCTGCAGGTCGAGAAAGAAATCCGCGGTCGCGTCAAACGGCAGATGGAGAAGACCCAGCGCGAATATTACCTCAACGAGCAGTTGAAGGCGATCCAGCGCGAACTGAGCGGCGCGGGCGACCCCGACGGGGAAGGCGAGCTCGCCGAGCTGCAGCTCAAGATCGAGCAGGCCAAGCTCCCCAAGGAAGCCCGCGACAAGGCGATGGCGGAGCTCAAGAAGCTGCGCGCGATGGCGCCGATGAGCGCCGAATCGACCGTTGTGCGCAACTATCTCGACGCGCTGGTCGGCGTGCCGTGGGGCAAGCAGTCGAAACTTCGCCGCGACATCGAAGCGGCGCAGGCGATCCTCGATGAGGACCACTATGCGCTCGAAAAGGTGAAGGAGCGCATCGTCGAATATCTCGCGGTGCAGGCGCGCACCAACAAGCTGAAGGGGCCGATCCTGTGCCTCGTCGGCCCCCCAGGGGTGGGCAAGACCTCGCTTGGTCGCTCGATCGCCAAGGCGACTGGGCGCAAGTTCGTGCGCCAGTCACTGGGCGGCGTGCGCGACGAGGCGGAGATCCGGGGTCACCGCCGGACCTACATCGGATCGATGCCAGGTAAGATCGTTTCGAACCTGATACGAGCGGAGACGATGAACCCGCTTATTCTGCTCGATGAGATCGACAAGCTCGGTCAGGACTACCGCGGCGACCCGGCGGCGGCGCTGCTGGAGGTGCTCGACCCGGAGCAGAACGACAAGTTCCAGGACCATTATCTGGAGCTCGACATTGACCTGTCGAACGTGATGTTCGTGACCACCGCGAACAGCCTCAACCTGCCGCAGCCGCTGCTCGACCGGATGGAGATCATTCGCCTCGAAGGCTATACCGAGACTGAAAAGCTGGAGATCGCGCGCACCCATCTGCTGCCGAAGCAGGTCGAGGCGCACGGGCTGAAGCCGGGCGAATTTACGCTCACCGACGACGCGCTGACCGACCTCATCCGTTACTACACGCGCGAGGCTGGGGTGCGGACACTGGAGCGCGAAATCGCGCGGCTGGCACGCAAGGCGCTGCGTCGGATCCTCGAGAAAAAGGTCGACAGCGTCACCATCGACGCGGGCAACCTCGGCGAATTCGCGGGCGTGCGGAAGTTCCGCTTCGGTGTCTCCGAGGAGGAGGATCAGATCGGCGCGGTGACCGGGCTCGCCTGGACCGAAGTCGGCGGCGAGCTGCTGACGATCGAGGCGGTGACGGTACCCGGCAAGGGGCAGGTCAAGACCACCGGCAAGCTCGGCGACGTGATGAACGAGTCGGTGCAGGCGGCGATGAGCTTCGTCAAAGCCCGCGCTCCGGCCTATGGCATCCGCCCGAGCCTGTTCCTCCGGAAGGACATCCACATCCACCTCCCCGAAGGCGCGGTGCCCAAGGACGGGCCGTCGGCGGGCATCGGCATGGTCACCGCCATGCTGTCGACGCTGACCGGCGTCGCGGTGCGTCGCGACGTGGCGATGACCGGCGAGGTGACGCTGCGCGGTCGGGTGCTGCCGATCGGCGGGCTCAAGGAAAAGCTGCTCGCAGCGCAGCGTGGGCAGATCAAGACCGTGCTGATCCCTGAGGAAAACGCCAAGGATCTGGCGGAAGTGCCGGCGGCGATCCTCGAGGGGCTGGAGATCGTTCCCGTCTCGCATGTCGATGAAGTGCTGGCGCGCGCGCTCGTCACGCCGCTCGAATCGATCGAGTGGAGCGAAGCGGACGACCTCCTCGCGGTGGCACCGCCGGGGGCGACTGCGGGTGAGGCGCATCGGCCACACTGATTGGCTTGTCCGCTCGCTGGGCGCTGAGTCTGACCGACGGAGCGTGCCGTAACGGCGATTTCGACCGGATAGGCTCTTTACAGCCGCAACTTTCCTGTCTTTGGTGCGCGCCGGATACGCCGATTCAGGGGGTCCCCCGGCGTACGAAACAAGGGGAAGAGGTCACCATGAACAAGCAGGAACTGATCGGCGCCGTGTCGGAACAGACCGGTCTCGCGCGCGCTGACGCCGTTCGCGCGGTCGACGCCATGTTCGAAGCGATCACCGGCGAACTGAAGCGTGGCGGCGATGTGCGCCTGGTCGGCTTCGGCACCTTCTCGGTCTCGAAGCGCAAGGCGTCGACCGGTCGTAACCCGCGCACCGGTGAACCGATGCAGGTTCCCGCCTCGACCCAGCCGAAGTTCAAGGCGGGCAAGGGCCTCAAGGACGCGGTCAACTAAGACCGGCGCCTTTGCGGCAAGACACAGCGGCGCGGAGTGGCGACACTCCGCGCCGTTCTTGCGTCTGCGGCAGAGCTGGCCCGAAACTGCGGTTTTTGGTGTGAACTTTGCCTGAACTTTCGGTTCGCGGCGGATGGGGCAGTCATTGTGCCGCGTGCCCTTGCCTTCGCGCGCCGCGCTCGCTAGGGCGCGCGCACCCCATGACGCCGGGCTCCCCGGCGCCACCTGGCGGGCGCGTAGCTCAGTGGTAGAGCACTGTGTTCACACCGCAGGGGTCGCAAGTTCAATCCTTGCCGCGCCCACCATCCCCTCCGCCTGCATTCGCGCTGACCGCTCAGGTGGCGGCGCCTGTCGCGGTGCTGCCGAGAACATTCATTAGCTATTCAATGCTGTGGCCGTAGGGCAGGGAGGCATCGCCAATCGGCGGCGCTTCTCAGATGGATGACTCGCCGGGTGCCCCACGCTTTCCCTCTCCTGACGAAAGTCACGCGCCGTTGGGCGGTGATGTTGGCGGGCGTGCTGGGGCTGGCGGTAGCGAGTCCCGCGACTGCGCAGCAAACGCCGCGCGCCCGCCCTCCGGCTGCGGCGAACGTCGGAGCCGCAGGCGGCATCGAGCTGCCGCGCGGGGTGCCCCGCGTGCGCATGCCTCCGCCGGAGATGTCGCCGTTCGACATGGATCGGCCGGTGATGCGGATGGGACGTCCGCTGCCGGAGATCGTCGCCTCGCTGCGCTCGCAATCGCCGTATGACGAGATGGACTACATCGGCGTCGCCGGCTTCGAAATGCGTCGACAGATCTATGTGCTGCGCTTTCTCGATGGTCGGCAGCTGGTGGTGGTGATGGTCGATGCGCGCAGCGGGCGCGTCGTCGGTCGCCAGCCCTGATCCGCCCGCGGGCACCGCTTGCCCTCACCCCGCGTTATCGCCAAAGCGTCACGAAATTGCCGGAGGTTGTGAGCCGATGCGTCTGCTGATCGTCGAGGATGAGCCCAATCTGGGTCGCCAGCTCAAGACCACGCTGGAGGGCGCAGGCTATGCCGTCGACCTCGCCACCGATGGCGAGGACGGGCATTACCTTGGGGCCAACGAGAATTACGACGCGGCGATCCTCGATCTCGGCCTGCCGGAGGTGGACGGGCTCACCGTGCTCGACCGCTGGCGTAAGGAAAAGCGCAACTTCCCCGTGCTGGTGTTGACCGCGCGCGATAGTTGGTCGGACAAGGTCGCCGGGCTCGACGCAGGTGCCGACGACTATCTCGCCAAGCCGTTCCAGACCGAGGAATTGATCGCCCGCCTCCGCGCGCTGATCCGCCGTTCGAGCGGCAATGCCTCGTCGGAACTGGTCGCGGGCGACGTGCGCCTCGACACCCGCTCGGGCCGCGTGACGCGTGCCGGTGACCCGGTGAAGCTGACCGCGCAGGAGTATAAGCTTCTCTCCTACCTCCTCCACCATAAGGGCAAGGTGGTGAGCCGCACCGAGCTGATCGAGCATATCTACGATCAGGACTTCGATCGCGATTCGAACACGATCGAGGTGTTCGTCACGCGCATTCGCAAGAAGCTCGGTGCCGACGTCATCACCACCATCCGCGGGCTCGGCTATCAGCTTGACGATCCCATCGGCTGAAAGCGCGCCTTCCGTCCGTGGCGTGAAGCGGCGGCGGCGGGGAAGTTTTTCGCTCGGGCGGCGGATGATCGGCATCGCCGCGGCGTGGATCGCGCTGCTGTTGTCCGGCGGCGGGTTCGCGCTCGATCGCGTCATCTCACAGACGATCACCACGAATTTCGACGATAATCTCGAATATCTGCTGGTCGCGCTGATCCGCTCGGCTGAGGTCGGGAGGGACGGACGCATCGACCTTGTTCAGCAACCCTCCGAACAACGCTTCATCGAACCGTACAGCGGGCTCTACTGGCAGATCAGCGGGACGGGCGCGGCGTCCGCGGGGTCGCGGTCATTGTGGGACCGGACGCTGTCTTCGGGGCGAGGGCATAGCGACGACAAGGTCCACGCCTACGACAGCGCGCAGTTTCAGACCGAGCCGCTGCGCATCGTCGAGCGCGACGTGTTGCTCCCCAACTCGCCGGTGATCTGGCGCTTTCAGGTGGCGCAGAGCCGGGCAGCGCTCGATGCGCAGCTGGCGCAGGTGCGGCGCGTGATCGTGCGCAGCTTCGCCATTCTGGGGCTTGGCTTGACCGTGCTCGCGGCATTGCAGACGATCTACGGGCTGTGGCCGCTGCGGCGCATCCGGACGGGAATCGCCGCACTGCGGCAGGGCGATCGCTCGCTTCTCGAAGCGCCGATGCCCAACGAAGTGCGTCCGATGGTCGACGAGTTGGGCGCGCTGATCGAACATAGCGACCACCAGGCGGAGGAAGCCCGGCGGCACGCAGGCAATCTCGCTCACGCGCTGAAGACACCGCTGACGGTGCTGACCAACGCCGCGGTGGCACGTGAAGCTGACCTCGACGCGACCGTGGCGCGGGAAGCGGCAGCGATGAAGCGCCACGTCGATCATCACCTTGCCCGCGCACGTGCCGCCGGGCGTCGCGGTCAGGCGCTGCTTTGCGCCGAGGTGTTGAAGATCGTCGAGGGGGTCGAACGCGCGGTGGCGCGGCTTTACCCCAAAGTGCGCTTCGATGCCGACGGCGACCCTGGTTTGCGAGCACGGATAGAGCGCCAGGATCTCGACGAAGTGGTCGGCAACCTCCTCGAAAATGCGGCCAAATATGGCGGGGGGAGCGTATTCGCGACCGTCGCGGCGTCACCCCCGGCGCGCGACGGGACGCCCTGCCTGACGCTCACGATCGAGGACGACGGTCCCGGTATCGCCGAGGAGGATCGCGACAAGCTGTTTCGCCGGGGCGTCCGGCTCGACACCGACAAGCCCGGCACCGGCCTCGGCCTCGCCATCGTGCGCGACGTGGTCGAAACCTATGGCGGATCGGTCCGCATGGAAGAGAGTGAGGATTTGGGCGGGCTGGCCGTGATCGTTACCTTGCCCGCAGCCGAGGCGGAGGTTGCGAAAAGCCGCCCCATCGCGCAAGGCGGGCGGGCATGAGCGCCACTCTCCACCCGCTCCGCCCAACCGCACCGTCGCTCGACGCAATGCTCGCGCTGACCGCGAGCGACATGAATGCGGTCAATCAGGTCATCCTTGCGCGGATGCAGTCGGACATTCCGCTGATCCCCGAACTCGCCGGTCATCTGATCGCGGGAGGCGGCAAGCGGCTGCGCCCGATGCTCACCTGCGCGTGTGCGCGGCTGCTCGATTACGGCGGCACGCGCCAGCATCTGCTCGCCGCGACGGTCGAGTTTATTCACACCGCGACGCTGCTCCACGATGACGTTGTCGACGGATCGGAGCTCCGCCGCGGGCGCCGCACCGCCAATATGATCTGGGGCAACCCCGCGAGCGTCCTGGTGGGCGATTTCCTTTTCAGCCGCTCGTTCGAGCTGATGGTCGAGGACGGCAGCCTCAAAGTGCTGCGAATCCTCAGCCGCGCTTCGTCGATCATCGCGGAGGGGGAGGTTGCGCAGCTTTCCGCGCAGCGCCGCGTGGGCACGAGCGAGGAAACCTACCTCCACATCGTCTCCGCCAAAACCGCCGCGCTGTTCGCCGCCGCCTGCCGCATTGCCGCGGTGGTGGCGGAACGCGACGAGGCGGTGGAGGACGCGCTCGACGCATATGGCCGCAACCTTGGCGTGGCGTTCCAGCTGGTCGACGACGCGATCGACTATGCCAGCGACGCCGCGACCATGGGCAAGGGCGTCGGCGATGACTTCCGCGACGGCAAGGTGACGCTGCCGGTGATCCTCGCCTACGCGCGCGGAAGCGAGGAGGATCGCGCCTTCTGGAATGCGGCGATCGCGGGTCATCGCATCAGCGACGAGGACCTCGCGCACGCAACCGCTCTCCTGCGCCAGCATGACGCCATTGCGGACACGATCGAGCGCGCGCGGCTCTACGCGCGGCGGGCGATCGATGCGCTGGCGGGGTTCGGCCCGTCAACCGCGAAATCCGCGCTGGTCGAGGCTGCGGAGTTCGCGGTCGCGCGCGGCTATTGAACCGCGGGCGCGGCGGCGATAGGCGACAGGCATGGACGCTCGACTGTTTCAGGAACCCAAGAATGCGATGCAGTCGGGCAAGGCCCGCGCGGGGCGCTGGATTCTAGAGCATGAGCCGCAGGAGCCCAAGCGCGCAGATCCGCTGATGGGATGGGCGGGGAGCGGCGATACGCAGCGCCAAGTCGTTCTGCGCTTTCCTACGCGTGAGGCGGCGCTGTCTTATGCGGAAAAGGCGGGGCTGCGCGTCGAGGAAATCGTGACGCCGGTAAAGACGCTTAAGCTTCAGGCCTACGCCGACAATTTCCGCTGATCGCTGGGCTGGGGTTCGATCAGTCCCGCGCCGAGCAGCAAGAGCAGCTTCACGTCGATTCCGCACCCCTCCGCCCGTTTGGCGGCGATGAAGCCGGGGAGGGCGGGCAGGGCGACGCGATGGACGACGATATTCTCGCCCTCGACCCCGCCGCCATCGTGCACGCGGGTGAGGCCGCGGGCGATAAACAGCGTGAAACTCTCCGACACCATGCCCGGTGACAAGTAATATTCGCCAGCGTCGCTCAGCACTGCGGCGCGATAGCCGGTCTCCTCGTCGAGTTCGCGGGCGGCGGCGGTGGCGGCGGGCTCATTCGCATCGTCATCGCCGATCAGCCCGGCGGGCAGTTCGATGCATCGCTTGCCGAGCGGCACGCGATACTGCTCGACGAGGATTACCGAGCGCCCTTCGGACTGCTCCTCGATGGCGAGGATAACCGCCGCGCGAATGTCCCGCGCGCGGCGGACATACTCCCAAGTCCCGCGTTGTTCGACGGCGATGTAGCGGCCTTCCCAACGGGTTTCCGCCGGGGGCAGGGCATCGTCGCTCACAGCTCGATCAGCCGGTCGGGAAGCTCGTTCTTGTCGTCATGGCTGCGCGGGAAGTGCTGCGCGATGGTGGAGCCGATCATCTCCACAGCGGCGACGAGCCCCTCCGTCGCGCGCCCTTCGCGAAGGTGATGGATCAGCACCGCCATCGCGTCGCCCCATGGGTTCGGTCCGACGCGGTCGTTGATGTTCTGATCCGCGACGATCTCCGCCCGACGCTCCGCGAGGCTGAGATAAACGAGAGCGCCGGTGGCCGCGCGAGTGCGCGCCTCGACCCCGATGCGGTAGGCGCGAATGGCGGCGCGGCGCACCCGACGACGCTTCATACCCGGTGGCACCAAGGCTAGACGCAGCGGCATCCAGGCGAGGATCAGTCGCACCGCGCCGAGCTTCCACAAAGTCAGCAGCGCGACCGCCAAGAGTAGGCGATTGGTGCTGAGCGGTTCACCCCAACCGAAAGTGGCGGTGTCGACGAGTGAGAGTAGGCAGGCGGGCCAGAACGCTGCCCATAGCGGCACGGCAGCCGCCGCCAGCGCCGCCAGGACCATCGCCCAATCGGCGTAACTGTCCGATGAGGAGGCGGTCACGACCGCGATTTCCCCATCGCTCGTCGCTTCCGCCATATGGATCGCCGCACTGACCTTCGCGTGATCTTCGGCCGAAAAGTTGCAGGTCGAGCGCATCACCAGCTACCCCCTGCGCCGCCGCCACCAAAGCTGCCGCCGCCGCCCGAGAAGCCGCCGAAGCCGCCACCACCGCCACCGCCGAAGCCTCCGCCGCCAAAGCCGCCACCGCCCCAGCCGCTGTTGCCGCCGGTCCAAATCACAACCGGCGGCCCGCCCCAGCCGCTCCGATAACCCCTTCCGCGATTACGGCGGTTGCTCATGATCAGGATCAGCACGACGATGACGACGAAGATGATGAATCCCACCGGAATGCCGTCATCACCGGCAGCCGCATTCTGTTCCGCCGCGCGGGCCGCTGCCTGCGCTTCCTCCGGGGTGAGTCGCAGCTGGCGAAGGATGCGGTCGATGCCCGCGGTTACCCCCGCGTCCATCTCTCCCGCCTTAAACCTCGGCGTAATGTCCTCGCGGATGATGCGCGAGCTGATGGCGTCGGTGAGCACCGGCTCGAGGCCGTAGCCGACCGAAATCTGTACCTTGCGCTCGTTGGGCGCGACGAGCAGCAGAACGCCGTCGTCGCGCCGCTCGTCGCCGATCCGCCACGCCCGCCCCAGCTGATAGGCATAGTCCGCGATCGGCTGCCCATCGAGGCTCGCGACCGTCGCGACGACTACCTGCCGACGCGTCTGCTGCTGGAAGTCGAACAGTCGCTGGCTCAGCGCCTGCTCGGTCGCGTCGGAGAGGATGTTGGCCTCGTCGACAACCCAGCGGCCATTATTGGCAGGAAAGCGTGTAGCCTGCGCGCTCGCTACCGCTCCCGTCACCAGGAGCAGCGCGAGCGCTAGCCAGCGGAGGAGGACGCGCGCCATCGTCGGCAGCGCCGCGCGCTTACTTGACGCCGAAGTCGACCGTCGGCGCCTGCTGCGCGTTCGGCGAGACCGCGACGTAGGGCTGCATCGGCTGGGCGCCGTGAATGACCTTCGCGCCGATCGCGTCGGGGAAGGTGCGGATGGTGGTGTTATAGCGCCGCACGGCCTCGTTATAGTCGCGGATGGCGATGGTGATGCGGTTCTGGCTGCTCTCCAGCTGCGATTGCAGATCGGCGAAGCGGCCCTGGCTCTGCAGCTGCGGATACTGCTCAACCGTGACGAGCAAACGCCCGAGCGCGCTGCCCACTTGCCCCTGCGCTTCGCGGTAACGTTCCACCGCCGCCGGATCACTCAGCTGGTCGGCGTTGAGCGTCACCTGCGTGGCCCGAGCGCGCGCATTGATGACGTTGGTAAGCGTCTCCTCCTCGATCCGCGCCGCGCCCCGGACGGTGCCGACGAGCTGAGGGATGAGGTCCGCGCGTGCCTGATATGCCGCCTGGACGTTGGCCCACGCCTGTCGCGCCTCTTCCTGACGTGTCGGCACAGAGTTCAGTCCGCAACCCGCGAGGCTTACGGCCGCGACCGGAGCGAAGAGGGCGGCGGCGAGACGACGATCATACATGCGCAAACTCTCCCCAAGCGCGCTGTCGAAGCGCGCGTGTCGCAGGCTCATACGCAGCAGAGCGCCAATCGTTGCGCTCGCGGCACAGCTGGTAATAATCAGTTTGCGTGTTCGTAGCGGTTGCGCAACGATTAACGACGATTTTCGTGATCGGGGAGGACCAGATGGGTATGATGTCGGAGTTTCGGGAATTCATCGCCAAGGGCAATGTGCTCGACCTTGCGGTTGGCGTGATCATCGGGGCCGCGTTCGGAAAGATCGTTACGTCGCTGACCGAGGATGTGATCATGCCGATCGTCGGCGCAATCTTTGGCGGGGTAGACTTCTCGTCGCAATTCATCCGGTTGGGAGCCTTGCCAGCAGGCTATGCCGGTGACCCCAACAACTATGCGGCGTTGAAGGCGGCGGGCGTGCCGATGATCGGTTATGGCCAGCTGCTGACAGAGCTCATCAACTTCCTCATCCTGGCTTTCATCATCTTTCAGCTGGTGAAGTTCGCCAACCGCATCATGCGTCGCGGCCCAGATGCCCCCGCGGGTCCGACCGAAGCGGAACTGCTGACCGAAATCCGCGACGAGCTGAAGCGCCGACCGACGGTCTGATCGCTCCTCTCGCGGTCCGTGGCGGCGCGTCCCCTTGGCGGGGGCGCGCCGTTCGCTTATATGCGGAAGTGCCGGTTCGCCGGATATGACGATAAATGGTGGCGTGGAATAGTCACAGCGGACCCGGGGGCAGTACCCGGCGGCTCCACCACCGAACGCGGTTCGCCGCGGTCGATGACGGGGCCGAAACCAGGATCGACGTGTGGTGAAAGACGCAGACTTTCGTTCGGGCTGAGTAACCCGTTAAAGGCTCAAATCCACAAGTGCCAACGACAACGAGGCGCTCGCTCTCGCTGCGTAATGGAGGACCTCACGGTCTGACATAACAAGGCAAGAGCGCGGTTCGGACCGAACCGGGCAACAGAATCGGAAACCAGCGGTCCGGGGGGTACCGGGCAACAGAAACCCCCCACTTTACCGAAGCGTCACGCCCCTTCCTCGCCACCCCGGACTTGATCCGGGGTCGGGTTAAGCTTCAGCTCGAGCGGCTCAAGCCCAGCCCCGGGTTAACCTCGGGGCGACGTGGGGTGTTCGGGGGCGGGGACCTGCCGCCCCCCTCGACACGCCCCCGCCTTTGCCCGATGCTCCCGCGCCAACGACAGGGAAGGGGCCTCACCTATGACCGCACCACAACGCGGCGCCGTCGCCACGCGCGACGCCATCGTCGCCGGCGAAACCACCGCGCTCGCCGAGTGCGAGGCCGCTATTGCCCGCATCGAAGCCGCCAACCCCGCGCTCAACGCGGTCATCGTCAAACGCTACGACGAAGCGCGCGCCGAAGCCCGCGCCGCCGATCAAGCGCTCGCGAACGGCCAGCGCCTACCCCTCCACGGCGTGCCGATGACCATCAAGGAGAGCTTCCAGCTCGCCGGCACCCCCGCGACCTGGGGCTTCACCGAGCACGCCGGCAATATCGCCGCCACCGACGGCAGCACCGTGCGCCGGTTGAAGGCCGCAGGCGCGATCATCCTCGGCAAGACCAACGTCCCCGTCGGCCTCGCCGATGTTCAGAGCGTCAATCCGATCTACGGCCGCACGGTCAATCCGCACGACCCGAGCCGCACCAGCGGCGGATCATCGGGTGGCGCCGCGGCGGCGCTGGCGAGCGGCATGGTCCCGTTGGAGCTCGGCACCGACATCGGCGGGTCGATCCGCACCCCGGCGCACTTCTGCGGCGTGTTCGGGCACAAACCGACCTACGGCGTCATCCCCTTGGACGGCCACCCCTTCCCCGGCACCGATGGCGCCGACCGGCCGTTGTCGGTGGCGGGGCCGATGGCGCGCGAGGCCCGCGACCTCGCCGCCGCATTGGACGTGGTTACCGCCGATCCGCTCCCCCGCCCGCGCTGGGAGGGGCTCGCCGGCCGCCGCCTGCTGCTGGTGACCGAGCATCCGCTCGCACCGCTGATGGGGGCGATCCGCGACGGGCTGGAGGAGAGCGCCGCGCGCGCCGAAGCCGCCGGCGCCATCGTCCTGCGCGAGCACCCGGGTCTCCCCGACCTCGCCGCGCTGACCACCGCCTATATGTTGATGCTCAACATGATCGTCTCGAACGGCGGTCCCGCGCCCGACGGTCACAAGCCGACGGTCGAGCAATGGTTCGCGCTGTGCGACGCGCAGGCGCGCTACGAGCGGCAGATGGCGGCGCTGTTCGAGGACATCGACGCGATCTTGATGCCCGTGCACGGCACCACCGCCTTCCCCCACGACGACGAGCCCGACCTCCGCCAACGCAAGCTCATCATCGACGGCCAAGAAACCCGCTTCGCCGCCCAATTCGGCTGGATAGCGCTCGCAACCTTCTGCGGCCTCCCCGCCACCAGCGCCCCCATCGGCTGGCACGAAGGCTTACCGTTCGGGATGCAGGTGGTTGCGGCGCGGGGCCGGGATCATGAGGCGATTGGATTGGCAGAGGTTTTGCGACGCTCAATTATCTCGGAGATGGCCGTTCGAGTGCCAGCGCCACCGCCGGACTCAGATAAAAGCATACCGGGGCCCAGTATCCGACTCGCACAGTAAGCCTGAGGTTGTTACAAGAAAGAATGAGGGCACCCCTTGACGTTCTTTTTGAGTGCGATACCCAAATTGCTGGGTCGCCTACATGGGCGCCTAAAGACGGTAAGGATGACAAGCGTCAATTGGTAGCCGCTCTGCAGATTGACGGCAGAGTGATTCAAGGCCTTGAATTAGTGGGCAGAGCTCAGCTGAGCCTTCCGAACCGATACGTAAGCTTTACCCTTATTTATTTGCCATCCGATAACCGCCGAGAAGCGGTTCGTTTATGTCGTATAGACTGGCGACCTCTTACATTCCACGCAAACGATCACCCCGGCACCCCGCGTCACCTAATCGGCGACATTGTTGGGAGCCATCATCACGCATTCCACCTCAATTGGTCACGCAACAACGGTGCCCCGCTAAAAGCGTTGCCGATAGCTGAAGGAATAACACCGGACTATCAAGACTTTACCGAACTTCTTGACGGCATCGCCGACCACTTTAAAATCTCAAACGCAGGCTCCGCAGTGCCTTCGCCGTGGCCAAAGGACCTTTTTTCTTATGTCCATGGTTCTTGAGCCGATTACGCTTGACGGCATTCATGATGCCGCAGTTCGAGAGGCCGTGAGCAACCTCATTCGCACGTCTGCGTGGGAGAACGCTTACCTCGTAAGCGTACCGCTCGTTTATCCGTCCGGAACTGTCGTGGGCGTCAAAATCACTCCCACCCGCGGCGCCTACATCGTTAGCGATGCGGGCCTTGGCTGGTCAGAAGCGGAGAGTTACGAGGCGCAGCGGTCTTTTGGGTCGCATGCTGGGCGGATCAAAGATGAGGTAGGCGTCGAGTATACATCTGATCACACGTTTCGCATGTTTGCCACTCAGGCTGCGTTAACGTCGGCAATCCGTAGAGTGTCGTACGCGTCTCATCAAGCAGCGGTGAAAGCCTTCAACTCCATCCCGGAAGCGGGAGAGCAAGAAATAGGCGCGGCACTTTTTCAACGCCTGACAGAAACCTTCGGAGCCGATAGTGTTTCCGGGTTCATGAAACTGTCAGGCGCATCTAATATAGAGTGGTCATTTGCCGCTGAGGTGCGCCAAGGATTCAGGCGAATACTTTTCGACGTCGTTTCACCTCAATGGGCATCAGTTGTTACAGCTAAAAGTAAATTTAGCGACGTTCGTCATCTTGGTCCCAATACGGTCCCGGTCGCCGTCGTCGACGATATCGAGGCGATGGGAAAGTGGCTTTCACTCATTTCTCAAGAGGCCGAGGTTATCGAGGATAATATCGCGGGTCCCGAACTTCGAAGAGTCGTGGCGGAAGCTGCTTAATGCAGTAGAGTGCGTCGAGAGTGCATGGAAATGGCGCCCGCCTGGCCGGTCACCCCCCGGTGCCGCGTGTCCGACTCGAACGGACGACCTACCGCTTACAAGGCGGTTGCTCTACCAGCTGAGCTAACGCGGCGTGCCGGGTGGGGCGGCCTTGGGGAGCGACCGTTGGCGCGGGGGTCGCGATAGCGTCAGGTGATGCCGAAGGTCCAGCCTTCGCGTGCGGCGACTTCCGCGGTCATCGGGGCGGGGTGCCACAGCGCAGGCGTGTCGGCGACCGCGCGCAGCCAGGCGGCGGTGATCAGCGCGTCGGCGCGGTGGTCGTCGAGGGGGCCTTGCCAGTCGGTGCGCGCGCCCAACTTGGCCAGCGCCTCGCGCAAGGCGGCGTGGTCGCGCACCTTGCTGCGCGAGGGCGGCAGTCCCGCGGCGCGCGCGGCGAGGCTGGTGTAGATCTCGACGATCACCGGGCCGCGGCTCGGCAACGGGTCGAACGGCCAGAAGGGCACGCGCCCCGCCAGCCGGTGAAACAGCCGCATCCCCGACAGCGACGCCTTGCCCACCTGTGCCGCGCCGACGAGGTTGAAGCAGCTCGCCGAACGCGCCTGTCCGCTCGCGCGCTGGTGGTGTTCGACCACCCGCAGCCGGCCGATGCCGCCCCCGAACAGCGCCCCCTCGCGCCCGCCATGCCGCCGGAAATAGGGGCTGAGGTGCGGCGCATCGACCAGCCCTAGCGCGGTGAGGTCGCTCTCGTCGGCACACAGCGCCTCGACCAGCGCCCACAGATCGCGCGGGGTGTCGGGCGCCTCCGCCCAGCCGGGAAAGTAGCTTTGCGCGTCGCACCAGGGGAGGGTGGGGGAGAGGTCGAAGCCGATCAGCGTGTCCGCGCCGCGCGCCGCTTCCTCCTCGATGAAGGCGAGCACTTCCGCGCGGCTCCAGCCGAGGCCGTGCGCGGGCTCGATCAGCTCGACCGGCGCGTCCGCGCGGGCCCGGGCGAGCGCGATGCCGCGCGGGCGCGCACCCTTCGCCCCCGACCAGTCGATCGCGACGAAGGAGGAAAAGCGGAGCATCGCGGGTGAGTGGGGGCGTCGGGGCCGGGTTGCAAGCGCGCTACCTCCCCTCCAGCTGGCGGGAGGGGAGAGGCGCTTTCGGGGGCGCGGCGCGCTTGCAAGCGGCGCGCGGCCTCGCCACATGGCGGGCATGCTGATCGAAACCGAGCTCACCCCCAACCCCGCGACGCGCAAGTTCCTGCCCGGGCGCGCCGTCAGCCCCACGCCGCTCGACTATGCGAGCCCGGAGGCGGCGCAGGCCTCTCCGCTGGCGGAGGCGCTGTTCGACTTGGGCGACGTGACCGGCGTGCACTTCGGCGCAGACTTCATCTCCGTCAGCGCGGCGCCGGGCGCGGACTGGGCGACGCTGGAGGCGGACGTCGCGACGATCCTGCTCGACCATTTTACCGCCGGCCTGCCGCTGGTGCGCGAGGGGCTCGGCGGCAATGGCATTCGCGTGCCGGCGGAGGACGGGCCGAGCTTCACCGTCGACCCGGCGGATGCGGACATCGTCGCCCAGATCGAGGAACTGCTCGACAGCCGGGTGCGTCCGGCAGTGGCGAACGATGGCGGCGACATCAGCTTTCGCGGGTATGAGAAGGGCAATGTCTACCTCTCCATGCACGGCGCGTGCGCGGGCTGCCCTTCGTCGACCGCAACGCTGAAGCACGGCGTTGAATCGTTGCTTAAACATTATGTGCCCGAGGTGGTCGCGGTCCACGCGGTCTGAGGAGAATATCGTATGGACAAGGCACCGCTCGACGATCGGGCGCTCGATCAGCTGTTTCGTGAGGCGCGGACGTTCAACGGCTACCAGAACCGCGACGTCGACGATGCGACGCTCGAGGCGATCTGGGAGCTCGCCAAGATGGGGCCGACCAGCGCCAACTGCCTCCCCGCGCGCATCGTTTGGGTGAAGAGCGGCGAGCAGCGCGAGCGGTTGGCGGGCCTGGTGAGCGAGGGCAATGCCGAAAAGGTCCGCAACGCTCCGGTCACTGCGATCATCGGCATGGACCTGCGGTTCCATGACCTGCTGCCCGAACTCTTCCCGCACGCCGACGCCAAGAGCTGGTTCGAGGGCGATCAGCCGCTGATCGAGGGCACCGCGTTCCGCAACAGCTCGCTACAGGGGGCGTATGTCGTCCTCGCAGCGCGTGCGCTGGGGCTGGATACGGGCCCGATGTCGGGGTTCGATTCCGACGCCGTGCGCGCCGCCTTCTTCGCGGATCAGCCGAACGTCGCGGTCAACTTTCTCACGACGCTGGGCTATGGCGATCCGGCTAGCGTCTGGCCGCGCAGTCCGCGGCCGGAATTCGTGCGTTTCAACCGCGTCGTCTGAACAGCGGGCGGGGTGCGATGCGGACGCTGGTCATCGACACGGCCACGCGCGCGCTCTCCGTTGCGTTGTTCGAAGGCGACACACTGCTCGCCCATCATCACGAACTCGTCGGTCGAGGGCATGCCGAGCGGCTGGTGCTCGCCATTGCGGGACTGGCGGAGGGCGGGCGTGCGAAGCGCATCGCGGTAGGCTGCGGCCCCGGCAGCTTCACCGGCACGCGCGTTGCGATCGCGGCCGCGCGGGCCCTCGCCTTCGCTTGGGATGCGGGGCTTGAGGGCTTCGACACGCTTGCCCTGATCGAGGCAGATGCGCGGCGGCAGGGCGCGGAGGGTGAAGTCGCCGTGGTGGCAGAGGGCGGCCACGGCGAATGGCTGTGCCGGTTCGAAGGCGAGCCTGGCGCGGCGATGGCGCCAGCGATCGCCAACTTTCATGTGCCGCACGGGGCGGTATGCGGAGACCGCGGCGCCGATCTGCTCGCGCTGCGTGGCGATGCGACGGCGCCGCTGCCGGGGGAGGCGGATGCGCGCGCTTGGCCGTGGATCGGCGTGACGGATCGCTGGGCGGAGGTCGCGCCGCGCTACGCACGCGCGCCCGATGCGGGGCTGCCGGGTTGAGGCTGGTCGACCTCGCGCTGCGCGATGTCGATCGCGTCGCCGAACTCAGCGCGCGGTGTTTCGACCCGCGCTACGGAGAGAACTGGACCGCTGCCCAACTCCGCAGCGGCTTCGCCATACCCGGCTATGTAATGTTCGGCATCGAAGACGGCGAACAGCTCATCGCCTTTGCCATCACACGTACGCTGTTGGGCGAAAGTGAGCTGCTTTTGCTCGGCACGGACCCTCAGCGCCGGCGCGAGGGGCTTGGTGGACTTCTTCTCGACCATTGGCGGTCTGAAGTGTTCGGGGAGCAGAGCCAGTTCCTCGAAATGCGCTCCGACAATCCCGCGCTGTCGTTCTACCGTAACCATGGTTTCTCGGAGGTCGGTCGGCGTCCAAACTATTACACAGGTCGCAACGGCACTCTTCGCGATGCTTTAACCATGCGGCGACTTGTTATAAGGGACAGTTGACGAGCTCGTACGAACAGATTTGCATTTTGTGCATGTCGTAAGTAAGCCGCCGCTGTCCATCTCCAGACCATAGGAGGCCAATATGGCCGACGCCGACAGCAACGCCGAATTTCTCGCGACCTTGACCGCCGATATCGTGTCGGCGCACGTCAGCAACAACAGCATGAGCGGTCAGGAGCTGCCGGATCTTATTCGCAGCGTGCATGATGCGCTCGCCGGCCTTGGTCAGACCGCCCCCGAAGCACCGACCGAAAAACCGACCCCGGCGGTTTCGGTGCGTAGTTCGGTAAAGCCCGATTACATCGTCTGCCTTGAAGACGGCAAGAAGATGAAAATGCTCAAGCGTTATTTGATGACGCGTTATAATATGACGCCGGATCAGTATCGTGCGAAATGGGGTCTGCCCGCCGACTATCCGATGGTCGCCCCGAACTACGCCAATCAGCGTCGTGACCTCGCCAAGTCGATCGGTCTCGGGTCGAAGGGGCGTGGTGGTGGCCGCAAGCCGGGCGGCGCGCGCCGCGGCGCGGCTGCGAAGGCCTGAGGTCCTCCTGAAGGAATGCGGAGCGGCGCCCGGCTTGTGAGCCGTGGCGCCGCTTTCTATAGCAACGGCATGCACCTTCCCCTCCAGACCACCCGCTGACATGCATACGCGCATCGACGTCGAGGCGCTGTGCGCGCAAAAGGGGCTGCGCATCACGGAGCAGCGGCGCGTGATCGCTCGGGTGATCGGCGACAGCGACGACCATCCCGACGTCGAGACCCTGCACGCCCGTTCGGTCGCGATCGACCCCGGCATTTCGATCGCCACGGTGTATCGGACGGTTCGCCTGTTCGAGGAAGCGGGGGTGCTCGACAAACATGACTTTGGCGATGGTCGCTCACGCTACGAAGCGTCGGGAGAGGTTCACCACGACCATTTGATCGACATCGAAAGCGGCCGCGTCATCGAATTCAACGACGCCGAGCTGGAGGCGCTTCAGCGGGTGATCGCCGAACGGCTAGGCTTTCGCTTGGTCGATCACCGCATGGAGCTCTACGCGGTGCCGCTCGACCGCGACGGCGGCGTGCAGCCGCGCCCAGTCGATCAGGCAGAGTATGCCCCCGACGCGCGCCTCGTGGGTGGCTCCACCCATATTCTCGGCGACACTCGCCGCGACGCCGATCGTGACCCGGAGCTACCGCATGGCATCCCCGCTGACGGCACGCCGCGCGGGGGTTGAAGCGCTGCCCTGGCTCGCGTGGGCGCGTGTCGGCGCCTTGGCGGCCTGGCTCGTGTTCTGCCTGCTAACACACCTGCCGCTACGGACGTTGAAGCTGCGTTCGGCTTGGCCGCAAAGGTTTCTCGCCGGAGTGGCGCGGATCGCGGGTGCGCGGGTCGAGATGCGCGGCGAGCATGTGCAGAGCGATGTTCTTTACATTTCCAACCATGTCAGCTGGCTCGACGTCGCGATCATCGCGGGTGCCACTGGCAGCGCGTTCGTTGCCAAGGCGGAGATGGCGCCGTGGCCGCTGATCGGCTGGCTCGCGACGCTCAACAACTCGATCTATGTCGAGAGGAACGCGCGCCTCGACGTCGGCGCGCAGGCGGCGGCGCTGGGCGCGGCGCTTGAGACCGGGCAACCGGTGACGTTGTTTCCTGAAGGCACGACCGGCGACGGCGTGCAGCTGCTCCCGTTCCGTTCATCGCTGATCGCTGCAGTCGCGCCTCCGCCCCCGGGTATCGCCATTCAGCCGGTGGCGATCGACTACGGAGCGGATGCGGCGGACATTGCCTGGGTGGATGACGAGCCGATCGGCGCCAACGCGCTGCGGCTGATGGCGCGGCGGCGTCCGATCCATGCCGTGCTCCACTTCCTCAAGCCGCTTCCGAGCGAGGAGTTTACCGACCGCAAGGCAATCGCCCGCCATGCGCGGGCCGAGGTGGCCGCGGCGCTGGGGCAGGGGTGAAAGCTGCGGCGTCGGCTCGCGCCTCCGCGCTTCCTCTCCCCCCGACGCTTCGCTAAGACGCGTGGACATGCATAGCGATCGCCAGCCTCCGCGCAGTTTCCACGTCAAAAGCTTCGGCTGCCAGATGAACGTCTATGACGGGGAGCGGATGGGCGAACTGCTCACCGCGCGCGGCATGGTGCCTGCGAGCCCGGAGGAAGCGGAGCTGGTCGTCCTCAACACCTGTCACATCCGTGAGAGGGCGACCGAAAAGATCTACTCCGAGATCGGCCGCATCCATCATCGTGATGCCGGACCGGCGATGGTTGCGGTGGTCGGCTGCGTCGCTCAGGCGGAGGGTGCGGAGATCGCCCGGCGCGCAAAAGTCGACGTCATTGCCGGGCCGCAGACCATCCATCGGCTCCCTGAGCTGATCGACGCCGCGGTCGCGTCGCGCCGACCGGCGGTCGACACCGACCTGCCGACGCTCGCCAAGTTCGACGCGCTACCCGCTCGGCGGCGCCAGGGGGCAAGCGCGTTCCTCACCGTGCAGGAGGGGTGCGATAAATTCTGCATCTACTGCGTCGTCCCCTACACGCGCGGGGCGGAGGTGTCGCGCCCCTACGCGGCGATTATGGACGAGGCGCGCGCGCTGATCGATCAGGGCGCGCGGGAGATCACTCTGCTCGGGCAGAATGTGAACGCCTGGAGCGGCGAGGACGAGGTGGGCCGCAACGTCGGGCTCGACGGCCTGATCCGCGCGCTCGACCGGCTGCCGGGGCTGGCGCGGATACGCTACACCACCAGCCACCCGACCGACATGACCGACGGATTGATCGCGGCGCATGGGGAGGTGGCATCGCTGATGCCGTTCCTCCACCTCCCGGTGCAGTCGGGCAATGACCGTGTGCTCAAGGCGATGGCCCGCAGCCATGATGCGGCTGGCTATTTGCGCCTGCTCGACCGTGTGCGCGCGGTTCGGCCGGACATCGCGCTTTCCGGCGACTTCATCGTCGGCTTTCCGGGAGAGAGCGACGCGGAGTTTGAGGACACGCTACGGCTGGTCGACGCGGTCGGATACGCGCAGGCGTTCAGCTTCAAATATTCGCCGCGCCCCGGGACACCGGCAGCGACGATGGCGGGGCACATCCCGGCGGAGGTCATGGACGCACGGCTGCAGGCGCTGAACGCGCGGCTCGACCGCGACCAGGCGGCGTTCAACGCGGCGAGCGTCGGGCGCAGCTGCGACGTGCTGATCGAACGCGACGGACGCCTGCCGGGGCAAAAGCTCGGCAAATCGCCCTGGCTGCAGTCGGTCCATATCGAGGACCCGACGCTCGTGATCGGTGACCTCGTTCGCGTCGAACTGACGCAGGCTGGCCCGAAATCACTTTCGGCCCGCCGTTCGATGAGTGTCGCGGCATGAGCCGCAAGCCAACCCCTGCACGCAGCGGCGAACGCGCCCGCGCCGACGTCAGCTTCGACAAGCCGCAGCTGCTAGCGCGACTGTTCGGCCTCTACGACCAGAACCTCGTCGCGCTCGAAAATCGCCTCGGCGTCTACATCACCGCGCGAGGCGACAAGGTCGGGCTGGAGGGTCCGGCGGAAAGCGTGGCGCTTGCGCGCGACGTGCTCCACGACCTCTACCGCCGCCTCCAGCGCGGGGAGGAGGTCGATGCAGGGCTGATCGACGCGGTGGTGGCGATGCAGGTCGAACCGACGCTCGACGGCGTGGTGCGGCGGGAGGAGCCCGACGCGCCGCAGCTGATGATCCGCACGCGCAAGAAGACGATCGTCCCGCGCTCCTCGACGCAGATCGCCTATATGGAGAGCCTGCGCCGCGACGACATCATCTTCGCGCTGGGCCCGGCGGGGACCGGCAAAACCTATCTCGCGGTCGCGCAGGCGGTGGCGCAGCTGATCACCGGCAGCGTGCAGCGCCTGATCCTGTCGCGCCCGGCGGTGGAAGCGGGGGAAAAGCTCGGCTTTCTGCCCGGCGACATGAAGGACAAGGTCGATCCTTATCTGCGTCCGCTTTACGATGCGCTCAACGACTGTCTGCCCGCGGAACAGGTCGAACGCCGCATCGCGAGCGGCGAGATAGAGGTGGCGCCGCTCGCCTTCATGCGCGGGCGGACGCTGGCGGACAGCTTCATCATTCTCGACGAGGCGCAGAACACCACGCCCATGCAGATGAAAATGTTCCTCACCCGCTTTGGCCAGAACAGCCGCATGGTGGTGTGCGGCGATCCCAACCAGACCGACCTTCCCGGTGGTACCGAGGCGTCCGGCCTCAACGACGCGGTGCGACGGCTCGAGGGTGTGGAGGGCTTTGGCACCATTCGCTTCGGCCCCGGTGACGTCGTGCGCCACCCGATCGTCGGGCGGATCGTGGAAGCGTACGAAGGCCAGGCCTGATGCCGTTGGAGGTGGCGGTCGACCGGACGGACGGTTGGCCGGAACCGGGGTGGGAGGCGCTCGCCGAACGGGCGGCGATGGCGGCGCTGCGCGGCGCCGGGCGCGGCGACCTGGCCCAAGCGTTCGGGGAAATCTCGCTCCGGCTGACCGACGATGCGGAGGTCCAGCAGCTCAACGCCGCCTACCGCGGCAAGGACAAACCGACCAACATTCTCAGCTTCCCGCAGTTCGAAGCGGATAAGCTCGATGCGGGGATGAGCCACGCGGGGGAGCTGCTGCTCGGCGATATGATCGTCGCGCGGGAGACGGTGGTGGGGGAGGCGGCGGAGAAGTGCATCGCACTCGAAAGCCACGTTACGCATCTGATTGTGCATGGCACACTGCATCTGATCGGCTACGATCACCAGGACGACGGATCGGCGGACGCCATGGAGGCGTTGGAGCGGGAAGTGCTCGCGGGGCTCGGCATCGCCGACCCCTATGCGCCGATTGACGACGATGGGGAGGAGTGACGTTACAATGGCGAACGCCGCCAGATCGGAGGGCGACAGTCGCGGGCGATTGTGGAAAAGCTTTCGCACGCTGATGTTCGGTGACGCAGCGGAACAGACGCTGCGCGAACAGATAGAAGAAAAAATCGCCGAAGCGGATGAGGATGAGGATGCTACCTCTCCATCGTCCAACGGCGATAACGGCGACCTCAGCGCCATCGAGCGTGAGATGCTGCGCAACATGCTCAGCTTCGGCGACAAGACCGCCGACGACGTCGCGGTGCCACGGGGCGACATCATCGCCTTACCAGAAACTGCCAGCTTCGAGGAGGCAATTGCGGCATTCGAAGAGGCGGATCACAGCCGCCTGCCGGTATATCGCGAGAGCCTCGATGAGGTGGTGGGTATGCTCCACGTCAAGGATGTGTTCGGCATCATGGCCCGTGCCGACGCTCGTCCGGACAGTCTGACAAGCTTGATGCGTCAGCCGCTCTACGTTCCGCAGGCGATGTCGGCGATGGAATTGCTCGCTGAAATGCGCGCCAAGCGCGTGCACCTCGCCATCGTGCTCGACGAATATGGCGGGACCGACGGGCTCGTCACGATCGAGGATCTGATGGAGGAGATCGTCGGCGACATCGAGGATGAGCACGACGATGCCCCGACGGTGCTGGTCCAGCTGCTCGACACGGGCGTGTGGGAGGCGGATGCGCGGGTCGAGCTGGAGGACCTGGCGCGTGACGTGCACCCCGTGTTCGCAGATTTTGGCGAGGACGTGGACACGCTGGGCGGCCTTGCAGCAATGACCGCCGAACGGGTTCCGGAGGTCGGCGAGATCGTGACGCTGGACAATGGCTGGCGGCTTGAGGTGCTCGCAGCGGATGAGCGGCGCATCGAGCGGCTCCGCTTGCACGCGCCCGCCACCGAATATGTCGAGGAGGCCTGAGCCTTTCGCGATCCGCTGAGCAGCGGGCGGCGATGTCCGTGTGTCGCCCCTCAGCCCTCCACGTTGACACGATATGGCGAGCGCGTAGGCCCTTTGTATGACTGACCCCGCCATTCGGCTGGCCCTTTTCAGCGGCAATTACAATTATGTGCGGGACGGAGCGAACCAGTCGCTCAACCGCCTTGCCGAGCATGCCATCCGGCGCGGAATGCAACTCCGCGTCTATTCACCGACCACAGACACACCCGCGTTCGAGCCGGTCGGTGACCTCATCAGCGTGCCGTCGGTGGCGCTGCCCTTCGGTCGGGGCGAATATCGCCTCGCGACCGGGCTGCCGGCGGACGTCCGCGCCGACCTCGAGCGGTTCGCGCCGGACATCGTGCACACCAGCGCGCCGGACATCCTCGGCCATCGCGCGGTCAGCTGGGCGAAGCGTCACGAACTGCCTGTGGTCGCATCGGTGCACACGCTGTTCGAGACATACCTCGCCTACTATCGCGCGCAGTTTCTGGAGGGGGCGGCGGTCGCGCTGCTGCGGCATTACTACAATCGCTGCGACACGCTGCTCGTGCCATCCGAGCATATCGCCGACCGCCTGCGCGGGCAGGGGATCGTCACGCCGATCGAGATCTGGTCGCGGGGGATCGACCAGGACCGCTTCAATCCCGGCAAGCGGGACCTCGTCTGGCGGCGCTCGCTGGGGCTTGTCGATGACGTACCGGTGATCGGCTATCTCGGCCGGCTGGTGCTCGAAAAGGGGCTCGACATGTTCGCGGCGGCGGTTGCCGAGTTGCGACGCCGGGGCGTGCCGCATCAGGTGATGGTGGTCGGCGACGGGCCGGCACGCGCGGAGTTCGAGCGCGCACTGCCCGGCGCTGCCTTCACCGGCTTTGTCACCGGCGACGATCTCGCGCGGGCGGTCGCGGGTTTCGACATCTTCCTCCAGCCGTCGGTGACGGAGGCGTTCGGCAACGTCACGCTGGAGGCGCTGGCGTCGGGCGCGCCGGTGGTCGCCGCGGACTCCCCGGCGGCGCACGTCATCGTCAACGACCGCAGTTTCGGCGAGATCGTTCCGGCCTACGATCCCAACGCCTACGCCGACGCGCTGCAGCGTCTGATCGAATCGCCCGAGCGGCTCACCCAAGCGTCGCGCGCGGCGATCGCCCGCGCAGGCGAGTTCGATTGGGAGGCGATCAACGACGCGGTCGTTCGCACCTGGCGGCAGGCTGTAGAGACCTCGCGCGCACGCAGGTCGCGGGGGTGAGCGCGCCCACGGCGCCGCTCGCCGACCGGCTGCGTCCCACCCGTATCGACGAGGTCGTCGGACAGGAGCACCTCACTGCCCCCGACGCGCCGCTGGGGCGGATGGTGGCAAGCGGTCGGATCGGCTCGCTGATCCTGTGGGGCCCGCCCGGCACCGGCAAGACGAGCATCGCGCGACTGCTCGCGGCCGCGGGCGGCATGCGGCACGTGAGCCTGTCGGCGATCTTTTCGGGCGTCGCTGACTTCAAGAAGGTGTTTGCGGAGGCGGCGGCAGCGCGCTCGTTGGAGGGTCCGACGCTCTTGTTCGTTGACGAAATCCACCGCTTTAATCGCGCGCAGCAGGACGCGTTTTTGCCGGTGGTGGAGGATGGGACGATCACGCTGGTCGGCGCGACGACCGAAAATCCGAGCTTCGAACTCAACGGCGCGCTCCTGTCGCGCTGTCAGCTTCTCATCCTCCGCCGACTGGACGAGGAGGCGCTGGAGGCGCTGCTGGTCCGCGCCGAGACCGCGATGGGCCGACCGCTGCCGGTGGATGCGGATGCGCGGGCGATGCTGATCGCGCTGGCGGATGGCGACGGGCGATTTCTCCTCAATCACGTGGAGCGGATCGCCGATCTGCCTGCCGGAACCTCGCTCAATCCCGCGGCCCTCGAGGCTTTGTTGCAGCGACGACCGGCGGGCTACGACAAGGATCGTGAGGGGCACTACGGTCTCATCTCCGCGATGCACAAGGCGATGCGCGGGTCGGACCCGGATGCCGCGCTCTACTATGTCGCGCGCATGCTGGAGGGGGGCGAAGACCCACTCTACATTGCGCGGCGGGTCGTGCGCTTCGCGAGCGAGGACGTCGGCCTCGCCGACCCGCAAGCTTTGGTTCAGGCGATGACCGCAGTCGAAACCTACCGCTTGCTGGGTTCGCCGGAGGGCGAGTTGGCGATCGTCCAGGCCTGCATCTACTGCGCGACCGCACCCAAATCCAACGCGCTCTACAGGGCGGAAAAGGCGTCACGACGACTGGCGAGGGAAGGGGGCACGCTCCCGCCGCCAGCGCACATTCTGAACGCACCGACGAAGACGATGAAGTCGATCGGGCGAGGGGAGGGCTACCTCTACGATCACGACCAGCCGGATGCATTTTCCGGCCAGGACTATTGGCCAACCGAACTCGGCCGCCACACGCTCTACGCGCCGGTGGAGCGCGGGTTCGAGGCGCGGCTGCGCGAGCGGTTGACGTGGTGGGCGGATAAGCGGCGCGAGCGGCAAAGCTGAACCCTTGCGCCGGTGCGCTGCGCTCGCCACATGGCTCCGCGCCCATGCTGTTATCGCTCTTCAAGAAATCCCCAGCCACGCCCGAACCCGCAATCCCCGCGGGAGAGCGCGTCTATGCGATTGGCGACATCCACGGCCGCGATGATCTGTTCGCAAGGCTGTTGCGGCAGATCGCGGAGGATCGGGCAAACGCGGCGGCGTCCCGCACGACACTGATCCTGCTCGGCGACCTCATCGACCGCGGCCCCTCTTCACGACAGGTCGTGGAACGCGCGATGGGCGTCGCGCAGGAGTTCGACGCGTTTCACCTCCTGCTCGGCAATCACGAAGAGGTTTTCCTGAAGGCCGCTGGCGGCTCGCGCGAAGCGGTGCGCTTCCTCGTCAAGCAGATGGGGGGAGGGCCAACGATTGCCTCTTACGGGCTGGCGGGCCCGCGCTACGATGCGATGACTTTCGAGGAGTTGGCGGACGTGATGCCCTCGCTTGTCCCGCCCGACCATCGCGACTTTCTCGAGCGTGGCGAGGAGCTGGTCGTGGTTGGCGACTATGCTTTCGTTCACGCCGGCGTACGCCCCCGAACGCCGCTCGCGGCGCAGCAGGGGAGCGACCTTCGCTGGATCCGCGGCGATTTCCTCGACTACCGCGCCGCTCACGAAAAGGTGATCGTCCACGGCCATACCGTGACCCCGGAGGTTGAGGACACGGGCGTGCGCATCGGCATCGACACGGGCGCATTCGGCACCGGACGGTTGACCGCGCTGGTGCTAGAGGGGTCGGACCGGCGCTACCTCGCGACGGCCTGACCGCTTACGTCAGAGCACATATTTGCTAAGGTCGGTGTTGGTCGCGATCTCCGCGAGCTCGCCGCGCACATAGTCGGCGTCGATGCGGATGGTTTCGCCGTGACGGTCCTCCGCCTCGAAGCTGAGGGTTTCGAGCAGGCGTTCCATCACCGTCTGCAAACGCCGCGCTCCGATGTTCTCGACCTGCGCGTTCACCGTCGCGGCCACGCGCGCCAACTCGGCGATCGCGTCCGGAGTGAACTCCACCGTCACCCCCTCCGTCTCCAGCAGCGCCGAATATTGGCGGGGGAGGGCGGCACGAGTGTCGGTGAGAATGGACACAAAGTCCGCCTCCGTCAGCGCCGCCAGCTCCACGCGGATGGGCAGGCGGCCCTGCAACTCCGGGAGCAGGTCCGACGGCTTGGCGACGTGAAACGCCCCGCTGGCGATGAACAGTATATGGTCGGTCTTGATCGGGCCGTGCTTGGTCGCGACCGTCGTGCCTTCGATGAGGGGCAGCAGATCGCGCTGCACACCCTCGCGGCTGACCGAACCGCCCCGCACGTCGCTAACCGCGATCTTGTCGATCTCGTCGAGGAAGACGATGCCGTTGGCTTCGGCATCGGCGATCGCGACGCGCGCCACATCGTCGTTATCAAGCCGACGATCCTGCTCCTCCTCGATCAGCCGCGTCCACGCTTCGCGAACCTTGAGCTTGCGGCGCCGCTTGGGCCCGTCGCGCCCGAGCGCCTTGCCGAGCATGTCGCCGATGTTGATCATGCCGACGCCGCCGACGCCCGGGGGCATTTCGAACGGCATCTGCGGGGTTTCGGAGACTTCTACCTCCACCTCCGCGTCCTCGAGCGCGCCTTCTTCGAAACGCTGGCGAAAGCTCGCTCGGGTGGCCTCGCTCGATCCCTTGCCGGTGAGCGCGTCGAGCAGCCGCTCCATCGCGGCGACGCTCGCCGCTTCGCGAACGGCTTCGCGGCGCCGCTCGGTTTCCAGGCGCACAGCTTCCTCAACCAGGTCACGCGCGATCTGTTCGACGTCGCGGCCGACATAGCCGACTTCGGTGAACTTGGTCGCCTCCACCTTGACGAACGGGGCGTCGGCGAGCTTTGCGAGGCGGCGGCTAATCTCGGTCTTGCCGCACCCGGTCGGCCCGATCATCAGGATGTTCTTCGGGGTCACCTCGTCGCGCAGGTCTGGCGAGAGGCGCTGCCGCCGCCAGCGATTACGCAGCGCGATCGCGACCGCGCGCTTGGCGTCGCGCTGGCCGATGATGTGTTCGTCAAGCGCGGCGACGATCGCCTTAGGGGTGAGCTGGTCGTTCAAGAGAGCGCGTCCTCAGGCGGAGGGTGAGGCGACGTCGAGGTCGATCGCCTCAACGGTCAGATTGTCGTTGGTGTAGACGCAAATGTCCGCAGCGATGCCCATCGCCTTCCGCGCGAGCTTTTCGGCGTCCGGCTCATAATCCGCCAGCGCCCGGGCGGCAGCGAGCGCGTAATTGCCCCCCGACCCGATGGAGACGACGCCGTGCGCGGGTTCGAGAACGTCGCCGTTGCCAGTCAGCACGAGCGTCAGTTCCTTGTCGGCGACGATCATCATCGCTTCGAGATTGCGGAGATATTTGTCAGTCCGCCAATCCTTGGCGAGCTCGACCGCTGCGCGAAGCAGTTGCCCGCGATGTGCCTCCAGCTTTCGCTCCAGCCGTTCGAACAGGGTGAAGGCGTCGGCGGTGGCGCCGGCAAACCCCGCGATCACGCTGCCATCGTGCAGGCGACGGACCTTGCGCGCGTTGGGTTTCATGATGGTCTGACCCATCGAGACCTGCCCGTCGCCCACGATGACGACGCGATCAGGTTTACGCACGGCGAGGATGGTGGTGCCGTGCCACGGCGACTGGGAACTCATGCCGGCGATATGGTGAAGCGGCAGGCGGCTTCAAGCGCCGTCGCTGCTCCGATCGCGTTCCCGCGCCTCAGCGACGAGCCGCTTCACCTCCTGCGCACGGTCGCGAGGGAGGATCGCGACTTCATCAGCGGTGGCGATGACGATCAGGTCATCGACACCCAGCAGCGACACCCGCGGGCCGCCGCTGGAACGGACGAGGTTACGCCGCGCATCGAACAGGATCGTGCCAGCCTCAGCCGCATTCCCGTCAGCGTCCTTGGCCGCGAGCTCGTAGATGGCGGACCAGCTGCCGACGTCGGACCAACCGGGATCAGTTGGCACGGAAACGACGTTCGCGCTCTTTTCCATCACCGCATAGTCGATCGAATCCGATCGCGCGGCCGTGAAGCCTGCGTGTGACGGGCGCAGCAGCCGATCTTCGCTCTGCGCATCGGACATGGCGTTCGCGACCGGCTGCGCGATGTCGTCGGCATGCTCCGCGAGGGCAGCGAGATAGGCGTCGGCGCGCATCAGGAAAATGCCGGCGTTCCAGTAATGGCCGCCCGCATCGAGCATGGCCTGGGCGCGCTCGCGGTCGGGCTTTTCGATGAAGCGTTCGACCTGGCGCACCGCCTCTTCGCCATGGCACGCGATGTAGCCGTAGCCCGTCTCGGGACCGGTTGGTGCGATGCCGAACGTCGCCAGCGCGCCGCGTTCGACAGCCGGCGTCGCATCTTCGACCGAGGCGTGGAAGGTCGCCGGATCGGTGATCACGTGATCGGAAGGCATGACCAACATCATTGCGTCCCCGGCGCCTACCGCGTGCGCGGCGAGCGCGATGGCGGGCGCGGTGTTGCGTGCCGCCGGTTCGACAATGATGCGCGCGTCCTCAATCCCGGACGCGCTCAAATCCTCCGCCACATGCGCGACGTGGCCGAGCCCGCAAACGATGACGGGAGCGGCATAGCGCGACCGATCCGCTACCCGCGCGAGCGTCGCAGCAAACATCGTCCGATTTTCGACCAACGGTAGGAACTGCTTGGGCCGCGCGTCGGTGGATAGCGGCCAGAGCCGTGTGCCGGAACCGCCGGAGAGGATGACAGGGACGATCCGCGCGCTCACGGTTTGGCTCCCTTCGCCCACGCGAGGACGACGTTCAACCCGGGCGGGATCGCGATGCTGCTGGCGTCGTCGGTGCGTGCGCATTCGCCGACGTGGATCGTCTCTCCCTCCACCCGGCACGACCCGTCGAGCGGGACGACGTAGAGCGGCGCGGGAAGGGCGAGTTCGCCCACCGGCCCCTCGACCCGGCGCACGCCGAAATGCGGTCCGTCGACCAGCAGCAGGTCGCCGCTCGTCCCGACGTGGCGATCACGCGAGCTCCCGCCCGCCGTGACGCGCGATACGGCGAGGCCATCGTCGAGATGCAGCTCGCGCGGGCGACCATAGTCGTAAAGCCGGTAGGTGAGATCGACGTTCTGCTGCACCTCAAGAATGGTCACGTCGGCACCGATGGCGTGGATGGTGCCGGCATCATTGTAGATGAAGTCGCCCGCCCGCGCCGGGCGCCAGTCGATCATCCGCTCGATTGCACCGGAGAGGGCGGCGGCGCGCAGTTCCGCGGCGTTGCTATCGTCCTTGAGCCCGACGCCGACCTCGCCCTGCGGCCCGGCGTCGAGTACCAGCCAGCACTCCTCCTTGCCGCGCGCGAAGCCGCGCGCCTGCGCCTGTTCATCGTTGGGGTGGACCTGCACCGAGAGCCGTTCGGAGGTGAACAGATATTTGATCAGCAGGGGCGCCGCATCGCCGTCCGGGTCCTGAAACCAGATTTCGCCAACCGGCTCACCCTGCGGCGCTGCGAACTGCGCCGGTATGTCCGTCCGGCCCCAAGGCTTGGCAACGATACGTTTGTCGAGCTTCATGGCGCACCTTTTGCGCCAAGCTCAGCGCGCAAGCTACCCCCCTTTTCTGGTGAGTTCGCGCATTGCATCGTCGAGCCCGTCAAGCGTGAGCGGATACATCCGTCCCGCCATCAGCTCCTGCACCATGCGGGTCGATTGTGAATAGTTCCAGTGCTGTTCCGGGACGGGGTTGAGCCAGGCGGCGGCGGGGTAGGTGTTGGTGAGCCGCTGCAGCCAGACCGCGCCCGCCTCCTCGTTATGATGTTCGACACTGCCGCCCGAATGGCTAATCTCGTAGGGGCTCATCGCCGCGTCGCCGACGAAGATCAGTTTATAATCGTGCCCATATTTGTGAAGCACGTCCCATGTCGGCGTCCGCTCCGAAAAGCGTCGGCGATTGTCTTCCCACACGCCTTCATAGGGGCAGTTGTGGAAGTAGAAGAATTCGAGGTTCTTGAACTCGCTGGAAGCCGCGCTGAACAGCTCCTCGCAGACCTTGATAAAGGGGTCCATCGACCCGCCGACGTCGAGGAACAGCAGCACCTTGACGGCATTGTGGCGCTCCGGCCGCATTCGGATGTCGAGCCAGCCCTGCCGCGCAGTCCCGTCGATGGTAGCGTCGAGGTCGAGTTCGTCCGCCGCCCCGTTGCGGGCGAAGCGGCGCAGTCGCCGCAGCGCGACCTTGATGTTGCGAGTGCCAAGCTCGCGGCTGTTGTCGAGGTTGCGGAACTCGCGCTTGTCCCAGACCTTGACCGCGCGCTTGTGCCGGGACTCGCCGCCGATGCGGACTCCTTCCGGGTTATAGCCGGAGTTGCCGAACGGGCTGGTGCCCCCGGTGCCGATCCACTTGCTCCCGCCCTGGTGGCGCCCCTCCTGCTCGGCAAGCCGCTCCTTGAGCGTTTCCATGAGCTTTTCCCAGGAACCGAGCGCCTCGATCTGCGCCATTTCCTCGGGCGTCAGAAATTTCTCTGCGACCGCGCGCAGCCAGTCTGCGGGAATGTCCGCGGCGGTTTCGGCCCAGCTCGTCTCGATCCCGCGAAAGACCTTCGCGAACACCTGGTCGAAGCGGTCGATCAGCCCTTCGTCTTTGACGTAAGTTGCGCGGGCAAGGTAGTAAAACTCTTCCGGTCGCCGCCCGATAACCTCCCGGTCGAGCGCCTCCAGCAGCACTAGGTGCTCCTTCAAGCCAGCGGATATCCCCGCCAATCGGAGCGCTTCGAGAAAGCCCAGGAACATGTCCGTGGGACAAGCATAGCCAGGGCGTGCGCACAAGCGACGACGTCGCGTTGACGGGCTGTTAACCGCGTTTGCTTACCCGTCGCGCATCGCGTTGGAGGGTCGGGGAAGCTGATATGCAGATGAGTGCCATCACCGCAGCGGGTGCGACGCTCGATCCCAAGGTGGCGACCGATATCGGCGACCTCGCAGTCGGCTGCGTCGAGATAAGCGGTCAGATCGACGCGATCCGACAAGCCGTATCGGTGGAGCTCGATACCCTCGACCGGCTCGAGCAGGTCACGGCCGAACTCGAGGCCGATCAGGCGCAGGTCGCGCGCGCGACGGAGGAGGCGAAGGTCCTCTCCGCCAAGGCGACCGAGAATATTTCCGAGAGCGCGCAGCAGATTTCGAGCGCGGTCAATGAATTCGCCCAGCTGACGAAGTTGGTCGAGCGGCTCGGACGGCACGTCACCGATTTTGCCGCGGCGCTCGATCAGGTGCGCGCGGCATCGGGCACGATCGACAAGCTCGCGCGAACGACAAACATGCTCGCGCTGAACGCCTCGATCGAGGCGGAGCGCGCAGGCGAGGCAGGGCGGACGTTCAAAGTCGTGGCGAGTGAGATCAAGAACCTCGCCACCAACACGCGCGCTGCGACCGATGAGATCAAGCGCACCATCCTCGGACTCGGCAACGAAGCTGAGGATCTGGTCCAGGACATCACGTCGGGCGTGTCGGAAAGCCACCGTGCCGAAGCTGGGCTCGCGCGCATCAGCGACGCGCTCGCGCATGCCATTGACCTTGTCCGGCTCGTCGACGGGCAGAGCGATCAGATCAGCCGCAGCGCATCGCTGATCCACGGATCTTCGCAGCAGGTGCGCACAGCGCTCGGCAATTTCGCGGGAAGCGCGCGCACCAATGCCGACCGCCTGGTCGCCATCCACGGCCGGGTGGACGAGCTGGAGACGCTCGCGAACAAGAGCTTCAACGATGTGATCGGCGCCGGAACCTCCCCCGCCGACAGCGCGATGCTGGCGCTGGCGCAGGATCTTTGTCAGCGGCTCGTTTCGGTTGCCGAGCAGTCGATCGCAGCGGGGACGCTCGATCCGGAAGCGCTCTTCGACCGAAACTACGTCCCGATCGAGGGGTCGAACCCGCCGCGCTACCGCAATCGCTTCGTGAGCTTTGCCGAACAATATTGGCGCCCGCTCTACGATGAGATCGCGGAGAGTCGCGCCAACATCATCGGCGCCGTCGCAACCGATGTGAATGGCTTCCTGCCAGCGCACCTCACCCGCTCATCGCGCGCGCCGACCGGCGACGTCGCCCACGATCAGGCCTTTTGCCGCAACGGGCGCATCATCCTCGAACCGATCGACCGTAAAGCGAAAGCGAGCGACGCGCCCTTTTATCTAGGGGTCTACCGTTACGACAACGACGGGCGGGCGTTCGTTGTCGTGCGCAACGTCTACGTCCCGCTTTACGTCAGCGGGCGCCGGTGGGGCGACGCGGAGATCGCGTACACGTCGGAGGTTTAGGTCGCGCGGCGCGCCATGAAGGCGAGCCGTTCGAACAGCATCACATCCTGCTCGTTCTTGAGGAGCGCTCCGTGGAGCGGCGGAATGGCGCTGCGCGCATCGCGCGACTGCAGGGTTTCGAGGGGCATGTCCTCGGCCAGCAGCAGCTTCAGCCAATCGATCAGTTCGCTGGTCGAAGGCTTCTTCTTTAGACCGGGTACGTCGCGGACGTCGTAGAAAATGTCGAGTGCCCGAATGACTAGAATTTTCTGAATGTCTGGGAAGTGGACGTCGACGATCGCCTCCATCGTCTCGCGATCAGGAAACTTGATGTAATGGAAAAAGCATCGACGCAGGAACGCGTCGGGCAGGTCTTTTTCATTGTTCGAGGTGATGACCACGATCGGGCGTTCGCGCGCGGCGATATGCTCGCCCGTTTCGTACACATCGAAGGCCATCCGATCGAGTTCCTGGAGGAGGTCGTTCGGAAATTCGATGTCCGCCTTGTCGATCTCGTCAATCAGCAGCACCGGAAGCTTGGGGGCGGTGAACGCCTCCCACAGCTTGCCGCGGCGGATGTAGTTGCCGATGTCGTGGACCCGTTCGTCACCGAGCTGGCCGTCGCGCAGCCGGGCGACGGCGTCATATTCGTAGAGGCCCTGCTGCGCCTTGGTCGAGCTCTTGACGTTCCAGGTGATCAGCGGCGCGTTGGCCGCCTTGGCGACCTCTTCGGCGAGGACGGTCTTGCCCGTGCCAGGCTCGCCCTTGACGAGCAGCGGGCGACGCAAGGTGACCGCCGCGTTGACCGCAACCTTGAGGTCGTCGGTCGCAACATAGCGTTCGGTGCCTTCGAATCGCATGGTCTAGCCCTTCTCGCGTCAATGGAAGGGCGTTTGGCGGAGGGTCGGCGCGCGGGCAAGGGCGCGCGATAAGGGGCTAGGTCGCGCTACGTGCCAATTCGCGGCTGGCGAGGAGGTCCCACAGCCCGCGATGCTGCGCGAGAAGCTGCTGCGCCCCGAACAGCATTGCGCGTTCGGTGCCGCTCCCGGATCGCGCGTCGATCAGCCGCGCGGTTGGCACAAGGTCCGGCAGTGCGAGCGCCGGCGGGGTCACGTCGAATCGAGCAGCGGCACTGTCGAGCACGGCACGGATCGAACGCCAGTCGATGGCGAGCGCCAGAGCGCCGCCCAGGGCGCAGCCCGCGCGTTCCGAGCCGCCGAGGGTGGCGACAGCGTGTGCCTGCGCCACAACCGTCTGCTCGCAGGCCTGCTGACCGACGGTGCTCGGCATCGGTCCGACGGCGGCGCCGAGGCGAGAGAGATAGGCGCGTTCGCGGGCGAAGCCATCGCTCGCCGCGGCGAACCATTCACGCTCGTCTCCGTCGATCGCGACGAGTGCAGCATGGCCGATCAACCCGGGAACCGAGCCATGCAGAATCGACACAAAGTGTACCGCGTCGGCAAGATTTCGGGTGGCGTCGCGGCCCTTCACCAGCTTCCCCGATTGCACATAGGGGTGAGCGTTGGTGCCGTCCTGCGTAACGAGCGCGTCGAAACTATCGCGCAAAGAGGACGCGGTGGGGACCCGCTGGGGTTGAACCATCATTTTACTCGCAACCAGGTCGTGACGCCGGGAGATGGCGCCGTCGAAATGCTGCGATACTGGACCCATCGTAAAAGCGGGGTTTATGCGGCTGTCCCGAAACGGGAAGGACGGACTGCCGGGCGCACCCCGCGCCCGGCTCGTCGCGTCACTGGTCGAGGAAGCTCCGCATTTTGCGGCTGCGCGACGGGTGCTTCAGCTTGCGCAGCGCCTTTGCCTCGATTTGCCGGATGCGTTCGCGTGTAACGCTGAACTGCTGGCCGACTTCCTCAAGCGTATGATCGGTGTTCATGCCGATGCCGAAACGCATGCGCAGCACGCGCTCCTCACGCGGGGTGAGGCTGGCGAGCACGCGGGTGACGGTCTCCTTGAGATTCGACTGCACCGCGGCATCGACCGGGATGATGGCGTTCTTGTCTTCGATGAAATCGCCGAGGTGGCTATCCTCTTCATCACCGATCGGGGTCTCGAGGCTGATCGGTTCCTTGGCGATCTTCATCACCTTGCGAACCTTTTCGAGCGGCATGGAGAGGCGTTCGGCCATCTCCTCCGGGCTCGGTTCGCGACCGAATTCGTGGAGGAACTGACGGCTGCAGCGCACCAATTTGTTGATCGTTTCGATCATGTGCACGGGAATGCGGATGGTGCGCGCCTGGTCGGCGATCGAGCGCGTTATCGCCTGCCGTATCCACCACGTCGCGTAGGTCGAGAATTTGTAGCCGCGGCGATACTCGAACTTGTCCACCGCTTTCATCAGGCCGATGTTCCCCTCCTGGATGAGGTCGAGGAATTGCAGCCCGCGATTGGTGTACTTCTTGGCAATCGAGATCACGAGGCGAAGGTTGGCCTCGACCATCTCCTTCTTGGCGATCCGCGCTTCGCGTTCACCCTTTTGCACCATGTTGACGACACGGCGGAATTCGCCGAGCGCCATCCCGGTCGACTGCGAGATGTCGGCGATTTCCTGGCGGATGCGGTCGACAGTCGCCGCCTCCTTCTCAGCAAACGCTGCCCACTTCTTGTCGCGCCCGGCAACGCTCGCGAGCCAGTTCTCGTCGAGCTCGGAGCCCATGTAGCGGTCGAGAAAGTCCTTACGCGGCACACGGTGGCGCTCTGCCAGGCGCAGCATCTGCCCACCCAGCGCGGTCAGGCGACGGTTGAAGCTGTACAGCTGGTCGACGAGATATTCGATCTTGGCGTTGTGGAACTGGACGCTTTCGACTTCCGCGGTCAGCTCGTCGCGCAGCCGCTGATACTTCTTCTCCTGCGCTGCCGGATAATCGTCGCCGACGCCGAGCGCCGCGAGCCGAGCGGTCTGGAGCTTCGTGAATTCACGGTAGAGCTTCGTGATCGCGGCGAACTTCTCAATCGCTTCGGGCTTCAGCAGCTCTTCCATCGCGGCGAGGCTGAGGGTGTTGTCCTCCTCCTCTTCCTCGAACGCAGGACGCGCCCGGCGTTCGGTGAGGCCTGCCTCTTCATCATCCTCAGCCGCGGCCTCGGGCTCTTCCTCGTCCTTGAACGAGGGTCCTGCGACCTTCTCGCTGATCTCGGACTCTTCGCCTTCCTCACCCTCTTCGTCGTCGGTGAGCTGTTCGGGCGGCGGATCCTTCTGCAACATCGCCTCGAGGTCGAGGATCTCGCGCAGCTGCATTTCGCCCGCGTTGAGCGCGTTCGACCACTCGATGATGGCGTGAAAGGTGATCGGGCTTTCGCAGAGCCCGGTGATCATGGTGTCGCGGCCAGCCTCGATGCGCTTGGCGATCGCGATCTCACCCTCGCGGCTGAGCAGCTCCACCGCGCCCATCTCGCGCAGGTACATGCGCACCGGGTCATCGGTGCGGTCGACCGCTTCCTTCTTCTTTTCCGGAACGGTGATCGAAGGCGAGGAACCGACGGGATCGAGTTCGTCGTCCGCGTCGTCCTGCTGGCCTTCCTCTTCCTCCGCGTCCTCGTCCTTTTCGACGATGTTGACGCCCATTTCGGAGATCGCGGACATGACGTCCTCGATCTGCTCGGAGGACAGCTGATCTTGCGGCAGAGCTTCGTTGAGCTCGTCATAAGTGATGTACCCGCGCTTCTTGGCGCGAGCGATCAGCTTCTTCACCTTTTGATCGTTGAGGTCGATCAGCGGCTCGTCGCCTGCCTGCTGCTCGATATCGTCGTCACCCATGCTCTGTTCGCTCGCCCTGTCGATCATGCCGCTGCTTCCGCCAAAGTGCTGAGCCGTGTTTCCAACTCAGCTTTGACGCGCAGCAGCCGCTGCTGTTCCGCAAAACTCGTCTCGTCGAGCGTCTCTCGCATGTGCGAGGTCGCCCGTGCCAGTGCCGCCCGCACCTCCGGCCACGCGCGCGCCGCCGCGATGGCCTCGCCCAAATCGCGCACCGCACGCTGATCATCAGCGTCCTCGCCCGCATCGCGCGTGAAGGAAAAGCGCATCGTCCCGGTTCCAAGCAGCTGTTCCGCTACAGGATACACCGGCTGCCGCGCCAATATGGCGAGAAGTGCCTCTCGATCAAGTGGCGCGCGCGCATTCATCGCCGCCTCGACCAGTGCGGTCAGCAGCTTCGCACGAGACGGGTGCTGGGGGGTCCACCCCGCCAGCGCCTCGATGTGGCTGGAGATCGCCTCGGGGTGACGCATGAGGCCGAGGAGAATGGCGTCGTCGAACCCCGCGCACACCTCCTCTCCGATTTCGCCGAGGCGGGGGTCTGGCGGCGGGGGAGGGGCCGCGAAGCCCTTGCGGAACGTCGCGCGCGGCACAAAGGGAGGGCGCGGCTCAGCTCCCGCCCGACGAGGGAAGAAAGCCGCATCGATGCGCGCACGGAACGCCTCCCGGTAGTGGGCGGCAACGTCCCGGTCAGCGATGACGCCGGCCTGCTCCATCAGCTGCGCGCGCACCGCGGCGCGGCGTTCGGGCGTGTCGGGCCCCGGCAGCGCATTGGCGTGGCGCCAGAGCCGCTCGACGAGTGGCAGCGCCTCCGCAAAGACCGCCTCGACCGCGTCCCGCCCGCCATCGCGGATCAGATCGTCTGGGTCTCGGCCCGCAGGGAGCGCTGCAAAGGCGAGGCTGTGACCGGGGCGCAGCATCGGCAAAACCCGCTCAGCTGCTCGTACCGCTGCGCGCTGGCCCGCCTTGTCGCCGTCAAAGGCGAGGATCGGGACGGGCGCATGCTTCCACGCCAGTTCGATCTGCTGTTCGGTGAGCGCGGTGCCCAAGGGCGCGACCGCTTCGCCAATCCCGGCCTGGTCGAGCGCGATCACGTCCATATAGCCTTCGACGATGATCAGCCGCCCCGCCTTGCGCGCCGCCTCCGCCGCACGGTCAAGGTTATAGAGCTGGCGCCCCTTGTCGAAGATTGGCGTATCGGGGCTGTTGAGATATTTGGGCTCGCCCGGCCCGAGCAGCCGCCCCCCAAAGGCGATCACCCGCCCGCGCACGTCGCGGATCGGGATCATCAGGCGTCCGCGAAAGCGGTCGTAGGGGTCGCGCTGTTTCTGGCCCGTTTCAGCCTCGGGCGCGATCAGCATCCCCGCCTCGACAGCCATCGCGTCGCCGAAGCGGCCCAGCACCTCGCGCATCCGGCCTTTCGCGTCCGGTGCAAAGCCAAGCCCGAAGCGCGTCACGCTCTCGAACGTGATGCCGCGTCGATCGAGGTAGGCGCGCGCTTCCGCCCCTTCCTCGCTACGCAGCGTCTCCGCGAACCACGCCGCGGCCGCCTCCGTGACGTCGCGCAGCGAATGGGCGCGCTCCGCCGCTTTGGCGGCGCGCGGGTCGGGGGCGGGGAGCTCCATCCCGGCGGCGGCGGCGAGCTCCTTCACCGCGTCCATGAAAGTGAGCCCGCGGTAGTCGGTCAGCCAGCGGATCGCGTCGCCATGCGCCTGGCACCCGAAGCAATGGTAGAAACCCTTGCTGTCATTGATGTGAAAGCTCGGCGTCTTTTCATCGTGAAACGGGCAGCAGGCCTTATACTCGCGCCCCGCCCGCGTGAGCTTCACACTGCGCCCGATCAGCCCCGACAGCGAGGTGCGCGCGCGCAATTCGTCGAGCCATTGCGGTGAGAGCGCCATGTCGAACTAGTGCGCTTGCCGCGCCCGCGCCGCAAGCACGGTCAGCCGCCCAGCGCGGCTTTCACCCGCGCGCTCGCGGTGGCCATGTCGATCACGCTGCCGTGGCGCGCCTTCAACTGCCCGACGACGCGGCCCATGTCCTCGATCGAGCCTGCGCCCGTTTCCGCAACGATCGCCTGGATCGCGGCGTCGAGTTCGGTGTCCGACAGCGGCCGCGGCAGGAAAGCCTCGATATAGCCGATCTCGGCCGCCTCCGCCGCGGCCAGCTCGGGGCGGTTCCCACTCTCGTAGAGGGCGATCGATTCGCGGCGCTGCTTGACCATCTTCTGCAGCACTTCGACCACCACCGCATTGTCGTCGCCGCTCGCGGGAGCAGTGCGGAGCTCGATGTCGCGTTCCTTGATCTTCGCGAGCATCAGCCGGATCGCGCCCAGCCGCGGCTTGTCGCCCGCCTTCATCGCCTCGACCTGGGCGGACTGGATGGCGTCGCGAATCATCGGCGGACCTGCATGGCTGGAAACTGCGGGGAAAGGAGCGCTCCTAGCGGGGTTCGCCCATCTTCGCCAGATTGCGCAGCGCGGCGCCAAGGCATAACTGCTCGGTCGTTTAGCCGCCCGACTCGGGGGGCGCTTCAGACGACGGAGAATGATGCGATGGCACCTGCCGCAGCACCCGCTGCCCCCGACGGTGCCACCGGCGTCATTGCGCTCGCCGACGGCACGCTGATCTGGGGACATGGTTTCGGCCATGCCGGTGACGGTGTCGGGGAGCTGATCTTCAACACCGCGATGACCGGTTATCAGGAGGTGATGACCGATCCCTCCTACGCTGGTCAGATCATCACCTTCACCTTTCCGCACATCGGCAATGTCGGCGCCAATGACGAGGACGTCGAAGCGCCGCGCGCGCATGCGGTTGGCTGCGTGGTGCGCGAGCTGCCGACGCGGCCGTCCAACTTTCGCAGCCGCCGCACGCTCGGTGAATGGATGGCGGAGGCGGGGCTGATCGGCATTGCCGGGGTCGACACCCGCGCGCTCACCCGCCGCATTCGCGAAAGCGGCGCGCCGAACGCGGTTATCGCGCATGCGCCCGACGCGGTGTTCGACACCGCGGCGCTCGTCGCCAAGGCGCGCGACTGGCCGGGGCTCGAGGGCATGGACCTCGCCGCGCGGGTTACCGGCGGGCGCGAGCCGAGCTGGTCGGGCGGCGCCTGGGCGCTGGGGCAGGGCTACGCTACCCACGGCGACGACGACGCGAGCCGCCCGCACGTGGTCGCAATCGACTATGGCGCGAAGGACAACATCTTCCGCCGCCTCGCCCACGCCGGCGCGCGGGTGACAGTGGTGCCCGCGGCGACCAGCGCGGCGGAGATCATGGCGCTGAAGCCCGCCGGGGTATTCCTCTCCAACGGCCCCGGCGACCCCGCCGCCACCGGCGCCTACGCCGTGCCCGTGCTGCGCGAGTTGATGGACCAAGGCGTGCCGATGTTCGGCATCTGCCTCGGCCACCAGCTGCTCGCGCTTGCGCTCGGCGGGCGCACGATCAAGATGCACCAGGGCCACCGCGGCGCCAACCACCCCGTCCAGCGCTTCAGCGACGGCGCGGTCGAAATCACCAGCATGAACCACGGCTTCGCGGTCGACACGGCGAGCCTGCCGGAAGGTGTGACGGTGACCCACACGAGCCTGTTCGACGGCTCCAACGCAGGGTTCGAATGCGCCGACAAACGCATTCTCGCGGTGCAATATCATCCGGAGGCTAGCCCCGGGCCGCAGGATAGCGACTATCTGTTCGCACGATTCATCAGTTCGCTAGGAGTGGCGTCATGACCCGATGGGAATATCGCGTGCTCGTCTGGCAAGGCAGCGTCTGGACCAACAAGGGCGAGTGGTCGCTCGATCCGATCAAGAACAAATCCACCGAAGAGGCGCTTAACCATATGGGCCGGGAAGGCTGGGAACTCATCGGCCTAGGCCCGGTACATGGCGAAGACCAGTCGGTGGGCTACATGTTCAAGCGGCCCGTGGGTGACATCCGCTGATGCCCAAACGCACTGACATCTCTTCCATCCTCGTCATCGGCGCCGGGCCCATCGTCATCGGGCAAGCGTGCGAGTTCGATTATTCGGGCACGCAGGCGATCAAGGCGTTGAAGGAAGAGGGGTATCGCGTGATCCTCGTCAATTCGAACCCGGCGACGATCATGACCGACCCGGAGCTCGCCGACGCGACCTATGTCGAGCCGATCACGCCCGAGGTGGTCGCAGCGATCATCGAGAAGGAGCGCCCCGACGCGGTGCTGCCGACGATGGGCGGGCAGACTGCGCTCAACACCGCGCTGGCGCTCGCGCGCGACGGCACGCTCGACAAGTTCGGGGTGGAGATGATCGGCGCGCGTGCCGAAGCGATCGACATGGCCGAAGACCGGCAGAAGTTCCGCGAGGCGATGGACCGCATCGGGCTCGGCTCCGCGCGCTCGGCGATTGCGCACAATATGGAGGACGGCTGGGCGGCGCTCGACAAGGTCGGACTGCCCGCGATCATCCGCCCGAGCTTTACGCTCGGCGGCACCGGCGGCGGCGTCGCCTACAACCGCGAGGAGTTCGAGGCGATCGTTCGCGGCGGGCTCGAAGCATCGCCGACCACCGAGGTGCTGATCGAGGAATCGCTGCTCGGTTGGAAGGAATATGAGATGGAGGTGGTCCGCGACCGTGCGGACAATGCCATCATCATCTGCTCGATCGAAAATGTCGACCCGATGGGGGTGCACACCGGCGACAGCATCACCGTCGCACCGGCGCTGACGCTGACCGACAAGGAATATCAGATCATGCGCTCGGCGAGTATCGCCGTGCTGCGCGAAATCGGTGTCGAAACAGGCGGTTCCAACGTTCAGTTCGCGGTCAATCCCAAGGATGGCCGGCTGATCGTCATCGAGATGAACCCGCGCGTCAGCCGATCGTCGGCGCTGGCATCGAAGGCCACGGGCTTCCCCATCGCCAAGGTCGCGGCCAAGCTGGCCGTCGGCTACACGCTCGACGAAATCCAGAACGATATCACCGGCGCCACCCCGGCCTCGTTCGAACCGACGATCGATTATGTCGTCACCAAGATCCCGCGTTTCGCCTTTGAGAAGTTCAAGGGCGCCGAGCCGCTGCTGACGACGGCGATGAAGTCCGTCGGTGAGGTCATGGCAATCGGGCGCAATTTTGGGGAGTCGCTGCAGAAGGCGCTGCGCGGGCTGGAGACGGGCCTGTGCGGGCTTGACCCCGTCGAGCACCTCGTCGGCGCCTCGCGCGAGCAGATTATTTCCGAGCTTTCCCGGCCGACCCCCGACCGTTTGCTGGTCGCCGCGCAGGCGATCCGCGAGGGGCTCACCATCGAGGAGGTGAACGCGGTGACCCACTACGACCCCTGGTTCCTCGATCGCATCGCCGAGATCGTCGCGGCGGAAAATGAGGTGCTGACCGACGGCTTGCCGCGCGATGCGGCGGGGCTCCGGCGGCTGAAGGCGATGGGCTTCTCCGACAAGCGGCTGGCGCGGCTAGCGTTGCGTTCGGCGCACGTCCGCCCCGGCATGGCCCGCGCCGCCGCGCGCGGGTCTGGGCTGCTGCACGACGCGCTGGTGGCAATGACCGGCGGGGTCACCGAAGCCGAAGTGCGCGCGCTGCGCCACCGGCTCGGGGTTCGCCCGACCTACAAGCGCATCGACAGCTGTGCCGCGGAGTTCGCGGCGATCACCCCCTACCTCTACTCGACCTACGAAGCGCCGGCGTTTGGGCCGGGAGACGACGAGGCCGACCCGACCGAGGCGACCAAGATCGTCATTTTGGGCGGCGGGCCCAACCGCATCGGGCAGGGGATCGAGTTCGATTACTGCTGCTGTCACGCCTGCTTCGCGCTCAGCGATGCGGGGTTCGAGACGATCATGGTCAACTGCAATCCGGAGACGGTGAGCACCGACTACGACACCTCCGACCGTCTCTATTTCGAGCCGCTGACCGCGGAGGACGTGCTCGAACTGCTCGAGGTCGAGCGCAGCCGCGGCACGCTGCTCGGGGTCATCGTTCAGTTCGGCGGACAGACCCCGCTCAAGCTGGCGCGCACGCTCGAGGAAGCGGGCATCCCGATCCTCGGCACCTCCCCCAACGCCATCGACCTCGCCGAAGATCGCGAGCGCTTCGCGGCGCTGGTGCACAAGCTTGGCCTCAAGCAGCCCGAGAACGGCATCGCCCGCAGCCGCGAGGAGGCGCTCGCGGTGGCGGAGCGTATCGGCTATCCTGTACTCACGCGGCCCTCCTATGTGCTCGGCGGGCGCGCGATGGAAATCGTCGACAGCCCCGCGCAGCTTGAGGCGTATATCGACACCGCGGTGCAGGTTTCGGGCGACTCCCCCGTGCTCATCGACCGCTATCTGCGCGACGCCATCGAGGTCGATGTCGACGCGATCTGCGACGGCGAGCAGGTCGTCGTGTCCGGCGTGATGCAGCATATCGAGGAGGCCGGCGTCCATTCGGGCGACAGTGCATGCTCGCTGCCACCTTACAGCCTGCCCGACCAGATCGTCGCGGAGATCGAGCGGCAGACTGCGGAGCTCGCCCGGGCGCTCGGCGTGCGCGGGCTGATGAACGTGCAGTTCGCGATCAAGGACGGCGCGATCTACGTGCTCGAGGTCAACCCGCGCGCCTCGCGCACCGTGCCCTTCGTCGCCAAGGCCACCGATT
>ERZ501016.26-NODE-26-length-91492-cov-8.560178_pt1 | contig 91492 bp, 91 predicted proteins | sample MGYA00248889_ERZ501016 | MGnify/ENA primary metagenome ERZ501016 (study PRJEB25958, sample SAMN03398594) | human skin metagenome | study: EMG produced TPA metagenomics assembly of the Human Skin Microbiome Metagenome (human skin metagenome) data set. | reverse complement strand
TCGCCGCAGGCGTGCTCACCGCCCTGGTCGCCGCGGCCGTGGCGCTGACCACGGCCCTCGTCCAGGGGCGTGGCCGGATCGCGGCTCTGACCGCGGCGCTGGGGCCCGACCCGGTGGGGGCCGTCGTGCTGATGATCGGCCAGCTCGCGTACCTGCCGAACCTGCTCCTGTGGTCCGTCGCCTGGGTGACCGGGTCGGGGATCGCGCTGGGCGACGCCTCCCTGGTCTCGCCGGCAGCGACCCAGCTGGGCCTGTTGCCGGGGATCCCGGTGCTGGGTGCGGTCCCCGAACCGAGCGCAGGCCGGTGGGTGCTGCTGCTCTGGCTGGCGGGCGGGGCTGCCTCGGGAGCCGTCTCGGCCGTCGTGGCCGTCGCTCCCCGCCGACGGGCCCGCATGGATGAGACCGCCCTGGTCGGCGGCCTCGCCGGAGTGGTCACCGGGGTGGCCCTCACCGCCCTGGTGTCGGTCTCGCGAGGTGCCCTCGGCGTGGCTCGGATGACCGCCCTGGGGCCGCGGATGCCCGAGCTGTTCGTGCTGTCGTGCTCGCTGCTGGGCATCTCCGGTGTGGTGACCGGCCTTGTCATGGGGCTGTGGGCATGGGCGCGGGGGCGTGGTCACGACGACCCGGGCGATGGTGAGGAAGACGTCACCCGTACGCTGTCGCGACCTGCTCCCGGCGACGAGGGCGAGGCGACGGCGCCGGTAGGGTAGCCGCGTGAAGCAGACCTCGGCCCTGCGGGTGGTGATCCTCCTGTCGGGCTCGGGCACCCTGCTGCAGTCGGTGCTCGATGCCGTGGTCGGCGACTCCCTGCCTGTCGAGGTCGTCGCCGTGGGTTCCGACCGGCGCTCCGCGTACGGGCTGGAGCGGGCGCGTACGGCCGGGGTGCCGACCTTCGTGCACCCTCTGCGTGCCGGGGCCGACCGTGGGCAGTGGGACGCCGGGCTGGCCGAGAAGGTCGCCGGGTACCAGCCGGATCTCGTGGTCTCCGCGGGGTTCATGCGGTTGGTGGGGCCGGCCTTCCTGGCCCGGTTCGCCGGCCGGATGATCAACACCCATCCAGCTCTGCTGCCGTCGTTCCCCGGCGCGCACGGCGTGCGCGACGCGCTCGCGCACGGCGTCAAGGTCACCGGCTGCACGGTCTTCGTCGTCGACGAGGGGGTCGACACCGGCCGCATCCTCGCCCAGGAGCCCGTACGCGTGCTGCCGGACGACACCGAGGACTCCCTCCACGAACGCATCAAGGTCGTCGAGCGGCAGCTGCTCGTCGACACGCTCCGCCACCTTGCCGAAGAGAGGCAGTCATGACCCAGATCCCCATCCGCCGGGCGCTCGTCTCCGTGTACGACAAGACGGGGCTCGCGGAGCTCGGCGCCGCCTTGTCCAGCCACGGCGTGGTCGTGGTCTCCACCGGCAGCACCGCCGCGCGGCTGCGCGAGGCGGGCGTCGACGTCACGGAGGTGGCCGACCTCACCGGCTTCCCCGAGTGCCTCGACGGCCGCGTGAAGACGCTGCACCCGAAGGTGCACGCCGGGATCCTCGCCGACCGTCGCCTCGACAGCCACGTGCAGCAGCTCGAAGAGCTGGGCGTCGAGCCGTTCGACGTGGTGGTCAGCAACCTGTACCCGTTCACGCAGACCGTGGCCAGCGGCGCGAGCGTCGACGAGTGCGTCGAGCAGATCGACATCGGTGGCCCCTCGATGGTCCGCGCGGCCGCCAAGAACCACCCGTCGGTCGCGATCGTCACCTCGCCGTCGCAGTACCCGGCGCTGGTCGCCGCGCTCGCCGCCGGCGGCTTCACCCTGGAGCAGCGCCGTGAGCTGGCGGTCGCGGCATTCAGCCACACCGCCGCGTACGACGTCGCGGTGGCGACCTGGATGGGCGGGGCGCTGACCGAGACGGCCGAGGAGTTCCCGCCGTTCCTGGGGGTCACGTACGAGAAGGCGGGCACGCTGCGCTACGGCGAGAACTCGCACCAGGCCGCCGCCCTCTACACCAGGCCCGGCGGTCAGGGGCTGGCGCAGGCCGAGCAGCTGCACGGCAAGGAGATGAGCTACAACAACTACACCGACGGCGACGCCGCGTACCGCGCCGCGTACGACTTCGCAGAGCCTGCCGTGGCGATCATCAAGCATGCCAACCCGTGCGGGATCGCCGTGGGCGCCGACGTCGCCGAGGCTCATCGCAAGGCGCACGAGTGCGACCCGGTGTCGGCGTTCGGCGGTGTGATCGCCACCAACCGCCCCGTGAGCGTGGCGATGGCCCAGCAGGTCGCCGACGTGTTCACCGAGGTGGTGATCGCCCCGGGCTACGAGGACGGCGCCGTCGAGGCGCTGACGAAGAAGAAGAACGTACGGCTGCTCGTGGCGCCTGCGTACACGGCACCGGCGCAGGAGCTGAAGCAGGTCTCCGGCGGCATGCTCGCCCAGCAGCCCGATGGCCTGGACGCCCCCGGTGACGACCCGTCCGGCTGGGAGCTGAAGGCCGGGGCCGCTGCCGACGAGCAGACCCTCGCCGACCTCGCGTTCGCCTGGCGCGCCTGCCGAGCCGTGAAGTCGAACGCCATCCTGCTCGCCGCCGGCGGTGCCTCGGTGGGCGTCGGCATGGGCCAGGTGAACCGGGTCGACTCCTGCCGCCTCGCGGTGGAGCGGGCGGGGGAGCGGGCCCGGGGCTCGGTCGCCGCGTCCGACGCCTTCTTCCCGTTCGCCGACGGGCCGGGCATCCTCATCGAGGCCGGGGTCACGGCGATCGTGGAGCCGGGCGGTTCCGTACGTGACGACGAGACCATCGCCGCGTGCGAGGCCGCCGGCGTCGCCCTGTACTTCACCGGCACCCGCCACTTCTTCCACTAGGAGCGTCATGCCTGCTCAGCTGCTCGACGGCAAGGCCGTCGCCAAGGAGATCCGCGCCGACCTCAAGCGTCGCGTCGCCGCGCTCGCCGCGCAGGGCGTCACGTGCGGTCTCGGCACCGTGCTGGTGGGTGACGACCCGGCCAGCCACTCGTACGTGGCGGGCAAGCACCGCGACTGCGCCCAGGTGGGCATCGAGTCGATCCGGGTGGACCTGCCCGCCGACGCGTCCGCCGCCCAGGTGGAGGAGGCCATCGGGCACCTCAACAACGACCCGCGGTGCACCGGCTATATCGTGCAGCTGCCGCTGCCGAAGCACCTCGACGACACCTGGGCGCTGGGCCTGATCGACCCCGACAAGGACGCCGACGGCCTGCACCCGGTCAGCCTGGGCAAGCTGGTGCTCGGCATCCCGGCGCCGCTGCCCTGCACGCCGCGCGGCGTGGTGGAGCTGCTGCGGCGCTACGACGTGCCGCTGGCCGGTGCGCACGTGGTCGTCGTGGGCCGCGGCACCACGGTGGGCCGGCCGATCGGGCTGCTGCTCACGCGGCGTACGGAGAACGCGACCGTCACCCTGTGCCACACCGGCACCCGCGACCTGCCGTCGCTGGTGCGCCAGGCCGACATCGTGATCGGCGCCGCCGGCTCGCCGGGGCTCATCACCGGCGACATGCTGAAGCCGGGCGCGGTGGCCGTGGACGTGGGCATCAGCCGCACCGAGGCCGGTCTCGCCGGCGACCTGCACGAGTCGGTGCGCGAGGTGGCGTCGTACATCGCTCCCGTGCCCGGCGGGGTCGGGCCGATGACGCGCGCCATGCTGCTCACCAACGTCGTCGAGCGGGCCGAAGCGGGGGCTTGAATGTCCACGGGGGGCGTGCCGCTGGAGGAACGGCCAGGGGTCGTCGCCATGGCGCGGCGGCAGTGGGCGTGGTTTCTCACGGTGGCGCTGTTCCTGGCTGGCGCCGTGTACACGGCCCTCCCGCCCGGTCACTGGCGCCGCGGCAGCGCGGTGATGGGCGGCGCGCTCGTGGTCGGCGCGCTGCTGCGCGGGGTGCTGCGCGACCGTGCCGGCCTGCTGGTGGTCCGGTCTCGCTGGGCCGACGTGCTGCTGATGCTGACGGTGGGCGCCGGGATCTTGGTCCTCGCGTTCTGGGTGCCCGCACTGCGGCCGACGATCGACAGGTAGCGCTCCGTACGCCCCGCCCGGACGCCACGAGGCAGAGACGACGACAGCCCGCCGGCATCACCGGCGGGCTGTCGCGTCGAACCTGGCCTCAGATCAGGCCGAGCTCCGTCACTGCGTTCTTCTCGTCCTGCAGCTCGGCGACGGAGGCGTCGATCTTGCCGCGGGAGAAGTCGTTGATCTCCAGGCCCTGGACGATCTCGTAGTCGCCGCCCTTGGTCGTACGGCAAGGGAACGAGGAGATGATGCCCTCAGGCACCCCGTACGAGCCGTCCGACGGCACCGCCATCGAGACCCAGGAGTCGTCGGTGGTGCCCAGCAGCCAGTCGTGCATGTGCTCGACGGTGGCGTTGGCCGCCGACGCCGCCGACGACGAGCCACGGGCCTCGATGATGGCCGCGCCGCGCTTGGCGACGGTCGGGATGAAGGTGCTCTCCAGCCACTGCTGGTCGTTCACGGCCTCGGCCGCGTTCTTGCCGTCGACCTTGGCGTTGAACAGGTCGGGGTACTGGGTGGCGCTGTGGTTGCCCCAGATCGTGATGTCGCTGATCGAGGTCACCGGCACGCCCAGCTTGGCGGCGAGCTGCGCCGTGGCCCGGTTGTGGTCGAGGCGGGTGAGGGCGTTGAAGCGATCCTTGGGGATGTCGGGCGCGTTGCTCATCGCGATCAGGGCGTTGGTGTTGGCCGGGTTGCCGGTCACCAGGACCCGTACGTCGTCAGCCGCGTGGTCGTTGAGGGCCTTGCCCTGCGCGGTGAAGATCGCGCCGTTGGCGCTGAGCAGGTCGCCGCGCTCCATGCCGGCTGTACGCGGCCGCGCGCCCACCAGCATCGCCGCGTTGGCGCCCTCGAAGATCGTGTTGGCGTCGTCGCCGATCTCGATCTTGGACAGCAGCGGGAAGGCGCAGTCATCGAGCTCCATGACGACGCCCTCGAGCGCCTTCAGGGCCGGGGTGATCTCGAGCAGCCGCAGCTCCACCGGCTGGTCCGGGCCGAGCAGGGCGCCGCTGGCGATGCGGAACAGCAGCGAGTAGCAGATCTGGCCGGCCGCACCCGTGACGGCGACCTTGACAGGGGTTGAGGACACGATTCTGAGCTCCTTCGCGAGACGTACGGATGACGCTATCAGCGCTGGCCCGGCGCCGAACCGTCAGAGCGTGACGCGGAGGATCTTGTCGTCGTCCGGCCCGGGGGAGACCCGGCCGTCACGGTTGCTCGTGGTCACCCAGAGGCTGCCGTCGGGAGCCGCGGCGACCGTACGCAGCCGCCCGTGCTCACCGGCGAAGAGCGCCGTCGGCTGCCCGGCGGTCGCCCCCTGGAGAGGGATCTGGAACAGGCAGCGGCCCATGAGCGCCGCCACGTACGCATGACCGCGCGTGATCGCCAGCCCCGAGGGCGACGACGTCGACGTGGGTGACCAGGTGACTGCGGGTGCGACGTACGCGGGGTCGTTCGACGCACCCTCGACCGCCGGCCAGCCGTAGTTGCCGCCCGGTGTGATGAGGTTCAGCTCGTCGGACGCCTTCTCGCCGAACTCGCTCGACCACAGGCGACCCTCGGCGTCGTACGCGAGCCCCTGCGCGTTGCGGTGCCCGTAGCTCCACACGTGGGTGCCGAACGGGTTGCCCGGCGCGGGCTGGCCGTCAGTGGTGATCCGGAGGATCTTGCCGGCCAGCGATGCCTTGTTCTGCGCGCGCGAGCCGACACCCGCGTCGCCGGTCGTCACCAGCAGGGTCTGGTCGGGGGTCATGAGCAGCCGGCCGCCGTTGTGGAAGGTGGCGCGGGGGATGCCGGTCAGCACCGGCTCGGAAGCGCCGAGGCGACCGCCGGCGACGCTGATCCGGACCACCCGGTTGTCGTCAGCGGTCGACAGGTACGCGTACAGGACGGACGGGTCGCGCCCGTCCAGAACGAGGCCGAGCAGGCCGCCCTCGCCGCTCCCCGTCGGCGCCTGGACGCCCGGCACCGTGCCCAGCGGCGTGACACCGCCCGCCGGGGTGATGCGGAGGATCCGGCCGGAGTTCCGCTCCGAGACCAGCGCGTCGCCACCGGGGAGGAACGTCAGCCCCCAGGGCACCTCCAGCCCTGAGGCGATGGTCCCGGCCACCTGTGGGTTGGGCGGGCCGGCCGGTGGGGTGGCCGGGCTGCTGGGCGCCAGCGAGGTCGGCGCGGGGGAGACCGACGTGCCAGACGAGGGGGCGGGCACGCTGGGCGAGGGGGTCCGTGCGGAGGTCGTCGACGACGAGCACCCGGCGACCAGCCCGCCGCCGGCGAGGCCGGCGAGCATCAGAAGATGGCGTCGGGCAAGGGGAGATTCCATGGACTGACTCTGTCACGCCCACCTGTGCCGGGCCGTGCCGTGGTCGCGCGGCAACCACGACGTGCGCAGAGGGGCCCGCCTGTGCGGAGGGACGTCGGCGGGCGGTCGGCCGTGGGACCTGCATCCTCTGGTCGTGGGGCGCATCACGTGCCAGATGTGGCGCGTGGTGTTGCCAGGAGCCAGAGGATGCAGGTCGACCCCCGTCGAGCCGCCCGGCGGGAGCGGCTAGTGTCGGAGACGTGCGCCTCATCCTCATCCGCCACGGGCAGACACAGTCCAACATCGACCGGCTCCTCGACACCGGCCACCCCGGTGCGCCGCTGACCGGGCATGGTCTGGGGCAGGCCGACGCGCTCGTCGAGAAGCTTGCGGGTGAGCAGATCCAGGCCGTGTACGCCTCCGACCTGCTGCGCGCCCAGCAGACGGCGACCCCGCTGGCCGAGCACCTCGGAGTGCCCCTGGTCACTCATGCCGGGCTCCGCGAGATCTTCGCCGGCGAGGACGACATGGCGACCGACTGGGCACCGTACGTCGCGATGCTCGACGCCTGGGGCGACGCCCCTGACACGCGGCTGGCGGGCGGCGAGAGCGGGGCGGAGTTCCTCGCGAGGTTCGATGCCGCGGTCGCCGAGGTCGTGGACTCCGGGGTCGAGTGCGCCGCCCTGGTCAGCCATGGGGCCGCCATGCGCGTGTGGGTGCTGGCCCGGGCCGAGAACGTCGATGCAGCCGCAGCCCGCGAGTACCGTCTCGACAACACCGACGCGCTGGTCCTGGAGGGTGGCGGCGAGTCCTGGCGGCTGCTGCGCTGGGCCGACCTCGACGTCTGACAGCCGCACGGGCGCGTACGCACGCAGACGTGCCCACACCCCACCAGGCGGAGGCCGGTGATTTGGACGTGAGGCCCGGACGTAGTACGGTAGCGCCGCTAACCTCTCGAAGGGACGATCGTGCTGATGTGGCGCTGCCTGGTCATCGACCTGGCCCGTGCATCCGTCTGCCGCTGCCTCTGAGCTCCCCGCCCGTCACCGGGCACCCCTGAGCCGTACCCCGCCAAGCCAAGCCTTGCCTTCGGCCTGAGCCCGCGCACGTGTGCAGGTCTCCGCCTCGACCACGTGCCCCATGTCCGGTGCGCTGCGCACCATCTCGCACGTCCACCCTCAGGAGACCCATGTCCACCACCGTTCCGGAGACCACCCGGAAGAGGCCTGTCGTCCCGTTCTGGGCGCAGGTCCTGATCGGCCTCGCCGTCGGCCTCGCCCTCGGCCTGGTCGCCCGTACCTACTCGCTGCCGTGGCTCGTCACCACGCTGACCACGGTCGGCAACATCTTCGTGCAGCTGCTGCGCGTGCTTGTCGTGCCGCTGGTGCTCACCGCCCTGATCGTCTCGATCACGCAGCTGCGCCAGGTCAACAATGCAGCCCGGCTGGCTGCGCAGACCCTGCTCTGGTTCGCCATCACGGCCGCGATCTCGGTCGTCATCGGCATCGGCCTGGGCCTGCTCACCAACCCCGGTGGCAACGCCACGCTGAGCACGGCCGGCGCCAAGGCGCCCGCCACCCAGGGCAGCTGGCTCGACTTCCTGAAGTCGATCGTCCCCGCCAACATCTTCGGCATCGAGGCATCGTCCAAGGCCACCGCCGCCGGCGCGAACGTCGCCGTCACCACCTCCCTCAGCTTCAACGTGCTGCAACTGGTCGTGCTCGGCATCGTCATCGGCGCCGCCGCCCTCGCGGTCGGTGAGAAGGCCCACCCGTTCATCTCGTTGTCGAAGTCGGCGCTGGAGATCTTCCAGAAGCTCACCTGGTGGGTGATCCGCCTCGCCCCGATCGGCTCCGCGGCCCTGATCGGCAAGGCCGTCGCCACGTACGGCTGGGACGCGCTGAAGCCCCTCGGTGTCTTCACCATCGACGTCTACGTGGGCTGCGCCCTGGTGCTGTTCGGGCTCTACCCGGCCCTGCTGAAGCTCCACGGGCTGTCGCCGGTGCGCTTCTTCAAGGGCGCCTGGGAGGCCATCACGCTGGCGTTCGTCTCCCGCTCCAGCGTCGGCACCCTGCCCGTCACCCGCCGCGACACGATCGACAAGCTGGGCGTGCCCAGCGAGTACGCCTCGTTCGCGGTACCGCTGGGCGCGACTACCAAGATGGACGGCTGCGCCGCGATCTACCCGGCCCTCGCCGCCATCACCGTCGCCCAGCTGTTCGGCATCGACCTGCAGCTCAGTCACTACCTGCTGATCGCGTTCGTCTCGGTCGTCGGCTCCGCCGCCACCGCGGGCCTCACGGGCGCGATCGTCATGCTCACGCTGACGCTGTCGACCCTCGGTCTCCCCCTGGAGGGCGTCGGCCTGCTGCTGGCGATCGACCCGATCCTCGACATGATCCGCACGGCCACCAACGTGGCCGGCCAGGCACTGGTGCCGGTGATCGTCGCCAAGCGCAACAACATCCTCGACGAGGCTGTCTACAACGGCACCTCGCGCCCCGCCGCGGACGCCCCCGTGGAGCGGGAGCTCGCCACGGTCTGACCGGCCGCGACTCCCGTACGCAGACGCCGGGCACCCCTCCTCAGGGTGCTCGGCGTCTGTCACGTCCAGCGACGGTTCGCACAGGCATGGCGCCCATGGCTGACGGCCCCGGCCCGCATCATCACATCCGATCCACCCGTCCAGACGGCTTCGACGAACAGGAACGGATGTGAGGCTGCGGTACGGGGGTCACGAGCAGCCCGGACGGGCCAGGCCGCGGGGGCAGCCGGGGTCGCTCGGGGGAGCAGCCGGGGAAGTTCGCTGGGGACGAGCAGCTCGGGAAACGACAGACGCCCCCGGTCACCATCGGGTGACCGGGGGCGCTGCGCTGCGAGCCGGGTCGGCTCAGTGGATGATGGCCTGCTCGGTGCCGACACCGGTGAGGGAGCGGACCTCCATCTCGGCCTGCTTCTGGGGGTTGGTCTCGTTCGAGGTGAGCGTGCCGATGATGCCGAGGAGGAACCCGACGGGCACCGACACGATGGCCGGGTTTGACAGCGGGAACCAGCCCAGGTGCACGTTGGGCAGCATCGCCGACGCCAACGGGGCGGTGGAGCCCAGCGGCGCCATCACGGCCGGCGAGAACGCGATCAGCACCAGCGCGGTGATGAGGCCGCCGTAGATCGACCACACTGAGCCGCGGGTGTTGAATCGCTTCCAGTAGAGCGAGAACAGGATCGAGGGCAGGTTCGCCGACGCCGCGACGGCGAACGCCAACGAGACCAGGAACGCCACGTTGAGCGACTTGGCAGCGATGCCACCCACGATCGCGAGGGCACCGATCACCAGCACGGTGATCCGGGCGACCTTCACCTCCTGGGCCGGATCGACCTTCCCGTCCTTCAGCACGGCGTTGTAGATGTCGTGCGCGAACGACGCCGACGCGGTGATGGCGAGCCCGGCCACGACCGCGAGGATGGTGGCGAAGGCCACGCCCGAGATCAGCGCCAGCACGATGGTGCCGGCGGTGCCGCCGCCGGGCAGGAAGTACGCGAGAGCCGGAGCCGCCGCGTTCGACCTGCCCGGGAGCCCGTTGATCGCCTTGGCGCCGACGAGTGCCGCGGCGCCGTACCCGAGAACCAGCGTGAACACGTAGAACGCGCCGATGAGGCCGATGGCCCAGCTCACCGAGCGGCGGGCCTCCTTGGCCGTGGGCACCGTGTAGAAGCGCATCAGCACGTGCGGCAGACCGGCCGTGCCGAACACCAGGGCGATCGCCAGCGAGACGAACCCGAGCTTGTTGGACCCGTACTGGGCCATCGGGTTGAGGAGCTTGCCGCCCGAGCCCGGGGTGTCGGCGTTGGCCTTGTCGACGGCCGCGCCCATCACCGAGGACAGGTTGAACCCGAACTTGCCGAGCACCCACAGGGTGAGGACACCGGCGCCGAGGATGAGCAGCACGGCCTTGATCATCTGCACCCAGGTGGTGCCCTTCATGCCACCGATCAGCACGTAGGCGATCATCACGACACCCACAACCGCGATCACCACGTCCTGCGCCAGCGAGCTCTTCAGGCCGAGCAGCAGGGACACCAGACCACCCGCGCCCGCCATCTGCGCCAGCAGGTAGAAGAAGCTCACGGCCAGGGTGGAGAGGGCGGCCGCCATCCGTACGGGCTTGTTCTGCATGCGGAAGCTGAGCACGTCGGCCATCGTGTACTTGCCGGTGTTGCGCAACGGCTCGGCGACGAGCAGCAGGGCGAACAGCCAGGCGACGAGGAAGCCGATGGAGTAGAGGAGACCGTCGTAGCCGTACAGGGCGACGGCGCCGGCGATGCCCAGGAACGAGGCGGCGGAGAGGTAGTCGCCAGCGATCGCGAGGCCGTTCTGGCGGCCGGAGAACGCGGCGCCGCCGGTGTAGAACTCCTTGCCCGACTTGCGGGTGGCGCCGGTCGAGACCCGGATCACGATGGTGAGGGTGACGACGACGAAGACGACGAAGATCGCGATGTTGACCCACGGGTTGCCGAGGCTCATCGGGCGCTCCCCTCCAGATCGGCGCGGATGGAGGAGGCGATCGGGTCGATCTCGTTGCGCGCGTGACGGATGTACAGCCAGGTGATGAGGAACGTGCTCACGAACTGCAGCAGGCCCAGCAGCAGACCGATGTTGAGGTTGCCGATGACGGGGGTGCTCATGAACGACACGGCATACGTCGAGAGCAGCACGTAGGCGAAGTACCAGGCCAGGAAGGCGGCCGTCATGGGGAAGGCGAAGCGCCGGAACTTCCCTCGCAGGGCAGCGAACTCCTCGGAGGCCTGCACCCTCTCGAAGTCAGCGGCGGTGGGCGCCGCCCGCCCGGTGTCGTCCAGCTCGGGGAGCGGGCTGTGATCAGGGGGGAGATCGTTCTCGGGATCTCGCGGGTGCTGCGGGTCGACCATGTGCCGCCTCCTTGCGTCGTTGCTGATGGCGAGCGCAATCTAACGGTGGGCGACGAGCGATGTACGCATCCGGGCCGAAACCCGCCGTCGGCGCCGCGGAGCCGCTGCCCGCGGCGGGGGGGATCAGTCGAAGATGATGGTGCGGCTGCCGTCGACGAGCACGCGGCGCTCTGCGTACAGACGGACGGCCGACGACAGCGTGAGCGACTCGGCATCCTGCCCGATCGCGATCAGCTCGGGCACCGAGCGGGAGTGGCTCACGCGGGTGACGTTCTGCTCGATGATCGGCCCCTCGTCGAGGTCGGTGGTGACGAAGTGCGCCGTCGCACCGATGAGTTTCACGCCGCGTGCGTGGGCCTGCCGGTAGGGGTTCGCGCCCTTGAAGCCGGGCAGGAACGAGTGGTGGATGTTGATGGCCCGCCCGGCGAGGAACTCGCACAGTTCTGGCGACAGGATCTGCATGTAGCGCGCGAGCACCACCAGCTCGATGTCGTGGGTCTCGCAGAGCTCACGGATGTGGGCTTCGACGTCTGCCTTGGTGTCCTTGGTGACGACCCGCTGCTCGAACGGCACCCCGTAGAACTCGGCCAGCGGCCGGAGCACGTCGTGGTTCGCGAGCACCAGCGGCACCTCGATCGGCAGCTGGCCCGCGCGCTGCCGGAACAGCAGGTCGTTGAGGCAGTGGCCGGCCTTGGAGGCGAGGATCAACGTACGCATCCGGCGACCGACCTCGTCGACCTCGATGTGGGCGTCGAGCTGGGCGCGCACCGCGTCGAGGTGCTGCTCCAGGTCGGACCGCTCGGCGTGCGAGACCTGGACGCGCATGAAGAAGGTCTCGGTCTCGTCGGAGTAGAACTGCTGCGACTCGGTGATGTTGCCGCCGGCCGCGACGATCGCTCCGCTGACGGCATGCACGATGCCGGGGCGGTCGACGCAGCGCAGGGTCACGACCCAGTGGGCGGGAGCAGTCACGCCCGGTAGGGTAGCGGCCGCCCAGCGGGAGCCGGGCCGGGGCGAGAGGGGTGGACGCATGGTCACCGACCTGGCCGAGGCCTTGGAGGCCCTGCTCCACTTCTCGCCGCGGCGTCGCCCTGGCCACGTGGCGCTGGACTCGATGCGACGCCTGCTCGATCTCGTCGGCCGCCCCGAGACGCGTTACCGGGTCGTCCACGTCGCCGGCACGTCGGGCAAGACCTCGACCGCGTACGCGATCCGGGGGCTGCTGGAGGCGGCCGGGCATCGCACCGGGTTGACGGTCTCGCCGCACATCGTGGCCGTGAACGAGCGGGTGCAGGTCGGCGGCGTGCCGGTGCCGGAGCGGGCGTTCTGTGCGTACGTCGAGGAGTTCCTCGCCCTTGCCGAGCCGCTGCGCGACGACCTGACGTACTTCGAACTCACCGTCGGCCTGGCGCTGTGGGTGTTCGCGCGCGAAGACGTGGCGTACGCGGTCGTGGAGGTCGGCATCGGCGGCCTGCGCGACGCGACGAACGCGGTGCAGGCGCCCGACAAGCTGTGCGTGGTGTCGGCCGTCGGGCTCGACCACACCGAGATCCTGGGCGGCACCGTCGCAGAGATCGCCGCCCAGAAGGCGGGGATCGTGGGGCCCGGCAACACCGTGGTGGTGATCGATCAGGAGCCGGCCGTGATCGACGCGGTCCGCGAGCGGGCGGGCGAGATGGGCGGCCAGGCGGTGGTCGTCCCGTACGCGCCGGGCTCGGGGTTTCAGGTGCGCAACGAGTCGCTCGCGAGGGCCGCCGTCGGGGTGCTGGCGTCGCGCGACGGGTTCCCCATGGTTGAGCCCGGGCGGGTCGAGACGCCGCCGGCCAGGTTCGAGCAGTTCCCAGTCGGCGGGCACCGGCTGGTGCTCGACGGTGCGCACAACCCGCAGAAGATGGCAGGGCTGGTGCAGGCGCTGGGGGACGGCGGGTACGGGCCGCTAGCAGCTCTGGGCACCCTGGTCGACGCCCCTGACGAGAAGCTCGATGAGACCCTCGCCGTGCTGGCACCGCACCTCACGTGGCTGGTGGTGCCCGACTATGAGCTGGGATCCGGTGACAAGACGAAGCGCTCGTTTCCGGCTGCTGCGGTCGCAAACGCCGCCCGGCGGCTCGGGGTGCCGGCCGAGGTGGCACCGAGCGTCGAGGCGGCGTACGCGATGCTGCTGGCCCGGCCGGAGCGGGACCTGCTGGTCACGGGGTCCTTGTACCTGGCCTCGCTGGTGCGGCCGCTGATCCGCTGAGGGCGCTGGTCCCTGTGGTGAGGGCAGGCCTCCGCCGACAGGCGGTCGGGCCGCGAGCGGCCCGGTCGGATCTCGACGCGGATCCCCTTCGTCCCTCAGGGGCTCCATGCTCGATCAGCGGTGGCGGCGGGCGTTCCGCAGGGCGAGCAGCCACGTCTTGTCGTACGCGACGGGCAGCTCTGACACCGTGGCCGTGCTCGGCAGCGGGCGTCCGGCCTGCTCCTCGCGCCACTCGGCGCGGGTGTCGGCCCGGGCCTCGGCGTCAAGGCTGGCGAGGAGCTCGTCCACCGCACGCAGGATGGAGCCGCGGAACATCCACTGCTCCGGGTGGCTGGTGTCGACGAGCATCAGCTCGGTGAGCACGGCGCGCGTCTCGCGGAGCAGCTCGACGTTGTCGCGCAGCCGCTCCTCGGGGCGGCCCTCGACGCCTCGGGTCTCGGCCTCCACGAGCCTGCCGAACGAGTCCACGCACTCGCCGACGTCGCGCAGCACCACGGCGAACACCGACCGCACGTCGTCACCGAACGGTCCATCGGCCTCCTCGCTCTCGGGCGCCTCGCGCTTCATGGCGATGAACAGGGCGCGGGCGGCGGTGGCGCACACCTGGAGCGTCTCCAGCCCGGTCTGCAGCAGCGGCACCACGTCGGCCCGGCCCAGGGCGCGGTGGTTCCAGCGCCACACGTCGCGTACGGAGGAGATGGCCTCGCTGGCGCGCCCGATGTCGCCCGTCACGGCACGGACGGACACCAGCTGCTTCTCCACCGCTGCCTGGGTCACCGGGTGCTCGTCGAACTGGTCGGCAGCACCCCGGAAGGCGTCACCGAGACCGGCCGCGACGCGGCGCACGGCCCCGGCGGCCGACGGCACAGGGATCGCCGGTGTCCAGACCAGCGGCATCGCGATGCCGATGAGGGTGCCGATCAGGGTGGTGAGCAGGCGGTTCTCTGCAGCGATGTCCTGAGAGGCGGCGGCCAGCACGAGCATGCCGCTGATCGGCGTCTCCAGGAGCTGGTCACCGAGGCGGAACATCTTGGCGAAGAACAGCGAGCCGAAGATCACGATGGCCAACGACCACCACGTCAGCCCGACCCAGATCGAGACGATGATCGCCACCGCGATGCCGGTCAGCACCGCGGCGACCCGGATCACACCGATCCTGGCTGACCCGGTGACGCTGGCCTGCAGCACCAGCAGGGCGGTCAGCGCGCCGGTGAGGTCGACGGGGCCCTTGGTGACCAGGTCGGTCAGCGCGAACGCCAGCACCCCCGCCGTGGTGAGCCGCAGCAGGTTGATGACCACCGGCATCACCCGTGACCAGAGACCGCGGAACGTGGTCGGGTGGCCCGGCCACCACCGGTCCACCACCCGCGTCACGAGGTCACCCACCCCTCCATGGTGGACCTCCGGGCGCCTCGCCGCCTCCTTCTGGCCCTGCCGGGTGCGGTTTGGCAGAGTGGGCGCATGCTTCCCACCCCCGCCGCCGTCGACGCCGTCCGTACGCTGCTCGCCGAGCGGGTCCCGGCCGGTCGCTCCGGTTTCGTGGGGGTGGACGGGTTGAGCTGTGCCGGCAAGACCACGTTCGCCGCGGCCCTGGCCGAGGCGCTGGGCGCCACGGTCGTGCACGGTGACGACATGTCGCGCGCGGGCAGGCCGCTGTGGGAGCACGAGCGGTTCGGCGAGGAGGTGTACGAGCCCGTACGCGCCGGTCGCGACGGGCGCTACCGCCGCTGGCACTGGACGTCGGTGCAGCCGGGGGAGGAGTACGTGGTGCCTGCCGGCCGCCCCGTGGTGGTCGAGGGCGTCCACGTGACCGACGACGCCGTGCAGGTGCCCTGGGACGTGCGGGTCTGGGTCGACGTCGACCGTTCGCTGCGTCTCGACCGGGCGCGCGCCCGGGAGGGTGGTGCCCGGTGGGAGTGCTGGTCGACGAACTGGATGCCGGCCGAGGACGCGTACGAGGCGAGCCAGCGGCCGGCCGCCAGGGCCGACGTGGTCGTCGACGGGGCGGCCTGAGCGGCTACTCGATCAGCGCTGGGTCTGCGTCGCGGTTGAGCTCGGCCACGAGGCGTACGGCGTGACCCTTGAAGAGGATGCCGAGCAGCAGCGCGATGCCGGACCCGTCGGAGAAGACGACCACGATGCGGCCGGCGTAGCCGATGCCGCTGGTGACCTTCGCCACCTTGATGTCGGTGCGCGGGCACTCCCAGAACAGCGCGGCGCCGGCGATGGGCTTGTCGATGACGAGCAGCCGGCGGTCGGTGACCACCAGGTCGCCGTCGGCCCCGCCGAGGTGCTCCTCGAGGATCGCGGCCCGCAACGTCACAGCCTGGGAGGACTTGGCCCCGAGCACGGCCTCACCCCGGGCGAGCGTCCTGGTGACGAGGCGCAGGCGGTCGGTGTCGGTCGCGTGCTCGGGGTCGGCCGGGTCCTCGATGGTCTCCGGGCCCACCACGTACGACGCGCCGGGCACGTCCACCACCCGCTCCCCGGGGCCGAGCAGGGGCTCCAGGATGACCGCGTAGTCGTCGACGTGCACGGGCGTCATTCTGCCTGCCCGGCAGGGGGCCCGTACACCAGCGGCGCGAGAGGGATGCCGGTGCCGTGCACTAGCGTGTCCCGTACATCGCGCGCGTGAGAAGGGACCCCGCATGGAGAAGATCAAGGTCGAGGGCACCGTCGTCGAGCTCGACGGCGACGAGATGACCCGCATCATCTGGCAGTTCATCAAGGACCGGCTCATCCACCCGTACCTCGACGTGAACCTCGAGTACTACGACCTCGGCATCGAGCACCGCGACGCGACCGACGACCAGGTGACGATCGACTCCGCCAACGCCATCAAGAAGCACGGTGTGGGCGTGAAGTGTGCGACTATCACCCCCGACGAGGCCCGCGTCAAGGAGTTCGGCCTCAAGGAGATGTGGAAGTCGCCCAACGGCACCATCCGCAACATCCTCGGCGGCGTGATCTTCCGCGAGCCGATCATCATCTCCAACATCCCGCGGCTGGTGCCGGGCTGGACGAAGCCGATCATCATCGGCCGTCACGCTCACGGCGACCAGTACAAGGCGCAGAACTTCAAGGTCCCCGGCGCTGGCACCGTGACGATCAGCTACCAGCCCGAGGACGGGTCCGAGCCGGTCCAGCTCGAGGTCGCGAAGTTCGGCGCCGACGGCGGCGTCGCCATGGGCATGTACAACTTCACCAAGTCGATCGAGGACTTCGCTCGCGCCAGCCTCAACTACGGCCTGCAGCGCAACTACCCGGTCTACCTGTCGACGAAGAACACGATCCTGAAGGCGTACGACGGCGCTTTCAAGGACATCTTCCAGGGTATCTACGACGCCGAGTTCAAGGCCGACTTCGAGAAGAACGGCCTCACCTACGAGCATCGTCTCATCGACGACATGGTCGCGGCGGCCATGAAGTGGGAGGGCGGGTACGTCTGGGCGTGCAAGAACTACGACGGTGACGTGCAGTCCGACACCGTCGCCCAGGGCTTCGGGTCGCTCGGCCTGATGACCAGCGTGCTGATGACCCCCGACGGCAAGACCGTCGAGGCCGAGGCGGCGCACGGCACCGTGACGCGCCACTACCGCCAGCACCAGCAGGGCAAGCCCACCTCGACGAACCCGATCGCGTCGATCTTCGCCTGGACCGGTGGCCTCAAGCACCGCGGCAAGCTCGACGGCACCCCCGAGGTCACGGGCTTCGCCGAGGCGCTGGAGCAGGTCTGCGTCGAGACCGTCGAGAGCGGCAAGATGACCAAGGACCTCGCGCTCCTGGTCGGCCCCGACCAGGAGTGGCTGACCACCGAGGACTTCCTCGGTGCCCTCGACGAGAACCTGGCGGCCAAGCTCGGCAAGTAGTCACCTGCGCGTCCGGCGGCGCTCTGCCCCCTGGGGGGTGGGGCGCCGCTGCGCGTCCGAGCCCGCCACCCGCGAGGGCCACGACGCGAGGTCGGACGACGGCTGGCGGCCGGTGAGCGCTTCCCCATCCTGGTACGCCCGCGGTACGGCCCGTCTGTACGGTGCCGGGCGCACCGTTCGACTAGCGCAGGAGCGTCCATGACCGTCCGTACCACCAAGCTCGCGACCAGCCTCGCGGCCCTCGCCCTCGCCGCCGGGCTCTCCGCCTGCGGCTCCTCCACCGCCACCACAAGCACCACGACGGCCGGCACGGCCGCAGCCCCTGCCAGTGGCGCTGCCAGCTCGGCCGCGGCGCCGGCCTCGACCTCGGCTGCGGCGTCCGTGCCCGACGCCCCCTCGCTGTGGAAGCAGGTGCAGGCCAGCACGGCGAGCGCCACGAGCGTGCACGTCGTCGGCAACACGACCGACAAGGGCGCCCCCCTGAAGGTCGACATCGCCGGCGACCGCAAGGGCTCGAACCAGAAGGCCGTCGTCGACATGGGGGCCAAGGGCGTCGTCGAGGTGATCACCGTCGACGGCTTCGACTACATCCGGGGCGACAAGGCGTACTGGGCAAGCCAGGGCAACGGCCAGGTCGACGACGCGCTGGCGAAGCTGTACCTCAAGGTGCCGCAGACCGGCAGCGACTTCAGCGTCGGGTCGATCCTCGACGAGATCGCCAAGACCAGCCTGAACACGATCGACGTGGTGAACCTCAAGGTCGACAAGAGCGACGTCAGCGGCACCCCCGCCTACCTGATCAGTGAGCGCGTGCCCGGGAAGTCGGCGTCCAAGATCTGGGTCTCGACCGATGGCAAGGCTTCGGTCCTGCGGATCGACTCCAAGGACGACCAGGGCCAGCCGGGCAGCCTGCTCTTCACCGAGTGGAATGCCGTGAAGCCGGTCACCGCACCCCCGGCCGACCAGATCAACGGCTGAGGCTCCGACACTCTTCCCCGGCCTGCGACCCGCTTGGGGGGACGCAGGCCGGGGCCTTTCCCCCGCGCGCCCTGCCCACCACCAGCGCCCCGGGACGCGGATTGAACACATGTTCAGTGCGTTCCGAAGCGAAATTTCGCTTCTGGACGAGCAGAACGCTTGCTAGGTGACCCGCGACGGTGTCGTCGGTGAGTGGGGTGCGGCCGATGCGGCGCGGCTCAGGAGTCGCCGCCGCGGCCGAGCTGGATCACCTTCCAGCCCGCCCGCTCCCAGGTGCCCTTGTGCAGCTTCAGCCGCCCGTCGATGATCACCTTGCTGGCCACGACGCCCTCGAGGGTGCGGGGGTCGAGCTGACGGAACTCCGGCCACTCGGTCAGGTGGAGCACCAGCTCGGCGCCCTCCAGGGCACCGGCGATGGTGTCGATCTGCGTGATGCCCTCGGCGGTGACGTGGGCCTGCGGGTCGTACACGCGGACGTCGGCTCCCAGCGCCGCCAGCGATGTGGCCACGGTGAGGGCGGGGGAGTTGCGGGTGTCGTCGGTGCCGGGCTTGAAGGCAGCACCCAGCACGGCGATCCGCTTGCCCGTCACGTCGCCGCCCAGGGTGCGTACGGCCAAGGAGGCGACCTCTGCTCGCTGCGTGTCGTTGATCTGCTCGACCGCCTCGATCAGCTGCGCCAGCTGCGGCACCCCGAGCTCCTCGGCGCGGTGCGCCAGCGCGGCGATGTCCTTCGGCAGGCAGCCGCCGCCGTACCCCAGCCCGGCGTTGAGGAACTCCCGCCCGATGCGGCGGTCGTGGCCCAGCGCGTCGGCCAGCAGCACGACGTCGCCGCCGGCCGCCTGGCACATCTGCGCCATCGCGTTGATGAACGAGATCTTCATGGCCAGGAAGGAGTTCGCTGCGGCCTTGATGAGCTCGGCGGTCGCCAGGTCGCACTCGATGACCGGCGTGTTCTCCGAGATCGGGATGGCGTAGACGTGCCGCATCGTGCTGAGCGCCTGGGCCGACTGGACCCCGAGCACGATCCGGTCGGGGCGCAGCGTGTCCTCCACCGCGTGCGCCTCGCGGAGGAACTCCGGGTTCCACATCACCTCGACACCGTCGCCGGCCGGCGCCAGGTCGCGCAGCCGCTGCTGGAGGCGTACGGCCGTGCCCACCGGCACCGTCGACTTGCCGGCGACCAGCGTCGGCCTCGTCAGCAGCGGGCCCAGCCTGTCGGCCACGGAGAACACCTGCGACAGATCGGCCGACCCGTCGGCCGCGCTGGGGGTGCCCACGCTCACGAAGTGCACGTCGGCCCAGTCGGCGATCTCCGTGTAGTCCGTGGTGAACCGGAGCCGGCCGGAGGCGACGTGGCGGGCCAGCATCGGCTCCAGGTCACGCTCGAAGATCGTGGAGCGGCCCGAGTTCAGGATGTCGACGCGGCGCTGGTCGATGTCCACCCCGATCACCTCGTGGCCGAGCTCGGCCATGCCGGCGGCGTGGGCGGCACCCAGGTAGTTGGTACCGATGACTGAGAGCTTGAGCGGCACGGGTCACACAGTAGTGACCGCGTAGAGTGAGCGGGTGCACCAACCCCGAGCCGTGCAGGTGGTCTCCCGGTGATCCCCAAGTACGTCACCGACAGCCTGCTGATCCTCCTCTTCGTCATCTTCGGGGGAGTCTTCGCCGCCGCCGAGATGTCGCTCGTGAGCCTGCGCGACTCCCAGCTCAAGCAGCTCGCCGCTCGAGGCAAGCGCGGGGCGAAGCTGGCCGAGCTGGCCGCCGACCCCAACCGGTTCCTCTCCGCCGTGCAGATCGGTGTCACGCTGTCGGGGTTCTTGTCGGCAGCCTTCGGTGGTGCCACGCTGGCCGGCGCGCTCGCCCCGGTTCTCGTGAAGGCCGGGCTCGCACCCGCCCTCGCCGACACGATCGCCCTGGTGCTGGTCACCGTCGTGATCTCGTACTTCTCGATCGTCCTGGGCGAGCTCACGGCCAAGCGCCTCGCGATGCAGCGGGCGGAGGCGTACGCGATGGCGCTCACGCCGCTCGTCGACTTCATCGCGAAGCTGGCGCGGCCGTTCATCTGGTTCCTGGGCGTCTCCACCGACGTCGCCGTGCGGATCCTGGGCGGTGACCCGAAGGCGTCGCGCGAGGAGGTCTCCGACGAGGAGCTGCGCGCGATGGTGGTCGGGTCCCAGACCCTGGGCGCCGAGGAGCGTCACATCGTCGACGAGGTGTTCGCCTCCGGCGAGCGGAGCCTGCGCGAGGTGATGGTGCCACGCACCGAGGTCGACTTCCTGCCGGGGGAGATGCTCGCCTACCAGGCTATCCGCGCGGTGCAGGGCGCGCCCCACTCCCGCTACCCGGTGACCGGCCAGACCGTCGACCAGGTCGTCGGGTTCCTGCACGTGCGTGACCTCATGGACCTCGACCCGGCGACGCGCAACACACCCGTGGGCCGGCTGGTGCGACCGGTGACCTCGCTGCCGGAGACCGTCAAGGTGCTGCATGCGCTCAGCGAGATGCGGCGCAGCAACTCGCACCTGGCGATCGTCCGCGACGAGTACGGCGGCACCGCTGGCATCGTCACGCTGGAGGACCTGGTCGAGGAGCTGATCGGTGAGATCCAGGACGAGTACGACCTAGAGAGCGAGCCGGTGATCCGGGGCGTCGACTCCGCCGACGTCGACGGGCTGATCACGCTGGAGCAGTTCGCCGAGCGCACCGGTTTCACGCTGCCGGAGGGGCCGTACGACACCGTCGCCGGCTACTGGGTCGCCCAGCGCGGCCAGCTGCCGGAGCTGGGCGACGCCGTCGACGTGGGGCTGGCCCGAGCCGACCTCGACAGCGACCCGGTGATGGTCACCATGACGGTCACGGAGCTCGACGGGCGGCGCGCGGCCCGCATCACGCTGCGACGCCACGACGCCGAGGGCACGGCGGCCCCGGCGCCCGAGGCCCCAGGCGATGCTACGGCAGACCCGGGCGTGTGACCTGTACGCGGTCGCGACGTGAGGGGTTTCGGTAGGGTCGGAGCGACGTCCGACGGGAGCAGGGGAGGCCGGTGCACGATCCAGACGGCTCGCTCCTGCTGACGAGCAACGAGGTGGGCGGCCTGCTCCAGGTCGCGGTGCAGCACGCCGGCGGGGTGCTGCAGACCTGGGCGCTCGACCACGTCGACACCAATCCCATGCGCTCGACCACCGCGACCTACATCGCGCAGGTCGAGTGGCCCCACGGCGTACGGCAGGAGCTGCTCGGCGTCTCGGCGCGCGCGGGCGGGCTGGGGCGTACGGACGAGCGGGCGGCGATCTTCGCCGACGGTGACCGCGAGGTGGCGGTCTGGATCTACCCGCGTGACCCCGACCTGCCTGGCCTGTCGCGGGCCGCGTACCCGACCGAGATGGCAGCGGTGCTCAACGAGTACCGCGTCTTCCCGCACCCCGTCGGTGTCGACCAGCTGCGTCTGGACATGATCGGCTACCGGCCGCGCCGGCGCGCCGTGCTGAAGTGCTCGGTGAGCTCGCCGCCGAAGGTGCTGTACGTGAAGGTGCTGCGCGAGCGCCTCTTCGAGACCGTGAAGGTACGCCACGAGCTGTTGCTCGACGCCGGGGTGCCCGCGCCCCCGGTGCTGGCCGCGACCTCGGACCACCTGCTGATCCTCGAAGAGCTGCCTGGCCGACCGCTGGCGCGCGCGATCTTCGATGACGCCGATCCGACCACCGCCGAGCGGCTGGTGAACGTGCTCGACGCGATGCCGGCGTCGGTGGCGGACCTGGAGCGGCGGCCCCCGTGGAGCGACGCCGTGGGCCACTATGCCCGGATGGTCAGCCAGGCGCTGCCACCGCTGGAACCCCGGCTGGTCTGGATGGCCGAGCGCATCACCGAGGGGCTGGCCGGGATCCCCGAGGGCGACGAGCCCACGCACGGCGACTTCCACGAGGGCCAGATCCACGTACAGAACGGGCTGGTCTGCGGGATCCTCGACATCGACACCATCGGCCCTGGCCGCCGCGCCGACGACCTCGCCTGCCTGGTGGCGCACCTGTCGACGGTGCAGCGGATGAACGCTCGCCAGGCCGAGCGGGTCCACCACCTGCTGCGCACCTGGGTGCCGGTCTTCGACACCCGGGTCGACCCCGCCGAGCTGCGGCTGCGCGCCGCCGCCGTCATCATCTCCCTGGCCACCGGCCCCTACCGCTCCCAGGAGCCTGCCTGGGAGCGCGAGACCCACCAGATCGTCGACGCGGCCGAGGCGCTCGTACGCCAGGTGGTCTGACGCGCCCCCGCGGGGTTCTGGCGCAGACTCGTGGGACGGCCAGGCCGGGGGTCCGGTTTGGTTAGGGTCGGCGGATCAACGTGGAAAGGGGTTCCATGTCATCGCCCGCCGTCCTGGACCCGGCCCGCCAGCGAGCGCTGGTCTCACGCATGCACGTGCGTGTGCTGCTGCTGCCCTTCCTGCTCGGGCTGATCAGCATCGTCGACCGGGTGAACATCGGTTTCGCGAAGTCGTCGCTGATGTCGTCGCTGCACCTGTCCGACGCGGCGTACGGCTTCGGGGCGGGTGTGCTGTTCCTCGGCTACTTCGCCCTGGAGGTGCCCAGCAACAAGGCACTCGAGAGGTTCGGCGCGCGGGTATGGCTGTTCAGGATCGCCATCACGTGGGGGACCATCTGCTCGCTGACGGCCTTCGTCTGGAACGACTGGTCGTTCTATGCCGCGCGGTTCCTGCTGGGGGCCGCAGAGGCGGGACTGTTCCCCGGGGTGGTCCTCTACATCACGCAGTGGTACCCCAGCGCCTGGCGGGCTCGCGCCGTCGGCATCTTCATGGCCTGCATCCCCGCCTCGGCCATCGTCGGAGGGCCGGTCGCCGGCTGGATCATGAGGCTTCACCAGGCGTGGGGTCTGGCGGACTGGCAGTGGCTGTTCCTCATCGAAGGCCTCCCGGCCGTCGTGCTCGGCGTGATGCTGCTGCTGTTCCTCCGTGACTCCCCGGAGACGGTCGGCTGGCTCGACGAGACCGAGAAGCGGTGGCTGCGGGACCGACTCGATGCCGAGGCAGCGGGCGGGGTCGCCGGGCACGTCAAGGGGTCTCTGGGCGCAGTGCTGCGGAGCCCGTACGTCTGGCTCTTCACCTTCGTCTACTTCTGCTACGCCTGCGGCAGCTACGGCACCGCGTTCTTCCTGCCGGCGATCATCAAGGGCTTCGGGGTGCCGGACCCCGTCATGGTCGGGCTCATCAACGCGGTGCCGTACGCCATCGGTGCCGCCGTGATGGTGCTCGTGGCCCGGCACTCCGACAGCACCGGGGAGCGGCGGCTCCACCTGGCTGTCCCGCTGGCCACGGCCGGTGTCTGCATGCTGGCGGCGGGGCTCACGCTGCGCACGCCTGGGCTGGCGTACGCCGCCATCATCGTGGCCGTCTGCGGCCTGATGGCGTCGGTGGGCAACTTCTGGGCCCGCCCGACGCGGCTTCTGGCGGGCACCGCGGCGGCCTCGGGCATCGCCGTGGTCAACAGTGTGGGCAACATCGGTGGGTTCGTGGGGCCGTACGCCTTCGGAGCCCTCGTCGGAGCCACCGGCAGCAGCGTGGCTGGCCTGGTCTTCCTCGCCGTCGTGCTGGTGACCGGTGCGGCGGTGGCCTTCGCCGTCCGCGCTGGAGCGCGCGACGCAGGCGCCGACGACTCAGCGTCGAAGTGATCCTCAGCGGTCGGCCGGGTGAGGTGCGCCGTGCTCAGTCGTGGGCGAGCAGCTCGTCGATCTGAGCCATCGCCGCACGTGTGCTCCCGACGACGCCCCTGCCGATCACCTGCTGCAGGTCGTCGGCCGATCCGTACGTCCCGACCGCGTGCACACGGGTGCCGTGGTCGTGGGGAGCGAACGTGTACGCCCACGAGGCGGCCGGCGCCTCGTCGTCGCCCTCGAACGTCTCCGGGTCGGCGAACCGGTCGGTGAACTCGAGGCGGGTGGGAGCGATCACCTCCACCACGTCCCAGCGGCCACCGGTCCTGGTGCCATCGGGGCCTGTCATGACGTACGTGACGGCACCGCCAGGCTGCAGGTCGTGCTCGACGACGCTCGCCGGGCATGACGGCGGCCCCCACACCCGCTCCAGCTGGCGCGGGTCGGCGTACACCTGCCACACCCGTTCCAGCGGCGCCGCGACGTCGGCGAGAGCGGTCACGCGAAGCGCTTCGGTGTCGACCTGGACGTCGGTCACGGGCATGGGCACTCCTTGGTCGGCGGCGGATGCGCGCTGGCCGGCTCAGGGCGGGGAGTCGCTCCCGTCGTAGGGTGCCGGGCCGACGACACGCTACGAACTAGAGGTGTGCCTGGCAGGACGGCAAGATGAATAACTCGTGTATACAAATGAGTGATATGGTTTCGGCGTGACCTCGACCGATGACCTCGCCGCACGGCTGATCGTGCAGGGAAGCCGGTTCGCGCGGGCCGCGAGCACCGCGGCGGGGGAGCAACGGTCGGCGGTCGCGCTGCGGGCCCTCTCCAGCCTCGACCAGCACGACGCGTTGCGGCTCGGCGACCTCGTACGGCAGGAGCGGATCACCCAGCCCGCCATGACCGCCACCGTGAACCGGCTCGAGGCCGACGGTCTGGTGTCCCGCGCGGCCGACCCCACCGACGCCCGGGCTTGCCTCCTCACCATCACCAACGCCGGGCGGTTGGAGCTGCACGCCTTTCGCCGTCGCAGCGCCGCCGCGGTGGCGCCCGCGCTCGACGCCTTGACCGACGACGACCGAGCCGTGCTCGTCCGGGCCGCCGAGCTGCTGGAGCAGCTGGCGGCCGCCGCCGGCCGGCCGCACGCGACCGACCTCGACCAGAACCCAGGAGACCGGACCTCACGATGACTAGCACCACCACGACCGGCGACACCCTTGCCGCCGGGAAGCCATCGATGTTCCGTCAGCCCGTCGCCGTGTGGGCGATCGCCTTCGCGGCGATGGTCTCCTTCATGGGCATCGGCCTCGTCGACCCGATCCTCCCCGCGATCAGCCGCGACCTCGGCGCGACGCCGGCGCAGACGATGCTCCTGTTCACCAGCTACCTCCTGGTCACCAGCTTCGTGATGTTCTTCGCCGGCGCGATCTCCAGCCGCCTCGGCGTCAAGCGCACGCTCCTGCTCGGGCTCGCCGTCATCGTGGTCTTCGCGACGGCCTCGGCTATGTCGCCCACCGTGTCGGTGCTGCTCGGCTTCCGCGCCGGCTGGGGTCTCGGCAACGCGCTGTTCATCTCGACGGCCCTGTCGGCGATCGCGGGCGCGGCCTCCGGCGGCAGTGGCACGGCGATCATCCTGTACGAGGCCGCGCTCGGCATCGGCATGGCGGTGGGGCCGCTGCTCGGCGGCATGCTCGGCTCGATCCACTGGTCGATGCCCTTCTACGGCACCGCGGTCCTGATGGCCATCGCCTTCCTGGCGATCGTGTCCTTGCTGCGTGCCCCGGCCGGCTCCCGGCCAGAGCCGATTCCGTTCGGGGCGGGGTTCAGCGCGCTGAAGAACCCGGCGCTGCGCACGCTGGCGCTCACGGCGCTGTTCTACAACTTCGCCTTCTTCGTGCTGCTGGCCTACAGCCCGTACCCGATCGAGCACGCCGCGGCGGCAGCCGGTCAGACCTTCGGAGCCCACGAGCTCGGCCTGGTGTTCTTTGGGTGGGGTCTTGGCCTGGCCATCACCTCGGTGCTGGTCGCCCCCCTGCTCACCCGCCGGCTCGGGCTGCGCCCGGTGCTGTTCGTCATGTTCGGGTTGCTCGCCGCGATCTTGCTGGCGATGTCGTTCTCCGTGCACTCCGTCTCCGCCCTCGTTGCGTTGATCGTCGCGGCGGGCCTCATGCTCGGCGTGCTCAACACCTCGCTCACCGAGGCCGTGATGGAGGCGACCGACCTGCCCCGCTCCGTGGCCTCCTCCACCTACTCGGGCGTGCGCTTCCTCGGTGGTGCCATCGCTCCCGCCGTCGCGGGCCCGCTCGCCGCCGCGACGAGTGCCGGGGCGCCGTACCTGCTCGGCGCCGGGTCGATGCTGGTCGCCATCGTGTCGCTGCTGGTCGGCGGGCGGGCACTGACCCACCTCGGGCGGCCGCACGAGACCGGTGCCGGAGAGGCCGAGGCCATCACCGTCGGCGACGAGGTCTGATCCCGGCCCCCGCGGCCGGGTTGGGGGTGCCCCCTCGGGCGACGAGCAGCACCGTGACGCGATAGCGTCGCTGGCGACTCGTCGGAGGAGGAGACATGGCCTGGATGCGACTGGTGTGGCTGGTGCTGGGGATCTTCTGGTGGATCGGCCGGAGCAACCGGCCGACCGAGCCGAGGCGCCGGACCAAGCGGTGGACGCGCCCGCCGGCGTACGGCACGGGGGAGCCCGCTGAGGGCTGGGCCAATGACGCTGGTGACAGCGAAGGGTCGGTCGAGGGCGACGGCAGCGGCGACCAGCAGGGGTACGACGCCGACCTCGAGGCGTTCACGGCGAGCGAGACGATGGCGGAGCCGCCGGCACCTGATGACGAGCGTGACGTCACGGCGACAGGGCCGCACGTGGAGCCGTCCACCGCGGAGGGTTGGCCTTCCCAGTGGATCGACCATGACGAGGTCCACACCTTCCAGGACGGCCCGCTCGGGCCGGAGCGGGTGACCGGGGGAGAGGGGAGCGTTGTCGCTGCCTCGCCCGACAGCCCCGAAGCGGCCGAGAGTCCGGTGTCGCCGCGCTCCCCGGTCTCGCCTGTCAGCCCGGTCTCTCCGGCGAGCTCGACTCCGCCAGTGAGCTCTGCATCCCCGCAGCCCCCGGTCTCTCCGGTGAGCCCGGTCTCTCCGGTGAGCCCGGTGCAGAGCCCCGGGCGGCCGAAGCGCTCGGTCGGTCCAATCTCGCCCGTGAGCCCGGTCTCTCCGGTGAGCCCCATCGCGTCATGGAGCTTCTCACCGACGAGCCCGGCCTCACCTGGAGATGCGGTCGCGCCCGACAGCGAGTCTTGACCTCGGCGAGGGCCGTCGCGGCGGGAGCGCTGGCACTGGCGCTCTCGGCGTGCGGTCAGCCCGCCCCGCCCGGCCCGGGAGCGTCTAGCGTCTCCTCGGCCGCGGCCCAGACGCAGAGCTCCGCGACGACGGGCCTGCCCACTCAAAGCTCGGCGAGTGCGGCGACGACCGTGCCCGTGACTCCGTCACCGCCGCCAGGCTCGGGCGCTGCTCCTGCCGCCAGTGCCACGCCCGGCAGCATCACTCTCGCCTTCGCGGGCGACGCGAACGCCTTCGAGGCAGCCGGCTCCGCCACCACCGCGGGGCTCGGCGAGGCCGGCCGCCTCCTCGCTGCGGCCGACTTCGCCATGGTGAACCTGGAGACGGCGCTCGCCGACGACCAGACCGGGCTGGTGAAGCAACCGAAGCTGTACACGTTCGTGACCGGCTCGGCGTTCCCGCAGATGCTGCAGCGGGAGGGAGTCGACCTGGTCAGCCTCGCCAACAACCACGCCATGGACTTCGGCCCCGAGGGGATGGCTCGCACGCTGGCCATCCGCCAGGCATCGTCGCTGCCCATGATCGGGGTCGGCCGCACCGAGGACGAGGCGTTCGCTCCCTGGACCGGCACGGTCAAGGGTCGTGGCCTGAGCGTGTTCGTCGGCAACGACGTGCTCGAGGAGAACATGGACTGGCGGCCCACCGGGCAGCAACCCGGCGTGGCCATGGTGAAGACGAAGGCGGGCCTCGACCGCCTCGTGTCAGGCGTCGCCGCGGCCCGGCGTGCAGACCCGGCGCGGATCATCGTCGTCTACATGCACTGGGGCACCGACTACCAGGTCTGCACCGATGCGCGCCAGATGCTCATCGCCCAGCGGCTCGCCGACGCCGGGGCCACGGTCGTCGTCGGCACCCACGCCCACCGGGTGCAGCGGGTCACCAGCGTGTCGCAGACCCTGGTCGCGTACGGGCTGGGCAACTTCACCTTCTTCTCGACCCGGGTCGAGACCCGCGAGACCGGGGTGCTGACGGTGACGGTGCCGCCCAGCGGTCGGCCGACCTGGGCCTGGGCGCCCGGCGCGATCGTCGACGGGCGCCCGGTGCTGCTCAGCGGGCCGGATCGGCAGCAGGCGCTGGACCGTCAGCGGTCGCTGTCGTGCTGACCGCGGGCGGCCCCGCCTGCAGGTGATGCAGGTTCTCGAAGAACAGCGTCGCGACCGCGCCGACGAGCACCACCGCCGCCGGCAGCAGCATGGAGTCGGCCAGCGCTTTCGAGAGGTTCTCCGCCACGAAGGGCGGGAGGGCCTGCTGGGCACCCCCCAGGTTCGGCGTGCCGGCGCCTGGCAGGCGGGCGGCGATGCGCGACTCCATCAGCACCGCGATGGCCGCCGAGCCGACGACCGAGCCGACCTGGCGCGTCGTGTTGTACACGCCGGAGCCCGACCCCGCCATCTGCGGCGGCAGGTTGCGGTTGGCGCCCGTGGCGAGAGTGCCCCACACGAACGAGCTCGCCACCCCCATCAGCGCCGCCGGTGCCATCACGGCGAGCGTCGACGAGGTCGGGGTCATGACCAGGCTCTGCCAGTAGATGCCCGTGGCCATGCCGAGCAGGCCGAGGCCGGCCAGGATGCGGGGGTGCGTACGGTCGACGAGACGACCCGCGATCGGAGCGAGGACGAAACCGGCCACCGCCTGCGGGGCCATCAGCAGCGCGGCGTGGGTGGGGTCGAGGCCCCGGATGACCTGGGCGTAGATCATGAACGGGAACACCAGGGCGGTGATCGCGAACCCGACGCACGTGATGGCGATGTTCGACACCGAGAAGTTGCGGTCACGGAACAGCTGGAGCGGCACCAGTGGCTCCGAACGGTTGCGAGCCTGCCACCAGACGAACAGGACCAGCGCCAGCACGCCGACCACGAGGAGCGCGGGCACCGACACCAGCCCCCAGATCTGGCCCCAGTCGTACGTGCGGCCCTCCTGGATGGCGAACACCACGCAGAACAGGCCGATCGCGCTGAGGACGACGCCGAGCCAGTCGAAGGTGTGCGAGCGGGTCTCCAGCGCCGGCACGAAGCGCGCGACGAGCACGAAGGTCAGCAGGCCGATCGGCACGTTCACGAAGAAGATCCACTCCCAGCCCAACGAGTCGATCAGCACTCCGCCGAGGATCGGGCCGACGAGCGTCGCCACGCCTGCCGTCGCGCCCCAGATCGCCATGGCGCCACCGCGCTTGGCAGCAGGGAAGGTGCGCGCGATCACGGTCATGGTCTGCGGCGACATCATCGATCCGCCCAGGCCCTGCAGCACGCGGGCGAAGATCAGCCACGCGATGCCCAGGCCGAGGGTGCCCGACAGACCGCACAGGGCCGAGGCGAGGGTGAACGTGACCAGACCCGCCAGGTACACGTTCTTGGGGCCGATCCGGTCGCCCAGCCGGCCGGTGATCAGCATGGGCACGGCGAAGGCCAGGAGGTACGCGCTGGTCACCCAGACCACCGTGTTGATGCCGACCCCGAACGCCTTCATCATCGCCGGGGTGGCGACAGACACGATGGTCGAGTCGACCAGGATCATGAAGAAGCCGAGCACCAGCGACCAGAGGCTGTGCCAGGCCTCCTTCGGCACCTCGTCGTCGGGGGCGGCGGCACTCACGCCGTGGGTGTCGGTGGCCATGTCAGATCTCCTCGTTCGATTCTGGTGAGCAGGCCGGCGATCCAGTCGCGCTCGGCCTGACGGATGGCGGTGGTGTACGGGCCGGCGAGGTAGAAGACCTCGGGGACCTTGCGGTCGGCGGCGAGCGAGAGCAGCGTGGCTCGCTGCTCCAGGTCGTCATCGAGGGCGGCGACCCGCGCTCGGAGGCACTCGACGGCGTCCTCGCGGCGCAGGTGGTGGATCTCGGCGACCGCAACGGCGGCGGTGCTGGCGACGGGGGCGGGCTGCCGGAGCAGCTCGTCGATGCGTGCGCGCATCGCCTCCACGCCGGACGGGAGGATCTCGTACGTCGTCCGCTCTGGCCGGTTGCCGACCTGCTCGGTCGACACCGCGCGTACGCGGCCCTTCTCCTCGAGCTTGGCGACCGCGTGGTAGAGCGAGCCGACGCTGATCGACAGGTTGCCGTCCTCGTGGCGCTCGCGAAGGGTCTGGAACATCTCGTAGGGGTGCATGGGCCGCTCGCACAGCAGCGCCAGGGCGGCGATCGCCACCGGCGGCATCTCGGACACGGCCATCCCTCCACATCAAATGTTCTACGTGAAATATTTGAGCATGAACATGCCGTCGGCGCAAGCGGGCACGTCGGGGCCTCAGCGCCGTCATCCTGCCGCCGCTGACACGGGAGCGCCGTTCGCGCCACGCTCGGTAGGGTTTCTCCTCATGAGCAACGTTCTCGCTGCGGTCGCGTGGCCGTACGCCAACGGCCCCCGTCACATCGGTCACGTGTCGGGCTTCGGCGTCCCGTCCGACGTCTTCAGCCGTTACCAGCGCATGGTCGGCAACGCCGTGCTCATGGTCTCGGGCACCGACGAGCACGGCACGGCGATCCAGGTGCAGGCCGACAAGGAGGGCCTCACCCCCCAGCAGACGGCCGACAAGTACCACCAGGTGATCGCCTCCGACCTGCAGCACCTCGGCCTCACGTACGACCTCTACACGCGCACCACCACGCTCAACCACGCCGCGGTGGTGCAGGAGCTGTTCCGCACGCTGCACCGCAACGGGTACGTGGTCGCGCAGACCGAGATGGGTGCGATCTCGCCCTCCACGGGCCGCACGCTGCCCGACCGCTACATCGAGGGCACCTGCCCGCACTGCGGGTACGACGGGGCGCGCGGCGACCAGTGCGACAACTGCGGCCGGCAGCTCGACCCGATCGAGCTCAAGAACCCCCGCTCGCGGATCAACGGCGAGGTGCCGAGGTTCGTCGAGACCGAGCACTTCTTCCTCGACCTGCCTGCGGTGGCCGACGCTCTCGGCGCCTGGCTGGGCACGCGGCAGGACTGGCGGCCGAACGTGCTCAAGTACAGCCAGAACCTCATCAGCGAGCTGCGCCCGCGGCCGGTCACCCGTGACCTGGACTGGGGCATCAAGATCCCGGTCGAGGGCTGGGAGCCCAACCCGATGAAGCGCATCTACGTGTGGTTCGACGCGGTCATCGGCTACTTCTCCGCCTCCGTGGAGTGGGCGCGCCGCTCCGGCGACCCCGACGCGTGGCGGGCCTGGTGGCAGAACCAGGACGCCCGGTCGTACTACTTCATGGGCAAGGACAACATCACCTTTCACTCGGTGATCTGGCCTGGCATCCTGCTCGGCGCCAACGGGCAGGGTGCGAAGGGTGGCTCGCCCAGTGCGTACGGGCCACTCGACCTGCCCACCGAGGTGGTGTCCAGCGAGTACCTGACGATGTCGGGCTCGAAGTTCTCCACCTCGCGCAACACCGTGATCTACGTGGGCGACTTCCTGCGCGAGTTCGGTCCCGACGCGCTGCGCTACTTCATCGCGGTGGCCGGGCCCGAGAACAACGACGCCGACTTCACCTGGGACGAGTTCGTGCGCCGCACCAACACCGAGCTCGCCAACGAGTGGGGCAACCTCGTCAACCGGTCGATCTCCATGGCCCACAAGAACGTGGGCGCGGTGCCGAGGCCGGGCACGCGTACGGAGGCCGACCAGGGGCTGCTGGCCGCGTCGCAGGCGGCGTTCGGCAGCGTCGGCGACCTGCTGGAGCGGTGCCGCTTCAAGCAGGCCGCCACCGAGGCCATGAAGGTGGTCGCGCAGGCGAACAAGTACATCTCCGACCAGGAGCCCTGGAAGCTCAAGGAGGACACCGAGCGGCGCGACACCGTGCTCCACACCGCGCTGCAGGTGGTGCAGGACGCCAACACGCTGCTCACCCCGTTCCTGCCGCACTCGGCGCAGAAGGTGCACGAGGCGCTGGGCGGTACAGGGGTGTGGGCGGCCCAGCCCGAGATGCGTACGGTCTCCGAGGACGGGGGTGCCGACTACCCGGTGCTCACCGGCGACTACCGCTCCCAGCTCGCCCGCTGGGCCTCGACCCCGGTCGAGGTCGGGCGCCCGTTGGCCAAGCCGATGCCGTTGTTCGCCAAGCTCGACGAGAAGCTGGGGGAGACCGGCCCGGAGTGGGCGCCGGTCGGCTAGGCCCGGGCCAGTGGGCGGGTCGGCTCCTGTTCGCGTGCGCGCCCTGAGGCGTACGAGCTCGTGCTGACTGCCTGACCAGGGTCGGACCGGATGGGGTCTCTCCTCCGATGGGCGGGAGGCGGCCGATCCGTACGGTCGAGGCATGCTCGACCAGATCGCGGCGACGTGGCGCGCACTGCCGTACGCGGGGCCTGCCATGCTGCTGGGCCTCCTGCTGGCGGTGGTGTCGCTGCGGCTGGGTGGCCGTCGCTCCCGGCGTGACCTGGCGGCCACCGCGGTGCTGGTGTGGTGGGCCGTGGTGACCGCCGTCACCGCGACGACACCGGTCGGTGGCCGCTGGCGCACAGGCGCCCCGGTGGGCCGATGCGTGCTCGACCTCTGGCAGCCGCTGTCGCCGCTGCGGTGGTGGGAGACCAGCAGCGACGCGCTCAACGTGTGGTTCTTCGTGCCCGCCGGCCTGGGGGCCGTGCTGCTCGACCGTGGGCGGCGGCGGTGGGCGATCGGGCTGGTGCTGGCGACGCCGCTGCTGTGTGAGGCGGCGCAGCTGCTGATCCCCGCGGCAGGCCGCGTGTGCATCGCCGAGGACGTCGCCAACAACTGGGTCGGGGCAGCCCTGGGGATGGCGACAGGGTGCCTCATCGGGCGGCGGAGGGGGTGACCGCGCGGGGTGACGGGCACCCGGGCGGCGCGCGCACCACCCCGGGGCTCAGGTGCGCTGGTGGCTCTGACACCGACCGGCGCCGCCACTCCCTGAGGTCTTGCACGCGGTTCAGGACCGAGTTCGTCCGAAGGTTTCTGAGCGCGGTGCCGTGGCCCTAGGGTGCGAGCCGTGAGACTCATGTCCAGACGGGCGGCGCTGACCGCAGCGGTGACAGTGGTCGCAGGGTGCTCCCTGCCCAAGGACACCTCCGGGACCCTGGAGCGAGCGCGCGGAGGGGTGCTGCGGGTGGGTGTCTCGCACAACCCGCCGTACACGGTGGTGCGCGAGGGCCGAGACCCGTCGGGCAGCGAGGTGGACCTGGTGACCGAGTTCGCCGGCGTCCTCGGCAGCCGGCCGGAGTGGCACGTGGCGGGCGAGGGCGAGCTGGCCCGGCGGCTGCACCACGGAGAGATCGACGTGCTCGTCGGCGGGCTCATGGAAGAGAGCCCTCTGGCCGACGAGATCGCGTTCACGAGGTCGTACGCGACCGTCACCGACACCCGCGGCAAGGAGCAAAAGCTGGTGCTGGCGGTGCGCCCCGGCGAGAACGCCCTGCTGGTCGCGCTGGAGAAGTTCCTCGCTGAGAAGGAGCAGAAGCGATGAGCCTCACGCACTCCGAGCAAGCCGAGCACGACAAGAGACTCTCCAAAGCCGTGCGCCTGGAGTGGATCAGCGTGGCCTTGCTCGTCGTCACCATCGTGCTGGTGGGCATCACCACAGGCCAGTCGCAGGCGATGAAGGCCGCGTGGCTGGAGGACTCGCTGTCGTTGCTGCCGCCGCTGGCCTTCCTCATCGCGGTGCGCCGGTCGAAGAAGGACCCGGACCGCGAGCACCCGTACGGGCACCACCGGTCGGTCGGAGTGGGTCATCTCGTGGCGGCCGTGGCTCTGTTCACCATGGGCTCGTTCCTCATCTACGACTCGGTCACCGGCCTCATCAAGGGAGAGCGGGCGCCGATCCGCGTGATGATGCTGGGCGGCTACGCCATCTGGGCCGGGTGGGTCATGATCGCCGTCATGGTGCTGGTGAGCATCCCGCCGGTGATCCTGGGGCACGCCAAGATGAAGCTCGCCGAACCCCTCCACGACAAGGTGCTGTTCGCCGACGCTGACATGAACAAGGCCGACTGGCAGTCGGGCCTCGCGACCTGCCTGGGAGTGCTCGGCATCGGCATCGGCTGGTGGTGGGCCGACGGCGTCGCCGCCCTGATCGTGTCGGCCGGCATCGTCCACGACGGGTTCCGCAACATCAAGGCGGCCATCAGCGGCCTGACCGACGTCAGGGCCCGCACGTACGACGACAAGGCGCCCCACCCGCTGATCCAGCAGGCGGAGCGCGTGCTCCACGACGTGCCCTGGGTGCGGGAGGCCGTGGTGCGGATGCGCGACATGGGCCACGTGTTCCACGTCGAGGTGTTCGTGGTGCCCCGGTCGGGCGAGGTGGTCACCGTGGAGCGGCTGGTCGAGGTGCGCGAGCAGCTGGAGCGGCTCGACGCCAAGCTGGCCGACGTGGTGGTGTCGCCGGTCGCCGACCTGCCGGGGGCGTTGCTGACGGTGGCCTGAGGGTCAGAGGCGCTTCGTCAGCTCGGTGGCGTAGGCGACCAGGGCGTCCTTGTACGGGCTCTTGCCGGTGGGAGCGGACACCCGGTTGACGGTGACGAGCCGCCCGCCGTGCACGAAGGAGACCCACTCGCCGGGTGACTCGTTGGTGGTGGGGCAGTACCAGCCTGCGGTGCCGCCCAGGTCGACGGCGCTGCCCTTGCCGTACGTCGGCAGGCAGGTCGTCGTCGACCGCTTGCTGAACCACGCGGAGTCGGGCATCACCAGGATCATCAGCTCCTGGTCTTGCGCGTTGGCCTTGTACAGGCAGCTCAGCCCCGGCCAGGTGCGACTCTCCTCCTGGGCCTGCGGCTCGCTGGTCGGCATCGGCGCCTTGTCGGGTGCCGTGTACGCCTGGGTGGCCGACGTCTGCACCTCCAGCCGCTGCAGCAGAGCCGGTACGGTCACCGCGGCGCAGCTGGTCGGCAGGGCACCGGCCGCGGGCGGAGCCGCGGCGGAGGTCGAGGCGGTGGTCGCCGGACGTGATGGGGTAGTGGCGCCGGTGGTCGCTCGGGATGCCGACGTGGACGTCGACGTCTGTGTGGCGGGGCTGGCCGATGTCGCCGGCGCCGGTGCCATGGTGCTGCTGGAGCAGCCCGCGAGGAGCAGCAGTCCCGAGGTCACCATCGCCACAGCCCGTCGCGCCATGGCCACAGGCTAGGGGCGTCTGAACGGCCTCGCCTCGCTCCGCGTCGGCGAGCCCTGGTTTCGACGCAGCCCGTTCTCGTCCCTCGGGCGGTCCTTGGTCAACCGGCGGTAAGGGGCCGACGCAGCCCGTCAGACGGTCTTCGCTCCACCAACGGTTCGGTCAACCGTCGACGCGGCACGCCGGCGTACCCAGAACGGCGCGACCGCCAGGCCGCGCCGGTGCAGCTGGACCATGAGCCAGACCGCGAGGGCGGTGAGAACGGCCACGGTGACCACGGAGGCCTCCATGCCGAACCCGCCGCCGGCGAGCCACGCCGGGCCTTCCAGGGTGGAGCGCAGATAGCCCTGACCGCCCTCGCTGGAGCCGGAGACGACGATGCCCAGCAGCGGGCCCTGGATCACGTTCCAGGCGAAGTGCAGCCCCATCAGCACCCAGAGCGAGCGCGTGAGGGCGTACAGGACGGCGAACAGCACGCCCGCCTCCAGGGCGATGGCGAGGGCGCCCTGGAGCGTGGCCTCGGCGTTGCCGAGGTGTGCCAGCCCGAAGACCAGCGCGCTCACCACGATCGACACCCAGGTGCCGAAGGTGTCCTCGACGAGCCGGAAGAGGATGCCCCGGAACAGGATCTCCTCGTTGATAGCGGCCCCGAAGCCGGCGGTCGCGAGCGCCCAGACCGGGTTGTACGACGCGTCGACACCGTGGATGCGGAAGGCGCCGAACGCCGCCAGCAGCCCCACGCAGAGCAGCTGCAGCACCGCGCCGAGTCCGAGACCGAGCAGCAAGCCGCGGCCGGCGCGGCGAGGCGCCAGCTCGTGCGGCGGGCGCCGCTGCTCGATCCACGTGGTCAGCAGTAGGTAGGCGCTCAGGAACGCGGGGATGCCGATCACGCCGCTCCAGCGGGTCGCCACCGCAGCGATCGCGTCCGTCCCGGAGGTGCCGGCGACGACCAGGCCGACGAGCAGGCCGACCAGCAGGCTGAACCCCACCGCCAGGCCGAAGAACATCAGCGCCCGCAGGCCGGCGTTGTAGCGCCAGCGGTGCAGCGGCGGGTACGGCTTGTACGGCTGGTCGGGGGGCAGCAAGTCGTCTCGCCGCAGGGCGAGCCCTTCTCCGCGCAGCCGGGTGACGACGTCGGTCGAGGGGCTCGTCATGCGGCGATGGTACGGGCGCGATGTCAGCCTGAGAAGGAGGCTTGGATGAGCTCGAGGCTGCGCCGGAACCCGTACGCCTCGAAACCCGCGCCCAGGTGCCGTTTGCGCATGGCGGGTTCGGCCCGGGCCAGCGCGACCCAGCGGCGCACCAGGAACCCCAGCGGCTTGCGGCCGCCCCTCAGGTCGCGCACCGCGCGCAGCACGAACGAGACCACCATCGGGCGGGCGAGCCAGATGCCGCGCGCGTCGAGACCCGCCTGCTGCGCGGGCCGCAGCAGCTCGACGGCGAAGATGCCCTCGGCGACGACGGGCAGGCGCCCGAGGCGTACGGTCTGGGTGCCCACTCGCCGGCTGGTCGCGATGTCGTACACGGGGGTGGTGGTCTCGCCCGTCGTCACCAGCTCGACCAGCGACGCCAGCGCGGCCTCGCCGTCCCAGGAGCCGGGGTGGTCCCAGTCGGTGCCGTACGTGCTTTGCGGCAGCCCCGGCGCGTCCCCGTCGCGGTAGAAGTCGTCGAGCCGGAACCGGGTGCCCCCAGACATGCGCGACAGGCGCGACTTGCCGCTGCCGGACGCGCCAGCCACGAGCACCACGTCGGCCATCGGTCAGGCCAGGCCGAGGGCGACGGCCATCTCCTGCTTCAGCGCCGCGAGCCGCTGGGCGTGCAGCTGCCGCGTCGCCCGTACGTCCTGCGACTCGGCCGCCGTGGAGCGCACCTCGAGGTAGCACTTGAGCTTCGGCTCCGTGCCCGAGGGGCGTACGACGACGCCGAGCGTGTCACCGCCCAGCTCGACGGCGTCGGTCGGGGGCAGGTCGCCGCCGGCGGCGAGGTCGGCCACGTCGACCTGCTCGCCGAGCAGCACCTGCGGCGGGGCGGCGCGCAGACGGGCCATGGCGTCGGAGATCAGCGAGAGGTCGGCGACGCGTACGGACAGCTGGGCCGTGGAGTGGAGACCGTACGTACGGGCGATCTCGTCGAGCCGGTCGGCGAGCGTGAGCCCCTCCGCACGCAGGCCGGCCGTCAGCGTCAGCAGCCGCAGCGCGGTGGTCATGCCGTCCTTGTCGGGCACGGACTCGGGGTCGGTGCAGTAGCCGATGGCCTCCTCGTAGCCGAACGCCAGCCCCGGCACCCGGCCGATCCACTTGAAGCCGGTGAGGGTCGCCTCGAACGGCTGCCCGTGGCGCTCCGCCATCGCCGACAGCAGCGTGGAGGAGACGATCGAGCACGCGTACACACCGGTGACACCGCGACGCAGCGCGTCGTCGGCCAGCAGCGCCCCCAGCTCGTCGCCGGTGAGCATCCGCCACTCGCCGTCGATCACGGCGGCAGCGGCGCACCGGTCGGCGTCCGGGTCGTTGGCGACGACCACGTCGACACCGTGCGCACGGGCGAGGTCGAGCGCCAGGTCGATGGCGCCGGGCTCCTCGGGGTTCGGGAACGCCACGGTCGGGAACGCCGGGTCGGGGTCGTGCTGGGCGGCGACCACGTACGGGTCGGGGAAACCCGCCCGCGCGGCGGCGGCCTCCAGCACGCGGGCACCGACGCCGTGCATGGCGGTGTACAGCCAGGACACCTCGCGCGGGGTGCCCGGCGCGGGGAGGGACGCCGCGTGCTCGACGTACGCCTGCACGAGGTCGTCACCGACCAGCGTGTACTCGCCGGAGCGGGGCAGGGTGCGTACGGGCTGCTCGGCGACCTCGGCGATCCGGTCGGCGATCTCGGCGTCGGTGGGCGGCACGATCTGCGAGCCGTCGCCGAGGTAGACCTTGTAGCCGTTGTCCTGCGGCGGGTTGTGCGAGGCGGTGACCACGACGCCGGCAACGCAACCGAGCCGCCCGATCCCGAACGGCACCACCGGGGTCGGGGTGGCGCGCTCGGTGAGCAGCACCTCGAACCCTTGCGCGGCGAGGATCTCGGCGGTGTCACGGGCCATGTCGGCCGACTTGAAGCGAGCGTCGTACGACACCAGCACCCGGCCGCCCTCGCAACCGTTGTCGACCAGCCAGTGCCCGAACCCGGCAGCGGCCTGCGAGACGACGACCCGGTTCATGCGGGCGGGGCCGGGGCCCATGGGGCCGCGCAGCCCCGCGGTGCCGAACTGCAAGGGGCCGGCGAACGCGGCCTCCAGCTCGGCCCGGGCGGCCTGGTCGCCGGCCTCGGCGTGCGCGATCAGCGTGTCCAGCTGGGCGACGGTGTCAGGGTCGATGTCCTGGTCGCGCCACGCGCGTGCCTCGGCGACTGACATGCGACAGAACCCCTTGTCTGGCGCTCTTCGGCTGTACGCGCCGCGCGCATGCTATCCGAGCAGCGACGAGCCTCGTCCGGGCGTGGCGGGCTCAGCCCTCGTCGAGGCCGCGTCTCCGCCCCGGGGTTTCGGGCAGGACGGCCGGGGTGCCCACGAAACGCTCGAAGATCGGGAACGCCTCGCCGGCGGTCAACACCTCGTCCGGGTGGACGTCGACGCTGTACGTCGTCATCGCCCTCCGTCCGTCTCACCCTGGTCGGCCTGCGGTGCGAACCCGTCGGCGTCGTCGTCGGTCCACTCCTCGTCGCCCCACTCGTCGAGGTGGTCGTCGCCGTCGAGATCGTCGTCGGTGACCTCCGTGAGCAGCAGACGCCGCTCGGTGCCGGTCTCGCGACGCAGCGAGTCGATCGCCACGTACACGAACGCCAGGCCGACGGCGAGCCACACCAGCAGCATCCCCGTGCCGACGAGACCCGGCGCCCCGACCCCGTACGCGACCCCCAGCAGCACCACGCCGATCAGCAGGACGACCGCGGCGGGCGCGAAGATGCCGAGGAACGTGCGGCGGGAGCGCTGCCACAGGCGCCGCGACAGCGTCATCTCGGCGATGCCGACCACCACCGCCCCAGCCATCGGCAGCTGGGCCAGGTCGAGCAGCGTCCGCTCGGTGGGCGTACGCGCCGGCCAGCCGGCGATCACCATCCAGCTGCCGAGCAGGACGAGAGCCACGGCCAGGACCGTCGCGACGACAAGAGTTGGTCGGATGCGCACCTGAATCACCCTAGGGCGCGTGCGAGGATGGTCGCGTGACACGAGTGGTGATCATCGGTGGCGGACCCGGCGGATATGAGGCGGCGCTCGTCGCCTCCCAGCTCGGCGGAGAGGTGACGCTCGTCGAGCGGCAGGGGCTCGGCGGAGCCGCGGTGCTGACCGACTGCGTCCCGAGCAAGACCCTGATCGCGACGGCCGAGGCGATGGCCACGCTGCGCTCGGCCGACGAGCTCGGCCTCAGCATCGGCTCCGAGGACGTGGTGGAGGCCATCAACGTCGACCTCACGAAGGTGAACCAGCGGGTGCTCAACCTCGCCGCCAAGCAGTCGGCCGACATCCGCAGCAGCCTCGACGGCAACGGCGTGGAGGTGGTGATCGGGTCGGGTCGGCTCGACGGCCCTGACGCGGTCGTCGTGACCAGTGACCAGGGCGAGCAGCGGATCGACGCAGAGATCACCCTGATCGCGACCGGCACCCGGCCGCGGGAGCTGCCCGACGCCCTGCCCGACGGCGAGCGGATCCTGACCTGGAAGCAGCTGTACGCGCTCACCAGCCTGCCCGAGCACCTCATCGTCGTCGGGTCCGGCGTCACCGGAGCCGAGTTCGCCAGCGCGTACAACGCCCTGGGCGCCTCGGTGACCCTGGTCTCGTCGCGCGACATGGTGCTGCCCGGTGAGGACCCCGACGCGGCCAAGGTGCTGCAGGACGTGTTCGTGTCGCGGGGCGTGGAGATCAAGTCCGGGTCACGTGCGGTGGCCGCACGGCGTGAGGGCGACGGGGTCGTGGTCACCCTCGCCGGGGGCGAGGAGATCGAGGGGTCCCACTGCCTGATGGCCGTCGGCAGTCTCCCCAACACCGAAGATCTCGGCCTCGAGGAGGCCGGGATCGCCATGGACCGCGGCTACATCACGGTCGACAAGGTCTCGCGCACGAGCCGACGCGGTGTGTACGCCGCCGGCGACGTCACCGGTGTCCTCCCGCTGGCCTCGGTGGCCGCCATGCAGGGCCGCATCGCCATGTGGCACTCGCTCGGTGACGCGGTGGCGCCGCTCAACCTGGCCTCGGTGTCGTCGAACGTCTTCACTGCCCCGGAGATCGCGACGGTGGGCGTGACCCAGAAGGACGTCGACTCGGGCTCGTCGCAGGCGGTCGGTGTCACGGTGTCGCTGCGCGGCAACGCCCGCGCCAAGATGCAGGACAACACGGAGGGCTTCGTGAAGCTCTTCTGCCTGCCGCTCACCGGCATCATCGTGGGCGGCGTGGTCGTGGCCCCGCACGCCAGCGAGCTCATCCACGCCGTCTCCGTCGCGGTCGCCGAGCGCATCACGGTAGACACCTTCAGCCACGACTTCACCGTGTACCCGTCGGTGTCCGGCTCGATCGCCGAGGCGGCTCGCCGGCTGCACGGCCACGCGGCGCAGCGTCAGATCACCGTCTAGCCGGCTAGCGGGGCACGTCCAGCAGCTCCGCGTACGCGGCCTGGACCGGCAGCACGTCGGGCCGCAACGCTCTGAGCACCGGCTGCCTCAGGGTGCCGTTCTCCGAACGGGTCAGATAGCGCACCTGCACGCACAAGATCGGCTCCACCCAGGTGGTGCGCCGGACCTCGGGGCCGTCCGGGCGCGGGTCGAACGGGCAGGTGGGCCGTTCGATCTCCCGCAGCACCTGGAGCAGGTCGTCACGCTGGGCGTGGGGCAGGCCTGAGCCGACCCGGGCCAGCGGGTAGAGCACGGGGTCGTCGTCGAAGGTCTCCTCGTCGGAGGCGTGACCGATCCACACCGACCCGAGCCGGTTCGCGTTGTCGGTCTCGGGCACCCAGCCGCCGATCACGCCGACCACCTCGACCTGGTGCGGCACCTTGAGCCAGTGCTCGCTGCGTACGCCGGGCTGGTAGGGCGAGCTGCGGCGCTTGCTCATCACGCCCTCCAGCCCCGAGGCGCGGGTGGCCTGCACCAGCAGGTCGCCGTCGTCGTGCTGCGGCGACACCTGCCAGACCGGGCGGCCCAGGTGGGGGAGCGTGACACCCTCGACGTCGAGCGAGTCCAGCAGCGCACGGCGCTCGGTGAGCGGCACCCGCACCAGGTCGGTGCCGTCGAGGCGCAGCAGGTCGAACACCATGTACGTCACCGGGCGGGTCTGCGACAGCAGGGAGGCGCGCCCCGTGTCGCGCACGTGCATGCGGTGGGCGATGGCCTGCAGCGTCGGGCGCCCCGACGGGTCGAGGGCCACCACCTCCCCGTCCAGCAGGCAGTCGGGCAGCCCTCCGGCCGTACCCACGACCTCGGGGTAGGCGGGCGTGACCTCACCGCCGGTGCGGTTGGTGAGCCGCAGCGCGCCGTCGCGCACCTCGGCCATGATGCGGACGCCGTCCCACTTGACCTCGTGCACCCACTCCTCGCCCTCGGGAGCGCGCCCCGGCGTGGGGGTGAGGGTGGCGAGCATCGGACGCATGGGTCGTAGTGTCCCACTTGCACCAACCGTCACAACCGTCCGACGATGACGCGGCGAGGCCCCGAAGGGGTGAAGGGCGGCGCGGCCTCGGGTCGTGCAGGTGCCGGCATGCCAAGGTCAGAGGGCCTTCTCGCAGAAAGGACTGCTGTGGGTTTCATGAAGCGCTTGCGGCGCGACTGGGTGCTCGTGCTCTTGACACTGCCGGGGTTCTTGATCCTGTTCGTGTTCCACTACGCCGCGCTGGCCGGCAACGTGATCGCGTGGAAGGACTACGTCCCGTACTCGACCATCTCTGAGGCCCCGTGGGTCGGGTGGGACAACTTCCGCATCATCACCGATGGTGACCCGCGGTTCCTGAACGCGGTCAAGAACACACTGGTGCTGACCGTGGTGCAGACCGTGTTCGTCTTCCCGGCCCCGATCATCGTGGCGCTGCTGCTCAACAGCGTGCTGTCGCCGCGCATCAAGAAGGTCGTGCAGAGCATCCTCTACCTGCCGCACTTCCTGAGCTGGGTCGTCGTGGTCGCGATCTTCCAGCAGGTGCTGGGCGGTGCCGGCCTCATCAACACCTGGTTGCGCTCGCGGGGTGCCGAACCGATCAACATCATCGGCAACCCCGACCTGTTCGTGGGGCTGCTCACGAGCGAGGTGATCTGGAAGGACACCGGCTGGGCGACCATCCTGTTCCTGGCCGCGCTGTCGCAGATCGACCCCTCCCTGTACGAGGCCTCGGCCGTCGACGGCGCCTCGCGCTGGCGGCAGATGCTGCACGTCACCCTGCCCGCGCTGAAGAGCATCATCGTGCTGCTGCTGATCCTGCGCCTGGGCGACTCGCTGTCGGTCGGCTTCGAGCAGATCATCCTGCAGCAGCGAGCGGTCGGAGAGGAGGCCAGCGAGGTGCTCGACACCTACGTCTTCAACTACGGCATCACCGGCAACGGCTGGGGCGAGGCCACAGCGGTCGGCCTCGTGAAAGGCGTGATCGGCACGATCCTCGTGCTGGCGTCGAACAAGATCGCGCACCGCTTCGGTGAGCAGGGGGTGTACCAGGCATGAGCCGCCGTCACACGCTCATCGACGGGCAGCAGCGCCCGGGCGTGACCGAGAACATCATCAAGACCGTGGCCCTGGGGCTGCTCTGCCTCATGGTGGTCCTGCCGTTCCTCGGCATCCTGTCGACGTCGGTCTCCTCGGCCGACCACATCAACAAGGCCGGCGGTCTCGTCCTGCTGCCGGACGGCATCAACCTCTCCGCGTACCGGTCGTTGCTGACCGGCGGGGTGGTGACCCGGGCGCTCCTGATCAGCCTGGGCATCACGCTGGTCGGGTCGTTCCTCAGCCTGGCGGTGTCGACGATGATGGCGTACGGCCTGAGCCGTCCCGGCAGCCTGTTCAGCAAGCCGATGCTCCTGCTTCTACTCTTCAGCCTGCTGTTCACCCCGGGCCTGATCCCCAGCTACCTCACCGTCAAGACCGTCGGGCTGCTCGGGTCGTGGTGGGCGCTGATCCTGCCGTCGCTGGTGAGCGCCTTCAACGTGATCGTGCTGCGCTCGTTCTTCATGGGCCTGCCCAGCGAGCTCATCGAGTCGGCACGTATCGACGGGGCAGGCGAGTGGGCCATTTTCACGCGCGTCGTGCTTCCGCTGTCGAAGGCCATCCTGGCCGTGATCGGTCTGTTCTACGCGGTCGGCTACTGGAACAGCTTCTTCAACGCGCTGCTCTACCTCGACGACCAGGGCAAGTGGCCGCTCCCGCTGGTGCTGCGCACCTACGTCTTGGAGTCCGCCCAGCTGGCCGGCGGTGACATCGGCGGCGCCGACGTGCTGCCGCCGCAGCCGGCCCTGCAGATGGCCATGCTGGTCATCGCCATCGTGCCGATCCTGATCGTCTACCCGTTCCTGCAGAAGCACTTCGCGACCGGCATGCTGACCGGTGCCGTGAAGGGCTGAAAGACACCTCGAAGGAGAGAACATGTCCCAGATCAACCGACGCACGCTGTTCGGGGGAATCGCCGCCGCGGCCACCACGTCGGCGCTCGCCGCCTGCTCCAGCTCCACCACGGGAGGCCCCGGCGGCACCGGCGGGGGCAAGTCGAAGGCACCGGTGCCGACGTACGCACCGCTGCCCGGCGGCCCGACCCCCGACATCAAGGGCGACGGCACCATCCCCGACACCTTCTTCCGCTACCCCGACAACCCCGTGGTGTCGGTGAAGGCGAAGCCTGGCGACGGCAAGCCCGTCAACATCCTCACGCAGACGTTCTCCCCGGTGACCGCCACCCCGCCGCAGAACACCATGTGGGCGAACCTGCAGGACCAGATCGGCTCGGAGCTGAAGATCCAGCAGATCCCGTCGGGTGAGTACGCGACGAAGTTCTCCACCACGGTCGCCGGCTCGCAGCTGCCCGACATGTACTTCATCGCCGAGGTCCCCGACCTGCCGCGGCTCATCCAGGCCACCTCGCTCGACCTCACCGACTACATCGCCGGCGACAAGATCAAGGCCTACCCGAACCTGGCCGCGATCCCGACCGACTGCTGGGAGGCCGGTCGCTACAACGGGCGTCTGTACGGGCTGCCCTCGCCCCGGGGCGCGATGTCCTCGGGCATCCTGTACCGCCGCGACGACATGCTCGCCAAGAAGGGCATCAAGGCCGACGTCACCAGCTTCCAGTCGTTCTTCGACCTCTGCAAGCAGCTGAACGACCCCCGCGGCGGTGTCTGGGCCCTGACGCTGGTGCCGGGGCAGTACATCAAGAACATGCTCGGCGTGCCGAACTTCTGGGGCTACGTCAAGGACAAAGACTTCATGGAGAGCTGGTGGACCCACCCGCGCCTGGAGGAGGCGCTGGAGGCCCAGCGCAAGATCGTCGCCGAGGGCCTCATGAACCCCGACGCGTTCGCCAAGCCCAACTCCAAGGTCTGGTTCTCCACCGGCAAGGCCTACTTCAACCCCGACTCGTTCTCGGGCTGGGCGCAGTACTGGAACGACGCCCCCGCAGGGTTCGACATCAACGGCATGGAGATCCCGGCGTTCGACGGCAACGGCAAGGGCCACCTCTGGATGAGCTTCCCCTCGTTCGGCCGCTCCGCCATCAACAAGAACGCCAAGGACCGGGTGGAGACGCTGCTCAAGGTCGCCGACTACATGGCCGCGCCCTTCGGCACCGCGGAGTACCTGGCCGCCAAGTACGGCAAGCAGGGCACCGACTACACGATGACCAACGGGGTGCCGACGCCGACGCAGTCGGGCGGGGCCAACAAGGAGATCGGTATCAAGTACATCGTCGACGCGGCGCTGGTGAACTTCATGCCGGGCCACGACGAGTCCGCGAAGAAGCTCGACGGGCTGATGCGCAAGCTGGTCCCAGACGCCTACCGCAACGACGCCGTCTACCTCTACTCGGCCGAGGTGGAGAAGAACTTCGCCAACGACCAGAAGACCTTCAACGGCCTGGAGAACGACATCGTCCAGGGCCGCAAGCCGGTCTCCGACTGGCGCCCGGCCGCCGACGCCTGGTGGAAGGACCACGGCGAGAAGATGTCGAAGGAGCTGACGGCCGCCTACCACGAGGCCGGTCGCGGCTGATCGTCTCGCACGAGCGCCCATCGCCGATCGGCGGTGGGCGCTCGGCGGTTCCCGGGCACTACCGTGGGCGCCGCAGGAGAGGGGGTGAGCCGATGACGTCCGTGGCGGCTCGGGTGTGGCGGGGCGGTGAGATGGTGGCCCGCCGGCTGGAGATGGACGATCTCGACCGCTGGCTCGCGACGCCAGACGCGCTGGTGTGGGTCGATCTCTGCGACCCCGACCCCGCCGACCTCGCCCGCCTCGCCGAGGAGCTGCGGCTCGACGCCCCGGCCGTGGAGGACGCGGTGGCGGAGGGGGAGCGGGTCAAGCTGTCTCGTCACCCCGGCCACCTGTTCTGCACGATCTACGCCTCCCGGATCGTCGTCGGCGACGACCCCGAGCACCGCTCCAACCTGGTCACGTCCCAGGTGTCCGCCTTCGTGATGCCCCGTGGCCTGATCACCGTGCGGAGCGACGACGGGTTCGACATGGCCGATGTGCTGCAGCGCTGGGCCGACAACGCAGATCTGCTGCAGGACGGGGTGTTCGCCCTGTTCCACGGGCTCCTGGACACGATCATCGACGGGCACTCCGCCACGGTCGACATGCTCGAGGGCGAGATCACCACCCTGGAGGACCAGGTCTTTGCCGAGGCCGTCCCGGGGCGCCAGGTGCAGCAGCGCATCTACCGCCTCCGGCGCGAGCTGGTCGACCTGCGGCGCATCATCGTCCCCCTCCGGGAGGTAGTGCTGGGGATCGTGCGCCGTCGGCTGCCGGCCAGCGCAGACGCTGAGCACGCCCCACCGAGCTTCCCCGAGGGCACGCTGGCCGGCTGGTACGACGACCTGTACGACCACGTGGTGCGTGCCTGCGAGGACACGGAGTCGCTGCGCGACATGGTCGGCGGCCTCTTCGACACCCACCTGTCGCTGCAGAACACCCGCCTCAACACCGTCATGAAGAAGCTGGCCGGCTGGGCCGCGGTGATCGCCGTGCCCACGGCGGTCACCGGGTGGTTCGGCCAGAACGTCCCGTACCCAGGCTCGGAACAGATGAGCGGGCTCTGGATGAGCGTCGGGCTGATCGTCGTCGGCACCATCGGTCTGTATGCCCTGTTCCGCCGGCACGACTGGATCTGACGTGCTCCCCGCCGCCCTCGTCCGTCCGCGGCTGACGTCTGCCCTCAGTGAGGGACGCGACTGGTTCGTGGAGGCGCCCGCCGGCTGGGGCAAGACCACCGTCCTGACCCAGCTCGCCTGCGCCGTCCCTGGTGTGCTCCTGGTCGCCCCGGGCCCGCGCGGGGACGGCCTGGCGGGCCTGCCGCAGGTGCGGCGGGGCCTCGCGGCGGTGCTGCGACTGTCGGGGCGGAGCGACGCCGCCGCCATCGTGGAGGCGCAGGGCGGCTCCGACGCGGGTGACGGCGAGACCCTCGCCCAGCTGCTGCTGGCGAGCCTGGAGGACGCCGACGACCCGGGCACCCTGGTCGTCGACGACCTGCACCGGGCGGACCCCGCCGTGGCGGCGTTCCTCGCTGCGCTGCTGCAGCGCAGCCCGGTCCACCCGCTTCGTCTGGTCGTGGCCGGCCGCTCACCGGCCGAGGGTCTTGACCTGCGCCGCACCGTCCGGCTCTCCGCCGCCGACCTCGCCCTCGATGCGGCCGAGGCGAGGGAGCTGTGGCGCCTGGCGCTCCCGGGCGAGTGCCCAGACGGCGCCCAGGCGCTCCGCGACCGCGTGGAGGGCTGGCCCCTGGCGTACGCGATGGCGCTGCAGCGGATCGCCGCCCAGCCCGCCGCGGAGCGAGGCCACGAGCTGGAGCGGCTGCTGCGCAACTCCGCCGCGGTGAGTCGCGTCGCCGCCGACATCGCCGACGGGCTGCCACCCGCGCAGCGCACGCTGCTGGCCGAGATCGCGTCCCTCCCCATGGTCGACGAGGTCGTCCTCGACGGCCTGGGCGGCGACGGGACGGCTCAGGCGCTGCGTGCCGCGGGCGTGCCCTGGATGATCGGCCACGACGGCTGGTGGCGGCTGCCGGAGGTCTTCGCCGGCAGCCTGCGCACCACCTCGGCGCCGCTCACGGCCGGCACGGCACGTCTGGTCGCTCAGCGGTACGGGGAGCGGGGCGAGGCCGCCGAAGCGGTGCGCCTGCTGGTTCGCTCCGGTCTGGTGGAGGCAGCCTGCGAGCTGATCAGCCGGCTGGGCGGCGACAGCTCCGACGACCTGGACCCGGTGACCACCGAGCTCGCCGTTGGTTCGCTCCCCGAGGGCGCCTACGCCCGTCACGTGCCCGCGCTCACCGCCTACGCCCGCATGCTCGGTCAGACCCTGCGCGAGCAGGAGCGTGACGCGTTCCTCGACCGCGCGATCCGTACGGTCGAGCAGACCGAGCCGGGCAGCGAGCTGCCGCTGCGGGCGGAGCGCTGCTGCGCCGCCGCGTGGCCCGGCTCGTCCAGCCCGTACGGCACCGTGGAGCACTGCCGCTCGCTGCTGGCCGTGTGCCCGGCCTTTGACATCCGCACCCGCGGCCGCCTGCTGGAGGCGCTGGGGCAGCTGCTGGGCTACAGCACCGACCCCGGTGAGGTGGTGCTGGCGCAGAGCTCGCTCCGGACGGCGGTGGAGCTGGCCCTGGCGGCCGGGATGCGCACCGAGGCGATCCGGGCGCTGCAGACCCTGGCCTACCACGTGCATCTGCGACGCGGGGCATTCGCTCAGGCCGAGGAGGCCCTGGGCGATGCGGAGGTGCTCTCACGGCCGTACTCGGTGGAGCGCATCCGCCTGATGTGCTACCGGGCGGACCTGCTCGTCGCCGCTGGGCGGACCACGGAGGCGGCGGACCTCATCGACGCCGCAGAGCGGCTGTGTGCTCCCGCCGGCCGCCCCGGGATGCTGGCCCTGGCCGCCTGGGAGCGGGTGAACCTGGCGGGCGTCACCGGTGACCGGGAGGGTGCCGAGACCGCCGTCCGGCAGGTGCTGGCCTCGCCGCTGATGGGGTCGGGCCTGGGGTCGTGGTTCCTCTCCGAGGCCGCGTGGTGCCTGGCGCGGCTGGGGGCCCTGGAGCTTGCCGAGGAGCTGGCCGGCCAGGCGTGGCGGCGGGGGGACGCCCCTCAGATCGCCGGCATCGCACGGCTCGCCGTTCAGTGCCGCGCAGGCGGGGCCGACCTGGCCGCCGTCGACCGCCTCGTCGAGGAGACGCTCGGGCACCCCGACACCGAGCCGCGGCACCGCTGGCGGGTGCTGCTCTACCAGGCCACCGCGCACCTGCGAGCCAGGTCGCCGCAGGCGTCGGCACTGGCGGCGACCGCGCTCGCTGATGGCGTGGTCGGCGGCGTCGACCTGCCCGCGATCCACGAGCCGGAGCTGGCCGCCGCCGCCCGGGAGCAGGGGGACTCGGCGGGCGAGACGGAGGCGGTGACCGAGGTCATCGCCCTGGGCGGGCTGCAGGTCTTCCGGCAGGGGCGCGGCCTGCCCGCGGCGGGAAGAGCTCCGGACCTGCTGCTGGCCACCGTGCTCGCGGGGCGTGGCCGGGCCGACACCTGGACGGTCGTGGAGGCGCTCTGGCCCGACGTGGACCCCGAGGTGGGGCGCCGCAGGCTGCGCAACGTGCTCACTCGCGCGCGGGCGGCGTACGGCGACATCGTGGAGCGCTCTGGCGAGGAGCTGCGCCTGCAGCCGGGTGTGCGGGTCGATGCGTACGACCTGGTGGCCGCTGCGGAGGAGGCGAGGCTGGCGCTGGTCCGCGGCGACGTGGTGCGGGCCGAGACCGCGGCGCTGCGCGCCGTCGGCCGAGGGCAGGGGCCGGCGCTGCCGGGTGTCGACACCGAGCAGGTGGCGGGGTGGCGCGAGGAGGTACGGCTCGACCGGCTGGCCTGCCTGGCGCTGCTGACGGACAGGGCCGAGGCGGACGGCCGCGTGGACGCGGCGGTGCGCTGGCTGGAGGCGGCCCACGCCGAGGAGCCGTGGGAGGAGCGCTGGCTGGTCCGTGCCGTGCTGCTGCTGGCACGCTCGGGCCGCCCCGGCTCCGCGGCGAGACTGGCCCGGCGGGGCATCGAGGCAAGCGAGGAGATGGGTGTGCCGCCGGCCCGGGAGCTGCTCGCCGCCGCGGGCTGACCCGGTTCTGACCCGGACCGGCCGAAAGTGTCGGAGCGCTGCACTAGGTTGCGTGCATGCCGCAGACCGTGAAGGGTGTCGTCGCCCGCAGCAAGGGAGCGCCGGTCGAGATCGTCGACATCGTGGTGCCCGACCCGGGGCCCGGAGAGGCCGTGGTGCGGGTGCAGGCCTGCGGGGTCTGCCACACCGACCTGCACTACCGCGAGGGCGGCATCAACGACGACTTCCCGTTCCTGCTCGGCCACGAGGCCGCCGGCGTGGTCGAGTCGGTCGGGGAGGGCGTCACGGAGGTCGCGCCGGGCGACTTCGTGGTGCTCAACTGGCGGGCGGTGTGCGGCCAGTGCCGCGCGTGCCGTCGCGGCCGGCCCTGGTACTGCTTCGCGACGCACAACGCGGCGCAGAAGATGACCCTCACCGACGGCACCGAGCTCACGCCCGCGCTCGGCATCGGGGCGTTCGCGGAGAAGACGCTGGTGCACGCCGGCCAGTGCACCAAGGTCGACCCGGAGGCCTCGCCGGCGGCCGCCGGTCTGCTCGGCTGCGGGGTGATGGCGGGTTTCGGTGCCGCGGTCAACACCGGCGCGGTGGGCCGTGGCGACTCCGTGGCGGTGATCGGCTGCGGCGGCGTGGGCTCGGCGGCCGTCGCCGGGGCCCGGCTGGCCGGAGCCTCGCGGGTCATCGCGGTGGACGTCGACGACCGCAAGCTGGAGCGGGCGCTGACGCTGGGCGCGACGCACACGGTGAACTCGAGCGAGACCGACGCCGTCGAGGCGATCCGGGGGCTGACCGACGGCCACGGCGCCGACGTGGTGGTGGAGGCGGTCGGGCGGCCGGAGACGTACAAGCAGGCGTTCTACGCCCGCGACCTGGCCGGCACGGTCGTGCTGGTGGGGGTGCCCACGCCGGAGATGATGATCGAGCTGCCGCTGCTGGACGTGTTCGGCCGGGGTGGGGCGCTGAGGTCGAGCTGGTACGGCGACTGCCTGCCCTCGCGGGACTTCCCGATGCTCATCGATCTCTACCGGCAGGGCCGCTTCGACCTGGACGCTTTCGTGTCGGAGACCATCGGCATCGGTGACGTGGAGGCGGCGTTCGAGAGCATGCACCGCGGCGACGTGCTGCGGTCGGTCGTGGTGATGGAGGGGCAGGCATGAGCCAGCAGACGTACGACGACGAGGGGGCGGTCATCGAGCCGGCGCGGGTCGACCGGGTGGTGACGGCCGGCACGTTCAGCCTAGACGGCGGCACGTGGGACGTGGACAACAACGTCTGGGTGGTGGGTGACGACGACGAGTGCATCGTCATCGACCCCGCGCACGAGGTGGAGCCGATCCTCGACGTGGTGATGGGGCGGCAGGTGCTGGCGATCCTGTGCACCCACGCGCACGACGACCACATCAGCGCGGTCACGGCTCTGCGCGACGCGACCGGCGCCCCCGCGCTGGTCCACCCCGACGACCGGATGCTGTGGGACGTCACCGTGCCCTCGCCCCCCGACGCCGAGCTCGCCGACGGCATGCTGTTCGAGGTGGGCGGCATCGAGCTGCAGGTTCTCCACACGCCGGGCCACTCGCCCGGGTCGTGCAGCATGTACGCGGAGGCGCTGGGCAGCGTGTTCTCCGGTGACACCCTGTTCCAGGGCGGCCCGGGGGCGACCGGGAGGTCGTACAGCCACTTCGGCACCATCATCGAGTCGATCCGAACCAAGCTGCTGACCCTGCCGGAGGACACCGTGGTCCTCACCGGCCACGGATCCCTGACCACTATCGGCCAGGAGGCCCCCGACCTCGACAGCTGGATCGCCCGGGGGCAGTGATCGTGACCGGTGTCCGACCCGTCGTGCTCCGGGAGGGGTACGCCGCCGCCTCGATCGAGAAGCCGCGCTGACGTGCTGGCGCTCAGTGATCTGGCGCGCGCCGTGGTGGTGGCTCCCATGGCGGGCGGGCCGAGCACCCCGGCCCTGGTGGCGGCAGCCGCGGCGGCGGGCGGCCTTGGCTTCCTGGCCGGCGGCTACCGCACGGCCCAGGACCTGATGGGGCAGGTCGGCCACCGTGCGTGGCACCACCGAGACGTTCGGGGTGAACCTGTTCGTGCCCGAGCCGGGGGCTGACCTCGCCGCGGCGCCCGCGTACCGGCAGCGCCTGCTGCCACTCGCCGAGCGCTTCGGCGTGGAGCTGACCGAGCCCCAGGACGACGACGACTGGCCGGCCAAGGTGGCGGCGCTGCTGGACGACCCGGTGCCGGTGGTCTCGTTCACGTTCGGCTGCCCGCCGCCAGAGGTGCTGCGGCGGCTCGCCCAGGTGGGCACGCTCACGGCCGTGGGCGTGGCCGACGTGGCCGGGGCGAGGGAGGCCATCGAGGCCGGGGCCGGCGCGCTCGTGGTGCAGGGCCCGGACGCCGGCGGTCACCGCGCCACCCTGCGCTGCGCCGACGAGCCCTCAGTCGGGCTCAGGTGAGCTGCTCGATGAGGTCCTGGTCCGGGTCCCACCAGCGCAGCCGGTCGGCGACCAGGGTGGCGGGCGCCCCGGCGGCCTCGAGCACCGCGACTGCCTCGGTGAGGCGGCGCCGGGGGAGCCGCCGGCAGAGGGTGACGTGCGGGGTCCACACGGGATGCCGCACCCCCGGCACCTGCGCCCGCAGACTCGCGGTCGCCTCCGCCAGGGCCGGGTCAGGCTCCACGACGTAGGCCAGCGTCACCCGCGGGCCCTCCCCGAGCATCAGCAGACCACGGACGGTCAGCGTCGCCGGCAGCAGCGGCAGCACCAGCTCCCGTGCCCGCTCGACCACCTCGTCAGCAACGGGAGAGGCCACGACCAGCGTCAGGTGCGGTGCGTTGACCATCGACCGGTGGTCGGCCTGCGACGGGAGCCCGGCATCCTGCAGGGCGGCCCAGCGGTCGCGTACGGCCTGGTCGGACTGCTCGTCGAAGCTCAGCTCCAAGCCGTGGTCGGGCACCGGGCGAGCCTAGCCGCACACCGCCCCCAGGCAGGCGAGAGCACGGGTCAGGCGACGGGTCGGGTCAGAGGCAGACGCGCCAGACGATCGGGCGAGTCAGGCGACAGCGCGGATCGCTGCGACGGCCTCGGCGACCGTGCGTCCAGCGAGGCTCTCCCGCATCCAGGGCTGAGGGGTGACGCCTGCCGGAGGCGCGAGGGTGCCGTCGGCACGGATCAGCCAGCGTCCGTCGGCCAGCCCGGTGCTCTGCATCTCCGGCACACCCGGGTCCGGCGGCGTGGAGTGCGGCATGCCGGGGGACGCCGCGAGAAGCATGAGGTAGCGCTCGCCCGCGACGGGGAGGGGGTCGTTGACCATCAGGTAGCGCTGGCCCTGCGCCTGGCCGCCGAAGAACCAGAGGCGGCAGCGGCTGAAGGCCGCCGAGCCTGGCCGTGCGAGCACGGTCTGGGTGACGTCGAGAACGGCGTCGGTCCGGACGTCGGGCGCCACCCCTGCGTACTTCGGCCCTGCCCCTCGCTCGGCAGCACGAACGAGCGGAGGCTGCCGACCGTGCCCAGCACGACCGCGTCCGACCCGGCGACCAGCTCGGCGAGCGAGGAGAGCACCACGCGGTCGACCGGCCCGGTCTCCAGGGTTGTCTCCGTCTGCGGGAGGGCATCGAAGGCCGCAGCAGGACCAGGCCAGGTCTCGACGCGCCCCGTCCTCGTTCCTCGGACGGGGCCTTGCTCAACCGGCGTTCGTGGGGCGGTGGTTGCTCAACCGGCGGTGCTGCCGTCAGGGCGTACGACGACCTTGAGGCCCTCGCGCGTAGCGGCGAAGCGGAAGGCCTCGTCGACCTGGTCGAGGGGGAACCGGTGGGTGACCATGGCCGGCAGGTCGACCAGGCCGCGCTGGGCGAGGGCGATCGCCCGGGGGTAGACCTCCTTCATGCGGCGCACGATGGCGATGGTGAGGCCCTTGCGACGGGCGTTGCCAGCCGGGAAGGAGGTGACGTCCTCGTCGGGGATCCCGGCCAGCACCACCCGGCCGCCCGGGCGCGCGAGCTGCATCGCCTCGGTGACGGCCTCCGGCGAGCCGCTCGCCTCGAAGACCACGTCGAACAGCCCGAGCGACTTCAGCTCGGCCGGGTCGACCGCGTCGTCGGCACCCATCGACAGCGCCGCTCGCCGGCGGTGCTCCAGCGGCTCCACCACCGAGACCCGGGTGGTCAGGCCGTGTGCGGCGAGCTGCACCAGGAACAGCCCGATCGGGCCCGCCGCGACGACGGCGACGCGCGCACCGAGGCGTACGTGCCCCAGGTCCCAGGCGTGGATGGCCACGCCGAGCGGCTCCAGCAGCGCGGCGTCCTCCACGGTCATGCCCTCGGGCAGCGGGAAGAGCGCGTGCGTCGGCCAGGTCATCAGCTCCGACATGCCGCCCTCGGTCGCCCCCTGCCCGGAGAACTTCACGTTCGGGCACAGGTTCACGTTGCCCTCCAGGCACCGCTCGCAGGCACGGCAGGGGAGCGCCGGGTCGATGGCGACGACCTGACCGGCGTACGGGCCGTCGACCGCCACCCCGCCCATCTCGTGACCGGGGATCCCGGGCCGCTCGATGCGCGCGTCGCCGATGCCCCCCTCGCTGAACCAGTGCAGGTCCGAGCCGCACAGCCCCACGGCGCCGACCCGCACCAGCGACTCGTCCTCGGCAGGAGTGGGATCAGCCTCCTCGGCTACCCGGATGTCCTCGGTGGCGTGCAGGCGTGCGGCCTTCATGGAGACGTCCCTTCGCTGGCTGGCGACCTCACCCTAGAGGGCCGGGCTCGGACCGCCGGCCGGCCTCACCCGAAGAACCGGTGCGCCGCGCCCACGGCGACCCGGATCCCGACGCCGATCGCGTCCTCGTCGGCGTCGAAGTGGCCGGCGTGGAGGTCCAGCTCCGGCCCGGGGGCGCCGGGCGTCCGGACACCGAGCCGCACGTACGCGATCGGCACCCGGCGGCCGTACCAGGCGAAGTCGTCCCCGCCCCAGCTGTGCTCGGCCTCGCCGACGGCGCCCTCGCCGAGGGTCTCGCCGGCGACCCGCCGCACCAGGTCGATCATGCCGGCGTCGTTCACCACGGGCGGCACGCCCTGGGTGTACGCGAGCTCGTGGCCCGCGCCGGTGCCGGCCAGCAGGTCGTCCAGCTGGGCGGCGACCACCTGCGGCAGCCGCTCCCACGCCTCGGCGTCGGGGGTGCGTACGGTGCCGCGGAGCGTGCACTCGGCCGGGATCACGTTGGCGGCCGAGCCGGCGTGGACGGCTCCGAAGACGAGACGTACGGCATCCTCGCCGACCAGCCCGGCCACCCGTTCCGGCAGCTCGGTGACCACGCGGGCGGCGACCTGCACCAGGTCGACGGTGTTGCCGGGGCGAGCCGTGTGGCCGCCAGGCCCGGTGAGCCGCAACGAGAAAGTGTCGCACGCGCTGGTCAGAGGGCCCACCCGCAGGCCGACCGTGCCCACGTCACGGTGCGGGTCGCAGTGGAACCCGACCATCGCGCCGATCCCGTCGGCGTGACCGTCCCCGACCACGATCTGGGCACCGCTCGGCACGACCTCCTCGGCCGGCTGGAAGATCACCCGCACCGGGCCGGGCAGCAGGTCGCGGTGACGCGCCCAGTACGTCGCGACACCCAGCATCACGGTGGTGTGCACGTCGTGCCCGCAGGCGTGGGAGACGCCCGGCACCTGGCTGCGGTAGGGCACGTCCTTCTCGTCCTGCATCCCCAGCGCGTCGATGTCGGCGCGCAGCCCGAACCGGAGCCCCGAGACCCCGCCCGGCGGATCGATGTCGACGACCAGCCCGGTGCCGGAGGAGACCCGCTGCGGGGCCAGCCCCGCCAGGGTGAGCCGCTCGGCGAGCAGGTCGGTCGTGGCGTGCTCGGCGTACGAGAGCTCGGGGTGCGCGTGCAGGTGCCGACGCAGGGCCACCAGATCGTTCCCGTGCTCGGCCAGCCAGTGGTCGAGGGCAGCCGTCATCCGTCGGATCGGCTGTCGGCGAGATCGCGTGCGAGCTGGTGAACCACATCGGCGAGCGTAGCCCCGTCGCCGATGAGTGCCCGCTGCCGCTCAGCACCTGAGCCGGCGGCCGCGATGCGCAGCACCCCTTCCAGCTCGGCCACCGAGCCGATCAGCTCGGCCGCGGGGCGTACCTCCTCGACCAGCTCGGCGACCAGCTCGCGTGCCGGCCGCTTCCGTACACCGCCGGGCTCCTCGACGATCAGGTCGGCCGCCAGGCCGTGCCGGCCGGCCAGCCAGCGGTTCTCCCGCACCACCCACTCCCGCGGCGGCGCACCCAGGGTGCCGTCGTCGATGCGAGCGTCGATGGTGGCCACCAGCGCCTGCGTGAGCGCGGCGACGGCGATCGTGTCGGTGAGCGTCGGCATGGCGTCGCACATGCGCAGCTCGATGGTGCCGAACCCCGGATGGGGCCGGACGTCCCACCACACCTCCCGGATCGAGGTGATGCAGCCGGTGTCGAGGAGCGTCTGCATGAACTCCTCGAAGTCGCTCCAGGCGGCGAGCTGCGGCGGCAGCCCGGCGGTGGGCAGGCCCTCGAAGACCTTGGAGCGCGCGGACGCCAGACCGGTGTCGTCGCCCTCGAAGTACGGCGACGAGGCCGACAGCGCGAGGAACAGCGGGAGGTAGCGCCGCATCTCGTTGATGATCGTGATCGCGCGCTCTCCGCTCTTCACGCCGACGTGCACGTGGACGCCGCAGATCAGCAGGCGCCGGGCGGGCCACTGCATGCGCTCGATCAGCTGGTGGTAGCGCGGGGCGGGGCTGACCAGCTGGTCCTTGGCCTCGGCGAACGGGTGGGTCGCGAGGCCGACCAGGCGTCCGCCGCGCGCGGCCGCCGCGTCGGAGACCTCGGTCATGGTGGCGGCCAGGTCGGCGTACGCATCGGCGGGGGTCTCGCACACCCCGGTGATGATCTCGACGATGCTCTGGAACAGCTCGTGCTTGGCCTTGGGGTGCTCCCCGCCGGGATGCTCGGCGCCGACGTCGGTGAGGATCTGGCTGGCCAGCTGGGTGAGGTCGCCAGTCTCGGCGTCGACGATCATCAGCTCGACCTCGACCCCCATGGTCGGCCGCTCGTTCGGCTGCCAGTCGATCTTCATGCGCACCTCCGTTGGTGAGGAGGCATGTCTAGCAGGCAGTGGCCGAGATCCGTACAGGTCGGTTCGCAGGTCGGACACCGGGGGGTGCGGAGCGCGCGGTCAGTCGCCCCGGAGGGCGCTCATCACCTGCGGCAGCTCGGGGAGCAGTTCGCCGGCGAGGAAGCCGATCCGGCCGAAGCGGGCGGCGAGCACGTCGCCGGCGGCGGCGTGGACGTGGGTGGCCCAGGCCAGGGCCTGCTCGCGGGGTGCGCCCCGGCTGACCAGGCCCAGGACGGCGCCGGCAAGCACGTCGCCGCTGCCGGAGGTGCCGAGCCCGGTGTCACCCGTGGTCACCCGCCAGGCGTCATCGACCGAGACGATCCAGCTGTTGGAGCTGACCACGGCACCGAACCTCTCCGCGACCTCCCGGGCGGCGGCGGGGACGGCCTCGGGCTCGATGGAGTCCTCGCCGACCAGTCGCGCCAGCTCGTTGCTGTTCGGGGTGGCGAGCAGGTTGTCCGCGAACGCCTCCCGACACTCCTTCGACACGTCGGCCATCACGGTGAGCCCGAACGCGTCCAGCACCACCGGGAGCCTTCTCGGCACCACGGTCGCCAGCTCCTCCAGCAGCCGAATGGTGCCGTCGGGGTCGTCCAGGCCGGGGCCCACGAGCAGGCCGTCGGCGTTCGCGACGTCCTTGCCGAGGATCTCGGTGGCACGCTCACCCGTGACCGACCCGTCCTCGTTCTCGGGCAGCCCGTGGGCGGCCGACTCGGGGAACGCCACGGCCACGTGCGGGGCGACGCTGCGCGCCACGGCCAGCGTGAGGCGGCCGGCGCCCATCCGCAGCGCGGCGTGGCCGGCGAGCATCGCCGCGCCCGGGGTCGCCGCCGCACCGCCCACGACGACGGCCTGGCCACGGTTGTACTTGCTGCCCGTCGGCACGGGCAGCGCCCACCTGCGCAGCAGCTCGGGGGTGATGAGGCAGGGTGACTCGGGGGTGCCGCCACGCACGTCGTCGGGCAGCCGGGTCCCACCGGAGCGGCGGCCGGTCACTGGCCTCCCACCTCGTCGGAGGCGCCGGGCTGGTCGGTGCTGGGCACACCCTGGTCGCGCAGGTGGGTGTCCTCGTTGTAGGCGGTCACGGTCCAGCCCGTCGGCGACTCCTCGTCGCGGCGCAGCCGGCACACCGAGGCGTTGCGCAGCCCGTTGGTCTTCGACCGCTCCAGGACGGACTGCTCGTCCATGCCCTCGGCGACGTAGCAGAACAGCAGGATCACCACGTCGTGCGCGGTGATCAGCACCCGCTCGTGCTTCTCCGTGTTCGCGAGGTCGCTGAGCACGGCCCGTACGCGCGCGGCGACGTCGGCCCAGGACTCGCCGCCCGGCGGGCGGTAGTAGAACTTGCCCAGCCAGGCGCGGCGCTCGGCCTCCTCGGGGTACTTGGCCTGGATGCCCGCGGCCGTCAACGCGTCGGTGATGCCCATGTCGCGGTCCCGCAGCCGCTCGTCGACGCGGTAGTCGAGCTCCACGCCGCAGGTCTGCAGGGCGATCTCGGCGGTCTCGCGGGCTCGGCGGAACGGGCTGGTCCAGACGATCTGGGGCCGCTCGTCGTCGGGGAGGTCGCCCAGCCACCCTCCGAGCGCCGCTGCCTGCTGCCGGCCGGTCTCCGACAGCACCACGTCGGCGTCGCGTGCAGGGACGTCGATCCGCTCCAGCTTGGCCCGCTGCGCCGCCTCCGCCGCCACGTTGCCCTCGGACTGACCGTGCCTGACAAGGATGAGCTCCTGAGCCGCCATGCCGGTGATCCTAGGGGGGTGGGCGTGCTCGGGCTCGGCTCTTCCAGGGCTGACCCAGGGAGAGCCACCCCCTGGTGGCCCAGGGGCATCGAGTGTGGCGGCGGCGCGTAGGGGCGCAGGCGCGAGGACCGGCTGCTAAGGCCTCACCCGGATCGTCAGCCCCCACACCTCGGCGCTGGCGGTGTACGTGCCGTCGTGCCGGTCGTCGCTGAACACGATCGACCCGCCGCCCTGGGCGGTCACGGTCCAGCCCATGCCGGGCAGCGACCCGGCCAGCGCCCGCGACACAGCCTCGCCGTCGGCGCCTCGCCCGAACGCCGACACCACGTTGGGCTGGTCGATCCGCCGGGTGACGACCACCCCCGCCGGCAGCACGACCCGGGCCGCCGGCCCGTTGCGCCAGCCCAGGTCACGCAGGGTGACGGTGCCGGCCGGGGCCGCGTACGAGGCGCTCGTCGCCGTCGCCGGGCTGGGGGAGGGCGCGGGCCCCGCGGCGCAGCCCGCGAGCAGGAGGGCGGCCACCACGCCGTACACGATGCCGGGCCCCTGCTGCACGGCGACAACCGTAGCCGGTACGGTCAGCCACGATGAACGAGCCCCAGACCGCTCCCGCCGTGTCGGAGCGCCGCCCCTCCCGGCTGCCGGCACCCCTACGCGCCATGAGGCCCAAGCAGTGGGTCAAGAACGTTCTGGTCTTCAGCGCCCCGCTGGCCTCCGGGCAGCTGTTCCGGCCCCCGGTGCTCGTCGCCGCCCTGCTGGCGATGGTGGCGTTCGCCCTTGTCAGCTCGTTCGTGTACCTGGTCAACGACGTGGTCGACGTGGACGAGGACCGGCTTCACCCGACGAAGCGGTTCCGTCCGGTCGCGGCCGGGGAGCTCAGCGTGCCGGCGGCGGTGGTGCTCGCCGCCGTCTGTCTCGTGGCCGGCCTCGGTCTGGGCTTCTGGACCTCCGTCCCGCTCGGCGCGGTGCTGGTCGCCTATGTCCTGCTGCAGCTCGGGTACGCGGCGTGGCTGAAGCACCAGCCGGTCGTGGACCTGGCCGTGGTGTCGCTCGGGTTCCTGCTGCGCGCCATGGCAGGCGGTCTCGCCAGTGGCATCCCGCTCAGCCACTGGTTCCTGCTCGTCGCGTCGTTCGGGTCGTTGTTCATGGTCGCCGGCAAGCGGTACTCCGAGCTGGTCCAGCTCGGCGCGGCCGCCGGCACCCGCCCATCGCTGGCGAACTACTCCACCGACTACCTGCGCTTCGTCTGGGGCCTGGCGGCGACGCTGGTCATCACGTTCTACTCCCTGTGGGCGTTCGAGCAGAGCGACCGGGTGGTGTGGGGCGTGCCGTGGACGGCGGTCTCCATCGCCCCCTTCGCCCTGGCGATCCTCTGCTACGCCCGTGACGTGGACCGCGGCGCTGCGGGCGAGCCGGAGAACGTGGTGCTCCACGACCGCGTCCTCATCGTGCTCGGTCTGATCTGGCTGGTGACCACCGGCGTGGCCGTCTTCGCCCGCCCCGTCTGACCTGCCCCCAGCGCCCGACCGAGCAGGCTGGTCAGGTGCGCGGACGATGCGGGGTCACGTGCGCCACAGCGTGTGCCACCGGACGCCAATGCCGGCGAGCAGCCGGCGCAGCAGCGGCAGGCTGATACCCACCACGTTGTGGTGGTCGCCCTCGACGCCGGTGATGTACGCGGCGCCCAGCCCGTCGATGGTGAACCCACCCGCCACCGACGCGGGCTCCCCGGTCGCGGCGTAGGCGAGGATCTCGTCCTCGTCGAGCTCGGCGAAGTGCACCACCGTCTCGGCAGCGGCCGTCGCGGACCGCTCGGTCCCGGCGGTGCGTACGACGACGTGGTGGCCCGTCACGAGCGTGCCCTGGCGCCCGCTGGTGCGGCGCCACAGAGCGGCTGCCGCCTCGGCCGAGCCAGGTTTCCCGTGAGGGACGCCGTCGACCTCGAGCACCGAGTCGCACCCGACCACGACCACGTCGTCGTCGTTGACACCGGCCGCGACCGCCTCGCACTTGAGGCGAGCGAGCGTGGTCGCCAGCTCACGGGCGTCGGTGAGGGTGACGGTGTCCTCGTCGACGTTCGAGACGACGACCTCGGGCGCGAGACCGGCCCGCCTGAGCGTGCTCAGACGGGCCGGTGACTGCGAGGCCAGGATCAGGCGCATCGCGAAGGACGCGCGCTCAGCGGTTGTCGCGGCGGCCGAAGATGCCGCCCAGGATGTCGTCGACGATGCCGCCGCCCTGCTCCTGCTGCTGGCGCGCGTTCGGGTCGGTCGGGTCGTCCTCCACGCGCAGCTGGCCGGGGTCGTTCGTCAGCCCGCCCTGCCCCTGGTAGTCGGGCTCGGAGGTGCCGCGACCGGTCGTGAACGGGTCGTCCTGACGCTGCTGGAAGCCGCCCTGCTGGGGCTGCTGGTAGCCAGCGGGCTGCTGCTGCTCGCCCATGCCGCCGAGGATGCCGCCGAGGCCGCCACCGGAGAGGATCGAGCCCAGGATCGACCCGAGCATGCCGCCGCCCTGCTGCTGCGGGGCCTGCTGCGGCTGCCGGTACTGGGACTGGTCGTACTGGGAACGGCCGCCACCGAGAGCGCCGCCCAGGATGTCGTTGAGGATGCCGCCACCGTTGCCGGCGCGCGACTGCATGCCGCCCTGGATCTTCTGCGCCAGGTAGGCGAGCACGATCGGGGCGAGGATCGGCAGCAGCCGGTCCATGAGCCCGTTGCCCCCGCCCGTACGCGACCCGAGTGCCTGCGCGAGCTGCCCGCTCTGGTCGCCGAAGATGTGGTGCACGATCTTCTGGCCGTCGGCGGTGTCGACGTCGCCCAGGTTGACGGTGCCGCCGTCGAGCAGCGAGGAGGACTCGTGCTGGAGCAGCGCCTCGGCGATGGTGGGCTCCTGCGCCAGGTCGGAGGCGTTGTGCTGCAGCCCACCGATCAGGGTCGGGATCGCGGCCCGCGCGGCCTGCTCGGCGGTGCCCTCGTCGACGCCCAGCTCGGAGGCGAGCTGCGAGACGGGGATCTGGCTGAGGATCTCCTCAACAGCGTTGTTGGACACGGTCTTTCCTTCCGGTCAGCGGACAATCGCAGGCTCAACCGGTCGTGCATCGGTCCTATTCCCCCGTCGGGGTGGGAAGGGGAGGGTGGGCGACACCGTACGGTGACCCGGTGACCGTGTCCTCGCCCGCGTGGCCAGACCTGCGCGTGGTGGAGACCACCGGGTCGACGAACAGTGATCTCGCCGCTGTGGCCCGTGCGGGCGGCGCGGCGGGCACGGCGCTCGTCGCCTGGGAGCAGACGGGGGGCCGCGGGCGGCTGGCTCGCCAGTGGTCGAGCCCGCCCGGCACGTCAGCCAGCATCTCGGTGCTGCTGCGTCCTGACCGGCCGCGGGACGAGTGGGGAGTGCTGCCGCTGGTCACCGGGCTGGGGGTGGTGGACGGTGTCGAACGCCTGGGCGTCGAGGCGGTCCTGAAGTGGCCGAACGACGTGCTGCTGCCCGGCGACGAGAACCACAAGGTGTGCGGCATCCTCGCCGAGATGGTCGGCCCCGACCCGTACGCGGTCGTCGTGGGCGTCGGTCTGAACATCGGCCAGACGCGGGAGCAGCTGCCCGTGGAGACGGCGACCTCGCTGCGGCTGGCCGGGGCGGACGTGACTCGGGAGGTGGCCGTGAGCGCGGTGCTGGACGGCATGGGGGAAGCCTTCCTGCGCTGGGAGCGCGGGGGCTGGCGGGGGCTCGCGACCGCGTACGCCGAGCGCTGCACCACCATCGGTCGTGAGGTGCGGGTCGAGCTGCCGGCCGGGGGTGCGGTGACCGGGACCGCGGCGGGGATCACCGGCGACGGGCGTCTCCGGCTGCGCACGGCGGTGGGGGAGCAGGCGTACGCGGCCGGTGACGTGCACCACGTCCGGCCGGCAGCGTGGCACTGATGCTGGCCCCGGCGTCGCGCTGGCCGACGGGTCGTCGCCGCGTCGGGGCGCGTCTCGTGAGCCAGGACGAGCCTGCTGTGGGACGCTGGGCTCATGGCTCTGTCGCGCAAGCTGCTGGGGGCGGGTGAGACGGTCGTCGTGCACACGCGGACGCACTGGAAGGCGTTGATCATCCCCGCCCTGGCCTTCCTGGTGATCTGCTTCGCGGCGGGCGCGCTGATGGGCTTCGCGACCCCCATGCTGTCGCCGGAGTACCACGGCTGGGCGAACGGGGGGATCGGGGTGGTCGCGCTGCTGATCCTGGTCTTCGTGACGGTGCTGCCGTTCCTGCGCTGGCTGACGACGACGTACACGATCACCGACCGCCGTCTCATCACCCGTCGCGGGATCCTCACCCAGACCGGGCACGACCTGCCGCTGGTGCGGATCAACAACGTCTCGTACGAGCGGTCGCTGCTCGACCGCATGCTGGGCTGCGGCAGCCTCACGCTGACCACCGCCGCCGAGAGCCCGCTCACGCTGCGCGACGTGCCCGACGTGCAGGACCTCCACCTGCGCATGAACGAGCTCATGCTGGCGCCGGAGCCGGAGCGGCGAGCCGACCATTGAGCTCGCCCGTCACGCCTCTGCCGCTGCGCACCCAGCTGGTCAGGTTCGTCCTCACCGGCGGCTTGTCGGCGCTCGTCGACTTCGGCGTGCTGACCCTGCTGATGGCGCTGGGGCTCGGTCACACGGCGGCGAAGGCGGTGTCGTTCGTGGCGGGCACCACGACGGCGTACCTCATCAACCGACGGTGGACGTTCCAGTCGACCGGCTCACGCTCGGCGCTGGCCGCGGTGATGGGCCTGTACGCCGCCACCTTCGTCGTGCAGGTCGGCCTGTTCGCCGTGCTGTTCCCGTGGCTGGAGGGGCGCTGGGGTGTACGGGTGGCGCAGGCCGCCGGCTTCGTGATCGCCCAGGGCGTCGCCACGACCGTGAACTTCGTCGTGCAGCGCACGCTGATCTTCAGACAGCGCCCCTAAGAGCTGGGTCAGGCGATCTGGAAGGAGTCGTCTCCGACCTGGTTCCCTACCTGGAGCGTGCCGACCACCGCCTTGCCGCACGGCACAGAGATTGTGGAAGGCGGGGGTGTCAGGACCCGAACGTCCCCAGCCGATCATGGGGGAGTCCAGCTGGCCTCGATAGGCTCACGCCCGTGACTTCGAGGATCGGCATCATCGGCGGCGGCCAGCTGGCGCGCATGATGCACGCGGCGGGCATCGCGCTGGGTGTACGGGTGGCGCTGCTGGCCGAGGGGCCGGACGTCTCGGCCGCCCAGGTCGTGCACGAGGTCACCGTGGGCGACGTCACCGACCCCGAGACCGTACGCGCCTTCGCGGCCGAGGTCGACGTCGTCACCTTCGACCACGAGCACGTGCCGACGGAGATCCTCAGCGACCTGGAGGCGAGCGGCTCCGCCGTACGTCCCGGCCCCGCCGCGCTGGTCCACGCTCAGGACAAGGCCGTGATGCGCGACCGGCTCTCCGCGCTGGGCGCGCCAGTGCCTGCGTACGAGGTCGTGGCCGATCCCACCGGCCTGGTGGCGTTCGCCGAGCGCACCGGCTGGCCGGTGATCGCCAAGACCACCCGCGGCGGGTACGACGGCAAGGGCGTCTGGAAGGTCGACGGCCCAGACGGGGCCGCCGAGCCCTTCGGTGACCTCAGGCCTGGCGTCCGGGTCCTGGCCGAGGAGTACGTCCCCTCCACCCGCGAGCTCTCCGCTCTGGTCGCGCGCTCCCCCTCGGGCCAGGCCGTCGCCTACCCGGTCAGCGAGTCCGTGCAGGCCGACGGCATCTGCGTGGAGACCATCACCCCCGCGCCTGACCTCACCGACGAGCAGGCCACCGACTGCCAGCAGCTCGCCCTCCGCATCGCCGGCGAGCTGGGCGTGACCGGCCTGCTGGCGGTCGAGCTGATGCAGCGCGCCGACGGCAGCGTGGTGGTCAACGAGCTCGCCATGCGCCCCCACAACACCGGTCACTGGTCCATCGACGGGGCCGTGACGAGCCAGTTCGAGAACCACCTGCGCGCGGTGCTCGACCTCCCGCTCGGCGACCCCTCGGCCCGTACGCCCTGGACCGTCATGCACAACGTGCTCGGCGGCTCGCTCCACGACCTCGAGAGCGGGCTGGCGCACGTGCTCGCCCGTGACCCGGGCCTGCGCGTCCAGCTCTACGGCAAGGACGTCAAGCCGGGCCGCAAGGTCGGCCATGTCACCGTCTGCGGTGACGACCTCGACGAGGTGCGCGGCCGGGCGCGCGCCGCGGCGGCGTACCTGAGAGGAGAGACGGCATGAGCGACCCGCTCGTCGGCATCGTGATGGGGTCGGACTCCGACTGGCCCACCATGGCGGCCGCGGCCCAGGCCTGCGAGGAGTTCGGCGTCCCGTACGAGGCCGACGTCGTCAGCGCTCACCGGATGCCGGAGGACATGGTGGCGTACGGTCGCGGGGCCCACGCCCGGGGACTGCGCGTCATCATCGCCGGGGCCGGGGGAGCGGCCCACCTGCCCGGCATGCTGGCCGCGCTCACGCCGCTGCCCGTCATCGGCGTGCCGGTGGCGCTCAAGCACCTCGACGGCATGGACTCGCTGCTCTCCATCGTGCAGATGCCCTCGGGAGTCCCGGTAGCCACGGTCGCCATCGGCAACGCACGCAACGCCGGCCTCCTTGCCGTACGCATCCTTGCCGCCGGCGACCCTGCCCTGCTGTCGCGGATGGTCCAGTTCCAGGACGGGCTGCGCGCCGCCGCCCACGCCAAGGGTGAGGCGGTGCGGTCGGCCCGGCCGGCCGACTGACCAACCTCGCCGCGTGGCGGGTTGGGTGGGCCTCACCCCCGTGGCACGCTGGACGCGCTCCTGTCCCCTTCCCCGAGGAGATCGCATGTCCACGGCTACCGCGGCAGCCGCGTCCCCCAGCGCGCTCGGGCGGAGCCAGGCGGTCAAGCTCCGTCGCGGCCTGACGATGCTCGTGATGAGCATGCTGGTGCCGGGCTCGGCCCAGGTCGCCGCCGGCAACCGCCGCGTGGGCCGGATCGCCATGCGTGTCTGGATGACGGTCATCGCCCTGGCCGTGCTGGCCCTGCTCCTGCTCCTGGTGGCCCGCGGGGTGCTGGTCGGGCTGCTCGCCTCGTCGCTCGGGCTCACCGCCCTCGCCGTCGTGGTGCTGGTTCTCGGTCTCGGGTGGGCGGCCCTGGTCGTCGACGCCTGGTGGGGAGCCGACGCGCGGGCGATGGGACGTGGGCGGGGCATCCTCTTCTCCGTCGTGGCAGCCGTGCTCGCGTTCTCGCTCGTCGTCAGCTCGGTCTGGGCATCCAGCGCCCTGTTCGCCTCGGCCCGTCTCGTCGGGAGCGTGTTCGGCGGTGGCGGAGACAGCAACGCCAACGACGGCCGGTACAACGTGCTCCTCATCGGCGGCGACGCCGGCGACGGCCGGGAGGGCCTCCGTGCGGACTCGGTCACCATCGCGAGCGTCGACGCCAAGACCGGCCGCACCGTGCTGTTCTCGCTGCCGCGCAACCTGGAGGACGTGCCGTTCCCCGACTCCTCACCGCTGAAGAAGCTGTACCCCAAGGGTTACGGCTGCCCGACGCACGAGTGCCTGCTCAACGCCATCTACCCGCTCGGTGAGCAGCACAAGGATCTCTACCCGGGCGTGAAGTACCCGGGCGTGAAGGCCCTCACCGAGGCCGTGGAGGCCACCACCGGGCTGAAGATCAACTACTTCGCGATGGTCGACCTGTACGGGTTCGTGGAGCTGATCGACGCCGTCGGCGGCATCCGCATGGACGTCAACCGGCGGGTGCCGATCGGTGGTGGCACCTCGAAGGTCTACGGCTACATCGAGCCAGGCAAGAACAAGCTGCTCTCCGGCTACGAGGCGCTCTGGTTCGCCCGCTCCCGCACCGGGTCCAGCGACTACGAGCGCATCCAGAGGCAGAAGTGCGTGATGGCCGCGATGCTGCACCAGCTAGACCCGGTCACGGTCGCCACCAAGTTCACCACGCTGGCGGGCGCCACCCAGCAGATCATGGTCACCGACGTGCCGTCGGGCGAGGTGAACCGCCTGTCCAACCTGGCGCTGAAGGCCCGCGACCTCGACATCGCCAGCGTCTCCTTCACCCCTCCGCTGATCCAGCCGGGCGCCCCCGACTTCCCGCTGATCCGCCGGGTCGTCGCCGAGGAGGTCGCCAAGTCTGAGGCGCTCGACTCGGGCAAGCCGACCACCACCGCCCCGGCCACCACGCAGGCACCTGCGCCCTCGCAGCCCGCATCGGCCCCGGCCTCCAGCGCGAAGGCGCCGACGACCAGCAAGAGCACGACTCGCAAGCCCAGCGTCACCCCCACGCCGACCCCGGCGGCGACACCGACCGAGGACGGCGCCGTGACCGAGGACCTGTCGAGCATCTGCGCGGCCAGGTAGCGAGGCCCCGGACCCTCGGGCCCGGAGTGCGTCGCGGGTCGCCGGCGGGCTGGGCCGGTGCCCGATGAGAGGTTTCTCCTGCGGGCGCCCGCATGACCCGGGAACCGTACGCTGCCAGCGATCGTCCGAGTCGTAGCGTCCCCTGGTTGGCCCTTTTTCGATGCCGTGGCCACCACACGGGACCGCTATCGTCGCAAGCGTCGTCCACCCCTGGGGGAGCAGTCGTGAGTGGAGCCACTCGACCACCGGTCTCTGTCGTGATGCCGGTCCGCAACGAGGAACGGCACCTTCGGGCGGCGGTCGAAGGGGTGCTCGGTCAGGCCTACGACGGCGAGCTCGAGGTGGTGCTGAGCATCGGCCCGAGCACCGACCGCACCAGCGAGATCGCCGCCCTGCTCGCGGAGCAGGACGGCCGCGTACGCATCGTGGACAACCCGACCGGTCGCACGCCGGCCGGCCTGAACCGCGCCATCGCAGCTGCTCGCCACGACATCCTGGTGCGTGTCGACGGGCACGGCGAGCTCGCTCCCGGCTACATCGAGACAGCGGTCGAGACCCTCCAGCGCACCGGCGCGGCGAACGTCGGGGGCCTGATGGATGCGCAGGGCGTGACGCCGTTCGAGCAGGCGGTCGCGGTCGCGTACACGAGCAGGCTCGGTCTCGGCGGCTCCAGCTTCCACCTCCTCGACAGCCCTGAGGGCCCGGCCGAGACAGTCTTCCTCGGGACGTTCCGGCGCGACGCGCTCGAGGCGGTCGGTGGTTTCGACGAGGGCATGCACCGGGCGCAGGACTGGGAGCTCAACCACCGGCTGCTCGCTGCAGGGGAGCAGATCTGGTTCACGCCGCGGCTCCGGGTGACGTACCGGCCACGCTCTGCTCTGCGGCCGCTCGCGAAGCAGTTCTTCGAGACCGGCCGGTGGCGCCGCGAGGTCATCCGGCGCTACCCCGACACGGCGAGCCTGCGCTATCTCGCGCCCCCCGTGGCGACCGCGGGGGTCGTGGGCGGTGCGGCTGTCGGGCTCGTCGGTCTGGTGCTGCGCTCACGGCTGCTCACGGCGGCGCTCCTGTCGCCGCTGGGCTACCTGACGCTGGTGACGGCCGGAGCGGCGACGATGCGGCGCACGATGCCCCTCGGGGTCCGGCTGCGGCTGCCGCTGGTGCTCCTGGTGATGCACATGGCATGGGGTGCCGGGTTCCTGGCCGGCCTCGACCGCGACCAGCGGGAGGGTGCGCGATGACGCCGCGCCGGGGGATCGTCGAAGAGCTGCGTCGCCGCAGCGAGGTGGAGACTCCGCTCGGGCCCGGTGAGGCGCGCAACAACTTGGTGTCGGTGACCGTCGATGCCGCCAACCGCATCTGCCGCATCACGTTCACCGAGCGGCTCGCGCGGGTTACCTCCGACCGGCTGGCGGGGGCCGTACTGAACGCGTACGTCGACGCCTGCTCCGCGTCGACCCGTCAGCAGCGGCTGCTCCCGGTCGGCGTCGCGACCACCCAGCGCTCCGCCGACGCGCCGCCGCCCGAGGATGTCGGCCTTGCGGCCTTGCCGCTTCCGAGGGGGGACGAGCTCGAGGCCTGCGATGTTCTTCTCCAGCACCAGGTCGACGAGCTGGCTCTGCTGGCCAAGGACGAGGCGGACCGGTTGGAGCGGGTGACGGCCACCAGCACCACCGAGCACGTGGCGGTGACGGTCACGGCGACCGGGCGGTTGCGGCGCATCACGTTCCGCCCCACGACGGCCGCGGTCTCACCACCAGAGCTGGCTCGGGAGCTGATGTCAGCGCTGGCGCAGGCCGAGCGCGAGGCCCGGGCGGCCGTGCGTCCCTGCTGAGGGTCAGCCCTCGGCCAGCACCACGCGCATCTCGTCGGCGCTGAGCGACCGGCCGAACACCGGCCCGTCCACCTCCAGCAGCGCCGCGTGGTCGAACGGCACCGGGACGGGGTCGTACCCCATGTCGTCGACCAGGCCCGAGACCGCCGTCACGGCCTCCTCGTCGTCGCCGGCCACCGCCAGCGCCCGGCGCTGCGAGTGCCCGTGAGGGAGGGCGAGGGCGCCCAGGTCCGCGTACGCCAGGTGGTTCAGGGTCTTGACCAGCCGCATGCTCGGGTTGAGGGCGAGGATGTCGGCGCTCGACCCGGGCCCGCCGAGGGCCGAGTCGGTCGCCTTCCAGGGGTTCGTGGCGTCGACCACCACACGGCCGGACAGCTGTGCGAGGTCCAGGGCGGCCACGGCGGGGTGCGGCACGGCGAGCACGACGACGTCGGAGGCCGCGGCGTCGGGGAGCTCGACCCGCTCCGCGCCCGGCAGCACGGTGCTGAGGATGAGCGGGAGCATGGGGTCGGGGGAGCTGTCGTGGACGCGGACGTCCCAGCCTGCCTGCAGCGCCAGCTGCCCCACGGTCGTGCCCAGCTTGCCTGCCCCGATCAGTCCGAGTGTCGCCACGAGGGCCACAACCGACGGCGGGGCGTACGCATTCCGGGGAATAGTTGATGTTTCATCCAGGTTGGTGGGGCATGACCGTAGAGCTGGGGATCGACACCTTCGGAGACGTGACGCACGACAGCGAGGGGGTGCTGCTGCCTCACGCGCAGGTGGTCCGTAACGTGGTCGAGGAGGGGCAGCTCGCCGACCAGGTGGGGCTGGACTTCATGGGGATCGGGGAGCACCACCGTGCGGACTTCGCCGTCAGCTCGCCCGAGATGGTGCTGGCCGGTCTCGCCACCGTGACCGAGCGGATCCGGCTGGGCAGCGCCGTCACGGTGCTCAGCTCCGACGACCCCGTACGCATCTTCGAGCGCTGGTCGACGCTGGACGCGCTGTCCAACGGCCGCGCCGAGGTGATCCTGGGGCGTGGCTCGTTCACCGAGTCGTTCCCGCTGTTCGGCTACCCGCTGGCGCAGTACGAGGACCTGTTCGAGGAGAAGCTCGCCCTGTGGGCCGCGCTGCGGCAGCAGCCGGTGACCTGGGAGGGCACGCTCACGCAGTCGCTCACCGACCAGACCCTCTACCCGGTGCCCGAGCACGGACCCATCACGACCTGGGTGGCCGTCGGCGGCAGCCCGCACTCGGTCGTCCGGGCGGCCAGCCACGGGTTCCCGCTGATGCTGGCGATCATCGGTGGGGCCGTCGAGCGGTTCGCCCCCTTCGCCGAGCTGCACCGGCGGGCGCTGGAAGAGCTGGGCAAGGACCCGCAGCCGGTGGGGTACCACTCCTTCGGCCATGTCGCCGAGACCGACGAGCAGGCGAAGGAAGAGCTGTTCCCGCACTGGCTGGCGCACATGACCCAGCTGGGCCGTGAGCGCGGCTGGAGCCGGCCCAGTCGCGCGTCGTTCGAGCACGAGGCGACGTACGGGTCGATGGTCGTCGGCTCGCCCGAGACGGCCGCACGCAAGATCGCGCAGGGCGTCAAGGCGCTCGACGCGGCCCGCTTCGACATGAAGGTCGGCCACGGGACGCTGCCGCACGAGCAGATCATGACGAGCATCGAGCTGTACGGCACGAAGGTCGCCCCGCTGGTGCGGGACATGCTGACCTGAGGCGTCCGGCACCCGGCTGACGCTTGCGCAGCCGGGCTGCCGCTCTCCGGTCAGGCGTCGGCGCGCTCGGTCTCCGCGATGCGGGTGACGTCGCCCTCGCCGACCACCACGAGGCTCGACCCCCCACCCAGCAGCGGCGCCACCAGCGCGGCTCGCACGGTCTCCCAGGGCCCGGTGGGGCGCACCAGCCTGCGCTCGGCCGACGGCTCCACCTCACCCACGGCCGCGTACGACATCGAGCGCGACCCGTCGCGCCACGCGGTCGTGCCCTGGTCGACGGGCACGCCTCCGAAGTGGTCGGGCTGTGCCCGCACGTCCTCGGAGAAGTCGATCACCCCGGGCCCTAGGGTGCCCTGGAGGCCCAGGCCCAGCGGATGCAGGGAGCAGGCGAGCACGTCGCCCGAGGCGCCGGACCTCACCCGCGGGTCAGCGGGGCCCACCACCGTGAGCACCGCCTCCGGGTCGTCGCCGGCCGCCACGGTGGCGCCCGCCTGCCAGGCACCGGTCAGCAACGCCAAGGTGGTCCAGTGCCCGGGGTCGGTGGTGACCAGCGGCATGGCGACGACGTCACCGGCCTCCACGTCCAGCTCCAGCAGCAGGTTGGCCGTCTTGTCCGCCCAGTTGGCGAGCGTCACGCCTGAGAGCTCGGTGCGGGCACCGGTCGAGAGGTCGTACCAGGTGAGCAGCGGCCGCGCCCCGTCCCGGCGGGCGCGGCGGGTCAGGGCATCGATGACAGACGGCACGTGACTGATCTTGTCAGAGCCGACCGTTAGGCTCACGAGCATGCGCTACGTGGTGATCATGGCCGGTGGAGCCGGCACTCGGTTGTGGCCCCTGTCCCGCAAGGGGATGCCCAAGCAGCTGCTGACCCTCGTCGACGGCAAGTCGCTGCTGCGGATCGCGTACGAGCGGGTGCAGGGCATGATCCCCGACGCCTGCATCCTCGTCTGCGCGGGTGCGGCCTACCTCGACGTGGTGGCCGCCGAGCTGCCGGAGCTGCCGCCGGAGAACCTGCTCGGCGAGCCGGTGGGGCGCGACTCGCTGAACGCGGTGGCCTGGCCGGCCGCGCTGCTGGTGCGCCGCGACCCGGAGGCGGTCGTCGCCACCCTCACGGCGGACCACATCATCCGCCCCGTCCCTGACTTCCAGCAGGCGCTGGACGAGGCCTTCCAGGTGGCGGAGAAGGATGCCTCGGCCCTGGTGACCTTCGGTGTGGTGCCGACCGCGCCGCACACCGGGTTCGGCTACCTGCACCGGGGTGAGCCGATCGAGGGCTTCGAGAATGCGTTCGCGGTGACGGAGTTCCGCGAGAAGCCGGATGCCGCGACGGCGGCCGCCTATGTGTCGAGCGGTGACTACTGGTGGAACGCGGGAATGTTCGTGTGGCGCGCCGCCACGTTGCTCGACCAGCTGCGCACGCTCCAGCCGGAGACGTACGAGGGGGTGCAGACGCTCGCCGAGCACCCGGAGCGCATCGGCGACATCTACCCCACGCTGCCCAAGAACAGTGTCGACTTCGCCGTGATGGAGCCGGTCTCCCGCGGGGAGGGCGACGCGCACGTGGTCGGCGTCCGGCTGTCGATCGACTGGTACGACGTCGGGGGCTTCGCCGCCCTCGCGGAGCACCTGCCGCAGCAGGACGGCAACGCCGTGGAGGGCCGGGCGGTGACGCTGGACAGCTCCGGGAACCTGATCGTGAACCGTGGGGCCGACGGCAGTGTCGTGGCGGTCGTGGGGCTGACCGACACCGTGGTCGTCACCTCGGGCAACGTCACGCTCGTGTGCCCCATGGCCGGCACCGAGCAGATCAAGCAGCTCGTGGCGGCGGTCAAGGACCAGGCGGGGGAGCAGTTCGCGTGATCGACAGGTTGAAGCAGTTCCGGGAGCCGGCCACGGTGGTGGCCCTCCTCGTTGCCGTCGTCGACGGTGTGATCAACGTGGTGCGGTTCTCCCGAGCCGCGGCGAACGGGTCCCTGACGCAGTCGGCCCAGGGAGTCACGGGCCTCTTCAGTGTCGTCGACGGGGTGGTGCTGACCGCGCTGGTGCTGTCCTGCGCGCTGGTCGCCCCTCGCACCCGTCATGCCCGGCAGCTCGCCGGCGTCTCGATGGTGCTGCTCGCCCTCTCCGCCGTGGCCGGTGCGGTCCTGCTGGTGCTGGCGCTGCTGGGGCCTGGCGGCTCGTTCTCCCACTTCCTAGACTCCATCGGCGGCATCACCGACATCATCCTCAAGGGGCTGATGGCCTGGGTGCTCTACCTCGCCTTCCAGGCCACGCCGGCGACGGCCGCCAGCGCTCCCGCGGGGCAGGTCGAGACGAAGCCGGCGCCCGAGCCGGAGCCTGAGGCCTCGGCGATCGACCCGGCCCGCCAGCCCACCTGGGCCCCGGACGTCGCCACCGGAGTGGTCTGGCGGCGGGCCAGCGAGGCGGCGACGGGTGGCGCGGCCACCGCGTACGGCACCGACACCGACGGCTGGACGGCCGCGGGCGGCGACCAGGTCGGCATCCCAGCCTCGCTGCGAGCTCTTCCAGGAGACCCCGCCGAGCTGGAGGCCGGCCCGCAGGGCACGCAGAGCACGCAGCCGACGACGGCGGCGCGCCAGACCAGGATCGTGCTGCCCAGCGACACCCCGTCGGTGCCGCGCACCGGCGCGCCGTCCTGGAACCCCGCAGACGACGTGACCCGTCGCGGCTGACCTCTCGCTCGGCGCCCGACGCGCACGAGGTCCCGGCCCCACGTGGCTGTCACCAGGTGCCTCGTCCATGACGTCCTGGACCGCCCGGCCCACACCTGCCCGTGACCCGCACGAGCGACCTGGCCCCGGTGGGAGCTTTGTCGATTTGATTCCCGGATCCGGGTTGACGCGGATAGAGTCACAGGCGTGTAATTCCCCGTGTGTAGTCCGCTACCTCGGGGGACTGGGCAGGGTCGGGAGGACAAGTCATGCAGCAGGTCGTGAGCGTCGCTGAGGTCGACGAGGGTGCCCTGGGCTGGCAGGAGCACGCGCTCTGTGCACAGACGGATCCTGAGGCCTTCTTCCCGGAGAAGGGCGGGTCCACGCGCGAGGCCAAGAAGGTCTGCCGCAGCTGCGACGTGCGACCCGAGTGCCTGGAGTACGCGCTGGCCAACGACGAGCGGTTCGGCATCTGGGGCGGGCTCAGCGAGCGCGAGCGCCGGCGCCTCAAGAAGCAGGCTGTCTAACGTCGCTGTGTAGTCTGTCAGGTCGCTGCGGACGGACGACCGATGGGGCTGCATGAGCGAGACGACCGAGAAGGACCTCTGGAGCTGGGTCGACGCACCTGAAGAGACCCCACTCGAGGTGCCCTCCGGTGACTCCGTCACCCTCGTCCTCGTCGCCCACAACGGTGCCGAGTGGCTGCCCGGCCTGCTCGACGCCGTGGCGTCCCTCCCCCTGCGCCCGGCCGCTGTCGTGGCCGTCGACACCGGGTCCACCGATGCCACCGCCGACCTGCTCCGCGAGGCAGCCGCGTCAGGCACCATCTCGCGCTCCCTGGCTGGCCAGGCCGACTGGTCGTTCGGCCGGGCGGTGCAGGAGGCGTTGGCAGACGCGCGCGGCGCTGGCGTCGCCACGGAGTGGGTGTGGCTGCTTCACGACGACGCCGTCCCGGCCGCGGGGGCTCTCGGTGCCCTGCTCCGACAGACCGCGCTGACCCCGGGCGCCGACGTCGTGGTCCCGATGCTCCTGGAGCCTGCCGCAGCAGGCGAGCCGCATCCCATCTCCGAGCTGGGCGCCTCGATCTCGCACACGGGTCGCCGGGAGCTCGGCCTGGAACCGGGAGAGATCGGGCAGGGGCAGCACGACCCGCGCCCGGTGCTGGGCGGCTCGACCTGCGGGCTGCTGGTGCGGGTCTCGCGGTTGAAGGCGGTGGGCGGCTTCGACGACGCCGTCCCGCTCTACCGCGACGGTGTCGAGCTCGGCTGGCGAGTGACGCTCGGCGGCGGCTCGGTGGTCACCTGCCCGTCTGCGCGGATCATCCACCGGCAGGCGGGCCGCTCGGGCCTGCGCCCCGACACGCTGGCGGCCCGGTCCGGGAGGTCAGAGGCCGCGTACGACCGTTTCCTGGGGATGCGCACGGTGCTGGCCCATGCCCAGGGTGCGGGCGGGGTGCTGGTCCTGCTGCGTCTCGTGCTGGGGTGCCTGCTGCGAGCCGTGGGCTTCCTGCTGGGCAAGCGGCCCGACGGTGCGCGAGACGAGCTGACGGCGGCGTGGGACCTGCTCCGGACCGGGCCCGGCACGCGGGCGCTGCGCCGCAAGGTGTCCGAGCTGCGTCCCGACCGCGCCGCGCGGAAGGCCGCTGACCGGCTGCGACCCGGCATGCTCTCCAGCTGGGCCACCGGCGCCGACCTGCTGGCCCGTTCGGTGGTGACCCGGGCTCGTACGCTGACGCGCGACTCCGACGCCAGTCTGGACGAGCTGACCGGCGACGACTTCGCGGGGTCGGGCCGCACACGTGGGCCCTCGGTGCTGCCCATCATCGGGGGCGTCCTGGGCCTCGTGCTGACCGTGATCGCCGGCCGGGCCCTGCTCGGGAGCGGGGTCGTCGCGTCCTCCGGCCTGCTGCCCGCCCCGACCTCCCTGGCGGCGGCGTTCTCCGACTACCTCCACCGGCCCGCCGGCGGGTGGTCGCCTGCCCCCTGGGCCGGTCTGGCGGCGCTCGCCTCGGTCCCCGCGCTGTGGCCCACCTGGGCCGCGGTCCTGGTCCTCTTCCTCGCTGTGCCCCTCGCCGCCGTGGCGGCCGCCTGGTACCTCCGGCCCGACGTCGCCAGCTCGCGCGTGCGGTGGGTCGCGGCGATCGCGTACGGCCTGGTGCCGGCCCTCATCGGTGCGTTGTCGCGCGGCCAGGTGTGGCTGGTGGCGGTGGCGCTGCTGCTGCCCGGCTTCGGTGTCGCCCTTCAGGGCTGGGCCCGGGGGAGGACCCAGCTCGACCGTCTGCGCAGCCCTGCGCTGGCTGCCCTGACCCTGACGGCTCTCACAGCGGTCGCTCCGGGTCTGTGGGTCGCCGGGGCGATGGCCCTGGCGGTCGTGGCCGTCCGCCGGGGGCGGGTGGTCGCCGCCGTGGTCGCGGCTCTGGCGCCCCTGGCCGTGCTCGCGCCGTGGCTCGTCGACGTGGTGCGGTCGGCCCCGGGCCGCCTGCTCACCAGCCCCGACCCGCTGCTCGCGTCCTCCGACGTGGTCCCGGCCTGGCAGCTGCTGGTGGGTCGCTCGGCCGGCCCGGGGCTGCCTCCCCTCTGGGTGAGCCTGGTGATCGCCGGCCTGGTGTGGCTGGCCGCGCTGCTGGCCGTGGCGCTGGACTCGCGAATGCTGGCGTTCGCCGGAGTGGCGGTCGGTGCCGTGGTCGTCGCGGCCGGCCTGAGCCGTCTGCTCGTCGCCCTGCCGGGCGGCCAGGTGCGGCCCGAGGTCACCCCCTGGCTGCTGATCGCGTTCGCCGCTCTGGTCGCCGGGGCGGCCGAGACCATCGACCGGGCACGGGTGTCCTTGGCACGAGTGAGCTTCGGCGCGGGCCAGGCGCTGGTCGTCGGGGTCACCGTGCTCGCCCTGGCCGGGGTGCTGGCCGCCACCGCCTGGTGGGTCGCCGGGGGTGCGGGGCGGCCTCTGCACCGGGGGGCCGACAACGTGCTCCCGAGCTTCGTGCAGGACTCCATGACCGGGCCGGGCCGCACCCGCACGCTGGTCGTGGACATGGGTGACGGGCAGCCCCGCTGGCTGCTGAGCCAGACCGACGGCACCACCTGGGGGGATGCGGAGTGGGCTCTCGGCCCGACCGACCCGCGGGCCCGGGACGAGGCCGTGGCTGCGGTCGCGCAGATCGCTGCCGCTCGTCAGAACGACGTGCTCGCGGACCGGCTGGCCGCGCTCGGCGTCGCGCACGTGCAGCTGCGGGGGAGCACCAACGAGGTGTCGTCCGCGCTGGCCGCCACACCGGGCATGACCAGGGGCGGAGAGGAGAACGGGGTGACGGTGTTCAGCGTCGCCGGGCGCCCCACCCGTACGCAGGTGGAGACCCGCGACGGTGTGGTGATGGTCGCCGGCAGCATCACCGCACCGACCACGGGCACGTTGCGTCTCTCTGAGGCTGACGACCCCCGCTGGCAGGTCACCGTGGGGGGCAAGGAGCTGCCCCGGGCGGCCAGCTCCGACTGGCGGCCGGCGTTCACGCTGGCGGGGGAGACCGGCCCTGTGACCGCCACCCTGCGCCCCGACGCCGCCCGGCCCTGGGTGGCGCTGCTCCAGCTGCTCGGTCTGCTGGCCATGGCGTTGCTGGCCGCCCCGTCGGTGCGACGAGCGAGCGATGCGCAGCTGGGCCGACGTTCCTGGGTCGAGGAGGCCGCCGCATGAACCCCCGTCCCCTGCGAGCCGTGCTGGCAGCCCTCGTCCTCGCCGTCCTGGTGACAGGACTGTCGGTGCTGAGGTCCAAGGAGACCGCGCAGACCCCCGTGGCCGTCACCGGGGCGCAGTCGCTGGTCTGTCCCGTCACCGACCCGACGGTCCTCAGCACCACCGTGCGCGCCGCCGCCGTCAGCCAGGTGAAGGGCAGGGTCGTCGGCACCACCGACGCGCGGGCCGTCCCCGCCGCCGGCGCCGTGGGCCCCGGAGACCCGTACGTGGTGACCGGCGACCAGAGCCTGGCCGGCCTCTCCACCGCAGGCACCGCGTCCGGCCCGCTGAAGGGCCTGTGGGCCGGTGGCTGCGCTGCGCCCACCGTCGAGCAGACGTTCCCGGGGCTGGTCTCCGACGCCACCCGGCGAGCGACGCTGGTCATCACGAACCCGGATCCCCGCCAGGCCACCGTCGACGTCACCCTGCTGGGCCGTACGGGCCGTGTCCAGGCCCCGGGGGCTCGCGGCATCGTGGTGCTGGGCAACAGCACGCGCGCCCTGTCCCTGGAGCCACTGGTCCAGTCGGGCGACCCCCTTACCGCGGTGGTACGCACCTCGACCGGCCGCGTCGCCACGTACGCGCGCGTCGAGGGCCCGTCGGGTGCCGACTGGGTCTCCACCGCGGCGTCCCCGGCGGCCGTGGGGGTGGTCACCGGGGTCCCCGGTGGCGACGGCCCGCGCACGCTCGTCCTGGCGAACCCCGGCACCCGGCGCGCCACCGTCTCGGTGGAGGTGCTGACCGCCGACCGGACCTTCGTCGCCGCCGGCGCCGACCGGGTCGAGGTGGGCGCGGAGTCCACCGTCTCGGTGCCGCTGGAGAAGGCGCTGCTGGGCGAGGTGGTGGGCCTTCGCGTCACGTCCACCCAGCCCGTCACCGCGGCCGTCTGGGCGAGCACGGCCGCGGAGGGGGGCGACCTCGCCGTGGCGGCCGTACGGCCCGCGTTCGCCGGCAGGTCGGTCCTGCCCGTCACTCCCGACTCGGTCGTGGTGGCGACCAACGCCGGCGACACTGCCGCGCCCGTGACCCTCACGCTCCGTGACCCCAGCGGTGGCCTCCGAGACGCGTCCACGACGTCCATCCCGCCGGGCACCACCCAGCAGCTCCCGCTCACCGGCGGCGGCACGGTGGAGATCGACTCGCCCTCCGATGGCGTGCGCATCGCGCTGCTCGTCACCAAGGTCGGCGACGTCTCCGGGCTCGGCGTCGTCCCGCTCGGCCCGGGCGGTCTGGCGGAGACCAGCCTCACGCCCCGGGTCGACCCCGGTCTCGCGTAGGCGTCAGTCGTCGTCCTCGGCCGACTCGCCGTCTGGGTCCAGCCGGTCGACGGTGATCCCCGTGAGGGCCGACACCTGCTCCACCAGCGTGCGGAACACCAGGCGCCGCAGCTGCGTGCGACTGGTGGCGCGGTGCTCGATGGGCCGTCGGTACACGACGATGCGGGCCAGGCTGTCGGGTGTGGCCTCCTGCGCCGCCGCCAGCGGGACGCGGTCGGACCACTGGCCCGTGGTGTCCGGCACCTCCTCCAGCCCGACGTCGACGCCAGAGAGCGCCTCAGGGCAGGCGTCGGAGATGCGGGCCAGCGCCTCGGTGAGGCACTGGACGAAGAACTCGCCGTGGGCGGTGGGGTGGTGCCGGGAGAGCGCGCGGGAGGCCGGCGTCCCCGGCTGGGCGAGCGGGCCGCGGATGCCCCTCTGATGACGGTCTCGGCGGCTGGGCACGACCGACACCCTAGCCGCGTACGCACCCGTCGGCCGTCTGCCGGTACCCTGCACCGGTGACTCGACGCCACTGCTCCCGGTCGGGCTGCAACGCCCCGGCGGTGGCGACCCTGACGTTCGCGTACGCCGACTCGACGGCCGTCGTCGGCCCGCTCGCGCTGCGGGACGAGCCCGGCTCGTACGACCTGTGCCCCACCCACGCCGACCGGCTCTCGGTCCCGCGCGGCTGGGAGGTGATCCGGCTCCCCCTGGAGCGCGCCGACAGCACGCTCCCGTCCGACCTGGTCGCCCTGGCCGATGCCGTACGCGAGGCTGCCGGCGTGGCCGCCGAACGACCGGTGCCTCCGGCGGCTCCGGCTCCGCCAGAGGCTGGGCGGCGCGGTCACCTCACCCTGGTCACCGACCCGGACTCCTCTCCGGGGCGGCGCTGACGGCTCGGTCCCGTTAGGCTGCCGGTGATGCTGAAACCACAGATCTTCAAAGCCAACGACATCCGTGGTGTCGTGACCGGAGACACCCCCGAGTGGGACATCGCGGGCGCGCGCGCTCTCGGTGCAGCGTTCGTGGAGGTCGCCGGTCTGTCCGGAGAATCGTTCGTCTTGGGCCGGGACATGCGCACCTCGGGCCCCCAGATGTCGCGCGCCTTCGCCGAGGGGGCCACCCTCGCGGGTGCCTCGGTCATCGATGTCGGCCTCGCGTCCACCGATCAGCTCTGGTTCGCATCAGGGCACCTCGATCTGGCCGGCGTCCAGTTCACCGCCAGCCACAACCCGGCTCGCTACAACGGCATCAAGTTCTGCCGCCGCCGGGCCCAGCCGGTGACCCCGGAGTTCCTCCGCGAGGTCGCGGAGAAGGCCACCGTGTACGACGAGCACGGCATGCCTGACCCGGTGGCGACCCCCGGCCGCCTGACCGAGCAGGACCTGCTCGGTGACTACGCCGCCTACCTGCACTCGCTGGTCGCGCTCTACGGCATCCGCCACCTGAAGGTCGTCGTCGACGCGGGCAACGGCATGGCGGGCCACACCGCCCCTGCCGTGCTGGGGCCGCTGAACGTGGACGTGGTGGGGCTGTTCCTCGATCTCGACGGCAGCTTCCCGAACCACCAGCCGAACCCGCTGGAGCCGGAGAACCTGGTCGATGCGCAGCAGGCGGTCGTCGCGAACGGGGCCGACCTGGCCCTGGTCTTCGACGGCGACGCCGACCGCTGCTTCGTCATCGACGAGCGAGGTCAGGTGGTGCCCCCCTCCATCGTGACCGCGCTGATCGCGACGGCAGAGCTGAAGCGCGAGCCCGGGGCGACCATCGTCATCAACTCGATCACCTCCCGCGCCGCCGCCGAGGCGATCCAGGAGAACGGCGGCACCGTGGTGTCGTCGCGGGTGGGCCACACCTACGTCAAGGCGCTGATGGCCGAGCACGACGCCATCTTCGGCGGCGAGCACTCCGCGCACTACTACTTCCGCGACTTCTGGGGCGCCGACACCGGCATGCTCGCCGGGCTGCACGTGCTCGGCCTGCTCGGCCACCACGACCGGCCGCTGTCGGCGCTGGTCGAGCAGTACGACTCGTACGTCGGCTCTGGCGAGATCAACTCGACCGTCGGCGACGCCCAGGCCTCCATGGAGAAGGTGGCCGAGCACTTCGCGGGCCGGGGCGAGGCCGACTGGACCGACGGTCTCGCCGTGAAGGCCGACGACTGGTGGGTGAGCCTGCGGGCGAGCAACACCGAGCCGCTGCTGCGGCTCAACGTCGAGGCCCGTGACACCAGCACCATGGAGAGCCTGCGCGACGAGACGCTCGCGCTGGTCAGAGCGGAGGACCGATGACCCAGACGGAGCTCAACCAGGCACTGCTGGAGATCCTGGCCTGCCCGAGCTGCCGCTCGGCCCTCGTGGTCGACTACGAGGCGTCCGAGCTCGTCTGCGCCGGCCCGGAGTGCGGGCTGGCCTATCCCGTCCGCGGCTCCATCCCGGTGCTGCTGGTCGACGAGGCGCGCCGCCCTGGCGAACCGGCGGCCGAGGAACCCGATCAGACGGCTGAGGTGCCCGAGGCGCCTGTGGCTGACGCGTCCGACGAGGCTGCGGGGGAGCAGGCCTGACGTCGCGCGGCGGGCTGGCAGGATGAGGGCATGCCCGACTTCGACGACTCCCGGCTGGAAGACCCCGCGGCGCTGGCCGAGGCTGACGAGGTCCTGAGGCACCTGGCACAGGCCGGGGCCCGCATCCGCATCGAGTCGGGCCAGGTCGACCTGTCGCGGCTCGACGACCTGCGCGACGGCGTCCGCCCGCGGGCCATCATCGCGACCGGGCCCGAGGCACGGCTCGTACGTGCCGTGCTGGAGCCCCACTGCCCGGTGCCGTTCGTCGCCTGGCCCCGGCACGAGCTGCCCGCCTGGGTCGGAGCGCTCGACCTGGTGCTGGTACTCACCGACCAGACGTACGACCCCGAGGTGTCGGCCACCATCGCCGAGGCAGGGCGCCGCGGGGCCCACGTCATCGTGGCCTGCCCCGAGGGCTCGCCGGTGGCCGAGCAGGCCGAGGGCCGCAGCACCACGATCATTCCCACCCTGACCAGCGACGTCACCGTGACCGCCATCGTCGTGCTGGACGGGCTGAACCGCGTCGGGCTCGGCCCGGAGGTCTTCCCGGAGCGGGTGGCCGAGGCCGTCGACGTCGTCGCCGAGGAGTGCTCGCCGCACGCCAGTGTCGCCTCCAACCCCGCCAAGGACCTGGCCATCGCGCTGGCCGACGACCTGCCGCTGGTGTGGGGCGGCTCGGTGCTGGCGGCACGAGCGTCCCGCCGCATCGCGGAGGCGCTGCGGGAGGCGACCGGGCGGCCGGCCCTCGCGGCTGACGCCGGCGACCTGGTGGCCGTCATCGAGCGGGCCCGGAGGCGCGACATGTTCGCCGACCCGTTCGAGGAGGACGCGTCGGCGCAGTGCACGACACTCGTGGTCCTCGACGACGACTCCGACGACGCCGCGGTGGCCCGCACCCGTACGCAGCTGGTCGCACTCGCCGAGCGTCACGACGTGCGGGTCCGCACCGTGCGGCACGCCCAGGGCAACGACGTGGAGCGCTACGCCTGCCTCCTGCAGCACGGGCTGTTCGCGGCGGCGTACCTGCGGCTGGGTCTGACGGGCTGAGGCGGACAGAACCGCGGGGCACCCTGCACGGCGCTGCCGGCGCGCGAGCGTGGCGTGGCAGGATGCCTGCCATGACACGTGTGCTGGTTCTCAACGGCCCCAACCTCGGGCGGCTCGGCCAGAGGCAGCCGGAAGTGTACGGGTCGACCACGCACGCCGAGCTGGCCGAGCACCTGATCGGCACGGGGGAGGGGCTCGGGCTCGAGGTCGAGGTGCGCCAGACCGACGCGGAGCACGAGATGCTGGCCTGGCTGCACGAGGCCGCCGCCGAGAACATCCCCGTGGTCCTCAACCCCGCGGCCTGGACGCACTACTCGATCGCGGTCGCCGATGCCTGCGTGCAGGTCGAGCGCATCATCGAGGTGCACATCTCCAACGTCCACGCCCGTGAGGAGTTCCGCCGGCACTCGGTGGTCAGCCCGTACGTGAACGGGGTCATCGCAGGCCTCGGGCTGGGCGGGTACGACCTCGCGCTGGCCCACATCGCCGCCACCGCTGGGTAGCCGGTCGACCTCCGGTCGCGGCGGCGCCCATCGGGGCGGCGGCGACAACCCGTACGCATAGCACCGTTTAGGCCGCTCTGTGCCGATCCCATAGGATCCGGGCATGACCGATGTGATCGACGCCACCGCCACCACCGCCCGGGGCTCCGCCCTCCCGTACAAGGTGGCTGACCTCTCGCTCGCCGCCGCCGGTCGCAAGGAGATGGACCTCGCCGAGCACGAGATGCCCGGCCTGATGGCGATGCGCGAGCGCTACGGCGCGACGCAGCCCCTCAAGGGCGCCCGCATCGCCGGCTCCCTCCACATGACGATCCAGACCGCCGTTCTCATCGAGACGCTCACCGAGCTCGGCGCCGAGGTCCGTTGGGCCTCCTGCAACATCTTCTCCACGCAGGACCAGGCGGCCGCGGCCGTCGTCGTCGGCCGTGACGGCACGCCGGAGGACCCGAAGGGCGTCCCGGTGTTCGCGTGGAAGGGCGAGTCGCTGGAGGAGTACTGGTGGTGCACCCGCCAGATCCTCGACTGGGGCACCGAGCAGCCCAACATGATCCTCGACGACGGGGGTGATGCCACCCTGTTCGTGCACAAGGGCCTGGAGTTCTCCCGCGCCGGTGCGGTGCCCGCCGACCAGCCCGGTGACTCCCACGAGTGGCGCGTCATCCTCGGTGAGCTGCGCACGGTGCTCGGCGACGGCTCCCTCGACTTCGAGGCGCTCGCCGCGTCGCTGATGGGCGTGACGGAGGAGACCACCACGGGCGTGCACCGCCTGTACGAGATGGCGAGCGCCGGCACCCTGCTGTTTCCGGCCATCAACGTCAACGACTCGGTGACCAAGAGCAAGTTCGACAACAAGTACGGCTGCCGCCACTCGCTCGTCGACGGCATCAACCGCGCCACCGACGTGCTGATCGGCGGCAAGGTTGCCGTGGTCTGCGGGTACGGCGACGTGGGCAAGGGCTGCGCCGAGTCGCTGCGCGGCCAGGGGGCTCGCGTGATGGTCACCGAGATCGACCCGATCTGCGCGCTGCAGGCGGCGATGGACGGCTACCAGGTCGCCAGGCTCGACGACGTGGTGGGCGAGGCGGACATCGTCATCACCGCGACGGGCTGCCTCGGGGTCGTGAGCGCTGACCAGATGAGCCGCATGAAGCACAACGCGATCGTGGGCAACATCGGCCACTTCGACAACGAGATCGACATGGCCGGCGTCGAGGCGTGGGAGGGCATCACCCGCAACCGCATCAAGCCGCAGGTCGACCAGTGGGTGTTCCCCGACGGCCACGGCGTCATCGTCCTGTCTGAGGGTCGCCTGCTGAACCTCGGCAACGCGACCGGTCACCCGTCGTTCGTGATGTCGAACTCCTTCACGAACCAGGTGCTGGCCCAGATCGAGCTGTTCACCAAGCCGGACGAGTACCCAGTCGGCGTGTACACGCTGCCGAAGCACCTGGACGAGGAGGTCGCCCGCCTGCACCTCGACGCGCTGGGTGTCGGCCTGACCACCCTCACCGAGGAGCAGGCCGCCTACCTCGGCGTCCCGGTCGAGGGCCCGTACAAGCCGGAGCTCTACCGCTACTGACCCTGAGGTGCTGACCGAGGGCCGTGCTGACCCTCGGCGCTCCTGATCCCCGGCCGCAAGCCTCGCCAGGGGGTCTCACGGCCGCCTCGCTGTCCGTGGTGCGCGTCGGCCCCAGGGCCCTACCCAACCGCGGTTGGGGTCGGGTGCGTCCCGGCCAGCGGTGAGTCGCTGAGACCCCGAGACGGGGCCCTGATCGCGTCCGGCACCAGGCTGAAGCCTCCGACGCAGTCAGGGAGGAGCGCAGCGGTGAGCGGCAGCGACTCCTACGTCTCGCTCACCATCGCCGGCGGGCAGCGGGAGGGCGCACGCTCCGTGCGCACTGATGCGCACGACGCCGGCGAGGAAGGGCGCCGTCGCGGTCTGCCGCCCCGCCAGCCTGAGGTTCTGACGGACTGGTCCGGCGACGCGATGAGGTCGGCGGGCCTACCAGGACGTCGCCCGCGGCGGTCAGCGGGTGGCCCGACGCGTCCGGTCGGAGAGCTGCCGGTCGGCCTGCCCGCGCGGGACGACCAGCTCGGTGAGCGTGGCGAGCTCGTCACCGAGATCCGCCCACGAGCCGGGGACCGTGAGAAACGCCATGGTCGCGGTCGGGAACTTCTCGTCCAGCGCGTACCAGGGCCTGGTGGCCTCCCGCTCGCCCAGCGACTGCACCAGTGCGGTGATCGACGGCTCGTGGCCGAGGCAGAGCACCGTGGTCACCTCGTCGGGCAGCGCCTTCAGGGTCGTGACGACGGAGCCGGGGGACTGACGGTAGAGCTCGGGCGTCTCCCTGACCTCGGAGCTGGTGGCGCCGGCCTCGGTCATCGCGGCCCAGGTGGCCTGGGTGCGGCGGGCCGGGGAGACGAGCACGAGGGGCTCCATCCCGCGCCGCTGCAGCTCCTCGCCGGCAGCCCTGGCGTCACGCCTTCCCCGCTCGGACAGCTCTCGCAGCTCGTCGGGGGTGTTGCCCACCCAGGACGACTTGGCGTGCCTCATCAGGACGAGCGTGCGCTCCATGCAGATCCCTCCCTAGCCCCGTACCTTCGGGCGCACAATAGCCGCCCCAGGTGAACGCGCCAGCGCGCGGTGCTGCGATCCGCGCCCCGGGTGGCGGCGTCCGGGAGAGACTGTCTCCATGCCCAAGACGAACAAGGACGGCAGCCCCAAGCAGAGCGAGCTGCCCTCGACGCTGAAGCGGTCCGGCGAGAAGGCGCAGGAGACCTTCACGCACACGTACGACTCCGCCATGGAGCAGTACGACGACGAGGAGCGGGCTGCGCGGACGGCGTACGCGTCGCTCAAGCACACGCACGAGAAGGTCGGCGACCACTGGGAGCCGAAGGAGGAGTACGGACCCTCGGACGACCGCGCCAAGCAGCGTGGCCCGGGCGCCGACGCTCCGACCGCCGGCGGCGTGGACGCGAACGCCAGCAAGGCCCACCTGATGGATCTGGCGCGTCGGCTGGACGTCAAGGGCCGCTCCAGCATGAGCAAGGACGAGCTGGTGGAGGCGCTGCAGAAGGCCAACGACAAGGCGAGTCGCGAGGCGCGGGAGGAAGGGCGGTAGCGCTCCTCTGGCCGCTGACGACATGACGTGCCACATCTGGCACGTGGTGCTCGGACGGCCGGCGATGCAGGCGGCTGAGTGCTGGGGAGGTGTCTGTCCGGTGCGGCTGGTGACCCGATGCCTGCCTCCAGCGGCCAAGACGGCAGTGAGCCTGATCACCAACCCGACCTCCTGGGCGACCTACGCCGGGGTCATCCTGGGCGCGGCGGAGGACTGCTTGACCGCCGAGGCCGAGAACCTCCAGTCCACCCTCAAGGCGCTGTCGGCAGAGATGCACAGCAACGAGATCTTGAGCAAGCTCTCCGACCTCAGGCTGGAGGAGTGGCCGACCCCCAACAAGCAGCTCAACGAGCCGTGGCGCTGACCTGCCCGACACGGTCTCAGCGGCGGGATGATCGCGTTCTGCCTGAACGCTTCTTCTAGGGTGTCCTCATGGTCCCCGAGAGGAATGAGGCAGCGGTGGCCTCCCACGTCGTCGACATGGCCACCCTCGGCGGGAGCTTCGGCAGCCCGGCGATGCGCCAGATCTGGGACGAGTCGAACCGGCTCCGTCAGCAGCTGCGCGTCGAGGGGGCGCTCGCGCTGGCGGAGGCCGACCTGGGCATGATCCCCAGCGACGCGGCCCAGTCGATCGCGACGGCGGCCGAGGTGTCGTACGACCTGACGGCGCTCGCCGAGGCCGCCCGGACCTCCATGCACTCGCTGAACGCGACCGTGGTCGCCCTGCAGCACCAGGCGGGCGAGGCGGGGGAGTGGGTGCACTACGGCGTGACCACGCAGGACGTGGTCGACACCGGCCTCGCGCTGCAGCTGGCGCAGGCGTACGACGTCGTGCACGCCGACACCCTGGCGCTCGCCCGTCACCTGAAGCGGCTGGCCGCCGAGCACCGCGACACCGTGATGGCGGGCCGCACCCACTTCATCCAGGCGCTGCCGACCACGTTCGGCTTCAAGGTCGCGGTCTGGCTCGACGAGATGGTGCGCCACCTCGCCCGCCTCGATGCCGTCCGCGACGAGGTGCGTACGGGCAACATCAACGGTGCCGTCGGCACGTACAGCGCGTTCGAGGGCCAGGGCCGCGCCGTCGAGAAGGCGACGCTGGAACGGCTGGGGCTGAACGCCCCGCGCATCTCGTGGCAGGCCTCGCGCGACCGCATCTACTCCTACGCCGGGGTGCTGGGTGGCATCTCGGCCTCCGTCGGCAAGATCGCCACCGCGCTCACGCTGCTCATGCAGACCGAGGTCGGCGAGGTCGCCGAGCCGTACACGGCGGGCAAGATCGGCTCCACCACGATGCCGCACAAGCGCAACCCGGCGCTGCTGGAGGGCGTGGCCGCGCTGACCGCCCCCGTGCAGCACGCCCGGGCGCTCATCGGCGGCTCCATGCAGTCGCTGCACGAGCGCGACGCCATCAGCTGGCGCGCGGAATGGGTCGGCATCCCGGAGATCCACCTGTACCTCGACGCCCAGCTCGTCACGCTGGCGCGCATCCTCGACGGGCTGGTGGTCGACTCCGACCGCATGCGCCGCAACCTCGACCTGCTGGGCGGCCTGGTGATGAGCGAGCACGTGATGTTCCAGCTCGGCCGCGCGATCGGCAAGCAGACCGCGCACCACGTCGTGTACGAGGCGGCGATGCGCTCCGCCGAGACCGGCGAGCCCTTCGCCGAGGTGCTGCTGGCCGACGAGCGCGTCACCGCGCACGCCGACCGCGCCGCCGTGGAGTCCTGGCTGGAGCCCACGAGCTACCTCGGCGAGGCGGGCGACGCGGTCGACGCGGTGCTGGCCGCCGCGACGGAGGCAGGCGTCTGATGAGCGCCGAGGCAGAACTGATCCGCATCGACCCAGACGACGACGCCCTGGTCGACGCGTACCTCTGGCTGCTCCACGACGCCTACCAGGAGGCCACCGGCCTGGGCGTGCACTTCAAGGCGGCCACCGCCACACGCGAGGAGGTCGTCGCGCACCTGCACGGCAACACGGCCTGGGCGTTCCGGGTCGGTGGCGAGCTGGTGACCACCGTCTCCCTGCGCTGGCCGTGGGGGCCGAACCCCGGGCCGTACGGGCTGCCGCACTTCGGCTGGCTCGCCGTCCCGCCCGCCCACAAGGGTGAGGGCTGGGGCGCGCGGATCATGGGCCGGGTGGAGACCGAGGTGCTCGGCCCGCTGCGGCTCCCCGCGGTCTCGCTCGGCACCGCGGAGGACCACCCGTTCCTCGGCGCCATGTACGAACGGCAGGGTTTCCACGCCGCCACCCGCACGGACCTCGGCCTCGGCCACATCACGCAGTACTACCTCAAGCCACTGGATCCCGCCGGGTTCGCCCGGTGGGTCGCGCAGCACCCCGACCTCGCCCCACCCAGCACCAAGGAGTCCGCATGAAGAAGCTCGTGACGCTCGTCGTCGCCGTGATGATGGCCCTGGGCCTCACCGCGTGCGGCAGCAGCACGACGACCACGCCCGGCCAGTCCGGCCAGGCGTCGAAGGGGGTCATCCGGGCCGGCGCCACCGGCCAGTCGTTCCCCAACGCCTTCAAGGAGGGCGACAAGCTGGTCGGCTTCGACGTGGAGCTGCTGGAGGCCGCCGCCAAGCGCGCCGGGTACACCGTGCAGTGGACGAATGCCGACTTCGCCGGCCTGATGGGTCAGCTCGAGGCCGGGCGGCTCGACACCGTGGCGAACAACGTCGCGATCACCGAGGCGCGCCAGAAGACGTACGACTTCACCGACATCTACGCCTACATGGGCACCTCGATCGCCGGCAAGAAGGGGTCCGCGGTGACGTCGCTGAAGGACCTCGACGGCAAGACGGTCGCGGGCGTGCTCGGCTCCAACAACGTGAAGACGCTCGAGGCGTGGGCGCAGAAGAACGGCTACAAGGTCACGGTCCGCACGTACGAGACCCGCGACGGCGCCATGAACGACCTCATCAACGGGCGCGTCGACGGCTACGTGCAGTCGTCGGGCATCCTGCTCGCCGAGGCGAAGAAGGCCAACCTGCCGATCGCGCTCGTGGGTGACCCGATCGCGGCCGACAGCATCGGGCTGCCGTTCAGCAAGAACGAGCAGGGCACGAAGATCCGCACCGACATCAACGCCGAGCTGGTGAAGATGAAGGCCGACGGCAGCATCAAGACGCTGTCGGAGAAGTACTTCGGCTCCGACGTCACAGTCAAGCCGACCGTCGCCTCCTGACCACCTGAGAGCGAGCCGCGATGTCCATCGACCCCAGGTACATGTGGGAGGTCCTGCCCGCCATCCTGGGCTACCTGCCCGTGACGCTGGTGCTCGCCCTGGCGTCGATGGCCATCGGGCTCCTGCTCGGTCTGCTGCTGGCCCTGGCCCGGTTCACCAAGGTCCCCGTCTTGAACGAGCTCGCGGCTGCGTACATCTCGTTGTTCCGCGGCATGCCGACCCTGGTGCAGCTGTTCCTCATCTACTACGGCCTGCCTCAGATCTTCCCGGCCCTGACGAAGATGGACGCCCTGACGGCGGCGATCATCGGTTTCGGGCTGAAGGAGGCCTCCTACCTGGCTGAGATCTTCCGCGCGGCGCTGACCTCGGTCGACCGGGGTCAGTACGAGGCGGGCATCGCGGTCGGCATGACGGGCCCGCAGATCTACCGCCGCTTCATCATCCCGCAGGCCGCCTTCAACGCCCTGCCCGCCACCGGCAACGTGTTCGTCTCCCTGCTGAAGGAGACCTCGGTGGCGTTCACGCTCGGGCTCACCGAGATCTTCGCGGAGGCGAAGATCCAGGCGTCGGCGAGCTTCCGGTTCTTCGAGACCTTCCTCACCGTGGGTCTCGTCTACTGGCTGCTGGTCATCGTCTACTCCTGGCTCCAGAACCGGCTCGAGCGCGTGATGGCGCGCCCGTACACGAGGTGACGCGATGACCGACCACACCGTGGAGCCCTCGGCGGGCTCGCTGATGATCCAGGCGCTGGGGGTGGCCAAGCGCTTCGGTGCCAACGAGGTGCTCAAGGGCATCGACCTGGAGGTCGCCGAGGGCGAGGTGGTCGCGGTCATCGGCCCCTCCGGCTCGGGCAAGTCGACCTTCCTGCGCTGCCTCAACCTGCTGGAGACGCCCGACGCCGGCTCCATCGCCATCGACGGCGTCTCCGTGAGTGCCCCCGGCTACACGAAGCAGCAGGCGGCGGCGCTGCGCAAGAAGACCGCCATGGTCTTCCAGCAGCACCACCTGTTCCGCAACAAGCGGGCCCTGGAGAACGTGACCGAGCCGCTGGTGATCGGTCAGGGGATGGCCAAGGACGCCGCCCGCACCCTGGCCGAGCAGACCCTCGCCAAGGTGGGGATCAGCCCCGAGACCCAGCAGCAGTACCCGGTCACCCTGTCCGGCGGTCAGCAGCAGCGGGTCTCGATCGCGCGTGCCCTGGCCGTACGCCCGAAGGCCATCCTCTTCGACGAGCCGACCTCCGCCCTTGACCCTGAGCTGGTCTCCGAGGTGCTGGGCGTGATCCGCGACCTGGCGCGCGAGCGCACCACGATGGTGATCGTCACCCACGAGATGGCGTTCGCCGCCGAGGTGGCCGACCGGGTGGTGTTCATCGACGGCGGCGTGATTGTCGAGCAGGGCACGGCGGTCGAGGTGCTGCGGGCGCCGCGCGAGGAGCGTACGCAGCGGTTCCTGCGCGAGCTCACCAGCCAGCCGGTACGACGCTCGACGCCTGAGGACGAGGGGCCGGCGGTGCACGTCGAGGTGCCGCTGGCCTAAATGGCACGGCGCTCAGCTCACGTCGTGCACAGGTCCTCGAGGACTCACCCGAGCGGGCTGATCGGGGGCAGCGGGCGGGAGCACAGCTCGGCCGCGGCGTCTGCCTCCATCTCGAAGGCGCGCAGGACCATCTCCGTGTAGCTGTCGGCGATCTTCCCCGCGTCACCACAGGGATCGGAGGAGAGCAGCTCCAGCATGCCCAGGATGGCGCCGCCGGTCAGCATCAGCGCCACCTCCACGCTCTCGATCTTCAGCTGCCCGGCGGCCATCGCCGCCGCGAGATCTTCCCGAGCTGGTGACCGGACGCCCTCGTCACGCAGGATGATCGAGGGCCGTGCCGCAACAGCACACGGGTCTCGACCGGCAGCTGACGCTGCAGGCGGCCAAGGAGCCGGAAGCTCGCGGCGAACAGCTCGGCAGGGTCGGTGACTCCCTGCATGAGCTCGTCGCGGCGGTCGGAGAAGGCTTCGAAGCTTGCCGAGATGGCCGCGTTGAACAGCTGCAGCTTCGACTAGAACGAGCCGAACCCGACGCCCGCACGGTCGGTGATCTCCTAGATGCTCACCTCTGTCCGGTCCTCCGCCATCACGGCCTGAGCGACGCGGATCATCGCCTGGCGGGTCTGGTTGCGCCGGGAGCTGCCACCGGCGCGCCTCCCGCTCGCTGGCCCCGCGTCACCGTGGGTGATCCGGGCAGCGCGTCGGCCGCGACCGGTTCGGCGGATGCGTCGCATGCATGGCCTGAGGCTAGTGCCCCGCCCCGGCACCGTCGGCAACCAGCAGCAGTTCGTGCCACCGCTCTACGATCGAGCCATGCCATCGACCCCCTCCGCCGGAGCTGAGGGGCTCTGGGGCGGGGCACTCACCGCACGTCCGCTGGAGGCGGCGACGCTGACGACGGCCGCAGTGGCGGCGGTGTCCGACCACCTGGCCTCCAGCCTGGCTGCCCGGGGCGACGAGGGTGTGGCCCGGTTGCTGGCCTGGGCCACGCCGGTCGCCGACGGGCGGCCGGTGCCTGGCCATGACGTGCGGCTGCTCCCGGAGCACGCGGCCCTGGCCGCCGGTGCGCAGGCCCACGCACTCGACCTCGACGACACCCACGCCGAGGTGCGCGGCCATCCGTCGGCGGTGCTGCTGCCGGCGCTCTTCGCCCTGGCCACGCCGGCGACGCCGGGTGCTGAGCTGCTCACGGCGTACGCGGTCGGGGTCGACGTGATGGCGCGGCTGGGTCGCATCGCGGGGCGTACGCACCACGTCGCCGGCTGGCACCCGACGGCCACCCTGGGCGGGGTGGCCGCGGCGGTTGCCGGAGCCCGGCTGACAGGGCTCGACCCGAGGCGCACGGAGGTCGCGGCTGCGCTGGCCGCGTCGCAGGCGGGGGGGGGACGGGCGCAAATCGGGAGAGCACG
>ERZ501016.24-NODE-24-length-92190-cov-8.642145_pt1 | contig 92190 bp, 82 predicted proteins | sample MGYA00248889_ERZ501016 | MGnify/ENA primary metagenome ERZ501016 (study PRJEB25958, sample SAMN03398594) | human skin metagenome | study: EMG produced TPA metagenomics assembly of the Human Skin Microbiome Metagenome (human skin metagenome) data set. | reverse complement strand
GAGCCGGAGCGGCGGCCGTCGACGCCGTGGCCGTCTCGACCGGCTGGCCGGCGGGGGCGCCGGGCTCGGCCCAGGCGAGGCCGGTGGGTGAGGTGGGCGCCGGGATGCCGATGTTGGGCTGGGCGGTGCCGACGACGGTCGAGCCTGGCAGTACGGCGCCGGCGACCGTGAGGGCGACGGGCAGACCCAGAGCGAGCATGAGGCGGGCACCGCGAGAGAGCATGCGGGACGAGTTCCCTTCGTACGAGCCGGCCCCCCCAGGCGGGCACACGGTACCTGAGGGGAACCTGAGAAGTCACGTCCTTCCGGGCGTGTCCCAGAGCCCGGGAACGGCACGCGCCCCGGGTCACGAGGACCCGGGGCGCGATTGCGGCCGAGACGGGGCTCAGGCCTCCTTGTAGTGGGCCACCCAGTCGATCTCGATCAGGTTCACCGCCGGCGTGAGGGCGTTGGGCACGCCGCCGTCGACGGTCTCGTACATGGAGGCCTCACCGTTGGGGTCCATCGCCGCGCCCTGGAAGCCGACCCACATCGGCTTGGTGGTGATGTACGGGTTGACGATCTCGGCCCACGGCTTGCCGTCGAAGGTGTAGATCAGGCGGTCCTTCTCGATGATGACGCCGTAGGTGTGCCACCCCTGCATGTCAGGGTTGTCGAAGAACCGCAGCTCCTGCTTGTTGTCGGTGTCCCAGTGATAGGCCGCCATGACCGACGGGCCATTCACGCGCCCCTCGGCGAAATTGATCTCAGGGGGCCAGGAACCGTCATCGGGGTAGAGCAGCAGGCAGTATCCGACGCCCTTGGCCTTCGGGAATTTCGCGCGGACCTCCCAGCGGCCGCCCACGGCCGAGAAGAAATCGCCGCTGGAGACGCCGGCGTTGTACCAGGCCCCGTTGCGGTACTCGATCTTGAGGGTCATCTTGCCGTCGACGATGGAGGTCTGGTCCTGCGAGATGTAACCCAGACCACCCTGGCCCTGCTTCGGGTCCTGCCAGCCGTAGCGGCCCCACTTCGTCTGCTCGATCGGCAGGTTGAAGTCGTCCTTCATGTCGATGGTCCAGCCAGGCAGCGTCGGGGGCGTCGTCATCTGGGCGAAGCTGGTCGGCGTCGAGGAGGGCACAGAGGAGATGGTGGCCGACGGGGTGCTGCTCGCGGTAGTCGGCGCCTTGGTCGAGGTGGCGGTCGTCGCCGACGTGGCCGCGGTGGCGGAGGCCGAGGGCGTACGGGTGGTGGTGGGGGCCTTGGTGGGCGCGGTCGTCGTGGACGCGGGCGTCGCCCCCTGCTGAGCGAGGTTTCCGCCCTTGCCGCGCTCGCCGGCCCCCGCGCTCGAGAAGGCCTGCACCTTGCCGTTGGCGCCCGTGATGCCGTTGGCCGTGACCGCCCCCGACGCCGTGGGCAGCGTGGTCGCGGCGTCGCTGGGCAGGAAGCTCACACCCAGGGTGCCCAGGGCCGAGGCGCCGAGAGTGGAGAGGGGGGCCGAGGAGGGGCCGGTGGGCCCACCCGGCACGGTCACGGACGCGGTCGGCACCGACGAGGTGACGCCAGCGGACGAGGTGGCGGGGCTCGTCGCCCCAGCCGTCGCGGTGCTCTGCGCGGACCCGTCGGTCGCGAGGGGAGCCATGGCGGAGCCCGCGACCGCCGACGAAGCCATCGCCTCGGGGGTGACGGCTGCGCTGGCCATGGCCGCAGGATCTGCGGCGCTGGTCATCGACTGCCCGGGAAGTGCCGTCACAAGGGCAATTCCGCAAGCGGTGAGAACGGCGAAAAAAGGCGCGCGCAAGCGTCGAGAGAACATTGATTTCCCCCCTGGGAGTGGGCCGACGAAAACACGGTAAGATCGGCCAGGGGCGGCCGCGAGGATTATGAGCGGACCCTCAGACTCGGGGGAGTCGTGGTCGGAAGGGGGCGTGGCGTGGCGCCACAGGTGTCGGTGTGCATCCCGTCGTACCAGGGCGGTGAGATGCTCGCTGCGACGCTGCGGTCGGTGCTGGCCTCAGACCACCCGGACTTCGAGGTCGTGGTGCGCGACAACGGGTCCACCGACGGCACCGACCGCGTCGTCGCCGCGTTCGACGACCCGCGCATCCGCTACGTGCGCGCGGAGGAGACCGTGCCGCTGGCCGAGAACTGGCAGCTGGTGCTCGACGAGGCGCGCGGCGACTACGTCAAGGTCGTCTGCGCCGACGACCTGATCCACCCCCGCAGCCTCTCGTCGCAGGCGGCCGTCCTGGCCGACCCGACCATCGCGCTGGTGGCGAGCCGGCGCGATTTCATCGACGGCACCGGCGCCACGCTCGCCGCCGCGACGGGGCTCCATGAGCTGCTGGGTCGCCAGACCGCCACCGACGTGGCCAGAGCGATCGTGTCGTTCGGCATCAACCCCATCGGCGAGTCGGCGAGCGTGATGTTCCGTCGTGCTGACGCCGCCGCGGTCGGCGGCTGGGACGGCACGTCGGTCTACCCCATGGACATCGACCTGTGGCTGCGGCTCCTGTCGCGGGGGGACATGCTGGGCCAGCCCGAGTCCCTGGCCGCGTTCCGCGTCTGGACCGACTCCCTCTCCAGCCGGCACAACCAGGCGCAGTTCAGGGAGAACCTGCGGTTCGTCGAGCGGGTCGCCGAGACACCCGCGTACGGGATCGAGCCGCGTGCCCAGCGTCGGCTGACCCTGGCCGCGCGCCTCTCCTGGTGGGCCTGGGCGGCGCGGCAGTGGACGTGGACTCACCTGCCCCCACGCAGCCGCGACGGCTACGCCTGGCGGTAGTGGGCCACCCACCCGATGTCGATGGTCATGTCGGCCGGGGTGTCCGGCCCGGGAACACTGCCCGGGACCGTCTCGTACTCCTTGGCCTCGCCGTCCGGGTCCATCGCGCCGCACTGGAAGCCGACCCACAGCTCCTTGTCGGTGATGAAGTCGTTGGGCATCACGGCCCATGGGCTGCCGTCGAAGGTGTAGACGAGCGTCTTCTCCTCGATGACGACGCCGTAGGTGTGCCACTCGTGCATGTCCGGCTGCTGCAGGTGGCGCTGGTCGGTCTTGTTGTCGGCGTCCCAGTGGTAGGTGGCGCTGAGGTCCGGCCCGTTGACCCGGCCCTCAGCAAAGTTGACCTCCGGCGGCCAGCTCCCGTCGCGCGGGTAGAGCAGGAAGACGTAGCCGATGCCCACGGCGCGTGGGAACCGGGCGCGGACCTCCCACCGCCCGCGGACGGCCGCGAACCCCGGGTCGCCGCTGAGCCCCGCGGAGGTCCAGCCACCGTTGGCGTACCGGATGCGCAGGTGCAGCGCGCCGTCGGCGGTGTAGCAGTTCTCGGGGCGGTAGAAGCCCATCCCGCCCTGGCCCACACGCTGCTCCCCCCAGCCGTACGTGCCCCACCGGGACTCGTCGAGGGGGCCGGTGAAGTCCTCTCGGAAGTCGAGCTCCCACCCTGCGTACGACGGGATCTCGGAGGTGTCCACGGGCGACGGCCGCCGGGTGGCGACGCCGACGCCGACGCCGACGCCGACGCCGGCGAGCGTGAGCGCTCCGAGCCCGCCGGCGCCGAGCAGGACCCGCCGGCGCAGGCGACCCTGCTCCCCGGTCACGACCCCGGCTCTTCGCGCTGGAGGCGTCGCAGGGCGAGGAAGAAGGGGATCAGGCACAGGCAGGCCAGCGCGAACCGGCCGATGTTCCAGGCCAGTGTCTGCGGGGCGAGGACCGACGCCACGCAGCCCGCGACGGAGAGCAGGATGACGAGCAGCGTCTGGCGTGACGTCCCGCGCGGCGCGTGCCTCCGGCTCACCGCCAGGCGCAGCACGGCCGCCTGGGCCAGCAAGGCCCCGAACGTAGCCACCGCCACGCCGTCGAGGCCGAAACGGGTGATGAGCAGGAAGGTCAGCACCAGCTTCACGACCACGGCGGCCACCGAGGCCCACGCCAGCGGCGCCGACCAGCGCATGGTCACCAGCATCTGGCCGCTGGCCGCAGCGGCCGCCACCGGGAAGGCCGCCAGGCCGACGACGGCGACGACCGAGACCAGGTCCTCCTGCCCGTACGAGGCCGGGGCGAAGACGCGCAGCAGGGCGGGGGCGGCGACGGTGATGCCGAGCACGGCCCACGACACCAGGGCGTACACGCCGTCGCGCGACGCGGTGACCACGCGCCACCGCTCGGCCTCGTCGACCACGCTCTTCAGGCGTGGCAGCCAGGCCCGGTTGGTGAACGTGAGCATGAGGGTGACGACGTTGCCGACCGTGAACGCGACCTGGTAGCGAGCCACCTGCTCGGCACCCAGCAACCGCTGGATCACGAACCGGTCGCCCGCGCTGAGCAGGAACGTCGACAGGCCCGTCAGCACGAGCGGGACGCCGAGCTGCAGGGCGCGCCGCAGCGTCGCCGTGTCGAGCACGCCGGCCAGACGTGGCCTGGTCCACACCAGGCCCAGGACCAGCGCGGTCACCTGACCGGCGACGCCTCCCAGCGCGTACACCTCTGCGGTCCGCTCCCACACGAACAGCAGGCCGATGCCGATCACCTGGCTGCCCACGGTGGAGATCAGCGACACCGTGGCGAACCTGCCGAGCCGGTCCTCGGCCTGCAGCAACGACAGCACCAGCAGCACGCCGGCACCCGGCGCCGTCCAGCCGAGCGTGATGAGCACCAGGGCTGAGCTGCTGAAGCCGAGCTGCGGGCCCCACCAGGGGGAGGCGAGCGCGACGGCCCCGGTCACCACGAGCGCCAGCAGCAGCCCTGCGCCCAGCAGGCCGCGGGCGCGGGTGGCGTCGGGGTCCTCGACCCGCTGCATCTCCAACGCCTGGTCGAGCCCGAAGACGGTCACGGTGATGAGCAGCTGGTAGAGCGCGATGGCCGCGGCCAGGGCGCCGAACGCCGGGACGGGCAGTGTGTGCGCGAGCACCGGCGAGACCACCGTGGCCACCACCATCTGCATCGACCAGATGACGACGTAGATCATCCCCCGGCCGAAGAGGTCGGAGGTCTGACCGCGGGGACCAGCGTCGGGCTCGGTCATGGCAGGGGCCACAGCTCGTCCTCGATGCGGTCGAGCACCTGGTGGGAGTCCTCGGAGAACTTGCGGGCGAACAGCGCCGGGGCGCTCGGCCGGGTACGGGCGGCGCGCAGGGCGGGCAGGTCGGACTCGTCGAGCCACCTCGGGTTAGGGCTCGGCTTCTGGCCCCAGTCGATGAACCACGCGTGGTCACCCCGCACGTGGCTGCTGGGCCAGTCCATGCCGAGCTCAGGAGAGGTGAGGATCGAGGGCAGCATCACCTCGTCGGGCGCCCACGCCTCGCGGAAGAACCTCAGCAGGTCGGGGCGCTCGTCGAGGATCGACAGCAGCTGCGTCACGTGATGACGGGCCAGGATCTTCGTCTGCGCGCCGCCGGCGGGCCGGATCCCCGAGGGCAAGCGGCGAGGGACCGGTGACCAGATCCGGCGCCTCCCCTCCACGCGGTTGCGGAACACGAACCGGTCATAGCCCCGCATCGGGCCCCAGTCAGCGATCGGCAGCGTCTCCACGTCGGCCCACGAGGCCCTCCGCAGCCCCGCGAGCCGGTCGACGAGCCGGTCGGCGGGCTGGAGGGGGTAGTCGGCACCGGTCATCAGGAGGATGTGCTCCGCGTCGGTCTCGGCCAGCGCTGCCCGGTAGCCGGCGAGCTCGGCCTGCACGACACCGAACCCTGCCCACCCGCAGCGCACCCGCGGCAGCAGCCGCACGGACTCGGGCAGCCCCGCGGTCATCTCCGCGTGCACGTCGTCGGGTGTGCCCGCGTCGACGTGGAGGAAGACCGGCAGCCCGCCGAGAGCCCCGATCAGCCGGTGGAGGTGGCCCGGCTTGTCGTGGGCGACGACGACGACGGCGACGCTCATCGCGCCTCCGGGAGGCGGTAGACGGTGACCCCGGGCTCCTCGTACACCACGGTCACCCCGGGGGTGGCGCGCAGTGCGGCCTCGAGCCTGATCTGGTCGTCGGCCAGCTGCTGGCCGTACCGCTCGTCGAAGACCCGCATGGAGTCGGTGGCGAGGACGAACTTCGTCTTGCCCGGCTCTGCCTGCCAGGCCTTCATGAGCATCGCCAGGTCGGCCTGCGGGTCGTAGGCGGCGCCGGTCTCCGCCGGGTAGATCTGTGTGGTCCTGCCCGACAGGAGCGTCTCGCGCGAGATGTAGGCGATCTCGCGGCCGCTGACGAACATCGGCTCCGCGAGGTCGGTGCCGAGCATGAACACCTCCGAGTCCGGCGGCACCGTGGACTCCAGCCACCGGGCGGCAGCCACGTTCCCCGAGCGCATCACCCGCGTGTAGTCCATCCCGGTCGTGCCGACGACGAACACCAGGGCGAGCAGGACGGTGGCGGCGGTACGCTCGGGGTGCCAGACCACCGTCCAGAACCGGCGCCCGGCGGGGGGCAGGTTCAGCGAGCCCAGGATCGCCAACCACGGCAGCGCGAACAGGGCGACCCGGAAGATGCCCTCGGAGCCGTACGCCGACGCCGCGAACAGACCCAGGGGGCTGGCGGCGGCAAGGGTGAGGGCCAAGGTGGTGCGGCTGCGGTGGCGGACCAGTGCGACCAGCGCCGCGACACCGATCACGACCAGAGCCGCGGCCGGCACGTAGAAGGTGATCCGGTTGATCATGTCCAGGCTCAGCGACGTCGAGCTCGGCCGGGCGGGAGGCCTCAGGTTGGCGAGGATGTTGAAGACCTCGTCGGCCGAGACGAAGGAGCTGACCACGCCGCGGTTGAGCAGCGCCCAGATGCCGGCGGGGGTGATCAGCAGCAGCGGGGCCCACCGGGGCCTGAGCACCCGGGTCACCGCGAGCGCGACGCAGATCAGGAAGGCCAGGTACGGGCTGAGCTGATGAGTCACCGCGGTGGCGGTGGTGAGGGTCAGCACCGCGGCGAGCCGCGCCCCGCTGAACGAGGTGCCGTTGGCCAGCAGCAGGGCGACCGCCAGCATCACGAACCCGAAGCCTGCCACCTGCGGAGCGTAGAAGCTCGTCGTCAGGCTCGAGCCGAGACCGAACACCAGGGCCGACCACCAGGCACGCTCTTCGGTGACGAAGTGGCGGGCGAGCACCGTGATCACGAGGCAGTTGATGCCGGCGGCGACAGCGCCGAAGACCGCCGCGTACGGCAGCAGGTCGGACCAGCCGGCGGCCTGCTTCACCAGGGCCCCGGAGGCGAACAGCCCTGCCCAGGCCTGGTAGATGCTGGCTTTGCGGTCGAGGTATCCCTGGCTGATCAAGAGCTCCGCGACGCCCACGTGGCGGGCGGCGACCTGCACGGTCGGCAGGTGGTACATGACGACCTGCGTCATGGGGGCGAGCGTCGTCAGCAGCAGGACCGTCCAGCCGAGGCCTCTGCCCCCGGAGAACGCCCAGGTGACGGCGAAGACCAGCACGGCCAGCCCGAGGAGCCAGAGCGGGCCGGCCGCCCAGGCGGCGCCCAGGTACGCCGGCGGCTGCGCCTTGGCGGCCGCGGTAACCAGCGCCAGCAGGTAGCCGACGGCAGCCAGCCCGACCGGGCCGACGACCCCGGCGGCCGAGCGCCGCAGCAGGCCCAGGTCGAGACGCCGGGGTTCCCGCCAGGCGACCCACCCGCCCGCTGCGGCCGACGCCACCAGGAGGGCGATGGCCAGTGGACGAGGGTGCCAGGCACCGGTGAGCGCCAGGGGCAGCGAGGTCAGGATCAGCACGGCCAGGCTGCCGACGAACGACGCCAGGGTGAGCGCCAGACCGTCGAGGCGCGCGAGGAGGCCCACGGCCAGACCAGGCAGCGTGTGGAGGGCCACGGCGACGACCAGGCCCGCCAGACCGCCGTGCACGCCGACGAGCGTCGCCAGGGCCGCGACCAGGCCGAGGACGGCGCCGAGAAGGCCCAGCCAGGAGCGCTGCCCGGAGACCTCCGTGGTGAGGTCGAGGGCGGGCGGCTGCGGCTGCGCGTCGTCGGCAGGCCCCGCTGCGTGGCCGTTGTCTGCCACGAGGTTTCCGGTGGTCATGTGTCCCTTCCGCCCGGTGCACGGGTCCCGCATCCCACCGCCACCACGACGAAGGGGGTCCCCGTCATGTCCGGTAGGGTCGCCGTGTGCTTCAGCGGCCGATGAGTAGCGACGGGAGGCCTGGCTGGCCGGAGGCCGTCTGGATCGGCGAGGTCGATTCTACCGAGGTGGCCGCCGCCCCCGCGCAGGCCCGTCTCGAGCTGGCCGACGCCGACGGGTATCGCCACGCCCGCTTCCTCGTCCGCGCCGGTCGCGCCTTCCGCGGTTTCGTCCAGGTGCCGGTCGTCGAGGGCTCGGTGGCGGTGGCGGACCTTGCCGACGCCATCTCGGGGTTGCCCGAGGGGGAGACGCTGGCTGACCCCGCCACGCCCCCCATGAGCGTGGTGATCGCGACCAGAGACCGCCCCGCTCTGCTGCGGCAGGCGATCGACGCGGTGCTGGCCTGCGACTACCCCCGCTTCGAGGTCGTGGTGGTCGACAACGGGTCGCAGTCCACCGAGACGGTGGAGACGGTTCGCACCCACCCTGACCCGCGCGTCCGGTGCATCGTCGAGCCGCGACCTGGCGTCTCGCGGGCCCGCAACCGCGGTGTGCGAGCGGCCGTTCACGACCACGTCGCCTTCGTCGACGACGACGTGGTGGTCGACCGGCACTGGTTGATGGGTCTGGCCCAGGGGTTCGACCGGGCGCCGGACGTCGCGATGGTGTGCAGCCTGGTGCCGTCGGGTGAGATCCGTACGCAGACGCAGGCCTGGTTCGACCAGCGCGTGACCTGGGCGGATGCCGACCGGCCGCGCGTCTTCCGGTTGTCTGAGCCGCCACCGGACGTGCCGCTGTTCCCGTTCCAGGTCGGCGCGTACGGCACGGGCGCGAGCATGGCCGTGCGCCGCGACGCGTACGAGCGGATCGGTGCCACCGACCTGGCGCTCGGCGGCGGCCAGCCCACCAAGGGCGGGGAGGACATCGACCTGTTCGTGCGCATGCTGCTGGCCGGGTACGCCCTGGCGGTCGAGCCGGGTGCCGTCGCCTGGCACCGGCACCGCGACACCCCCGAGGCGCTGGCGGCGCAGGCCATCGGGTACGGCCGCGGCCTGGGCGCCTGGCTGACGAAGATCGCGCTCACCCCGTCGATGCTGCGGTGGGCGCTGCCGCTCGCACCGGCGGCCTTCGTGCGCATCAGGGCGCTCGCCCGGGGAGCCAACGCGCGCCGGGCCCGCTCCGCGGAGGGGTTGCCCGCGGGGTACGCCGAGCGGCTGGGGCGGCTGGAGCGACGGAGCATCGTCACCGGCCCGTTCCACTACCTGCGGGCGCGCTGGCGGACCTGGCGCCCGTGAGCCGGCGCGGCTCGGCGTAGCGGCGCAGCGCCGGGGCGACCGGACGGCCGGTGAGCACCGACTCCGGCCCGTCGCTCAGCGCGCGCGCGTAGTCGGGGAGGCTGCGGCGCACGGCCTCCACCGTGTGGTCCACGTCGGCGTCGGTGTGCGCGGCGCAGGTGACCCAGGACTGGGCCAGCACCCCGTGGCGGAGCAGCCCTTGCATGAAGACGGTGCGCATCGCCTGCGACGGCTGACCCTCGGCGTCCTTGGTGGAGAACATCAGGCAGACCGGGTTGCCGTACGCGGCCAGCTGGTCGCTGAGGCCGGCGTCGGCGACGACCGCGTTCATGCCGTCGGCGAGGCGCTGCCCGGCGGCGCGGATCTGCGCGATCGGGTCCCCGGCCTCGTGCTCGGCGATCACCGCCCGCAGCGCGGCCAGGCCGACCGACTCCGGTCCGTACGTCGTGGAGACCAGGAACGGGCGTGCCCGGTCGGTGCCGAGACCGCCGAGGTCCATGAGGTCGGCCCGGCCGGCGAGGGCGCTGATCGCGTACCCGTTGCCGATGCCCTTCGCCCAGCAGCTGAGGTCGGGCGTCACCCCGCGCAGCGTCTGCACCCCGCCGACGTGCCAGCGGTAGCCGGTGATGATCTCGTCGAAGACCAGCACGGTGCCGGTGCGGTCGCAGAGCGCACGCAGCCCCTCCAGGTAGCCCGGTGAGGGCTCGGCGGTGGCCGTCTCCGGCTGCAGCACCACGGCGGCCACGTCGCCCTGCTCGACCAAGGCGGTGACGGCATCGAGGTCGTCGTACGGCACCAGGGTGCCCGCGGCGCGCTCGGCCGGTGCGGTGCCGGCGTCCATGTCGGAGTGCGCGATCCACCAGTCGTCGACCGAGAAGAACGACTGGTCGCAGATCACCAGCTTCTGCCGGCCGGTGGCGGCGCGGGCCAGCTTCACCGCCGCCGTGGTCACGTCGGAGCCGTTCTTGGCGAACTTCACGCGGTCGGCGCCGGACAGGTGGCTGAGGAAACGCTCGGCCACCTCGGCCTCCAGCAGCGTGGGGCGGGAGAAGTTGACACCGTCGCGCAGGGCGGTGCGTACGGCCTGGTCGACGCGCGGATGACGGTGCCCCAGCGTGACCGCGCGCAGCCCGATCCCGTACTCGACATAGGAGTGGTTGTCGACGTCCCAGACCTGCGCGCCGCGGCCGCGGACGAGCACCACGGGCGCCTGCTCGGGGTACTGGTCGGGACCCCGTGCATAGGTGTGGGCGCCCCCGGGCACCAGGGTGTGCAGCCGGGCCTGGGCCTCGACCGAGCGGGGCCAGGACGCGATGTCCGTGGAGGGGAGGGCGACGCCGCGCGGTGTCGCCGTGACCAGGCGGCCCGCCAGCGCGGGGTAGGCCGCCAGCACCTCCGCCTGCAGGTCGGGGAGCAGCAGCAGCACCTCCTCGGGGTCGGCGGCGAGCAGGTCGTCGGGGGCGATCACGGGGATGCGGCTCCCCGGCAGCGCGCGCGCCTGCTTGGCAGGGGAGGCGTCGGCGACGGCGGCGATGGCGCCGGCGAGGTCGCTCACCATGGCCAGCTCGGCGATGGCGCGAGAGGCGGCACCGTACGCGTACAGGGCCGTGCCGCTGTCGCGCCGCTCGGTGAGGTAGGAGCGCAGGTGGTCCAGGCCGGTGGCGACGGCCTCGGTCAGGGGAGCGAGGCCGGCGGGCGTGGTGAGGCCACGGTCGGCCTCGGCGGCGTACGCACCGGTGAGGGCGTCGTCGGGGGAGCCGTCACGGGTGGCGACGACCACGGCGCAGCCCCCGTACAGGTCGTAGCGCAGCACCGTGGTCGGTGTGAGGCCCGCGGTGGCGAGAGCGTGGCGCAGCGAGGTGAGCGAGAAGTACGCATGGTGGCCGTGGCGCAGCGCCGTCCACTGCCGGTTGTCGACGATGTCGCCGAGCGGCTGGACGAGCAGCACCAGGACGCCACCCTCGGCGAGGGCGTCGGCGCGCTGGGCGACCGCGGCACGTACGGACCGGTCGTGCATCAGCCCCAGGCTGTCGACGACCAGGTCGGCCTCCCCGTCGACCGGGGTGAGGCCGGGCAGGTGCGGCAGCCAGGAGCCACCGTGCGGGGAGCCGAACTCGCGCACCGTGCGCCGGCCGTCGAGCAGCCCGAGACCCGTCAGGTCGGCGACGGCGGCGGCCGCCTGGTCGCGTACGGCCTGCGGCTCCGGCACCGCGACCTCGGGCTCGTCGGTGTCGTCGGCCATCAGCTGGGCCAGGCCGCACTCGGTGCACAGACCGAGCGCCAGCCCGTACGCGGGGTCAGGCCCGGGGTCGCCAGGCCGCGGGAAGTGCCGCGCCGAGGGCTGCTCGCCGAGGTCGAGCACCACCTCGACGGGGCCAGAGCAGAGCAGGCAGGTCATCGAGCCCTCCTCGCGGGAGCATCCGGCAGAATCGCGGCATGGACGTCACGACGACCGACCTCGACGGCGTGCTGCTGCTCACGCCGACGCCGCACCGCGACGAGCGGGGGGTGTTCACCCGAACGTACGACGCCGCCATCGGCGCCGCGCACGGCATCACCTTCGGGCCAAAGACGCAGGACTCGCAGTCGCGCTCCGAGCCCGGCGTGCTGCGCGGGCTGCACGGTCGCACCGGCGCGGGGGAGTCGAAGCTCGTGCGCGTCTCTCGGGGCGCGGTGCTCGACGTGGTGGTGGACGCGCGCCTGGGGTCGGCCAGCTTCGGGCGTCACGTCGCCGTGGTGCTGGACGACACCGACTTCCGCGCCCTGTACGTGCCAGCGGGCTGTCTGCACGGGTTCCAGGTGCTCGACGGGCCGGCCGATGTGCAGTACCGCATCGACCGGCCGCACGACCCGAGCGAGGACGTCGGCGTACGGTTCGACGACCCCGACCTGGGCATCGCGTGGCGCCCCGGCGAGCACCTGATGAGCGAGCGCGACCGCGGCGCCGGCTCGTGGGCGGCGCTGGTGGAGCGGCTGCGCGGCTGAGGTCATCGAGCAGGCCTCAGACGACGTGCAGCCGCGCGTCGAGCTCGCCAGCGTCGAGCAGCTGCTTGATGCGGGCCAGGCGCACGAACCGGTGATCGAAGGCGTCCTTGGTGAGGCCGTTCTCGGTGTACGCGGCGACCAGCTCCTTGGCCCCGTCGGCGATCGACCACGAGACCTTCGCCTCCGGCAGCAGCTCGCGCAGCAGCGAGAAGTCCACGCGGTAGGAGCGGGGGTCGTTGCCGGCCTCGCCCGTGATGCGTATGGTCGCCCCGGTCTCGGCCGCGACCGCCTCGGCGATCTCGGCCACGGTGACGTTGTTGGTCTCGGTGCCCACGTTGATCTTCGCGCCGTTGACCCGGTCGGCGGGGGCGACCAGCGCGGCCGCGAACACCTCGGCGATGTCGGCGGCGTGCACCAGCGGCCGCCACGGGGTGCCGTCGGAGAGCACCAGCACCTCGCCCGAGAGCAGCGCGTGGCCCACGAGGTTGTTCAGCACGATGTCGGCGCGCAGCCGGGGCGAGAACCCGAACGCGGTGGCGTTGCGCAGCGAGCAGGTCACGAAGTCCTCGTCGCTGAGCTCGTCGAGGTCGGCCTCCACGCGCACCTTGCTCTCCGCGTACGGGGTGACGGGCGCGAGGTCCGCGTCCTCGGCGACCAGGCCGGTGCCCGCCGCTCCGTACACCGAGCAGGTCGAGGAGTAGAGGAACCGGCCCACGCCGGCTTCCTTGGCCAGGCGGGCCAGCCGCGACGAGGCGTGGTGGTTGATGTCGTAGGTGATCTCGGGCGCCAGGAAGCCCAGCGGGTCGTTCGACAGCGCGGCCAGGTGGATGACGGCGTCGAAGCTCTCCAGGTCGGCGGCCGTGACGTCGCGCAGGTCCGTCGTCAGCGTCGGCGGGTCCGTCGGCTCGGGGCCCAGCACCATGGGCGCGAACCAGCCCACGTCGAGCCCGGTGACCTCGTGCCCCTCCCGCTGCAGCACCGGTGCCATCACCGTGCCGAGATAGCCCTGGCTTCCGGTCAGCAGCACCTTCATCTCGCGTCCCCCCTGATGTCGACGGTGGTCTTCGCGACCACGAAACCCTCAGCGTACGCAGCGTTGCACTGTGCACCCCGGACCCGCATGAGGCCCGTGAAGGCAGCCTCGTCGAACCATGGGTGCCCCGCCTGGCTGGGGTAGTGCTCGTGCAGCAGACGGCTCTTGGCGAGGGCGTCGTCGCGGGTGCACGGCACGTACGTGGCGACGGCCGGCAGGTCGGACTCGTACTTGAGGATCTCGTAGCCCCACACCGGCTGCCGCCTGAACGCCTGCCCGCAGAGCTCGGCGACGAGGCGGTGGTCCTGGTGCGCGTCACCGGGTTGGGGGGCGATCACCAGGTCGGGCTCACCACCCGCGACCACCGCGTCGCGTGCCGCCATCACGGCCGCTTTCGCCTCGGCCCAGGCGCCCGGCAGACGGTTGTCGGGCAGGCCGGCCACGGTCACGGTGAGATCGGCGCCGGAGCACAGCGCGGCGAGCGCGGCCCGTTCCTCGTCCTCGCGCGCGGTCCCGGCGCCGGTGAGCACCAGCGCGTGCACGACCAGGCCCGGGTTGGCGTCGCAGACCGTACGCACCGTGGCGCCGGCGCCGATCGCGATGTCGTCGCAGTGAGCGCCGACGAGCACGAGGCGGCGTACGGGGCCGAGGATCATCACACCCACCGCGCCCAGGGCGCGTCGCCCGCCTCCCACATCTCGTGCAGGACGGCGCGCTCCTTGAAGGTGTCGGCGGGCATCCAGAAGCCGTCGTGGCGGTAGGCGATCACGCCGCCGTCGGGGATCACCGCGCCGAACGCGTCGGTCACCAGGTCGCGGCCACCGCCGAGGTGCTCGAAGATCTTCGGCCGCAGCACGATGTACCCGCCGTTCTCGCGCACGGCCAGGTCGCCGACCGAGCGCAGCGCGTCGACCTTGTCGTCGTCACCGATGTCGAGCACGTGGAACGAGGCCTGGGGCTTGACGGCCAGCACCATGCCCGCCGCCTCAGGAGACGCCTGGAACCGCTCCACCATCGCGTCCAGCGACACGTCGGAGAGCACGTCGGCATAGTTCGCGAAGAACATCTCCTCGCCGGCCAGATGCTCGCGCACCCGGTGCAGACGCTCACCGATGGCGGTGGCGAGGCCGGTGTCGACGCACTCCACGTGCCACGACGCGGCGCGCGGGTCGGCGGCCACCGCCTCCATCACCGCGTCGCGCACCTGGTCGGCGGCGTAGCCGAGGCAGAGCACGAAGTCCGTGTGACCGAACGAGGCGTAGTAGTGCATCACGTGCACCACCAGCGGCATGTCGCCGACGAGCTGCAGCGGCTTGGGCAGCCCCTCGCCCTCCCAGCCGCGCATCCGCATGCCGTACCCGCCGCAGAACAGAACCACCTTCATGACGTCCCCCCCAGGATCACCACGTCGAGCTTGGGTAGTGCGAAGACCAGCCGGGTCCCAGCCGGGAGCGTCTCGCTGAGCTGCCGGGTGATCTCCTCACGGAGGTTCCACGGCAGCACGAGCACGTCGTCGGGCTGGTCCTCGACCAGGTGCTCGGGTGTCACCACCGGGATGCGTACCCCGGGGGTGAAGCGCCCGTGCTTGTACGGGTTGCGGTCGGCCGCGTACGCGACGAGGTCGGGCCGGATCCCGCAGTAGTTGAGCAGCGTGTTGCCCTTGCCGGGCGCCCCGTACGCCGCGACGCGACGCCCTTCGCGCCGCGCCTCGATCAGGTAGGCCACCAGGTCGTCGCGGATCGTGGCGACCCGGTCCGCGAGACCCGTGTACCCCTCGGGCGTACCCAGGCCTGCCTCGCGCTCCAGCGCCTCGACCTGGGCGACGCGCGGGCTCTCGGCGGCGTCGGACTCCTCGGGCGCGGCCCACAGGCGGATGGAGCCGCCGTGGGTCGGGATCAGCTCCACGTCGACCAGCCGGAGGCCACCGGCGGCGAGGCCACGGCGGGCGGCGAGCACCGTCCAGTACTGGAAGTGCTCGTGGTAGATGGTGTCGAACTGCGCCTCGGTCACCAGGGACAGCGCGTGGTGCACCTCGATGGAGACCCGGCCGGTGTCGGCCACCAGGGCGCGCAGGCCGCGGGTGAAGCCGATGACGTCGGGGATGTGCGCCCAGACGTTGTTGGCGACGACCAGGTCGGCGGGGGCGTGCTCGGCGCGTACGGACCGGGCCACGTCCTCGTCGAGGAAGGCCGTGAGCGTGGGGACGCCCTTGTCGCGCGCCGCCGCCGAGACGTTCACGCTGGGCTCGATGCCGAGGCAGCCGATGCCGCGCCCGACCACGTGCTGCAGCAGGTAGCCGTCGTTGCTGGCGACCTCCACCACGAAGCTGTCGGAGGTCAGGCCCAGGTCGGTCACCGCCTGCTCGACGAACCGGCCCGCGTGCTCGACCCAGGAGGTGGAGAAGGACGAGAAGTACGCGTAGTCGGTGAACGTCTCCGCGGGCACGATCAGCGCTGGGATCTGCAGCAGCAGGCACTCGCGGCACAGCCGCAGGTGGAGCGGGTACGTGGGCTCGGGCAGGTCGAGCGCCTCCGCCGGGAGGAAGGACTCGCAGGGCGGGCTGGCGCCGAGGTCGAGGACGGAGTCGAGGTCGGTCGCGCCGCAGAGGCGGCAGACGTCACTCATCGGGATCACCCCTCTTTGAGACTGATGGTGCGGCCGCGCCTGATGGCGATCCGGCCCACGACGTAGCCGACGCCGGTCACGGCGAAGCCGCCCACGATCGCCGCCGCGCCGGCAAGTGACCGGCGCGGGGACGACGGTGTCGACCCGAGCTCCCGTACGACCGCTCGGGGGAGCACAGTCGTCGTGTACGAGAGCTCGGTGCTCAGGGACGCCTGGCGGCTCGTGCGCTCTGTGACAGCAGCCTTCGAGATGCCTTCGGCGTAGCAGCGGCGCAGCAGGTAGCGCCAGGTGAGCCGGTCGGGGCTGACGCGGTGACGCACCAGCGACCTCGGCTCGAACAGGATCCGGCTGCCGGGGATGGCCTCGGTGGCGCGGATGCAGAGCTCGGTCTCCTCGCAGCCGTACGGCACCGTGCCGACCCGCCCCAGGTCCTCACCGAACAGTCCGGCGGCCTGGAACACCACGGCCCGGAACGCCATGTTGCAGCCCATGACGTTGCGCACGGGGGCGAGCTCGGTCGGCTGACCTGTGTACGTGCAGCCGACGACCCAGTCCAGCTCGCCGCGCGTCGACAACCCGATGGGGAGGGTGACGGGGCGCTCGGTGCCCTCGGACCAGCGGGGGGTCGCCGCGCCGCCGGTGACGACGACGTCGGGGTCGTCGAACGGCGCGAGCAGCAGCTCCAGCCACTCCGGCTCGGGCACCGCGTCGTCGTCCAGGAAGACGACCAGGTCGGTGTCCAGCTGCTCGATGACGGTGTTGCGGCCGCCCGAGAGGCCGCGCTTGCGCGCGTTCTCGATGACCGTGATCCGCGGCCCCGCCAGCTCGGCTGTGGCCTTGGCGAACAGCTCCGGGTTGTGGTCGCTGACGATGACCACGCCGCCCTCGCGACCGGAGGCCTCGAGCTGGGCCGCAGCCTCCGTGGCGCCGTCCCGGATGTCGGGCCAGCGTGCGAGCGTGTAGGCACAGACGACGATGGTCACGCTCTGCATGGTCGTCTCCCCCCTCGGTAGACCATCACTGGGCACCGTTCAGCGGTGCCGGACGAGCAGGTGCCGCGCCAGGGCCGGGCTGCCCGGGACGCCTGCGATCTCGGTTCAGGCGGCCGGAGCCGACGAGTCCACCGTCTCGAGCGCGCGCTGACGCGTGCGCAGCTTGCACGTGGCGAGGTGGTCGTGCCGGGGCGCGGCCTGGACCAGGTCGGGACCCTTCCGTCCGCGGCCGCGGGTCCAGGTCTCCTTGGCGATCGTGCGCAGCACGCGCTGACCGTCGTAGAACGTGCGCAGGTTGCTCTCGCCGAAGATGCGGTCGAGCTCGAAGCTGGGCACCTCGGTGACGGCGAGCCCGGCCTGGGCGACCCGGACGGTCACCAGCGTCTCGATCTCGAACCCGTCGCCCCAGACCTTGCCGCCGTGGGCGGGGGTCGGGAGCTGGGTGTCGGGCAGGTCGAGCGCCGGCAGCACGTCGGTCCAGAAGGCGTTGTAGCCGTAGCAAAGATCGGTGAACTTCGCGCCCAGGCGCAGGTTGCTGACCAGGTTGAGCCCGCGGTTGCCCAGAGAGCGGAGCAGCGTCAGGTCGTCGCTGCCGCCGCCCTCCATGTGACGCGAGCCCTTGGCGAAGTCGGCGCCGGCGACCAGGGCGTCGACGAAGAACTCGATCTCGCACGGATCGGCTGAGCCGTCGGCGTCGAGGGTGACGATGATGTCGCCCGTGGCGGCCCGCATGCCGCAGACCAGGGCGTTGCCCTTGCCCTTGCGGGTCTGCTGCACGACGCGGACGTTCGGCATCAGACGCTGCGCGACCTCGATGGTGTCGTCGGTCGACCCGGCGTCCACGATCACGACCTCGTGCACCTCAGGCATGTCAGGCAGCAGGACCTCAAGGTTCCTGGCCTCGTTGATCGTCGGGATGACGACCGAGACGCGTGGACGCGTCGGACGGATGGCATGACGCATAACAATCTCTCCCCACAGAGTGTTTGTTCCCCAAGCCGGGCCGCCGAAGCAGCCCGTGATCAGCACGTTATCAGGGATTCATGAGGAATCTCTAATCTTGAGCGTTCCAATACCTTTCTCCATCGCAGCGGCGTGCGGTTGGTGCGCGTACAGCCGAGCGTGCCGAAGGGGTGCCTGTCGTGACGTCGGCAGCGAGCTCCTGTCCCACCGCGGCCCCCCTTGTATGGGTGGGGTGGCGACCTGCGGGTGCGCGTGTGCCCGGTGCCTGGCACTCGGCTTGAAGGAGTGCTAACGCGGGTATAGATTCCGGTTAGCACTCACCCGATGAGTGTGCCAACGCTCGGGGCGGCACCGCGACGGCGCCCCGGCACCCAGACTCCGGTGACCCAACTGGGTCGCACGAACAGTGAAAGGGGCACTTGACGTGGCAGCCACGATCAAGCCGCTCGAGGACCGCGTCCTCGTCCAGCCGCTCGAGGCCGAGCAGACCACTGCTTCCGGCCTGGTCATCCCGGACACCGCCAAGGAGAAGCCGCAGGAGGGCAAGGTCGTGGCGACCGGCCCCGGCCGCGTCGACGACTCCGGCAAGCGGATCCCCCTGGATGTCTCCGAGGGTGACGTCGTCATCTTCTCCAAGTACGGCGGCACCGAGGTGAAGTACGACAACACCGAGTACCTGCTGCTCAACGCGCGCGACATCCTCGCCGTCGTCAACAAGTAAGGACTGAGATGCCGAAGATCCTTCAGTTCGACGAGGAGGCCCGTCGCTCCCTGGAGCGCGGCGTCGACACGCTCGCGAACACCGTGAAGGTCACGCTGGGCCCGAAGGGGCGCTACGTCGTCCTCGACAAGAAGTGGGGCGCCCCGACCATCACCAACGACGGTGTCACCGTCGCCAAGGAGGTCGAGCTCACCGACCCGTACGAGAACCTCGGCGCCCAGCTCGCCAAGGAGGTCGCCACCAAGACGAACGACGTCGCCGGTGACGGCACCACCACCGCGACCGTGCTCGCCCAGGCGCTCGTGCACGAGGGCCTGCGGGCCGTCGCGTCCGGTGCCAACCCGGTCGGTCTCAAGCGCGGCATCGAGAAGGCCGTCGAGGCCGTCTCGGGCAAGCTGCACGAGATGGCGCGCGACGTCGACTCCACGGCCGACATGGCCAGCGTGGCGACGATCTCCGCCCGTGACGAGCAGATCGGCGAGTTCATCGCCGAGGCGTTCGACAAGGTCGGCAAGGACGGCGTCATCACCGTCGACGAGTCGCAGACCTTCGGCACCGAGCTCGAGTTCACCGAGGGCATGCAGTTCGACAAGGGCTACCTGTCGCCGTACTTCGTGACCGACGCGGAGCGGATGGAGACGGTCCTCGACGACCCGTACATCCTCATCCACTCCGGCAAGATCAGCTCGATGAACGACCTGCTGCCGGTGCTGGAGAAGGTGATCGGCGCCAAGGGCACGCTGTTCATCGTGGCCGAGGACGTCGACGGCGAGGCGCTCTCGACGCTGGTCGTCAACAAGATCCGTGGCACGTTCACCTCGTGCGCGGTCAAGGCGCCCGCGTTCGGCGACCGTCGCAAGGCCATGCTGGAGGACATCGCGATCCTCACCGGTGGCCAGGTCGTCGCTCCCGAGGTCGGGCTCAAGCTCGACCAGGTCGGCCTGGAGGTGCTGGGCCGCGCTCGCCGCGTCGTCGTGACGAAGGACAGCACGACGATCGTCGACGGCGCCGGTGAGGCCTCCGAGGTCGAGGGCCGCGTCGCGCAGCTGCGCGCCGAGGTCGAGCGCACCGACTCCGACTGGGACCGCGAGAAGCTGCAGGAGCGCGTGGCCAAGCTGGCCGGCGGCGTCTGCGTCATCAAGGTCGGCGCGGCCACCGAGGTCGAGCTCAAGGAGAAGAAGCACCGGATCGAGGACGCCGTGTCCGCGACCCGCGCTGCGATCGAGGAGGGCATCGTCGCCGGTGGCGGCTCGGCCCTCGTCCACGCCGCGTCCGTGCTCTCCGACGGCCTGGGCCTCACGGGTGACGAGAAGACCGGTGTGCAGATCGTCGCCAAGGCGGTCGTCGAGCCGCTGCGCTGGATCGCCGAGAACGGCGGCGAGCCGGGGTACGTGATCGTCAACAAGGTGCAGTCGCAGGAGCCGGGCAGCGGCTACAACGCGGCGACCGGTGAGTACGTCAACCTCATCGAGGCCGGCGTCATCGACCCGGTCAAGGTCACCCGCTCCGCCCTCACCAACGCGGCCTCGATCGCGGCGCTGCTCCTCACCACGGAGACGCTGATCGTCGACAAGCCCGAGGACGACGAGGACGACCACAAGCACTGAGCCGGGTCCTGATCCGGTCGCACCACCGGCAGGGGCTGGGCCTTCGGGCCCAGCCCCTGCTGCATTGCGCGAGCACGCCGGGCCTGCATCTTCTGGTCGCTGGCGGCAGCACGTGCCATATCTGGCGCGCGGTGCGCGTAGGCGCCAGAAGATGCTGGTCGCGCAGCGGTCCCTCACCGGGGGCGGGCGTCCTGGTCAGCCCAGCGCGCGGAGCAGCACCGCGACGGACGCCGCCGCCCAGGCCTGGGGGCGGCAGGAGGCGGGGTACGGGTGCGGGGGCCAGACGCCGTCCTCGGTGCCGCTGGCGGGGGCGGGCTGGCCTCCGAAGAGCTCGGGGAGCCGGCCGCCGAACCCCTCCGCGGCACGCAGCAGCCCGCGCGCGATCAGGCGTGCCTCGGCGGTGTACCCCTCGCGCAGCATGCCGTCGACGGCGATCGCGGTGTCGTGGCTCCAGACCGAGCCGACGTGGTAGCTGAGCGGCCAGTACGCGGCGTTGCGGGTGGACATCGTGCGGATGCCGTACCCGCTGAACATCTCCGGCGTGACCAGCCGCGCCACCACCAGGGCCGTCTCCTCGGCCGACAGGATCCCGGTGCCCAGCAGGTGCCCCATGTTGGAGGCGCAGCCGTCGACGGCGACGCCCTGGCCGTCCAGCGCGAGGGCGGGGTAGCGCCCGTCGGCGTCCTCGACCCAGAAGGCCGTACGGAACCGGGCGGCGAGGTCGGCCGCCCACGAGCGCCAGCGGGCCGCGCCTGCCTCGTCTCCGCGCGCGGTCAGCAGCCGTGCGCCGACCAGGGCGGCCGCGTGTGCGTACCCCTGCACCTCCACGAGCGCGATCGGCGCCTCGGCCTGGCGGCCGTCGGCGAAGCTTACGGAGTCGCCGGAGTCCTTCCAGCCCTGGTTCGTGAGGCCGGTGCCGAGGTGGTCGACGTACGCGAGGAACCCACGGTCGTCCGCGGCGACCTGCCTCTCCATCCATCCCAGCGCCCGGTCGAGGGCGGGGTAGAGGTCGGAGACGTCCTCGCCGGCGTCGGCGAGGTCGCCCAGCAGCATCACCCACAGGCAGGTGGCGTCGATGGTGCCGTAGTACTCCGGCGGCAGCCGCAGGTCGGCCGAGGCGTCGTCGGCGCCGATGCCCGTGCGCCGCACCTCGTGGAGGATCTTGCCCGGCTGCTCCTCGGTGTACGGGTTGTCGGCGACGCCCTGCCGGCGGGCGAGGGTGACGAGGGTGGTGCGGGCGAGCTGGGGGTGGTGCCGCACGAGCAGGCGTGCCGCCAGCAGGGAGTCGCGACCGAACAGCGTGAGGAACCAGGGGGCACCCGCCGCGAGGAACGCCTCCTCGGGATGGACGCGTTCGGCCAGCAGGAGCGCGTTCAGGTCGGCCCAGGAGGCCGACACGACCTGCTGCAGGCGCGGGTCGGCGGCTGCCGGAGCCTGCAGGCGGGGGCCGGTGCTGCCGACGAAGGGGGCGCCGGAGTCGTGGGCCGTGAGGCGCCACCCGACCCGGACATCGCCGCGCGCGGGAAGCGACACCTGCCAGGTGAGCACGAAGGCGGAGCCCTCCACGGTCACCTGTGCGGTGCCGGGGTCGAGCGTGACCGAGGTGGTCTCGTCGCGCCAGGACCAGGTGAGGCCGCCGGCCTGGAGCGGCTGGTCGGGGCCGCCCTGCTTGACCCCTTCCATGGCGCTGGCGTCGGGCTGCAGCCGCACCTGGAGGGTGAGGTCGACCGCATGGGTGGCGGAGGTGACCAGCACCAGGTCCTCGGCCAGCCCGTCGACGCAGGCCGTCCGCTCCACGCGCAGCACCGCGGCGGGATCGACCCCCAGCTCGGGCGCACGCACCACCCAGTGGTAGGTGGTGCGGCCGCCACCAGGCTCGGTGGTGGCCGTGTGCTCCAGCGTGCGACCCACCACCGTATGGGTGAGCCTGGAGGCGATGCGCTCGTCGCCGACGAACACGCCCCGCACGCCCTGCCCGCTCGACTCCCCGTGGTGGTCGCCCCAGGCCTGGACCGGGGCGGCCAGGGCCACAGAGCCGTCGTGCAGGAAGGGCTGGGTCATTCGAAGGGCTCCCGGAAGTGTTGCCAGCGCGCAGGTCTGAGAGCACAGTATGCCCAGTTGCACGTTCAAGAGTGCTTGTCCACGGTCTTTATCGAGAAACTCACGAGGGGGTGGGAGGACCATGGTGGAGCGGCCGAGCAGGGCGACGCTGACCACCATCGCCGCCGCCGCGGGTGTCTCCCGTCAGACCGTGTCCAACGTGGTCAACGCCCCCGAGCGCGTCACCCCCGCCACCCGCCGTCGGGTGGAGAAGGTGATCGAGCAGGCCGGCTACCGCCCCTCGGCGGCGGCCCAGATGCTCCGAGGCCGTCGGGCGGGGGCGGTGGCGTTGCGGATGCCCTCGCCTGGGGACGGCATCAGCGGCGCGCTCTTCGACACCTTCGTGCACAGCCTGGTGCTGGCGGCCCGGCAGCGCAGCGCACGGATCACCCTGTTCGCGGCGGACGACCCTGCCGACGAGGTGGCCACCCTGGTCGACCTCGTCCACCGGGGCCTGGCCGACGGGTGCGTGCTCACCGACACGGTGACCGATGACCGAGACCTGAGGAGCTGATGCGCGCGGGCGTGCCCTTCGTCACGTTCGGCCGGCCCTGGGGGAGCGACGAGGCGCGGCACTCGTGGGTCGACATCGACGGTGCCGCCGGTACGGCTGCCGCGACCCGCGCGCTCACCGACGCGGGCTACACCGCGGTGGCGTTCATCGGCTGGCCCGACAGCTCGGAGGTCGGTCGTGACCGGCGCGCTGGATGGGACTCCACGCTTGCGGCGGAGGTCCCGCGGCGGGAGGAGCGCGTGAAGGACGACATCGGCGAGGGCAGGGCGGCGATGGCTCGCCTGCTGGCTGTCGGTGCCGACGCGGTCGTCTGCGCCAGCGACTCCCTCGCCACCGGCGCGATGCTGGCCTGGCTCGACGCCCACGGGTGCGCACCGGCCGGCCGGTTGCCGCCGGTCGCCGGCTTCGACGACACCGCGCTGGCCCGCTACCGGGGCTTCAGCAGCGCCCGTCAGCCGCTCGACCGGGCCGCGCAGGAGTGCCTGCGGCTCCTCGTCGCCCAGCTCGAGGGCAAGGCAGAGCCGGAGCACCTGCTCCTGCCACCAGACGTCATCTACCGCTCGTCGGCGGTCTGACAGCCCCCACCACAAGGAGAAACACACGAGAAATCCCCATCGGCTGGCCGCGGCCACCCTCGGCCTCGGGCAGAGCGTGGCCCTCACCCCGCAAGTTCCTGGTGGTGAACCAGCTGGGCATCTACAACTCGTACGCAGGTCTGGTGCTGCCGCTGCTCGTCGACGCGGCAGGGGTGTTCATCATGAAGAACTTCTTCGAGTCGATCCCCACCGCGGTGGAGGAGGCGGCGCGGATCGACGGGGCCAGCACGTTCCGCACGTTCTGGTCGACCCCTGGTGGTTCCCGCCGGGCTCGCTGGGTCGGGCGCACTGGTGACGCCGTCGGACGACGGTGCGGAGGTGCGCTGGAACATCGCTGACCGGGCGTGGTTCGCCCCCGGAGCGCTGAACGGCGGCACCGAGATCGCCAGTGTCGGGGTCTCGGTGAACGAGCGGAAGCAGACGTACGAGCGGCTCATGAAGCTGCACGAGACTGACTTCTCGGCGCGGCCAGGCGAGGTGACGTACGGGCGCAGCCTGCAGGCGGGGAGCTTCGTGGCGAAGGAGACGCACGTCGAGCTGGGCGTCGGGATGGACGGGCGGCTCGGGAACCGGGGCTGGACGTTCGACACGCAGCGGATGGTGGCGTTCGTCGAGGAGACGGCGGAGTCGCTGGGGCTGAAGAAGCGCATGGACGTGTACACGCGGATCGGCTTGTACGCGGCGATTGGCGGCATCGCGATCGCCCTGCTGGTCGGGGTGCTGCTCGTTCTGTTCCTGGTGGTCCTGAAGTAGCTGCGCAGGCAAGATCTGTTGGTGCTCGACCGAAAGCTGGCCCCGGAGCGCGAACCCGGCCGTTCGTATGCTCCACCGAACCAACCTTCGAGGAGAGCCATGCGGCAGTTCACGTACAAGGCACGAGGAAAGGCCATCATCGGCGGGACGCTGCTGGGCGCTGGGGTGGCCGCCTTCGGGATCCTCGGGATGGTGCTCGGCTGGGACTTCTCTCGGCGTCGGCGTGTCCTGCTGGGGCCGGAGCAGGCGTTCTGGCTGTACCTGGCGATCGCTCTGGTGGGTGTCTTCGTCGCGGTGCTGGCACTCCTGTCGGCACGCGCCGGCCAGCGCGACATCATGATCGAGCCCGGCCGGTTGACGATGCCGAAGAACGAGCGCTCGCGCGAGGCCGTCGTGCTCGCGCCGTACGACATCCAGGACCTGAACGTCACGCGGTCCAACAACATCTCGGCGCTCGTGATCAAGCACACCAACGGCACGACCAAGCTGGCCAGCTCCAACTTCGACAGCCCCCAGGCCTTCGATGAGTGCGTACGGGCCATCGAGGCGTTCCGGGCGGGGATGTACCGCTGAGGATGAGCGGAACGCGCGTCAGGGACCGAACTCGTTCTGGGTGAGATCGAGACCAGCGCAGTCGGGTCGCGCGACGCGCCTTCCTCTGACAACCCGCCCCTGACCGAGCGTGTGCGAGAGCCTCCGGCTCTCAAGTCGAGCTACTCATCCGGTGCGGCGTCGAAGTTGTTCACTGCCCCGAGAAGCTTGTCGGTGCGGACCTGCAGTTCCCTCAAGCCCTTCTTTCGCTGTGGCCCCACCATGTGCGTGACCACACCGAGCTTGGCGCGAAGGACGGTCACTTCTGTGGTCCAGGCCCGGCACTGGGCATGAGTCGCGACAACGGGGGTCCGGAGTGTGCGCTCGACGGTCGCCAGCTGACGTTCGATCCTCGACTCGGGCTTCTCAGGCTTCAGAGGGCCGACCGCCTCCTTGATGTGGCTGACACCGCCCGCGAGAGCGTGAGGGTTGGCAAGAATCGCCACGGCTCTGTCGACGGCCGCGGCTGCAACCTTGGCCACGAGGGGATTGGCGGCAATGCCCTTCTTGGCCGCTGGCTTCTTGGCGGGACCGGGCATCACGACCTCACTGCGGGAGTCGAGGAGCCGGACAGCTCCAACGTCTCAAGACGAGGCCGCACCGAGGCGGGTGCGGTCGGAACCTCGGCGGGCGGAAGGTTCATGAAGCTCTTGAGGAGCCGGACGATGTCAGCCACCTCGTCAGAAGCAGGTCCGGCGGCAGACCACGGCTCGAACCCCAAACTGAGGTTGGTGCCCACCGTGATGACGTCGAGGCGACCATTGGTCTTGGCGTCCGCAGGCGGCACGAACCGGACGAAACGGACGTCGGCCAGTGGGATGTCGTGCAGGAGCAAGCCGGTCTCGAGTAGCTCCTTCTTCTCGGCGACGATGAGACGCCGATCGGTGACGACGAGGTACGTGGTCGCAGCACCCGTGATCGACTTCAGCATGTCCTCCTGCCGACACTCGGTCAGGGCGAGCAAGGGCTCCGAGGCGTCCAGATGCCACCGAAGGAGCTTCAGCGCGGGCTCCGGCGCTTCCTCCGGGACGGCCATCAGCACAGGCGTGGGCACGGCGGGCGACACGGTGGCTGAGCCAGCGGAAGGGAGCTCATCGAGCAGGAGCCGGCTCATGCGCGTCACATCGGCCGCGGCCCGTCGACTCTTGCTGAAGGGCAGCGTCCGTCTGGCGGGGAGCTCGGCGATAAGAGAGAACGTCCGGTGCAGCTCCGACAGCAGGCGCGTGACCGTCGCGACATCCCGGTCATGTACCTCTCGCGCCTCGCTCACGATGCGCTCCATCAGCTGACGGTCCTTGGAGCCCTCCCCGCTGGAGGAATGGATGTGGCCGGCTCGGATCCCCTGGTATAGCAGCCAGGCGGCTTGGGCCATCAGGAGGGCCTGGCTGTCGCGGATGATGGCGTCGCAGTGATGTTCCAAGTACTCGCGGCGCTCGACGTGCGACTGCGTCAGCATCGACTGCCCATGGGCGGCGACCTTCGCCGAGAACTCGGAGCGCAGCTTGTCCAGCTGTGCCTCCTGGCCGTGCACGTTCTGCCACACATGGTCGGTGACTCCACCGATGTGCTGAGCCTCGTCGACGGCCCGCCGCATGGCCTCGTAAAACCCCTTCACCTCTGCCCAACGCTCGATGCGGATCTCCGAGAGCGTCTTGTCGGCGAGGCGGAGGTTGGCCTCGGCGACAGCCCTGATCTCTGCCAGCTGCATCTGCATCGCCAGCATCGCGATCGAGGGACCCATCGTCGCAGCAGCCGAGCTCCACGTGAGCGGCCCAGCGTCGACGTACTGCATCACGTGGGCGATTTTTCCCGAAGCGTCAGTCGCCACCCCCAGCGATGCCCCAGCCGCGTTGGTCATTGGAGTCAGGGTCTCCAATGCCCGGAGAGTCTCGGGGGTCAGCCGCACCAGACCTTGCATCGCTGCGCCGAGCGTGCTCGCCTGAGCCGCTACGTCGCCCACGGCAGCGACGGTGGCAAGGCTGCGTGTGACCTCGTCCAGGACCGAGTCGGGCAGCAGCACCGCCTTCTCCAGGTCCAGTCCCTCGGGGACTGCCTCGCCGAACAGGCATGCCAGCCCCGGCTCCAGCTCGACCACCGTCAGCTGCGCTTGCTCGTTCATCTGACCCCCCTTTGACTCCCGTGCTCGGAATCATGGCACGGCCCCCTGACAAGTTTGGGCGGCGGCAGGCCGCACGGGCGACGGTCAGCTGCGAAGCTGCTCGCATGGCAGGCAAGGAACAGCTCAGGCCTTGGATCGTCGAGGCCCTGGAGGCGTACGGCGGCTCCGCTCATCTGGTCAAGATCTGCGAGCACGTCTGGCGCAACCACGAGCAGGAGCTGCGAGCCTCGGGTGACCTGTTCTTCACGTGGCAGTACGACATCCGGTGGGTTGCCCAGACGCTTCGAGACGAAGGCACCCTGGCCAAGGTGGCCGGTAGCAGGGCTGGGATCTGGACCCTCGACGCCTAGGGTCGGGCTGGGTCCTGAGCCGGGCACGCCCGCAGATGAGAGACCTCTCATCAAACGCGGGCGGCTTCTTGCCAGGGAGATCAGCATCGCCACCAGCGCAGCGGAAGCCCACTAGTCTGACGCCGCCCCCACGGAAGGCTGCTCGTGACCTCGACGTTGAATGTCGCTCCCGGCTCGGTCGTCGTCGTCCGCGACGAGGAGTGGCTGGTCACCTCGGTCGAGCAGGCCTCTGACGGCCAGCTGGTGCGCGTGCAGGGTCTCACTGAGCTCGTACGCAACACGTCGGCCAGCTTCTACGAGGCCCTCGACACCATCACCTCGCTCGATCCGCGGGACGCCGAGCTGGTCGCCGATGGGTCGCCCGGCTACCGCATGGCTCGCCTGTGGCTGGAGGCCACGCTCCGCAAGTCACCCGTACCCCTCACCGAGCCTCATCTCACCGTCGCCCCTCAGGCGCTGGCTGACTCGCTGGACTACCAGCACGACGCCGTACGGACCGCCCTCGACCCCGACAACCTCCGGCCCCGGATCCTCCTTGCCGACGCGGTGGGCCTCGGCAAGACGCTGGAGATCGGGATGATCCTGGCCGAGCTGATCCGCCGCGGCCGAGGTGATCGCATCCTCATCGTGTGCCCTCGTCACGTGCTGGAGCAGATGCAGAACGAGATGTGGTCGCGATTCGCGATCCCGTTCGTGCGGCTCGACTCTCAGGGCGTGCAGCGCGTCAAGCAGAAGATCCCGGCGACGAGGAACCCCTTCACGTACTTCAAGAAGGTCATCGTCTCGATGGACACCCTCAAGCAGGACCGGTTCCAGCGCGACCTCCGCCAGCACCGGTGGGACGCCGTCGTGATCGACGAGTCTCACAACGTCACCAACGTCTCGACGCAGAACAACCGCCTCGCCCGCACGTTGGCCGCGTCCACGGACGCCCTGATCCTGGCGTCCGCCACGCCCCACAACGGGAAGAAGGAGTCGTTCGCCGAGCTCGTGCGGCTCCTGGAGCCGACCGCCGTCACCCCCGAGGGCGAGCTCGACGAGGACATGCTCAAGCGACTCGTCGTACGCCGGCACCGCCACTCGCCCGAGGTTGCGCGTGTGGTCGGCAGCGACTGGGCCGAGCGCAAGGACCCTGTCCACCGGCTGGTCAGCCCCTCGTTCGAAGAGGACGCCGTCGCCACTGAGCTGGCCGAGGTCTGGCTGCACCCAGAGAGTCGCCGTTCTCCCTACTCCGGCCAGGGTTCGCTCTTCGGCTGGACCCTCGCCAAGGCCTTCCTGTCCTCACCGGCTGCGCTCGCCGACACCCTGTCGAACCGCCTGGCCAAGCTGACCGGCAGCGACGCCGCGGTGGTCGCCGAACGAACCGCACTGAACCGTCTGCAGGTGCTCAACGACGCCTGCCAGACCTCGTCCTCCAAGTACGACGCCCTGCTTGCCCAGCTTCGCGCGCTCGACGTGACGAGCACCAACCGGGCGGTCGTCTTCGCAGAGCGCGTGCCGACCCTCCACTGGCTGCAGCAGCGCCTCACCAAGGACCTCCGGCTCTCGGCGACGGCGGTCGAAGTCCTGCACGGCGGCCTCAGCGACGTCGAGCAGGGGGAGATCGTCGAGAGCTTCAAGCAGACCAGCAGCCCGATCCGGGTGCTGGTCACCGGCGACGTCGCCAGCGAGGGAGTGAACCTCCACCGGCAGTGCCACGAGCTGATCCACTTCGACATCCCGTGGTCGCTCATCCGCATCGAGCAGCGCAACGGACGCATCGACCGGTATGGGCAGAAGCAGCCGCCGCAGATCAGCACGCTCCTGCTGACCCCCACCCATCCTCAGTTCTCTGGAGACGTACGGGTGCTCACCCGCCTGCTCGAGAAGGAGCAGCAGGCCCACCTCGCGCTCGGTGACGCGGCGAGCCTCATGGGCAGCTACTCCATCGAGGCCGAGGAAGAGGCCATCAAGAAGGTGCTCGCCGGGCAGGCGGATCTCGACGACGTCGTCGCTGATGTCGAGCAGGTCAAGGACGGTGGCGGGATTGCCGCCCTCATGGCCAGGCTGGCGGCGGCGCGAGACGCCGGCCCCCGACAGCCGGAGCAGGTCACGACCGCCGACTCGCTCTACGCGGGCGACATCGACTTCCTCCGCGAGGCGCTCGCCGCCCACTTCGCACAACCGGAGGAGGCGCCGGGCGAACGGGGAGCAGGAGGCGTCTCCTGGCGCGAGATCCCGGCCGAGCAGATCGCCACCCTGCAGCCGCCCAAGGACCTGCAGCAGCGGCTGGAAGCACTGCCGCAGGGGTATCTCGAGGACCGGCGGGTCCGCAGCGAGCTCAAGCTGGCCACGGCCCCGGTCGCCGGGAAGCGGCTGCTCGAGGCCGCGCTGTCCGACGACTCCGACTCGTCCTGGCCGGAGGCCCACTACCTCGGCCCGCTCCACCCGGTGCTCGACTGGGCGGCAGACCGGGCGCTGTCGTCGCTGCGTCGAAACACGATCTTCGCGGTGCGTGGGCCGGTGGAGGATCCCACGATGCTGCTCACCGGCAGCCTCACCAACCATCGCGGTCAGGTGGTCGCCGCGAGCTGGATCACCGTTGCCTTCCCCAACCCGAGCAACCCCGGCTTCTGCATCGCAGCGCTGGCCGCCTCGGCGCCCGAGATGCTCGCAACCGTCGGCTTCGGCCGTGACGCCATCAACCCCGGGCCGGTCGCCGGCGCGGGAGACCTGCAGCCCCTGGTGCCTGCCGCCGTCGACCGGGCAGGGGAGGAGATGCGAGCTGCCTTCGCGGCCGCCACCCAGGCCACGGAAGCGCGGATCGCGCGCTGGAACCAACGCACCATTCGCTGGCAGCACGATGCCGATGCCCTGATCCAGCGCTCCGAGATCAAGGAACGGCGCCTCTCCGTCGCTGAGGAGACCGACCTCATCAAGGCCATGTCCCCGGCTCGTACGCTCGTGCGCCCGCTCCTCCTCGTCCTGCCTGCCGACCATCCCGTGGAGGTGACCCATGGCCGTCTCTGATGCGATCGTCGTGGTCGAAGACTGGATCAGCGAGCACTACTTCACGACCGACGCCACGAAGCAGTCGTTCGCCGCGAAGGTTCTCGAGCGCCGGAAGTCCTGGGACCAGGCCGAGCACGCCACCTCACGCTCCCGGTTCACCAGCGCTCACGGCGATCTCGCCGCCCGTCTCGCGGCCCTGTACGACGCCGCGACCGCCACGCGACCCTCACCGGCGGCCCCGAGAGTCGACGTCGACCAGTCGCGCGAGACGTACGACCTGGTCCTCGACGTGCTCGGCTACTCCACCGGCGAGCTGACGATCACCCGACAGGGGCCGCTCCGACTGGTGGCGACGCCGGGTCTGACCGCCAGCCCCGGACTGGCCATCATCGAAGCGGCTCCCGTGGAGACCCTGGACGACCTCATGGTCAAGGACGCTCCCACGCTCCTGGAGCCGTACCAGCTCGATGACGAGCCCCCCGTCATGAGCGTCTCTCGTCTGCTGTCGTCGCTGCTCGTGAGCGCCGACGGGCCGGACTTCGCCCTCGTGCTGGCGGGCCGCTGGCTGGTCGTCGCCGAGGCCGGGCGCTGGCCGGAGGGCCGGTACTTGGGGATCGATCTGCAGACCGTCTGTGACCGGTTCGACACGCGCCGCGGGGGAGAGGTGGACACCGCTCTCACCTGTGTCGACGCCGAGTCGCTCGCGCCCGACGCCGAGGGCAACGTCTGGTGGCGTGGCGTGCTCGAGGACTCCGTGAAGCACACGGTCGGGGTGAGCAAGGACCTGCGCGAGGGCGTACGACACTCGATCGAGATCATCGCCAACGAGGTGGTCGCCCGCCGTGCAGCCCGAGGGCTCGACCCGCTGCCTCCGGAGAAGGCTCAGCCGCTGGCGCAGCAGGCGCTGCGCTACCTCTACCGGATCCTGTTCCTGCTCTACGCCGAGGCCTCGCCCGAGCTCGCGGTGGTGCCGGCGGGGGACCCTGAGTACGGCAACGGGTACTCCCTCGACCGGCTGCGGGAGCTGATCCAGGTGCCGCTCACCAGCGCTGCGGCTCAGGACGGCACCCACCTCTACGAGTCCCTGGGAGCGCTGTTCCGGCTCGTCGACCGCGGCCACCATCCTCCCGACAGCGCCACGGGTGACGCCGGCCTCACGTTCCAGGCACTGCGGGCCGACCTGTTCCTGCCCAAGGCCGTCGCGCTGATCGACGAGGTCGGGCTCGGCAACGCCACGATGCAGGACGTGCTGACGCGGCTGTTGCTCAGCAAGGAGTCCCGAGGGCGTGACCGCGGGTTCATCTCCTACGTCGAGCTGGGCATCAACCAGCTGGGCGCGGTGTACGAGGGCCTGATGAGCTACACCGGCTTCTTCGCGACGACCGACCTGTACGAGGTCGCGCGCGACGGGAACTCCGAGAAGGGGTCCTGGGTGGTGCCGGTCGAAAGAGCCATGGGCATCGCCCAGAAGGACTTCGTCCGGCGCACCAACCCCGACACCGGTGAGAAGGAGCCGGTCATCCATCGACGAGGGAGCTTCGTCTTCCGGCTCAGCGGTCGGCAGCGCCAGCAGTCGGCGTCGTACTACACGCCCGAGGTGCTCACGAAGTTCACCGTCGGGCAGGCACTGGAAGAGCTGCTCGACCAGGACGGCACGACCACGCCGGCCGACGAGATCCTCACCTACACGATCTGCGAGCCCGCACTGGGATCGGGTGCGTTCGCCATCGAGGCCGTCCGTCAGCTCGCCGCGGAGTACCTGAAGCGCAAGCAGCTCGAGACCGGGCAGACCATCGACCCGGACGAGTACCCGGTCGAGCTGCAGCGGGTGAAGGCGTCCATCGCGCTGCACCAGGTGTACGGGGTGGACCTCAACGCCCTCGCCGTGGAGTTCGCCGAGATCACCCTGTGGTTGGACACCATGTCGGCGGGTCTGCAGGCACCCTGGTTCGGGCTCCATGTGCGCCGGGGCAACTCCCTCATCGGGGCGCGGCGAGCGGTGTACACGGAGGCCCAGGTCAAGTCGAAGGAGTGGCTGACGCGTCCGCCCGCGGACGTTCCGCTCACCGACCTAGCCAAGCGTGTCGACCAGGACCTGGTCACGCCGACGCAGGCTCAGGGGCGCATCCCGCACTGGCTCTTGCCGGCCGCTGGCTGGGGTGCCACTGCCGACTCCAAGGAGGCCAAGGAGCTGGCACCCGAGCGCGTGGCGGCTGTGAAGGCCTGGCGACGTGGTGTGCAGGGCAAGCCCAGCCTGGCGCAGGTCAGGGCGTTGGGTGAGCTCGGTCACCAGGCCGAGGAGCTGTGGACCATGGCCTACCGGCGGCTGCTCGTCGCCGAGCAGCAGTCACGGCGGCCGATCCCGGTCTGGGGCCAGGAGCCGACCACCGTAGATGCCGTGGTGACGCGCGAGCAGATCGAGGAGTCCCTCGCCGATCCGAACGGGGCGTACCAGCGCCTCCGCCGGGTGATGGACGCCTGGTGCGCTCTCTGGTTCTGGCCACTCACCGGTGAGGTGGTCGCACCCCCGTCGGTGGACCAGTGGCTTGCCGCCTGCCGTGACCTGCTCGGTCAGCAGGTGCCGGCCAGCGGCCGGAAGGCGATCCGGGGCTCGGACCAGCAGCAGCTCGGCGCCGCAGGTCTCTGGGAATCCCTGGCCGACCAGGAGGACCTGGCTCTCAAGGGCGCCAATGCCAAGCCGGTGGCCGAGGTGCTGGCTGCGCATTCCTGGCTCGGTGTCTGCGAGCGCGTGGCCCAGCAGCAGGGGTTCTTCCACTGGCAGCTGGACTTCGCTACCGTCTTCGCGCGGGGCGGGTTCGACCTGCAGCTCGGGAATCCGCCGTGGGTGCGTCCTCGGGGTGACGTCGACGCGCTGCTGGCCGAGGGGGACCCCTGGTGGCAACTGACCGACAAGCCGTCGGAGGAGCGCCGTGCTCAGATGCGGACTGCGACGCTCTTGCTGCCCGGAACGCGGCAGGTGGTGATCGAGGGAGTCAGTGATGTCGTCGGGCTAGCGGCCTTCGTGGGGTCGCCGGTCAACTACCCGGTGCTCCAGGGCCTGCAGCCTGACCTCTACCGGTGCTTCATGTCGCAGACCTGGGCGCACCAGTCCCCGCGCGGTATTGTCGGACTGATTCATCCAGAGTCGCATCTGACCGATGAGAAGGCAACGCTGCTGCGGGCCGCAACATATGAACATCTGTCGCGTCACTGGCAGTTCGTCAACGAGCTGCAACTCTTCGCAGAGATCCATAATCTCGTCAGCTACGGGGTGCACGTCTACTCAAGCAGCGGTTCGGAAATCGCGTTCCTGAATGCGGCGGCGCTCTATCATCCGGATACGGTTATTGGGTCTCTGCGCCACAGCGGCGAGGGCGATCCTCCCGGATTCAAGTTCGAGGGCCGTTGGGACGTGCGTCCTCATGCCCAACGGATCGAGCGTGTCACCGACGAAACGCTGAAGGTCTGGCGGGACATCCTCGATCCTGGGCTGGTCAATGAGCGTCACACGCGGATGCTGTACACGGTGAACCGTGAAGTCGCCGAGACCCTTCAAAGCCTCGCCAAGTCACCGCGACTCGGCACTCTGGGCCTGCGCTTCTCCGCTGGCTGGCACGAGAAGATGGATCGGACGAAGGGCTACTTCGAGCAGCGGTGGGGGGCTCCGTCATCCTGGCCTGACGTCATCCTCCAGGGAGTCCATCTCCACGTGGCGACGCCGATCTACAAGACGCCGAACCCCACCATGAAGCACAACCAGGACTGGTCAGCCACCGACTTCGAGACACTCGCACCGGATGCGATCCCGGTCACGGCGTACAAGCCAGCCAAGGACCGCACCACCTACGACGCCGCCTGCACCCACTGGGACGGCAAGCCCGCCCGCGACGAGTACCGAGTGGCGTGGCGCAGGATGGCCGCGAATACCGGAGAGCGAACTTTGATCGCGGCCGTCATCCCTCCCGGGGCTGCCCATGTTAATGCTGTTCTGGAAGCTGTAGTTCCGGGCGGACCGCGAGAATTGGCATTGGCGGCTGGCACCCTCTCAGCCCTGCTGAGTGACTTTGTCATCCGCGCAGTTCCCAAGGGGGACGTCTACCCGAGTGCGTTGGAGCGTCTCGCCTACCCCGGGTTGAGCCATCCGCTGGCAGATTCCCTGATCCTACGAACCTTGCGTCTAAATTGCCTTGCGTCGGTCTATGGGGATTTGTGGCGGGATTGCTGGTCGAGGAACTTTCATGCGGATTCGTGGACGATCGTTGATCGCACACACGTGACTCTCGGTGAAGTTGCTGAAGGCTGGGCTCCGAGTACCCCCTTGCGGCGCGCAGTTGACCGGCGTCAGGCTCTCGTAGAGATCGATGCCCTGGTGGCCCTGATGCTTGGCGTCACGGCTGATCAGCTCTGCACTGTCTACCGCACGCAGTTCGCGGTGCTCTACGACTACGACCACGATGAGTACACGTTCGACGCCAACGGGCGGATCGTGCCGAACCCGGTGCTGGTTTCGTACCGGAAGAAGGGGGAGCGCATCACGCAGTCCGAACGAACGCACACCAACCAGGCGGGCAACACGTACGTGTACGAGCTGCCGTTCCAGACGTACGACCGGGAGCACGACATGCGGGTCGCGTATGCGGAGTTCGAGCGCCGGCTGGCGGAGCGCACCTCGTGAGCGAGCTGCTGCCGACACAGCAGGCAGCCCGGTTACGGGCGGCGCTGCTGGACTACCTGACGACGACGTTCGCGCTCGCCGACGGAGATGCCCGACTGGCGCTGACCGAGTTCCTCGACGACCCCGTGGACGGGATCTTCAAGGGCCCGTACATCCGCACCCGGCTGCCGTTCGCGCCCGCCGGCGACGACTGGCGTCGACACCTCTCGTGGGCCCCGCCGGGGTTCTCGCCGTACGGGCACCAGGCCCAGGCGTTCGAGCGTCTCTCGTCGATGGGTGGCCGCCGCCCGCAGCCGACCCTTGTCACCACCGGCACGGGATCGGGCAAGACCGAGGCGTTCCTGGTCCCGATCCTCGACCACGTCCTCCGGGCCCGGCGTGAGGGCGTCACGGGCGTCAAGGCCCTGCTGCTCTACCCCATGAACGCGCTCGCCAACGACCAGGCCAAGCGCCTCACCCAGCTCATCACCGCGAGCCCCGACGACGGGACCGCCAACCCGCTGCAGGGGGTCACCGCCGCGCTCTACACGGGTGAGGCCGGGACCACCCGCACCACCGTCAGCGCGGCTGGGCTGATCACGAACCGGCAGATCATTCGCGACGACCCGCCCGACATCCTGCTCACCAACTACAAGATGCTCGACCAGCTGCTGCTCCGTCACGAGGACCAGCGGCTGTGGGAGCTCAGCGCCGACTCGCTGACGTACGTGGTGCTGGACGAGTTCCACACGTACGACGGGGCGCAGGGCACGGACGTCGCCATGCTGCTGCGACGCCTCGGGATCGCGCTGAAGTCCTACTGGCCCGCCCGGGGCAGCGACACCGACCACCACCACGCCGACGCCTGGGATCGGCCCCTCGGCAACGCCACCCCCGTCGGCACCTCAGCCACCCTGGGCGGGGCCGACGGCGACGCCACCGAGGTGATGGCCGCGTTCGCCAGTGAGATCTTCGGCGAGAGCTTCGACGCCTACAGCGTCGTCACCGAGTCGCGGGTCTCGCTGGACGACTGGTGCGGTCAGGCCGACCCGCGCCTGCGCGAGGGAGCCAGCCAGCAGGGCGTCAGCGACGACGTCGCCGCCGCCGTGGCCGACGCGATCCCGGACGACGCCTCCGGAGCGGAGATCACCAGAGCAGTCCTCGACGCGCTCTGGCCTGATGTCGCACGGACCGACCTTGACTCTCGCCAGCAGCTGGACCTGTTGCGCGCCCACCCCACCGTTCGGGAGCTGATCGCCGCGACTCAGCAGGCGACGCCCATCGGGGAGCTGGCGCAGAGGCTGGTGCCGGTCACCGGCAACGCAGCACCCGCACAGCGAGAGGGATTCGTTCAGCACCTGGTGGCCACCCTCAGCCACCTGCGCGCCGTCATCGGCCGCGACGCGGTGGGTGTCGAGGCGCATCTCTGGATCCGTGAGCTGAGCCGGGTCGACCGCGATGCCACCGGACGTGTCTCCCTCCGCTGGAGCGACGACGGCGTGCTCGGCCGCACCGACGAGGTGACCGCACCGGCCTTCCCAGCCGTGTTCTGCCGGCACTGCGGTCGCTCCGGCTGGGGCGTCGAGCTGGCCAGCACCGGCACCAGTCTCACCGGCGACGACCGCAGCATCCGCCGCAACCACGCCGCGAAGGAGGGGCGCTTCCGCGCGCTGATCGCCGCTCAGGACTCCGAGACGGGCATGGACGGAGCCCCACCGGCCGAGCACCTGCTGTGGTTCCACATCCAGCACCGCGAGCTCGGCAGCAGCCGCCCGGACCCCGACAGCGATGCCTTCCGCAACGGTCTCCTGATCCCCGTGCTCGGCCACACCGGCAAGGACGCAGACGACCTCTCCCGCGACGACACCTGCCCCCACTGCCAGCAGAAGGACGGCATCCGCTTCCTCGGCTCGGCCATCGCCACCCAGCTCTCGGTCTGCCTCTCCAGCCTCTTCGGCACCGTCGGCCTCGACGAGAACGAGAAGAAGGCCCTGGTCTTCACCGACTCGGTGCAGGACGCCGCCCACCGCGCCGGCTTCGTCACCGCTCGCTCGCACACCCTCACCCTGCGCGGCGCGCTCCGGCATGCCGTCACCGACCAACCGCTGTCGTTGGACGACCTGGTTCGGCAGACCTTGAGCGACGCCACCACCGCGACGCAGCGTTACCGGCTGCTCCCCCTCACCCTCGCCACGAACCCGGAGCTCCAGCCGTGGTGGTCGGGGTCCGGCAAGGATGCGTACGCGATGCGCCGGCTCGCCATGAGGGTGCAGAACCGCCTCGCCTTCGACGCCGCCATGGAGGTGGGTCTGATGTCGACGGTGGGCCGCACGTTGGAGCAGACCGGATCACTGGTCGTGGAAGTCGACGCGGGGCCGACGCCGGCGATGGCGACTCTGGCCCGGCAGGCCATCCGCCACGGCGACGAGCAGCAGGACTCGCTCGACGAGCTGGCCGAGGTCACGGACGAGCAGGCCATCCGGTGGGTACGCGGGATCCTGGAGCGGATGCGCACCCAAGGTGCGATCCACCACCCCTGGTTCGACCGCTACATCGCCGAGGGTGGCAGCCGCTGGCAGATCTGGGGTGGGCGCCCCTCCAAGCAGGACATGCCCGCGTTCCCCAGCGGTCGGGCGGCACCCGCGTTCCCGCGGATCGGGGGCGGCAAGAGCGCGGGATACGAGCATCTCGACCCGGTGGCGGAGGCCCGGTCCTGGTACGCACGGTGGACCAGCCGGGCCCTGGGGGTCAGCCCGCAGCACGGCGCCCGACTGGCCCGATCCCTGGTCATCCGGCTCGCCCAGGCCGAGCTCATCACCCAGCACACTGGGCCCGGCGAGATGGCCGTCTTCTCCCTGGCCCCCTCCCGCGTGCTCGTCCGCGCCGCGGACGACGAGGAGCTGGCCGCCGGGGCGTACCGGCTGGTGTGCCCCACCTGCCGCACCGAGAAGGCCGTGTCGCGGCTCACCGGCGAGCAGCTGGCCGACGGCCCGTGCCTCACCATGACCTGTGCAGGCACGCTGCACCGGCAGCCGGGGGACCCGCAGAACTTCTACCGACGCCTGTACGCCTCCGGCGACCTGCGTCGCGTCGTGGCCCGTGAGCACACCAGTCTGCTCGCTGACAAGGACCGGCTCGAGCGGGAGACGGCGTTCAAGGAGGGCTCGGCCGATCCGTCCGCTCCCAACGTGCTGGTCGCGACGCCGACGCTGGAGATGGGCATCGACATCGGTGACCTCTCCACGGTGTTCCTGGCGTCGCTGCCGCGCAGCGTGGCGTCCTACCTGCAGCGTGTCGGTCGGGCCGGTCGTCGCACCGGCAACGCGCTCGACGTCGCCTTCGTGCGAGGTCGGGGCGAGCACCTGCCGCGGCTCGGCGACCCAGGGTCGGTCATCAACGGCACCGTACGGCCGCCGGCGACCTACCTGTCGGCGGAGGAGATCCTCAAGCGCCAGTACCTGGCGCACCTCGTCGACGCGTTCGCGCGGGACCACGTCGACGGCCATCACCCCCAGCGGGCGGGCGGGGCCATCGGCAGCAGCGAGCCGGGAACGTTCCTGGGCGACCTCATCGCGGCGGCCGAGGACGACGCGGCAGCACAGCTCGACCGCTTCCTGGACACGTTCGACGACCTGCGCCCGGAGACCGTGGCCGAGCTGCGCGAATGGGCGACACCGGCTTCCTGGCCGAGCAGCAGCGGGCTCGCGGCGACCGTGCACACGGCGGCGCACGCGTGGCGCAAGCGTCGGGAGGACCTGCAGCACCGGCTCGACGAGATCGACGCCGCCCTACCGGACCTGCGGGCGCGGCAGGAAGTCCCGTCCGCCTCGGACGACGACAAGCGCGCGGTGAGGGTGGCCGAGGCGAGCCGCAAGCTGGTGGCCTACCAGCTGGCCGAGGGCGACAGGGAGTACTGGATCGGCACGCTCGAGAGCTACGGGCTGCTGCCGAACTACACGCTGCTCGGCGACTCCGTAACGCTCGACGTGGCGTTGAGCTGGATCAACCCGGAGAACGGGGACTACGAGTCGGAGTCCGGGTCGTTCGACCGGGGCTCGGAGGCTGCGCTGCGCGAGTTCGCCCCTGGCGCGACGTTCTACGTCAACGGCCTGCAGATCCCCATCAGCAGCGTCGACCTCGGCCACGGGCGGGATGCGGTGCGGGAGTGGGCGCTGTGCGGCGAGTGCGGATACGCCGTCGACGTGCACGCCTCCGGTATCGCCGCCCACGTGCCGCCCTGCCCCCGGTGTGGGAGCACGGGGATCCAGGACACGCGCCAGCGCCTGAACGTGGTGGAGCTGCGGCACGTCTCGGCCAGCGTGAGCCGCGACGACGCACGCATCGACGACAGCGACGACAACCGCAAGGACATGAGCTTCCGCATCGTCACGGCAGCAGACATCGACCCGCAGCACGCGATCGCGCCGTGGTTCGCCGGAGACTCCGGGTTCGGTGCCACCTACCTGCGCCGGCTGAGCATCCGGTGGCTGAACCTGGGGCGGCGTACCGCGCACGCCACCAGCCTCGACGTGGCGGGCCAGACGGTGCCGTCCCCGTTGTTCCGGGTGTGCGAGAGCTGCGGCCAGGTCGACCAGACCAGCCATGCGAACTCGCGCGACGAGCACAAACCGTGGTGCCCGCACCGTCGGAGCGCGGAGGAGCACACGGTCAGCGTGGCCCTGATGCGCCAGCTGACGACGCAGGGTGTCGTGCTGCGACTGCCGTGGACGGTCACGACCGGCGACTCCTTGGCCGTGCCGAGCCTCACGGCGGCCCTGCTGGTGGGGCTCCGGGAGCGGTTCGGCGGCTCGCCCGACCACCTCGGCGTGGCCAGTGTCACCCTGCCCGACGGCAACGGGCGAGCGGTGCCGGCCCTGCTGCTGCACGACCGGGTCCCCGGCGGGACGGGCTACCTGGCCGACCTGGCCCGCCCGGAGAACGTGTGGCGGGTGCTCCGGAGCGCCTGGCAGATCGTCCACGACTGCCCGTGCGAGGGGGAGGGGCGTCTGGCGTGCCATCGTTGCCTGCTCCCGTACGCGGGCGGCAACCTCGACCTGGTGTCGCGTGCGAACGCGGAGCAGCACCTGACGGAGATCCTGGGCGCCACCGGTGGCGGAGTGCCGGAGGAGATGGGATGGGCGGTCACCGAGGTCGCTCCTGCCGTCGACCCGAGCGACGAGTCGCACCTGGAGAAGCGGTTCAGGGCGCTGTTCAAGACCCTGGCCCAGGGGCTCGGCTACACGGTGAGCGACATCGCCAGCGTGGGTGGCAACATCGTGTCGGCCCGGCTGGGTGGCGTGGAGTGGCGTCTTCGGCCACAGGTCGACCTGCCGGGGTGCCGCCCTGACTTCGTGCTGTCCACCCCCGGCCGCGCCGACGTGGCGGTCTTCACGGACGGTTTCGCGTACCACGCCACGCTGGCCCACAACCGGGTCGGAGACGACGCGACCAAGCGGTCCGCGCTGATCGACCAGGCCTACCAGGTGCTGGCGGTGACCGCCGAGGACTGCCTGCTCGAGGAGCAGGGTGGCAACCCGGCGACGCCGAAGTGGTGGAACGAGAACGTCTCGTCGCAGCTGATGCAGGGTTTTGCTTACAACAGAGACGCGGTCGCGGGCGCCCTGGGCGGGCCCTTCGCGTGGCTGCGGGCCTGGCTGCAGGGAGCGGATCCCGCTGGGATTGGGAAGTTCGCCGATGCGGTGCCCCTCATGGTGGGGGTCTTCGCCGGTGCGGCCCGGCCGATCTCGGACGACGCGCCGCTGCCGTCGTTGGCCGCGAGGCTGCTGGATGACGCCAACCTGGCGTTGCCCCCGGGGGACGGCAGTGCCTGGTGGTGGAGGCACGGAGAGGTCGGCGTGCTGGTCAGGTCTCGGGCCCAGACCGATGTGGATATCGCTGTGGTGCTGGACGACCGGGCGTTCGCGATGGCGGGCCCGGGCTACCGGGAGAGCTGGCGTGCGTGGTTGTCGTGGACGACCTTGCTGCAAGGGCGCCGGCCCGAGCTGGTGACCAGCCTCACGACGTACTCGGTCGCGGTGGCCGCCCCGGCCCTGACGGCGCCGGTGCTGGAGCAGAGACTGGTCGGTGCCTGGGGAGGGTTCGCCAAAGGACTGCCGCCCGCAGCGTCCGCCCTGCTGGCCGAGCTGGCGGAGCGGGGCGTACGCGTGCCCGACGGCGAGGCCGGAGACGAGATCGGGGCCGAGCAGATCCCGGTGGACCTGCACTGGGAGCACGAACGAATCGCCGTGCTGTGGGAACCGACCGACGAGGACGTCGCCGACCTCGCGGCTGAGGGATGGAGGGTGGTCGCGGCGGACGCCGACGCGATCGTCGCCGCGTTGAAGGAGGCCGTGAGTGGGTAAGTCGTTGCTCGTGATGTCGAGCTACAACAAGATCGACGGGTCGCTCAAGCAGAAGGCGTACACGTTCTTCGAGAAGCTGACCGAGGACGACAGCCTGCCCGGCCTGCACGTCGAACCGGTGAAGAACAGTGCGGACCCGCGGGTACGCACCGGGCGGGTCGACGAGCAGTACCGGGCCGTACTGTTCCGGCTCGAGAGTGGCGACCTCCCGACGTACGTCGTCTACGGGATCTGGAACCACGACGACGCGTACGTAAAGGCGTCGTCGGTGACGATCGACCGGAACCCTGTCAACGGGATCGTCGAGATCAAGGTCGTCGAGGGTGACACCGCCACGGCACCCACGAGCGCGGCGGTCGCTCCGGCCGTGCCCCCCGAGGTCGAGGCCTCGGCCACGGTCCCCGAACCGGTCCTGCGGATCAGCGCAGACGAGCTCGTGACCCGCCTGGGGATGTCGGCGGACGTGGCGCGACGAGCGGTGGCGTTCACCGATGAGGACGAGCTGGGTGCGTACCTGGAGAGCGTTCAGGGCTGGGAGTCGGACGCGTTGCTGAGCCTCTGGATGGGCAGCTCCGTCGAGCAGGTGCTCAGCACGCTGGTCTCGACGGGCGTCGAGGACGAGACGGTCGCACAGGTCGAGACGACGGGGCCTGAGGGGCCTGCCAGCGATACGGCGATCCTGAAGTCCTTGACCACGCCGTCGAGCCGCATGTACTTCGCGCCGATCGATGGTGCGGAGGAGCTGCGCCGCGTCATCGAGAGCCAGGACTTCGGCGCCTGGCGTGTCTTCCTGCACCCGGAGCAGCGGCGCTGGGCGGAGGGTTCCTGGGGCGGGCCGTTCCGGCTGGCCGGCGGCGCCGGCACCGGGAAGACGGTGGTCGTGCTGCACCGGGCCAAGCAGCTGTCTGATCGCCACCCCGGGGCCCGGGTGCTGGTCACCACGTACACCAAGAACCTCGCTGCCGACCTCCTGACGAACCTCCGCCGCCTTGATCCCTCCCTGCCGGTGGCGCCTGCGGTGGGGGCGCCGGGGGTGTACGTCAGCGGCATCGATGCCACCGCGTCAGCCGTGCTGCGCCTGGCGGGTGCCGAGGTCTCCGAGTCGGTGGCGGCGGTGCTCGGCGCGGGACGCACGGACATCGCCGCGCGACCGCCTGGCGATCGGTGGAACAACGCCGTGCAGGCCGCGGGGGCGGATCTGCCGGACTCCCTGCGGAGCCCCACGTTCATCCAGGACGAGTACGAGCTGGTGATCCTGCCGAACCGGATCGTGGACGAGACGACGTACCTCAAGGCGCGACGACCAGGGCGGGGCGTCCGGCTCTCGCGAGCGGACCGGTCGGCTGTCTGGGCGGTCGTGGAGGCGTACCGGAACCAGGCACGCGCCGACGGCCAGATCGACTTCGCCGAAGCGGCGATGATCGCCGCCACCTACCTAGAGCAGCGCCAGCTGCATCTTGCAGACCATGTGCTGGTGGACGAGGGGCAGGACCTGTCACCGGCTCACTGGACGCTGGTGCGAGCGCTGGTCACCGATGGGCGCGACGACATCTTCATCGCGGAGGACTCGCATCAGCGGATCTACGGGCATCGTCTGACGCTGTCGAGGTTCGGGATCAACACCCGCGGGCGGTCGCGTCGCCTGACGCTGAACTACCGGACGACGAGAGAGAACCTCGCCTGGGCGGTCAAGGTGCTGGAGGGTGGTTCGTACAGCGACCTCGACGAGGGTGACGAGACGACCGCCGGCTACCGCTCCGCCCGTAGCGGAGGACACCCGCTGGTGGAGGAGTGCGAATCGTTGAACGACGAACTCTCTCGTGCGGCCGAGATCATCACGGGATGGCTCGACGAGGGTGACGTGGCGGAGACCATCGCCGTGCTGGTACGCGACCATCGGAACCGCGATCTGGTGGTGAACGGGCTTCATGAGCGAGGAGTTCGCGTCCGGGCGATCGACGGCGACACGGTCAGGGCGGGCCAGCCGGTCGTGGCCACCATGCACCGGGCCAAGGGCATGGAGTTCGCCCGCGTGCTGCTGTTCGAGGTCTCGGCGAAGTCGATCCCCATGGGGCTGCGCAACTACGCCTTCGATGAGGCGGAGGCGGCGGACGCCCTGCTGCGGGAGCGGTCGCTCCTGTACGTCGCCGCCAGCCGAGCCCGGGACACGCTGGTGGTCCTGTGGAGCGGCAAGAGAAGCCCGCTGCTGGGTCAGTGAGAGGAGACCGACGACGGTGAGGCGAAAGAGACCAACCGCGAGGGAGTCCTCGAAGGAAAGAAGCAGCACCAGCTCGTTGATCAGATGGGGATCGAGACGGATGCGGTCGAACAGAGATCGGGTGGCCAGGAGTCCGCATAGGGACCAGGGGGTCGTCGTCGACCACGAAGACTCGCGCGGAGGGATCGGCCCAGTTGCTCACACCGGGGTGTGGGTGGCGTCGAACTTGTCGGCGACTCGGTCACGCTGGCAGGACCCCATCACGGCCCGGTTGTCGGCCGTCTCACTCGTTGCCGCCGAGCAGCGGGCAGTTCCTGTTGCCCACGGGCGCGGCGACGCCTTGTTGTAGACCCGTGCTCAGAAGGCCGTCCCGTGCTTCGAGCACGCCGTCGGTCGTGCCGTCCCAGCTGTACGACGCCGTGGTCGTCGTCGACGACGCGACACCGGTGACGATGCTATGACCCGCCCGGGCGAACGACCGGCCAGAACCCCGGCCGCCCGATAGGGTCCGCCGGACGACCGCGACCGAAAGGCCACCCCATGCTCCAGGTCCGTCCATCCCTCTCCGCAGCTCTGCTCCCGCTCGTGCTCCTCGGCGCTTGCAGCTCCTCGCCCACCGCGAAGGTGCAGCTCTCAGGTACCCCCGTGGACGCGGCCAGCGGTGACTGGACGGCCACCTGCACGAAGCCGTCCGGGTCGGTCAACAGCTACGGGATCATGGCCGACGATAAGGGCAGGTCGGCGACCCTGCACGTCAGCATCTCCGCTGACGAGAAGAAGGTGACCGCGGTCATCCTGTCGCCCGCCGGCGGGGAGGACGTGTTCGGCACGCAGCAGGCGACCATCACGAAGAACGGCAGCACGTACGTCATCGAGTCCCCGCTCGTGAAGCTGCCTGCTCAGGCCGCCGCCGGCAAGGTGCACGTGGAGGTGACCTGCTGACCTGACGTCGTCCGGTCAACACGCCCACCACCGGGTGATCGCGCCGTGCCCGACCGGTCGTCACGTCGCCCGTCAGACGTACGATGAAGGAAAGCCCACCGCAGTCAAGGAGTGCACCCATGTCTGACCCGAAGAAGATCCTGATCCTCTCCACCGACTTCGGCACCGAGCACGACGAGCTGGCGGTGCCGCGCGAGCGCCTGACCGAGCTCGGCCACGACGTCACCGTCGCCACGCCGGGCGGCAAGCCGGTGCAGACGGTTACCGACGACAAGGAGTGGTCCGAGGTCATCCAGGCCGACGCAGACTCGGCCTCGGTCGAGGGCCCGTACGACGTCATCGTGCTCCCCGGCGGCACCGTGAACGCCGATACCGGCCGGCTCGAGGACGACTTCCGTACGCTCGTCAAGGACCAGGCCGCCGCCGGCCGGCCGATCGCGGCCATCTGCCACGCCCCATGGATCCTGATCGAGGCCGGTCTGGTCGACGGCAAGACGATGACCTCGTACAAGTCGCTGAAGACCGACCTCACGAACGCCGGTGCTACCTGGCAGGACCAGTCCCTGGTGCGCTGCGAGGCGCAGGGCTGGACGCTGCTGACCTCCCGCGACCCCGGCGACCTCGACGACTTCGTCAAGGCCATCGACGAGGTCTGAGCCCAGACGTACCAGCGGCGGTGAGGCGGGGGACGGCCCCGCCTCACCGCTTCGTGCGTCCGGCCCGCGACCGGCGGTCTCGTGGTGGAATGAAGCCCACCTGACGAAGGAGACACCCATGGCCGAGCCCAGGACGTTCACCGTCGAGGACCTGCGCGTCGAGGTGCACGAGACCAACGACGACCTCGGCGCCGCAGCCGCAGCCCGAGCGGCCGAGATCATCAACGCGGCCATCGCAGCCACCGGCCACGCCCGGGTCATCCTCGCCACCGGCAACTCTCAGTACACGTTCGTCGAGCACCTCGCCTCGCACGACGTGGACTGGAGCAAGGTCACTGGCTTCCACATGGACGAGTACGTCGGCATCAGCGCCGACCATCCCGCCTCCTTCCGCCGCTGGATGAAGGAGCGCGTGGAGCAGCGCCTCGGTGTACGGATGAACTACATCGAGGGCGACGCCGAGGACCCGGAGGCCGAGTGCCGGCGCTACGAGCAGCTGCTGCGCATCGCCCCCATCGACCTCACCTGCATGGGGATCGGCGAGAACGGGCACCTCGCCTTCAACGAGCCGGGGGAGGCCGACTTCCACACCGAGCGGGCGGTGCAGGTGATCCGGCTCACCGACGAGTCCGTCGCCCAGCAGGTCGGCGAGGGCCACTTCGACACCCCCGACGACGTGCCGCGCGAGGCCATCTCGGTGACCATCCCCGCGCTGCTCGGCGCCGCCAAGGTCGTCGTCAGCGTCCCGGAGGCGCGCAAGGCCGATGCCGTACGCGCCGCGCTGCTCGACCCCGTCTCCACCGACCTCCCCGCGACGGCGCTGCGGGCGTGCTCGCACGCCGTGCTCTACCTCGACGCCGAGTCGGCCTCCGCGGTGGCTGATCTGGGCTGACGCGTACGGGTCGTGGTGGGCGACGGCTCGCCTCGCTTCGCTCGCCGAGCCGTGGTCTCGACGCGGACCCGCTTCGTCCCTCAGCGGGTCCTTGCTCGACCAGCGGATGGAGCTGCGTCGCGGGTTGTGGTCTCGACGCAGATCCACTGGTCCCTCAGCTGGTGCGTGCTCGACCCTCGTTCACTTCAGCATCCCCTTCATCTCCGCGATCATCTTGTCGGCGGCGCCGGCGGGCTGCTGCCGGCCGAAGGCGACGTCGTCGCAGTAGCGGCCGAGCACGTTCGGGAAGGTCGCGGCACCGACGAGCGGGATCTGCGGCGCCTTGCCGAGCTCGCCCTGGATCGAGGTCAGGAACGCCGAGGCCTTGCGGTCCGACGGGTTGAGCTTGTCCTGCACACCGGCGAGCACGTCGCTGTTCGGCGGCAGCCCGCGCTCGGCCAGCTGGATCTTGTTGGCCTCCAGGTCGTTGACGAGGAACGACACCAGCTTGGCCGCCGCCGCCTGGTGCTTGCTCTTGGACGAGATCGACCACAGCATGGCCGCGCTCACCCAGGCCTGCTTGTCGTTCACCGGCCCCCTCAGCGACGGCCCGCGCAGAATCTTGCAGTCCTGCTTGGTGTACGCATCGAGAGCCACCACCTGGTTGGAGTTGTAGAGCCCCATCGCCGCCCGTCCGGTCGCGAGCAGCTGCTGCTCCAACGGCTTGGTGCTCTCCTCGCTGCTGATCTGCGGCGTCGGGATCGCGCCCGCCTTGATGTAGCTCTGCATCATCTCGAACCACGGCACCACGTCCGTGGAGTCGAACCCCAGGCCGGTGTCGGTGTAGTACGCCTTGCCGCGCTGCCGCAGCCAGGCGTTGAACATGGTGTCCACCGACGACCAGAAGGTGTTCGACCCGTACGTCCCGGCGGGCGACGATTTCGTCACCGCCGCTGCGACGTCGCGGTAGGTCTCCCAGGTCCACGTCTTGTCGTCCGGCATCGGCACCCCGGCCTTCTGGAACACCTGCGGGTTCGCGATGATGATCTGCGCGTTGATGCCGGCGTTGACGGCCACCAGCTTGTCCTTGACGATCCCCGGGTCCAGCGACCCCGGCGAGAACCTGTCCACCGGCACCCCCGCTGCGCGCAGGTCGATGAGCGCGTTGCGCCCCGCGTACTCGCGGACGTAGTTGATCGACATCTGGAACACGTCGGGTGCGTCGTTGCCGGCGATCTGGGTGGCGAGCTTGTCCCAGTACGACGCCCACTCGCCGGGCTCCGTCTTCACGGTGATGCCCGGGTTCGCCTTCATGAACGCCTCGACCATGGCGTTGGTGTTCTTGTTGCGGGTTTCGTTGCCCCACCAGGCCAGACGCAACGTCACCGGCCCGGTGTCGCTCGCCGCCGGCGCGGTCGTGGTGGTGGTCTTCGAGCACCCGGTGGCCGTCAGCGCGGCCCCCGCCCCGATGCCCAGGGCCGTACGCCTCGTGAGTGCCATCTTCGCTCCCTTGCGACATGGCTGCCGCACTGCAGCCTCCAGGGGGATCGTGACAACCCGTTGCCGCGGTGTACACGGGTGACGCCTTGCCGTGGCGCGCCCTCGGGGCGGCGACGCGGCCACGGGACGGCGTCACCGTCGCCGCGGCGGCCGTGAAAGAGTGACGCCATGAGGGTCGCGATCACGGGCAGCACGGGGCTGATCGGCTCGGCCCTGGTGCAGGCGCTGCGCTGGCGGGGCGACGAGGTGCTGCGGCTCACGCGCCGTGCGGCCGCCGGGCCCGACGAACGCCAGTGGTGGCCCGACCAGGGCCGCATCGACGGGCCCGGCCTGGCCGACGTCGACGCCGTGGTCAACCTGGCCGGCGAACCACTCACCGGACGCTGGACCGACAAGCGCAAGAGCGAGATCCTCTCCTCCCGGGTCGACGCAACCCGTACGGTCGTCGCCGCCCTCACCCCCGACGGCCGTTGCCAGCGGCTGCTGAACGGCTCCGCGATCGGCTACTACGGCGACGCCGGCGACACCGAGCTCGACGAGGACTCGCCCCGCGGCACCGGGTTCCTCGCCGACGTGGTGGTCCGGTGGGAGGAAGCAGCGGCCGGGGCGCCGGTGTCGACAGCCCTGCTGCGTACGGGTCTGGTGATGACGCCTCGCGGGGGCTTCCTCGGCCAGATCCTGGGGCTCTTCCAGCTCGGGCTCGGCGGCCGGATGGGCGACGGTTCGCAGTGGCAGGCGTGGATCTCCCTCGACGACCAGGTGGCGGCGATGATCCACCTGCTCACCTCGCCCGTGGAGGGCCCCGTCAACCTCACGGCCCCGCAGCCGGTCACCAACAAGCGGCTCACGGCGGCGCTCGGCCAGGCGCTGCGCCGGCCCACGGTGCTGCCGCTGCCGGTCCCGGCCGTACGCATCGTGATGGGCGACGAGATGGTCGACCAGACGATGCTGGCGAGTCAGCGGGTGCTGCCACGCCGTCTGCTCGCTGACCACTTCTCCTTCCTGGACATGGAGATCGAGCCCGCGCTCGACCGGCTCCTCGCGAACGAGTGAGCAGGGTCGGCGCCGGCGCGCTGCTCGGGTTCCTCGCGTCGGTTGCGCTGGCGATCTCGGCGCAGGCGCTGGGGGCGTACGGCTTCGGCACCACCGTGGCTGACTCGACGTTCGGCATCCGCTGGCTGGGGCGTGCTCTGGGGCTGGCGGGGCTGGCCGGGCTGCTGGGGGCGTGGCTGCTGGTGCGCGAGGCGTCGGCGCGGGCCTGCTGGGGGATGGCGCTGCTGTGGGCCGTCCCGCTGCTGGTCGCACCGCCGGTCGGGTCGCGGGACCTGTTCGCGTACGCGGAGCAGGGCTGGCTCGTGCTCACCGGCCACGACCCGTACACGACCGCGATGGGGTCGGTCGGCGGGCCGTACGCGGATTGCGTGGACGTCTGGTGGCGCGGCACCACCACCGTCTACCCGCCGCTGGCGCTGGAGCTGCAGCGGGTGCTCGTCGGGCTGGCGGGGGAGAACACGTGGCTGGGTGTACGGCTGCTGCGCCTGCCCGCGCTCGTCGGCGTCGGGCTCATGGGGCTGCTCGCTCCCCGGGTCGCCCAGCTCCTCGGGCACTCCTCGCGCGCCGCGACCTGGGCACTGCTGCTCAACCCCGTGGTGATCCTGCACGGCATCGGAGGCGGTCACCACGACCTGCTCGCTGCCGGGCTGGGGGTCGCGGCGGTGTGGATGGCGCTGCGTCGCCGGTGGGGATGGCTCGCCGGCGCCGCGGTCGTGGGCCTGGCCATGGCCATCAAGCAACCGCTCGGGCTGGTGGTGGTCGCCCTGGCCGCGATCGGGGGACGAACCGCCGCGCTCCACGGCGGCAGCCCGACCCAGGGCCAGCCCGCCGCGGGCGGCCAGGTCAGCGATGCTCGCCAGCCTGGCCAGGCCGACGACGCGCTCGAACCGACCGAGAGAGCGGTCGGCACCGTCAGCGTCCACGCTGCCGACCGCGCCCGGTGGGTCGGCGTCGTCTGGCGTACGGTCGTCGCCGCCGTCGTGGCGGCCGCGGTGTTCGCCCTGGTCACCGCGCTCTCCGGCCTCGGCTGGGGCTGGCTGACCGGCAGCGGGTCGCCGTACAGCGTCGTCACTGTCGCCCCCTCCGCGCTGCTCGCCGACGCCGCCGCAAGGGTCGGGTTCGCGACCTTCACCGGTGCTCTGCGCGTGCTGGGGCCGCTGGGAATCGCCGTCGCCGCCGTGCTCATCGCCTGGAGAGCCTGGCGCGACCTGCTCGACCGACCCGTGCGGTGGCTCGGCCACGCTCTGCTGCTGGTTGCCCTGGGAGCACCCGCGCTCCAGGTCTGGTACGCCCTCTGGGCCGTCGGGCATCTCGCGGCCGACGGGGTGCCGCTCCGCCATGAACGTGCCGTGCTCGCCGCAACCGTGGTCGCGCTCGCCCTGTGCTGGACCGTGGAGATGGTCGGCGTCCCACCGCTGTGGGGAGCGCCCGGGTCTGTCGCCGCGGCTATGGCCGCAGCTGCTGCCGGGGCCCGTCGCGCCTACGAGGCGCCGGAGTGACGATGGACGAAGGCGACCACCTCCGCGGCAGGAGTGCTCAGCAGGCGAGCGGGATACGTCCGCTTCCGCCGGCCCGGTGACGTGAGCACCAGCATCCGCTGCCCGAGCACGGTCGAGACCTCGGCCTTGGTGTCGACCAGGGGCCACGACTCGCCCGGGGCCCGGGCAGCTTCAGGGAACGTGATGGCGTCGGTGGTCACGGTGAACACGGCTGACGGCGCGCCGGAGACCTGACGTGCGAGGCGGGCCCGTCCGCGCCAGAACCACGCCCAGGCCAGGCACAGAACAAAGGCGACCCCGATCCAGGCGTCCTTGCTCCCAAGAGTCCCGCGGGCGAGGCCGAAACCCACGCCCACCAGAATGCCGACAGCCAGGAACAGCCCGGCGATCATCAGGATGGGCGCCCCGAGACGCAGCAGGCCCGACGACGCCCGGACGGCGCTGTCAACTCCCGGGGCTGCACGCACCTCGAGGACTTCGGTCATGGCGGAAGCGTAGAACGCGAGGGCACGCCCTGGTGGGCACAGTCACCGCGCCTGGGCGCGTTCACCAGTGCTGCGCACCGCCAGGGCGTACGCACCGGAGCGACCCCGTGCTGGACCGCGAACCACACCCCCTGGCGCTCCCCGTAGGATGGCGGTCTAGCGAGAGGTGGTTGTGTGTCAGACCTGACCGGGGCTGGTGTTCCTGACAAGTTCGCGATGCTGGGGCTCACGTTCGACGACGTGCTCCTGCTTCCCAACGAGAGCGACGTGATCCCGTCGTCCGCCGACACCACGAGCCGGGTGTCGCGCAACGTGAGCGTGAAGATCCCGCTGCTGAGCTCGGCGATGGACACGGTGACGGAGTCGCGGATGGCGATCGCCATGGCGCGCGAGGGCGGCCTCGGCATCCTGCACCGCAACCTGTCCATCGCCGACCAGGCGTCGCACGTCGACCGGGTGAAGCGCTCCGAGGCCGGCATGGTCGACGACCCCATCACCATCACGGCCGACCGCACCATCGGCGAGGTCGACGAGCTGTGCGGCGAGTTCCGCATCTCGGGCGTGCCGGTGGTCGACGAGAACAAGCGTCTGCTGGGCATCGTCACCAACCGCGACATGCGGTTCGAGGAGGACCCGCGCCGACTGGTCCGCGACGTGATGACCCCCATGCCGCTGGTCACCGGCCACCCCGGCATCAGCGGCGAGGACGCACTCGCCCTGATGGCGGAGAACAAGATCGAGAAGCTGCCGCTGGTCGACGCCGACGGCAGGCTGACCGGTCTGTTCACGCTCAAGGACTTCGTCAAGACCGACAAGCACCCGCACGCCACCAAGGACGACCTCGGCCGGCTTCGCGTCGGGGCAGCAGTGGGATTCTTCGGCGACGGGTACGATCGCGCGATGGCCCTGGTCGAGGCCGGTGTCGACATCCTCGTGGTGGACACCGCCCACGGTCACAGCCGCGCGGTGGTCGACATGATCAAGCGTCTGAAGTCCGACCCCGCCACCCAGGGCGTCGACGTGGTGGCCGGCAACGTGGCGACGTACGACGGCGCCAAGGCCCTCGTCGAGGCCGGTGTCGACGGCGTCAAGGTGGGCGTCGGCCCGGGCTCGATCTGCACCACCCGCGTGGTCTCCGGCGTGGGCGTGCCCCAGGTGACCGCCATCTACGAGGCCTCCCGCGCCTGCGGCCCGGCGGGCGTGCCGCTGATCGGTGACGGTGGCCTGCAGTACTCCGGTGACATCGCCAAGGCCCTGGTCGCTGGCGCGGACACCGTGATGGTGGGCTCGCTGCTGGCCGGTTGCGACGAGTCGCCCGGCGAGCTCGTGTTCATCAACGGCAAGCAGTTCAAGTCCTACCGGGGCATGGGCTCGCTGGGCGCGATGGCGGCCCGCGGGCGCAAGGGCTCGTACTCCAAGGACCGCTACTTCCAGGCCGACGTCTCCAGCGACGACAAGCTGGTGCCGGAGGGCATCGAGGGCAAGGTCGCCTACCGGGGCCCGCTGGCCGCGGTGGCGTACCAGCTCGTCGGCGGCCTGCGGCAGTCGATGTTCTACACCGGCGCCGCGGCGATCGCCGAGCTGCACGAACGTGGCCGGTTCGTCCGCATCACGTCGTCGGGTCTGCGAGAGTCGCACCCGCACGACATCCAGATGACCCTCGAGGCCCCGAACTACTCGGGCTAGGAGACACCGCATGTACGACATCGGGCGAAGCCGCCGGGCCGTGAAGGCGTACTCCCTCGACGAGGTCGCGCTCGTGCCTTCGCGCCGCACCCGGGGCACCGACGAGGTCAACCTCACCTGGCGCATCGACGCGATCACGCTCGACTTCCCGCTGCTGGCTGCGCCCATGGACTCGGTGATGAGCCCGGCCACGGCGATCGAGATGGGCCGCCTCGGCGGCCTGGGCGTGCTGAACCTGGAAGGGTTGTGGACCCGGTACGACGACCCGCAGCCGCTCCTCGACGAGCTGGCCGGCATCGAGGACCAGGTGCAGGCGACGAAGCGGATGCAGGCCGCGTACGCCGAGCCCATCAAGCCCGAGCTGATCGGGCGCCGGATGGCGGAGATCCGCGATGCCGGGGTACCCGTCGCCGGGGCACTGTCACCGACGAACGCGCGCGAGTTCATCGACGCCGTCGTGAAGGCCGGCCCCGACTTCTTCGTGATCCGAGGCACCACGGTGTCGGCCGAGCACGTGTCGAAGAGCAGCGAGCCGCTGGACCTGAAGACCTTCATCCGCACCCTCGACGTGCCCGTGATCGTGGGCGGCTGCGCCACCTACCAGTCGGCGCTGCACCTGATGCGTACGGGCGCGGCAGGCGTGCTCGTCGGCTTCGGCGGCGGCGCACGGCACGCCACCCGCGACGTGCTGGGCATCGAGGTGCCGATGGCGTCGGCGATCAGCGACGTGGCCGAGGCCCGGCGCGACTACCTGGACGAGTCGGGCGGCCGGTACGTCCACGTCATCGCCGACGGTGCCGTCGGGCGCTCCGGCGACATCGCGAAGGCCATCGCCTGCGGGGCCGACGCGGTGATGGTGGCGGCGCCGCTGGCCCGCGCCACCGAGGCGCCCGGTCAGGGCTACCACTGGGGCGCAGAGGCGTGGCACGCGACGCTGCCGCGCGGCGCGCGCGCCCGGTTCGAGACCATCGGGTCGCTGGCCGAGATCATGCACGGGCCGTCGGTCACGCCCGACGGGTCCATGAACCTCGTGGGCGCGCTGCGCCGGGCGATGGCGTCGACCGGGTACACCGACGTCAAGGAGTTCCAGCGCATCGAGCTGGTGCTGGTGTGATGACCGTCCCGCCCGATCTCGCGGCCGCCCGGGCGTCGATCGACAACCTCGACGCCGCCCTGGTGCACCTGCTCGCGGAGCGGTTCAAGATCACGCGCCGGGTGGGGGAGCTGAAGGCCACCCAAGGTCTGCCGCCCGCCGACCCGGGCCGTGAGGAGCAGCAGATCCAGCGGCTGCGGCGGCTGGCGGTGGACGCCGACCTGGACCCGGAGTTCGCGGAGAAGTTCCTGCAGTTCATCGTGACCGAGGTCGTGCGGCACCACGAGCGGATCGCCGCCGAGCAGGCCTGATGCGCGTCGTCGTCGCGCCCGACTCCTTCAAGGGCAGCCTGACGGCGGTCGAGGTGTGCGAGGTGGTGGCCTCGGTGCTGGCGTCGCGCGCCGAGGTGGCCGCGGTGCCGATCGCCGACGGGGGCGAGGGCACCGTGGTGGCCTGGCTGGCCGCGTGCGGGGGTGAGCGGCGCGAGGTGACGGTGTCCGGTCCGTACGGGGAGCTGGTGCGAGCCGCGTACGGGGTGCTGCCGGACGGGTCCGCCGTGATCGAGCTCGCGGCTGCGGCGGGGCTGACGCTGGTGGCGGGGGACAGGCCGCTGGAGACCACGACGTACGGGGTCGGGGAGCTGGTGCGGCACGCGGTCGACGGTGGCTGCTCGGCCGTGTATGTCGGTCTCGGTGGGTCGGCGACGAACGACGGTGGTGCCGGGATCGCGGCCGCGTGCGGGGTGCGGTTCCTCGACGAGGCCGGGGTGTACGTGCCGACGGGTGGGACGCTGGCGCGGCTGGTGCGGATCGACGCCTCTGGGCTGGTCAGGCCGGCGCGTGTGGTCGGGCTGTGCGATGTGGACAACCCCTTGTACGGACCGCGCGGGTCTGCGGCGGTGTACGGACCGCAGAAGGGTGCCACGCCGGATCAGGTGGCGCTCATCGACGCCGGCCTGGCCCACCTGGCGGCCGTGATGCGGCGCGATCTCGACGTCGACGTGGCCGAGGTGCCCGGCGCAGGTGCCGCCGGAGGTGCCGGCGCCGGCATCCTGGGGCTGCTCGGCGGCGAGCTGCGGTCCGGCATCGACGCGCTGCTCGACCAGGTCGGCTTCGACACCCTGCTCGCCACCGCCGACCTGGTGATCACCGGCGAGGGCAGCCTCGACGAGCAGTCGCTGCAGGGCAAGGTGGTGGACGGCGTCGCGCGCCGCGCTCAGCAGGCGGGTGTGCCGGTGGTCGCGCTGGCAGGCCGGGTCGCGCCGGGCATCGGCCCCGCCCTCCGTACGCGCGGTGTCACCCAGGCGGTCGCCATCACCCCACCCGGCCAGCCGCTCGCCGAGGCGATGGCCCAAGCAGCGGCGAACCTCCTGGCCACCGTGGAGCGCGAGGCGCCCGGCTGGCTCAGGCCTGGGTGATCTCCATGCCCGACCGCGCGGACAGCTCCTGGAGCTGCTCCTCGGTCGGGAAGGTGCGCACGGCCAGGCAGAGCGGCAGCAGGCCCTCCGAGTACGGCAGCCGGCCGCACACCTGCTGCAGCAGGTCGACCGGGACCAGCAGGGTGCGGTGGTCCAGCGTCACCAGCACCACCTCGTCGACCACCGCGGGCACGTGTACGGTGCCGCCGGCCTCGATGACGTCGGCCGGCAGGGAGGCGTACGTGACGACCTTCTCGTCGTTGCCCCCAGCGTTGACGTTCGGCACCAGGTCAGGCGACCCGGTCTGCGCCACGTGGTCCCGCAGCTCCTGGTAGTCGGTGCGCGCCTGCATCGCCACGGCGAGCTGCTGGGCGCGCCGCAAGGGGTGGTCGGCCGGCGGGCGCCACAGCTGGAGCCCTCCCGGGGTCATCACGAACGCCGGCCGGGCCACCCGCCGGGGCGCCTCGTCGTACAGCTCGCCCACCGCGTCGAGCGCGACCTCCAGGTGCCTCAGGTGCGTGCCGGGCACCACGACCAGGTCGTTGCGCGTCGGCAGCATCACCAGCGCCTCACCCGGCGCGGCAAGGCCGCGGATCATGTCGGGCAGCGCCGCCCAGGAGGTCTCGTACCCCTGCGGCCCCTCGGCCCGCAGCAGCGAGACGCCGTCGACCTGCTCCCAGCCGAACGTCTGATCCGTGCGCTCCCGAGCGAGGTTTGAGAGCGCGCGCTCGAACAACGGGCCGGTGTGCGGCAGGCCCCAGCCCCGCACCATGGCCTCCGACACCACCGTCATGGAGTCCGGACGGTCGATCGCGACGGCCAGCACCAGCAGCTCGTTGAGCACGTGGTGGAGCGGCGCTGCACCCTCGACGGGAGCCCCGTCCTCGGTCCTCACCTGGCCGGCCTCCGAGAGCACGGCGGTCACCCAGGCGCCGGGTCGCACGAGCGGACGCAACGCGTCCCAGGGGACGTCCGCAGGTGTGCTGCTCGCGGTGAGCATGGACCGCACGAAGACGTCGCATCCGGCGCGTACGGATTCCTCCGACTGGCCATGGGTCTGCCACTCCACCTGTGCGGCGTCGATCCATTGGGTGCCCTCGCCGGAGACCTCGACGGCAGTGGGTCCGGTGACGCGCACCTGGGCGCCCGGAGCAGCGGCTTGGGCGGCGGCGACGAGATGATCGATGAAGGGCATGGGGCTACTCTGCCGGATGGCGCCCGACCCGCCTAGACCCAGCGGATCGGGCCCGCCCCCTGCTCGACCAGCAGGGCGTTGGTCCGCGAGTACGGCTTCGAGCCGAAGAATCCCGAGCGCGCCGAGAGCGGGGAGGGATGGGCGCTGGCGATGATCGGGGTGTCGCCGAGCATCGGGGTGAGCGTCTGCGCGTCGCGGCCCCAGAGGATGGCGACCAGCGGGCCGCCTCGCTCCACGAGCACCTCGATGGCCCGCTGCGTCACCGCCTCCCAGCCGCGGCCGCGATGGGAGCCCGCCTTGCCCGGCTCCACCGTGAGCACCCGGTTGAGCAGCAGCACCCCCTGCTCGAACCAGCGCGTCAGGTCGCCGTCGACGGGCGGCTCGACGCCGAGGTCGTCGCGCAGCTCTGCGTACATGTTGCGCAGTGACGCCGGCAGCGGCCGTACGTCGGGGGCCACCGAGAACGAGAGGCCGACGGCATGGCCGGGGGTGGGGTACGGGTCCTGGCCGACCACCAGCACCCGCACGTCGGCGAGCGGCCGGGTGAACGCCCGCAGCACGTTCTCGCCGCTGGGCAGGTAGTGCCGACCCGCGGCGACCTCCTCGCGCAGCCAGTCGCCCATCCGGTGCACCTGATCCTCGACCGGTGCCAGCGCCTCGGCCCAGTCGGGGGCGATCAGGTCGCGGAGGGGAGCCATGGCGTCACCGTACGGCACTCGTCGGCGGGTCGGCCGACGGCATCACCAGGGGCGAGCGCGGTGCTGGCCAGCAGCAGCAGGGCACCTCCGGCCATGGCCACCAGGGGAGAGCACTGGTCGAGCAGCAGGCCCGCCGCCATCGGGCCCAGGATCGTGCCGATGTCGCCGGCCATCTGGTTGGCCGCCAGCGCGGAGCCGCCCCGGTCACCGAGCGCGTCGCCCAGGGTCGCCTGCTGCGAGGTCTGGGAGAGGGAGGCGCCGACCCGTACAGGCAGAGCAGCACGACCAGCGCGGTGAAGCTGCCGGAGACGGCGAGCGCCACGCCGAGGATCGCTGTGGCCAGCGAGCCGGCGACGAGCAGTGGCGGCCAAGCGTGAAGAAGGCGGATCTCACGCCGCCTCGCGCGTGCCGAGCAGGGCCGGGTACGAGGTCGCCAGCCCCGTGCCGAGGCTGGAGAGCGCCACCACCGAGACGCACCGCCACTCCGTACGCCCCGCCACCACCCCGTACGCATCGTGGCCCGTCGCACCCAGACCGACCTGGCAAGGGTTCTGCTCAGACAGAACGGAAATCTCCCTTCTGTCGGGACTGAACATGTGTTCAATCCGACCTGGCGCGGGGGACTGATGGGGTGACCTTGTCATTCTCGAAACCGTGAGTAGCATTTCCTGCATGAGCGAGAACGCTGACATCACTCCGATCCTCGAAGAGCTGGCTGCGGGCCGCATCGACGCCGCCGAGGCCAGCCGGCGCATCGATGCCGTGCGCAACCAGCCCGACCCCCGGTCGTTCGAGCAGCCGCCGTCGCCGCGGGAGGCGTCGTCCGAGTGGCGGGAGCGTGGGCAGTACGAGACGTACGACCGGGACGCGTTCCGTGCGGGGGAGCGCCCCAAGAAGCGCCGTGCGCCCGGCACCAACGGCGTGGACCGGATCTCGGTGCGTGCGGTGGGCCGGCGCGTCCGGATCATCGGCGACTCCTCCGTCGCCACCGCGGCCGCCGAGGGCCCTCATGTGCTGCGCCGCAACGGCTCCGTGCTGGAGGTCGCCAGCGACGGCGAGGTCGGCCCCTCCCTCGACGGGTTCTCGCTGCTGCGCCCGCCGCGCAGCCTCGACGACCTGCGCTCGCTCGGGCTGGGCAAGGAGCTCGTGCTGCGGGTCAACCCGTCGATCGTCCTCGACGTGGAGCTGACGGCCGGCACCCTCAGCTCGACCGACGTTCCGTACCTCGGCAAGGTGCGCGTGACCGCCGGCTCGGCCGTGCTGGACGGCGTCGCGGAGGCGTCCGACATCCTCTCCCAGGCCGGTCAGGTGACTCTGTCGGGCAGCATCACGTCGGGCCGCTCCCGGATGCGGTGCGAGTCCGGCAGCATGACCATCAACCTGGGCGACGACTCCAACGTGGTCGTGCACGGGGAGAGCCAGCTCGGCCGCATCGCCTGGGCCGGCCAGCACACCGAGAACGCCGACGAGGTCGTCATGGGCAACGGGTCCGCGCGCCTCGACGTCAGTGTCGTCATGGGGTACGCGACCGTGCGGCTCGGCACCGTCGGCACCGTCGACGGCGGCGAGGGGGAGCCGCGGGCATGAGCGCTCACGTGCGGCACCGCCCGCCGTCGGACTGCCCGGTCTGCGGCGACGCGCTCACCACCACCCGCCTCGGGTGCGCCTCCTGCGGCTCGGAGATCGGCGGACACTTCCAGCCCTGCGAGTTCTGCGCCCTGTCGGCCTCGGAGATGGACGTCCTGCGGGTGTTCCTCGCCTCCCGCGGCAACGTCCGCGAGCTCGAGAAGCACCTCGGTGTCTCGTACCCGACCGCCCGCGCCCGTCTCACCCAGGTGCTCACCCACCTGGGCCTCAACGGCAGCGAGGACGAGCCGGCCGAGCCCGTGCTCACCAGGGAGCAGGTGCTCGCCGAGGTGGCGAGCGGCGCGCTCGACCCCGGCGAGGCGCAAAAGCTGCTGCTGGACCTCTGAGGCGCCGCAACGCCCGAACGAAACGGCCGGCCAGCTCGTCGCTGGCCGGCCGTCGCGTCTGCGCGGCTCAGTCGCCGTACTTCAGAGGCCGACGCGGCGTGAACTGATCGCCCCCGGTCCCGTACGTCTGCCGCCCGTGGTCGGTCCCGTACGAGCCTCGCTGCTCGAAGCAGATGTAGGCGGTCTTGCGCGCGTTCACCCACTTGCCGAACATGACCACGTGACGGGTCTTCTCGGTGCCGGTGGAGTCGATGAGCAGGTCCCCGGCAGCTGGTCCGCGAACGCGATGGGCTTGGTGACCTTGCTGGTGGCGAGCACTTCCGTGTTCGGGCCCGACTTCCACAGCTCCAGCGCCATCGAGATGTAGCCGAAGCAGTCGGTCCGGTAGCCCTCGAACTCGCGGCCCAGGCGGCGCCGAGCTCGTGGACCTGCCGCCCCGGAGCGACGGCGGGCAACCGCGGCACCACGCTGCCCGCGGGTTCCACACTCACCGCAGGTCAGTTCATCTTCTCCTCCAACGGGCAGACCCGGCTCGAGCTGTCGGCTGACGAGCAGCTCGCCGTCACGGGGGGCTGCTCGACGATCTGGACGAGCGACACGGCCGGCAACCGCGGTGCGCGTCTAGTGGTTCAGGCCGACGGTCCTCTACTCCAGCACCATCCACGCCCTGTTCCACACCCCGACCTACGGGCGCGGCGGGGTGAGGCTCGCCGTGTCCGACGCCGGTCAGATGCTCGTGCTCGCCAGCGACGGCTCCACCGTCTACTCCAGCGCCGGTCGCTTCTCTGAGCTCAGCAGCGGCGCGGTCCTCGTCGCAGGGCAGTTCCTCACCAGCCCCGACGGACGTTCTCGCCTCGTCGTGCAGACTGACGGGAACCTCGTCTCCTACACCGACGGGGTGGCCCGATGACAGAGCGGCACGGCGGGTAGAGGAGACGCTCGCACCACGCTGCAGCTGACCATCTCGGGCGTGGAACTGACGTCCGGCGGACGCGTGCTCTGGAGACGGTCGGCCACCGCCCTCCGGCTCGACGACGACGGGGGGGTTGCCGTCTACGCGTTCGAGGCTCCGGCTGGCGCTGCCGGTTTCGGGTGGGACTGGCACATCCTTCCCTGACCCTCCCACCCGAGGGCCGGAGCCAGCCTCCGGGTGCGAGAACCGGACTCACTGACGCGCCCCCTCGTCACCGCGTCCCGGCCCACCCTCCCTGATCGACCTGCCGTGTCGCCTGGGTGCGCGTCGCTGGCTGACATCACCACGTTGATCAGTCAGCCGAGATCTTCCGGCTGGGCAGTCGCTGGCTGGGACACAGGCGAGACCAGCGATGGCCGCGCTCAGTAGGCCTGGGCCTCGATGATCGTCACGCTGATCTGCTTGCCGTTGGGGGCCTCGTACGAGACCTCGTCGCCGATCTTCTTGCCGTTGATGGCCGAGCCGAGGGGGGACTGCGGGGAGTAGACGGCGAGGTCGACGGAGTCGTCCAGGCCGACCAGCTCGCGGGAGCCCAGCAGGAAGGTGTCGGTGTCGTCCTTGTCGCCGTCGAAGGCCACGGTGACCTTCATGCCGGGGTTGATGACGTCGCCGCCGGCCGGAGCCGTACCCACCTTGGCCTTGTCGAGCAGCTCCTTGAGCTGACGGATGCGCAGCTCCTGCTGGCCCTGCTCCTCACGCGCCGCGTGGTAGCCGGCGTTCTCCGACAGGTCGCCCTCGTCACGCGCCAGGGCGATCTTGGCCGTGACGGTCTCACGTCCCTCCCCGACGAGGTAGTCGTACTCCTCGCGCAGCTTGTCGTAGGCGTCCTGCGTCAGCCAGATCTCGTCCGTGCTCATCGGGGCATCGTAGTGGCGAGGCCCCGCTCGATCCAGGACCCTGGGCATCAGGCCGAGCGGCACCCCTTCAGTGACGCCGACGTGGCGCGCGCGATCGTCCGTACATTGATGGGCACGTCGAGCAGCCGGGTGTCCCCGGGGGGCACCTGCACCTCGACCTCACCCACCTGCTGGTAGTTGACGGCCTGCGTGATCACCGTGCACACGCCCGGGATGCTCGGGTCGGCGCGATCGACGCGCAGCACGACCCGTACATCGGTGTCGCTCGTCACCTCGAACGACTGCACCTGCCCGGCGATCTGCGGCCGCGCCTGCGACAGCCCCGCCCACAGCGTCCACCCGCCGATCAGCACCACGGCCAGCGCACCGAGCACCCAGCCGGTCCACCGCCGCCGCGCCGGGTAGCGCGCCGCGATCCGCGCCTCCTCCTCGGGGGTGCGTGGGCCTCGGGTGGTCGTGGCGTCCGTCACGGCGTCCATTCTGCCGCCGCGAGGCGGGCCCGCCGACACGCCGATGGAACAATGCCGCCCATGCCGTCTCCTCACCGTGTCGACCACGACGGAGCCCCGCTCCGCCTGCTGGCGGTCCACGCGCACCCTGACGACGAGTCCAGCAAGGGTGCCGCGACCATGGCGAAGTACGTCGCCGAGGGCGCGGAGGTGCTGGTGGTGACCTGTACGGGCGGCGAGCGCGGCTCGGTGCTGAACCCCCACATGGACCGCCCCGAGGTGTGGGAGAACATCGGCCCCATCCGGTCGGCCGAGATGGACGCGGCCAGGGAGATCCTCGGCGTACGGCAGACGTGGCTCGGGTACGTCGACAGCGGGCTGCCCGAGGGCGACCCGCTGCCGGAGCTGCCGGCGGGCTGCTTCGCCCTGGAGGAGATCACGGACGCGGCGTACCGGCTGGTGCAGGTGATCCGTGAGTTCCGGCCGCACGTGCTCCTCACGTACGACGAGAACGGGGGCTACCCGCACCCCGACCACATCCAGACCCACCGGGTCTCGATGGCCGCGGTGCCGATGGCGGCGCACGGCCGCCCCGACCTGGGGCCGCCCTGGCAGGTCAAGAAGGTCTACTACCACATGAACTTCCACCGGGCCCGGTATGCCCGACTGGACGAGCTGATGCTCGAGAACGGGCTGGAGCCGGTCTACACCGAGCGCCTCACGCAGTGGCCGACCGACCACCTGGCCCAGCGGCTCACCACGTACATCCCCTGCGCCGACTACTTCCCCGTCCGCGACGCGGCGCTGCGGGCGCACGCCACCCAGATCGACCCCGACGGGCACTGGTTCGCCGTGCCGCTGGAGATCCAGAAGCAGGGCTGGCCGACGGAGGACTACCAGCTGGTGCTGTCGACGGTTCCCACCACGATCCCCGAGAACGACCTGTTCTCCGGCATCGCGGAGGAGCCGCCGCAGATGCAGCCGGAGTTCACGATCTAGCGCGACTACTGTGGAGGTCATGTTCCTCGAGGTCGACGCGAGCTCCGTGCACGCCGGTTGGCTGCCCCTGGTGATGACGCTCCTGCTGCTGGTGTTCCTGGTGTTCCTGCACCGCAGCATGCGCAAGCAGATGCGACGTGGCAGCGACCTGCCGACCGAGGCCGAGCTGCGCGCGGAGGAGCGCGCCGCACGCCTCGCGAACGGCGCCCAGATCGTCAGCGACCCCGCGGAGGCAGACGAGCCGGCTCGGTGAGGGTCTATCCTGGGCCGACCGCGACCGGAGGGCAGACTCATGGCTGACGCCACGGGTGACCCGGTCGCCCCTCACCGCTCCACGTCGCTGGTGCTGTCGCTGCGCACCGTGGTGCACCGCTTCCGCAAGTTCTGGCCCGAGATCGCCGCGTTCGTGGCGATGATGGCCTACACCGCGCTGCGCACGGTCGCCGTCGCCAAGGGCGTCGACACCGTCTCCCACACCGACTGGCGCGTCTTCCTGGTCATCGAGATCGTGATGACCGTCCCCTACATCTGGGGCATCGGTGACCTGGTGCGTGGCGCCATGACCGGCACCCACAGCAGGCAGCGCTCCACGCTGGGCATGGTCGCGGTGATCGCGGGCGTCGCCGGCCCGTACGTCTACATCGCGCTGGCTGGGGGTCTCCACCACATCCAGAGCGCGCTCATCACCCTCGTCATGGTGGTGCTGGCCGTGCTCGGGCTGCGGCAGTCGCTGGCCAAGCTCGCCCGTACCTCCCGGGAGCGCCGCGCCCGCGAGGCCGCGATCGCGCGAGGGGAGGACCCGGGCGCCGCCGCTGAGACGGTGACCGACTAGGGATCAGGCCGGGATCGGCAGGTCGTCGCGCCCCCGCTGCGGCTCGCCCGCGACCACGTCTGCGTACGCCAGCGCGAGCCGCCGCACCGCGTCGGCCTGGACGGGCGCGGGGTGCACGTAGGGGATCCGCAGCCACCGCTCCAGGCCCGCGCCGACCGCGAACCGGGGCCCGCTGGCCGCATGCACCCCGTACCGACGCGCCGCGAGCACCAGCGCCGTGCTGCTGAGCGGCAGCTCCACCCACAGGCAGAGCCCGCCGCGCGGCACCACCACGCGCGCCTCGGGCAGCAGCCGGGCCAGCTCGCTCACCGTGACGTCGCGCGACTCGCGCAGGTCGCGGCGGCGGTCGTCGTCGAGGTACGGGCGTGTGCGCAGCAGGTGGAGCAGGGTCAGCTGTTCCAGCACCGGGACACCCAGCGACGCGCTCGCCGCAGCGGCGGTCAACGTCTCGGCCATGCGGCGCGGCGCCCGCAGCCAGCCGACGCGCAACCCTCCCCACCAGGTCTTGCTGGCGCTGCCGACGGTGATGGTGCGGGGGGCGTACGCCGCGAAGGGTCTCGGCATCGGGCCCAGCTCGGGCTCCAGGTCGATGTCGGCCACCGTCTCGTCGACGACGGCCCAGGTGGTGCCGAGCGCGGCGGCCAGGGTCTCCCGGCCGGCGTCGTCGAGCAGGCCGCCGGTGGGGTTGTGGAAGTCGGGCAGCAGCACGGCGGCGTCGGCCTTGGCACGACGGACGGTCTCGGCGGCCGACGCCACGTGCAGGCCCGTCGGCTCGACGGGCAACGGCTGCAGGCGGGCCCCGTGGCGGCGGAGCAGGTCGATGGTGTTCGGGTAGCCCGGGGACTCGACGAGCACGCGGGGCGCGCGGCCCAGGGTGCCGACGGCGAGGCCGGTGGCGGTGACCGCTCCGGAGGCCAGGACGATCTGGTCGGCCGAGGTCGGCAGGCCACGAGCCGCGTACCGCTGCGCGAGGGCCTCCCGCAGCTCCGGCACCCCTGGGCCGGGGTAGCCCGCGGAGACGAGGTGGGACGGCAACGCGGCCAGCGCGTGCTCGTACGCCTCCAGCATCCCCGGCGTGGCCCGGGTGGCGGCGCAGGTGAGGTCGATGTCGCCGGGGGAGAGCTCGGCCGGGGTCAGGGCGCGGCCGGTCGTGGTGCGCTCGCCGTGGGGGAGTACGGCGACGCTGCCGGAGCCGACGCGCGAGGTCAGGTAACCGGTGTCGCGCAGCTCAGCGTACGCACGGGTGACCGTGGTGCGGGAGCAGCCGAGCGCGGCGGTGAGGTCACGCTCCGACGGCAGCCTGGTGCCCGCGGGAAGCCGACCGTCGGCGATCAGCAGGCGGAGACGGGCGGCAAGAGCGGCGTACCGAGGCCGCCCGGCCTCCAGCGGCCCGACGAGCTCGGCGACGCGGGCGGCGGTGGTCATCTCGTCACTGTAGGCCACTGGAATGAGATTGGCTATGGAATGTCAGGCCAATCCCCCGAGAATGGGAGCCATGTCGCCGATCCATCGCCTGCGCTCCCGACGCGTCGAGCTCGTCCCCATGACCCCCCTGCAGCAGCTCAGGGCGGGCCAGCTCGGCCGCCGTCTGGTGCAGCTGGGCGTGGGGCTGTGGTTGTACGGCGCCTCGATGGCGATGATGGTGCGGGCCGCGCTGGGGCTGGACCCGTGGGACGTGCTGCACTACGGCGTCCAGCTGCACTGGGGCGTCAGCTTCGGCACCGTCGTCATCGTGACGGGCGTGCTGGTGCTGCTGCTGTGGATCCCGCTGCGGCAGTGGCCAGGGCTCGGCACGGTGGCCAACACTGTCGTGATCGGCCTGGCCACGGACGCCACGCTGTGGATGCTGCCCGGGCACAGCTCCCTGGTGGTGCGCGCCGCGCTGCTGCTGGTGGGGATCGTGCTGAACGGGCTGGCCGGCGCCCTGTACATCGGGAGCCAGTTCGGCCCCGGGCCACGCGACGGCCTGATGACCGGTCTCGCGCGGCGTACGGGATGGTCGTTGCGGGTGGTGCGGACGGGGATCGAGCTCAGCGCCCTGGGCGTGGGATGGCTGCTCGGTGGGACCGTCGGGGTGGGCACTGTGGTGTACGCACTCCTGATCGGCCCCACCGTGCAGCTGTTCTTGCCGATGGTGACGGTGCGGCTGGCCGCACCCGCGCCGCAGGGGTCAGCCCCGAGCGGCCCGCTCCATCTCGACGGAGTCGATGCGCCGCATCCCGCGCAGTGAGGCCATCGCCTTGCCGGCGACCTCCGGGTCGGGGTCGCTGAGCAGGGCCATCGCCGGCTCGGGCACGATCTGCCACGACAGGCCGTACCGGTCCTTGAGCCACCCGCACTGCGACTCCTCGCCGCCGTTGGCGGTGAGCGCCTCCCAGTAGCGGTCGGCCTCCTCCTGGGTCCCTGTCGTGACCACGAGCGAGACGGACTCGTTGAAGGCGAAGTCCATGCCGCCGCCGTTGATGGCGGTGAACTCGCGCCCGACGAGCGTGAACGAGACCTGTACGGGGTTGCCGTCGCCGTCGCGCAGCACGTGGTCGATGTGGGAGTCGGGCAGCAGGCCGGCGTAGAACGCGGTGGCCTGCTCGACCTCGTCGGCGAACCAGAGGCTGGTCTTGATGGTGGTCATCTCTGTGTTCGTCTCTGCTTCAGACGGCGCCGTCGGCGAGGAGCGCGTCGAGCTTGGCGTAGCCGTCGTTGACCCCAGTCTCCATGCCGGAGGCGAGCCAGGCGTCGCGGCCCTCGAAGGAGTCCACGAGCGACTGGGAGCGCAGCAGCGTGCGCCCGTCGCCGAGGTCCTCCACCCAGAGGGTCTCCAGCGACACCGCGTCGGGCTGCCCCTCGAAGGTGAACGTCTGCACGATCTTGCTGTCGGAGACCTCGTGGAAGCAGCCGTGGAAGCCGTACTCCTCCCCGTCGGCGATGTTGAGGAACCGCCAGGAGCCGCCGGTGCGTGCGTCCCAGTGGTCGATGGTGGTGGTGATGCCGGCCGGGCCGACCCACCGGGCGTACAGGTCGGGGTCGGTGTGGGCGCGCATCACCTGGGCCGGGGTGGCCTGGAACTCGCGGGTGATGCGGATGAGCGGGACGTCCGGGTCGGCCTCGATCGTGGCCTTCGGCTGGTCGGTCATGAGGTCTCCTTGTCGAGATCGGTGAGCACGGCGTCGAGTCGCTGGTAGCGCTCCTCGGCGCGTCGGGCGTAGTGGTCGATCCAGGCGGTCGCGGCACCGAGTGCCTCGGCCTGGAGGTGGATGCGGTGGCGTTGCGCCTCGCGGGTGCGGGTCACGAGCCCGGCCTGCTCCAGCACCTTGAGGTGCTTGGAGACGGCCTGGAGGCTCATGCCGTACGGGGCCGCCAGCTCGCCCACCGTCGCGTCGCCGATCGCGAGGCGGGCGACCAGGTCGCGCCGCGTCGGGTCGGCCAAGGCGGCGAAGAGCTCGTCGAGCCGGTCGGTCATGGTGTCTCCTTCATCAACCGATCGGTTGATCAAGACGACCGTAGCGCGCAGGTGAGGTCGTCGTCAACCAGATGGTTGAGAAAGGAGGGGTTCAGACCTGGTGGGCCACGGCGATGGCGATCGCGGCGAAGTGGCACCCCGCAGCCAGGATCGTGCAGAGGTGGAAGACCTCGTGGAAGCCGAACCAGCGAGGGGAGGGGTTGGGCCGCTTCCGGGCGTACGCGATCGCGCCCAGGCTGTAGACCAGGCCTCCGATGCCCATGAGGATCACGACGGCCGGCCCGCCGGTGCGCCACATGGTCGGCAGCCAGAACACCGCGGCCCAGCCGAGGCCGAGGTAGAGGGCGACGTACAGCCAGCGGGGGGCCGAGAGCCAGAACACCCGGAACAGCACGCCGGCGATGGCGACGCCCCACACCACCGAGAGGCAGACCACACGCGCGGTGCCGTCGAGCAGCAGCAGGGCGAGCGGGGTGTAGGTGGCGGCGATGAACACGAAGATGTTCGAGTGGTCCATGCGGCGCAGCACCGCGAGCGTGCCCGGCGACCAGGTGCCGCGGTGGTAGACGGCGCTGGTGCCGAACAGCAGCAGCGAGGCCGCGAGGTAGACACCCGCGCCGATCCGGGCCGTGGTGGAGTGCGCGAAGACCAGCAGCAGCACGCCCCCGATCAGGCACAGCGGCACGGCTGCGGTGTGCAGCCAGCCGCGCAGGTGCGGCTTGACGTCGGCGACCAGCTCGTCGACGGCACGGGTGGCGCTCATGGACGCTCCTTTACGGAACCGTAGGTTACGGGTACGTAGGGAACTGTATCCCGTGGTCGTACCCCGGCCAAGCAGACCTGGCCCTAGGGTGTGGTGCCGTGGCGAGATGGGACCAGGTGCGCGAGTGGGCTGACCGCCTGCACCCGGCCGGGCTGCTGTACAGCACGTACGAGCAGCGGTTGATCGCCGAGCTGGACCGCGACCGGCTGCCGCGCCACGTGGCCGTGCTCGCCGATGGCAACCGCCGCTGGGCCCGCCTCAACGCCCCGGGGCAGCCGCTGGTGGCCGGCTACCAGGCCGGGGCCCGCAAGCTGGAGGAGTTCGTCGGCTGGTGCGACGACGTCGGCCTGCACGTGGTCACGCTCTGGGTGCTCTCCACCGACAACCTGACGCGGTCCAGCGACGAGGAGTACGGGCCGCTGCTCGACGTGATCGCCACGCTGGTGGACGACCTCGCGGCGACGGGCCGTTGGCGCGTACGCACCGTGGGCGCCCTCGACCTGCTGCCCGACGACGTGGCCGGCCGGCTGCGTACGGCCTGTGCCACCACCGACGACGTGGAGGGGCTGAACGTCAACATCGCCGTCGGGTACGGCGGCCGCCACGAGCTGCGCGACGCCTTCCGCTCCCTGCTGGAGACCGAGTCGGCCAAGGGCACCTCGCTCGCCGAGCTGGCCGAGACCGTCGAGATCGAGCAGATCGAGGACCACCTCTACACCGCCGGCCAGCCCGACCCGGACCTCATCATCCGCACCTCGGGCGAGCAGCGGCTCTCCGGGTTCCTGATGTGGCAGTCGGCGCACTCGGAGTTCTACTTCTGCGAGGCCCTGTGGCCTGACTTCAGGCGCGTCGACTTCCTGCGGGCGCTGCGCTCGTACGGCCAGCGGGAGCGCCGCTTCGGCCGCTGAGGCACACCGTCGCGACAGGTGGTGCTGAGTGGTGCGGCAGGCACACGTCCGCGTCGTCACAGCCCCCGTCGATCCTCACAGCGTGCATGGAGGCTGCGCGGCTCGATCCAGGCTGCGAGGACGCGAACCCCCGGTGGTTGAGGCCTGCCGCCCGATCACCACCAGCAGCCCGGCCAGCGCCCAGGGTGCGACCTGCACGGGCACCACCACCGCGATCGAGGCCAGGTACGGCAGCAGCCAGGCGGCGGCCAGCAAAGGGCGTTCGCCCGTCCGCCAACCGCGCTCGCCCAGCCGCGTCTCGGCGTGGCACTCGGTCGGGGGCGCCTGGGCCAGCCGGATCTCGCGGTTCCGTCCCTCACTCAGCAGCCACAGCGCGGGCAGCAGCAGCCAGGCGAGGTCGTACACCGCCCAGTACGGGGTCGCCAGGAATGTCGCCACGATCAGCGCCGACCCGGCCAGCGGCAGCGGGGCCACCCGCCAGACCCGGTACACCACCGCGGCGGCGGCCACGGCGACCACGCCTTGTACGGTCCACGCCAACCACACCGGCGCCCCGACGCCGAGCAGCAGCGCGTACGGGGACGGGAACATCCAGGTCGGCAGCTGGTCGTTCGCGACTGCCCAGGCCACCCAGCCCATGGCGTCGCGCCACGCCCAAAGCGTGCCCCAGCCGAGGATCGCCGCCGATCCCAGCGTCACGGCCACCGCGGTCACGGCGGCAGACGCGAACGCCTTCCACGCTCTCGCGGCGACCAGTGCCATCGGGAACAGCAGGGCCAGGTGCGGCTTGATCGCCAGCAGCCCGATGCACACGCCCGCCCAGATCGGGTGTCGCCGCAGCAGTCGCAGCCCCGCGAAGCCGAGCGCGGCGGTGAGGAACTGGTTCTGCCCCTGCCCGAGGCCCAGCCACAGGCCGGGGAACCCAAGCACCACCCATCGGTACGGCCCGCGCAGCCAGTCGCGCACCGATGCCAGGTACGCGCCCAGCGTGGCCACCGTCCAGACCACGAAAGCCACGACATGGGGCAGCAGCCCCGTCCACAGCACCAGCAGCAGGAACGAGGGCGGGTAGACCCACGCGTAGGCACCGACCAGCTGCGGCCACGCCGCGTGCTGGAAGGCGATGGCCGCCGGCAGGTCGTACGCCACCACCGCCCCGCGCTCCAGCGCCAGCCGGGCACCGAACCAGAAGGCGGCGAAGTCGTTGCCGAGCGGCATGCCGCGCGGGTCGAACCCGTCGCGGTACGTGGTCAGCCAGGCGAGCACCGCCACCAGCTGCACCGCGGCGGCGGCTAGGCACCACCGCGCCAGTCTCACCCTCAGACGCGGGCGAGCACGAGCTCGAGCACGGCCGACAGCAGCGCGGGCTCCAGGTCGTGCTCCATCAGGTTCCGCGCCTTCTCGGCCGGGGTCCCGGTGGCCGTCGAGTCGACGACCGCGCCCTTCGACGCGAACGGCACCTCGGCGGTGTCCACGAGGTCGTACACGCGCTGGTCCACGTCGTGCGCCCGCACCCGCAGCTCACCCAGGCTCACGGTGTCACCCTCGCCGGTCGGCACCTCGCCCACCTGCACGGTCAGCGAGCCGGTCGCCTCGTCCCACGAGGTCTCGTACCCCTCGACCTCGCCCTGCTCCGCACCGACCAGCACCAGCGTCCAGTCGCGGGTCGCCGGCACCACGCCGTCCCAGTCGCCCTCGGCGGCACCGATGGTGAAGGTGCCGGCCTCCCAGTCCAGGGCCAGGCGCGTACGCACCTCGCGCGGCTCGGCCGCGTCGTCGTCCTCGTACAGGACCAGCTCACCCGATGCCCCCGCGTACGCCCGCACCTCCAGCGCCGCCGGGTTGTCGACCCGCAGCTCGTCTGGCCCGGTCAGCGGCAGGATCGCCCCGGCCCGCGCCAGCACGGGGATGGTGTCCAGTGGGCGGTGCAGCGACACGCGGCGTCCACCGTCGTACCCGACACCCGTGAACACGTCCCACCACAGCCCCTCGGGCAGCAGCGTCTGCACCGCCCCGAGGCGGGTCTGGCGATCAGCGGGCGCCGTGATCGGCGCCACCAGCAGCTCCGACCCGAACAGGAACGTGTTGCTGAACGGCAGCGCCTCGCGGCCGGGGATCTCCCAGTAGAGCGGCTCTACGATCGGGCGCCCCTCGTGAGCGCGACGGTTCATCGTGTAGAGGTACGGCACGAGGCGGTGCCGGAACCGCAGCCACTCGGTCTGCACCCGCCGCGCGATCTCGTTGAACCGCCACGGCTCCTTGCTGTTGAACGGGTTCAGCGTGGAGTGCAGCCGGTTGATGGGGGAGAACACGCCTAGCTGCACCCACCGCGTGGCGAGCTCGTCGTCCTTGACGCCGAACATGTGGCCGCCGATGTCGTGGCTCCACCAGCCGTACCCGATGTTCGACGCCGTGGCCGTGAAGTACGGCTGGAAGGCGAGCGTCGCCCACGAGATCACCGAGTCGCCAGAGAAGCCGACGGGGTAGCGGTGCGAGCCCGGGCCGGCGTAGCGGGAGAACGTCATCGGGCGCTTGCCGTCGCGGGCGGCGTCGAGGAAGTGGAGGTGGTTGAGCAGCCACAGCGGGTCGAGTCCGGGGACGGTGGAGTGCGGCCCCTGCTGCCAGTCGAGCCACCAGAAGTCGACGCCCTCGGCCTCCAGCGGGTGGTGCACGAGGTCGAAGTACGCCTCGCGGAACCTCGGGTCCACCAGGTCGAACTCGACCGGCTGCTTGGTCTCGGGATCGATGCCCATGTGGCGGGCGACCTCGGCGTACGCGGCCTCGTGGGCCCGGATCCCGTCGGCCGGGTGGACGTTCAGCGAGATGCGCAGGCCGCGCTCGTGCAGCCAGGCCATGAAGCCTTCGGGGTCGGGGAACAGCTCGCGGTTCCAGGTGTAGCCGGTCCAGCCCGAGGAGATCGCGGGGTCGACGTCGACCAGGTGCCAGTCCATGTCGATGACGCCGACGCTGAAGGGGATGCCCTCGGCGTCGAAGCGGGTCATCAGCGCGCGGTACTCCTCGTCGGTGTACGGGTGGTAGCGGCTCCACCAGTTGCCCAGGGCGTACCGGGGGAGCAGCGGCTGCGGGCCCGTGATGGCGTAGAAGTCGGCGATGGCGCCGCGGAAGTCGTGGCCGTGGCAGAAGACGTAGACGTCGATGGCGCCCTCCTCGCGCGGCGCCACCCAGCCCTCCTCGTCGAGCGCCAGCGAGGCCGAGTCGTCGAGGGCCGAGTAACCCATGCTCGACATCAGGCCGGGCTCCAGCGGGATGGGGCCGTCGGCCTCGTCGAGGGTGCGCGCGGTGCCGTGGAGGTTGGTCGGCACGCCGAAGTGCTCGCCCTTGTCGGCCGGCTCGCCGAAGCGCCACAGCGAGTGGTAGTTCGAGACGCCGAGGGTGAGCACCTTGAGGCCCGAGGCCGTGAACGGCCCGCCGTCGTAGTCGAGGATGAACGCCGACGTACGCACCCGCACGGCGTCGCCGTCGCGGAACACGTCGAACTCCGGCGTCGGCAGGGCACGGTTCCAGACCACCTGTGTGGCGCGGTCCTCGAACTGGCCGCTCGGCGACCACTCGATCCGTACGAGGCGTTTGGTGAGCACCGTGATGCGGGCGTTGCCGGCGACGACGCTCGACGCCTCCGGAGCCTGCGGGGTGGTCTGGACACGGTGCTCGGGAGACAGCTGCGGCATGGTCTCGACCCTAGCGATCCCGGCGCGGGGCGAGCCAGGGGCTCGCGTACGCGGACTGGCAGACTGTGCCCCCGGAGGTGGGCATGTCGAACGGGCAGGGGCGTACGCGGTGCGCGGTGATCGGGCACCCCGTGGAGCACTCGCTGTCCCCGGTGATCCACCGGGAGGCGTACGCGGCCCTGGGGCTCGACTGGACCTACGACCGGGTCGACGTGGAGCCGGGCGGCGTACGGGCGTTCGTGGCCGGACTCGACGCCACCTGGCGCGGGCTCAGCGTGACCATGCCGCACAAGGAGGAGATCGCCCGGCTGGGTGAGCCCGACGATGTGGTGCGGCAGACCGAGGTCGCGAACACCTGGGTGCGCACGGGCGAAGGGGCGATCGTGCGCAACACGGACGTCTCGGGCTACCGCATCGCGCTGGCCGCGCACGGGATCGACCGGGTGGGTCACGCCGTCGTCGTCGGCAACGGCGCCACGGCACGGTCGGCGCTGGTGGCGATGGCCCGGCTCGGCGCCCGGACGGTCACGGTCCTGGCCCGCGACCCCGCGCGGGCGGCCGGGCTGGTCTCCGTGGGCACCGCGATGGGGGTCGACGTGCCGGTGAGCGTGCTCGGGCACCCCGTGCCGAGCGCGGAGCTGGTCTGCTCCACCGTGCCCACCGCGGGCGTCGAGCCGGTTGCCGAGATGCTGGCCGCGGCGGCGCCGGTGGTGTTCGACAGCGTGTACGACCCGTGGCCGACCCCCCTCGCCACCGCCGGCGCGGCAGCGGGCCGCCTGGTGATGAACGGGCTCGACCTGCTGGCCGGCCAGGCCGTCGACCAGGTGCGCTGGATGACTGGCGAGCTGGTCACCTTCGAGCTGCTGCGCGGGGCCGCTCAACGCGCCATCGACGCCCGGGCGACGGGCAGATGAACGATCGCGGCTGCTCCGCGACACACCCGGCCGCGGGTCGCGGGTCGAAGGCCTGAGCGGCGTACCGTCGGCACCAACGAGCGGAGGGGAAGCCGCTCGCGTCGGAGGTGAGCGGCGATGTGCGTACGCACAGCACCTGGAGCCTTCGGCCCGTGACTGCGACGGGCCGAGGCGCGAGTCCGGCCCGCCCGAGAGGACGACCGTGACCAAGACTGTCGACGAGCCCCGCACGACCACTCCTGCCAGCACGGCCACCAAGGTGTACGTGATCGACACCTCCGTGCTGCTGAGCGACCCGAACGCCCTGCTCCGCTTCGCCGAGCACGCCGTCGTGCTCCCCGTGGTGGTGATCACCGAGCTTGAGGCCAAGCGTCACCATCCCGAGCTCGGCTACTTCGCCCGCTCCGCGCTGCGTCTGCTGGACGACTTGCGCGTCATGCACGGCCGTCTCGACGAGCCGCTCCCGGTCAACGCCGACGGCGGCACCCTGCGGGTCGAGCTCAACCACACCGACCCGGCGGTGCTGCCGGTGGGCTTCCGGCTCGGCGACAACGACTCCCGCATCCTGGCCGTCGCGCTGAACTACCGGGCCGAGGGGGAGACGGTGGTGCTGGTCTCCAAGGACCTCCCCATGCGGGTGAAGGCCGCCTCGGTCGGGCTGGAGGCCGAGGAGTACCGCGCCGAGCTCGCGGCCACCGCCGGCTGGACCGGCATGGCCGAGATGGAGGTCGACGCGGCGGCGGTCGAGACGCTGTACGCCGACGGTGCGGCCGAGGTGCCCGAGGCCGCCAGGATGCCGGTGCACACGGGGCTGGTGCTGCACGGCGGCGGGTCGTCGGTGCTGGGCCGGCTCCACCCCGACGGTCTGGTGCGCCGCATCAAGGCCGATCGCGACGCCTTCGGCATCCACGGCCGCTCCGCCGAGCAGCGGGTGGCCCTCGACCTGCTGCTCGACCAGGAGGTCGGCATCGTCTCCCTCGGCGGCAGGGCGGGCACGGGCAAGTCGGCCCTCGCGCTCTGCGCCGGCCTGGAGGCGGTGCTGGAGCGCGGTCTGTACTCCAAGGTCGTCGTGTTCCGCCCCCTGTACGCCGTCGGCGGCCAGGAGCTCGGCTTCCTGCCCGGCAGCGAGTCGGAGAAGATGAACCCCTGGGCACAGGCGGTCTTCGACACGCTCAGCTCGGTGGCCGGCAAGAACGTCATCGACGAGGTGCTCGCCCGTGACCTGCTCGAGGTGCTGCCGCTCACGCACATCCGTGGCCGCTCCCTGCACGACGCCTTCGTGATCGTCGACGAGGCGCAGTCGCTGGAGCGCAACGTGCTGCTCACGGTGCTCAGCCGGATCGGGCAGAACTCCCGCGTGGTCCTCACGCACGACGTGGCGCAGCGCGACAACCTCCGCGTCGGTCGTCACGACGGCGTGGTCGCCGTGGTGGAGCGTCTCAAGGGCAACCCGTTGTTCGCCCACGTCACGCTGAGCCGCAGCGAGCGCTCGGCGATCGCCGCGCTGGTCACCGACCTGCTGGAGGACGTCGCGCCCTGACCCGTACGCCTCCGGGCCCCGCACCAGGGGCCCGGGGGTGGGTCACAGGTCCTCGGGGCCCTTCACGGAGTTGTTCGGGTCGTCGAAGCGGGCGCCCTCGGGCCGTGAGTCCTGCGCCAGCAGGATCATCATGATCGGGCTGCCCACGTAGGGGATGAAAGACAGCAGGTACAACCAGCCGCTCTGGTTCGTGTCGTGCAGCCGCCGGATCGTCACGGCCAGGCTGGGGATGATCGCCAGCAGCGAGAATCCCATGGCCATCAGGAACATGAGGCCGAGCCCTGCCCCGGCAGCGTCCTCGCCGGCCGCGGCGCCGAGGACGACGGCAAGGAGAAGGCCGATGAGCATCACGCCCACGGCGACCAGGCTGAGACCGAGCGCCCAGAACCAGTACTCGCTGCGAGAGGCGCGTCCCGAGAAGTTGTTCCAGTTCTTCAGGCCCAGCTTCATGGCCTGCACGAACGTCACCCTGGGCCGCGGGGGTGCGCCGTAGAAGGAGCCGTACGGGGACAGGCCCTGCCCGGTGCCGTACGGCGAGTACTGGTAGCCGCCCGTGGCGTAGGTCTGACCGGCGGCGTAGGGCTGCGCCGGGTCGTACGTGTCGTAGCCCTGGGTGGTCTGGCCGTAGCCGGACTGCCCGTAGCTCCCCGACGACTGCCCGTACGGGCCGGGCGCCTGGCCGTACACGGGGAAGGACTGCGAGCCGTCGGAACCGTACCCGCCGGTGCCAGGAGACCGTGGGTCGTACGGGTCGCCGTACCCCGGGGTGTATCCCTGGTCGTAGGGGTTGCCGCTCGGGTGGCTCATGCGAAGCGCTCCTGTCCTGTCGCCGTCGGTGGTCCAGGGTAGCCAGCCGGGGCTACCGGGCCTCAGGCCGGGGTGGGCAGCACGTACACCGCGTAGTCCATCTCGCGGTCGCCGCGCCGCAGCGGCACCAGGGTCTCGGTGGCGTCGCCGAGCCGGCTGAGGTCGTAGAAGAGCTGTTTGCTCGGCCCCTGAGACCAGATGGCCAGGCGGCCGCCGGGGGCGAGCTGGGTGATCGCGAGCTCCAGCGTCGAGGGCGCGTACACACGTTCGTTCTGCGCCACGATCAGGAAGTCGGGGCCGTTGTCGACGTCGAGGGCGATGCCGTCCCAGGGGCCGAGGAATCCCGGCAGCGCCGGCGGCGCGGTGAGCACGTCGGCGATGTCGGCGTGGTGGAGGTGCACCCGGGGGTCGGCGGTGACCTCTGCCAGCACCGGGGTGAGGCCGTCGCGGGCCCAGCCGATCAGCGCGCCGGAGATCTCGACGACGTCCACCCGGGTGGCGCCCAGCTGCAGCAGCCGCTGTGTGGTGAAGCCGAGGCCCAGACCGCCGACCAGCACGCTGCCAGGGTTCTCCCCGAAGGTCTCGGCGAGCACCTTCTCGCTCTGGGTCTCGGCGGAGTCCATGGCGAAGGCGCCGTTGACGATCAGCTCGTCGATGGCGCCCGGGCCGTTCCCGCGGCGGCGGAGGGCGATGTCGAACCCGTCCTCGTCGGAGCGGGCCAGGGTCACGAGGTCCATCGGGACATCCTCGCAGGGTGTGCGACGATGGCCGGCGTGGCACGCAACAACAACGCCCGTCCCAGCGACATGCTCATCTCGCTGGCGGTGCTGCTGGTGCCGGTGGTGCTCATCTCCTGGTTCTTCACCCGAACGCCTGAGCCGAAGGCGCAGCCGGTCGACTGGAGGCCGGTGCTGGCCGACGCGCGCAGCCGGTCGCCGTACCCGGTGCTGGCGCCCGAGAACCTCCCCGACACCTGGGTGGTGACCAAGGCACGCTGGGCGGCGGTGGGGCAGACGTCGGTGAACCAGCAGCCCGCGCCGGGCAACACCTGGGAGCTGGGCGTGATGACGCCTGACCAGATGTACGTCAGCCTCACCCAGCGCGACGCCGCAGGGGAGCCGCTGGTGTCGGACCTGAGCGGCGGCGGCTACCTCGACGGCACCAGCACGGTCGGCGGTTTGACCTGGAAGCGCGTGCTGTCCCCGTCGGGTCGGACCCGGGTCATCTACCGCACCGAAGGGGCCGTGACGACGGTCGTGGCGGGAGACCTCGCGTACGAGGGTCTGGACGCCTTCGCCTCGACGCTCAAGCCCTGAGCGTGGACGAGCGGGTCCGGAGATCGACCGAGGAGGACCCGGCGGTCGAGCGAGGAGGATCCGAGCGTGCGAGGATCGTCCGAGTCGAGACCCGACCTGACCGAGCGGAGCGAGGTCAGGGCGTGAGCCCTGGACACCGCGTCCTGACCGAGCGAGTCCCTACGACGCCGCCTGCACGGCCTTCACGGCAGCCCCCAGCCCGATCCCCTGAGCCACGGTCAGGTCGCCACCGGCCACTGCGACCTGCAGGTCGCGGGTGAAGGAGTCCAGGTGCTTGCCGGTGTCCTTGCGGGCGAGCAGATCAGGGGTCATGTCGTCCCAGGAGGCCAGCAGCGAGTCCTTGCTCGGGCTGGGAGGCAGGTTCACGATGCCGCCACGGACGGTCTGGACGGCGACCTGGAGAGCGATCTGCTGCGCGGTCGCCGGTGCTCCGGTCGCGGCTGTCGTCGTCGTAGTGCCGGAGGGGCGCGGCGCTGTGGTGGCGGGCGCCGTCGAGGGAGGTGCTGTCGACGTGCGCGGCGCCGACGACGTGGGGCGGGCGGCAGATGACGAGGTACGGGCCGTGGCGGGCCCCGTCGGGGCGGTCGACGTGGTGGGTGCGGTGGTGGTGGCAGGGGCAGGGCTGCTGAGGCCCGACAGCGGGCCGATCCGACCAGTGCCGAACGCGAAGGCGAGGGCGCCGAGAACGAGCAGCAGCACCAGGACCACGACCGGGGCCGCCGAGCCTCGTCGCCGGGGCGCCGGGTCCCTTCGAGGTGGAGCAGATGGGGGCTCGGGCGCTGACGCCAGGGGTGCCGCTGCCACCAGCAGTGCCGCGGGCTCGTCGACCGGCCGCAGGGGCGTACGGGAGGGCCCGGCCGCCGTAGCCGCGGCCGTGGGCAGCACCGTGGTGGAGGCGGGGAGCACGGTGGTCGAGGAGGGCAGGACGGTCGTCGCGGCCGGTGCCCGGCGCGGAGGCGGGTTGTCGACCTCCCGCGCGATCTCGCGCAGGCGGGTCAAGGTCTCGCCGGCCGTGGGGCGTTCTGCGGGGACCTTCGCCAGCAGCTCGGTGACCAGCAGGTCCAGGTCGTGCGGCACCCGTACCCGCTCGGAGAGTGCCGGCGGCGGTGCGGTGACCTGCTGACCGGCCACTTCGACGGCGCTGCCCCCGTGGAACGGAGGCTGGCCGGTGAGCATCGCCATCACCAGGCAACCCAACGAGTAGACATCGCTGGCCGGCCCGACGCGGGTGCCGGAGGCCTGCTCGGGCGACATGTACGCAGCGCTGCCGATCGCGCTGGCCGGTGCGGTGAGCGTCACGTCGGCGTCGGCCAGGTGGGCGATGCCGAAGTCGAGCACGGTCGCGTGGCCCGTGGCGCCGACCATGACGTTGGCGGGCTTGATGTCGCGGTGGACCAGCCCGACGGCATGGGCGGCGGCGAGGGCTGAGGCCACCTGGGCTGCGATGTCGAGCGCTTCCGAGAGCGGGGCCGGGCCGTCGTCGCGCAGCAGCTGCGCGACGGAGCGCCCGGTGACGAGCTGCATCACGATGTACGCCCGGCCGTCCTCGGTGCCGGCGTCCATCACCGACACGATGTTCGGGTGGTTGAGACCGGCGGTGGCGACCGCCTCGCGCCGGAAGCGCGCCAGCAACGTGTCGTCAGCCGCGGTGCTGAGATCGAGGATCTTCACGGCCACGTCGCGGCTGAGGCGCGTGTCGCGGGCTCGCCAGACCGTCGCCATCGACCCTGAGCCGATGCGCTCGGCCAGCTCGTAGCGGCCGGCAACCTCCTGCGACGTCACCCGGCGATGGTAGCCGGGGGCCTGTGAGGGCCCCCCGTAGCTCCTGTCAGCGCGGCGACAGTGCCAGCGTCTCCACAGCCTGCCCGGTGACCTCGGCGATCAGTTCGAAGTCCTTGTCGAGGGCGAGCACGGTCAGGCCCGCCTTCTCAGCAGTCGCGGCGATCAGCAGATCTGGGATCGACGGTGCGCGGTGCTGGCCACGGTCGGCGAGGAGCATCTGCACCTCCCAAGCGCGGTCCTCCATCGCGGGTGTGAGGCGCTCGAGGGGCATCAGGGCAAGGGGTGGGAGCTCGAAGGCCTCGCGGCCAGCCGTACCGCTCCGCGCCGAGAATCCGAGCTCGAGACGTGTCATCGTCGAGAGGCGAACCAGGCCGCGCTCGATGCGCGAGTTCCACTGCTGCTGGCCGTCAGCCTGTCCCGCCTGCATCCGCACGTAGGCTGAGGTGTCGATCAGCCAGCCCTTCACCGCCACGCGGCGGCCATCACCGAGGGGTCGTCGAGGTCGCCGAAGACCGAGGCCGAACGGCTCCAGTCGTATGCCGTGATGACCACGTTCGCGGAGCTGACCTCGCCTTCGAGCCTTCGGCGCAGGAGCTCGTTGCGGGAGAGACCCTGGGACTCCGCCTCGGCATCGATGCGCGACACGGCTGCCTCGCTCAGGCCTCTGATGAGAATGTCGGTCACGATTACACCTCCAGAGTTGGTGATATCACGATAGCAGTCGCGTAAGTGCTTGCGGGGTGAGGGGGTGGCTGGACCCCGTACGCCCGCCACTCCCGCGTACGCGAGAATAGGAGGTCTCAGCCCAACCACCGCAAGGAGCGTCGTGACCGACGTTGACCACCGCCCAGATGCCACCGAGACGCTGCGCAGCACGCTGTCGCAGCGCGTGATGGTGCTCGACGGGGCGATGGGCACGATGGTGCAGCGGCACGGGCTGGGGGAGGCCGACTACCGCGGCGAGCGGTTCGCCGACTGGCACCGCGACGTCAAGGGCAACAACGACCTGCTCACGCTCACGCAGCCCGAGATCATCGGCGGCATCCACCGCGACTACCTGCTGGCCGGCGCCGACCTGATCGAGACCAACACCTTCAACGCGCAGCGGATCTCGATGGCGGACTACGGCATGGAGGAGCTGGCGTACGAGCTGAACCTGGAGTCGGCCCGCCTCGCCCGCCGGGTCGCCGACGAGGTGGAGGCCGAGACCGGCACGCCGCGCTACGTGGTCGGGGCGATCGGCCCCACGAACCGTACGGCGTCCATCTCGCCCGACGTCAACGACCCGGGGGCGCGCAACGTCACGTACGACGAGCTGGTCGAGGCGTACCTGGAGCAGGCGCGCGGCCTGGTCGACGGCGGCGCCGACGTGCTGATGATCGAGACCATCTTCGACACCCTCAACGCGAAGGCCGCGATCTTCGCCGTGGAGACGTTGTTCGCCGAGCACGGCCGCCGCTGGCCGGTCATCATCTCCGGCACGATCACCGACGCCTCCGGCCGTACGCTCTCAGGCCAGGTCACCGAGGCGTTCTGGAACTCCGTACGCCACGCGCGGCCGCTCGCCATCGGCCTCAACTGCGCGCTGGGTGCGGCCGACATGCGCCCGTACGTGGCGGAGCTGTCGAGGCTGGCCGACACGCACGTGTCGTGCTACCCCAACGCGGGCCTGCCGAACGCGTTCGGGGAGTACGACGAGACGCCGGAGACGTTCGCCGCCGCGGTGGCGGGCTTCGCCACCGAGGGGATCGCGAACATCGTGGGCGGCTGCTGCGGCACCTCGCCCGACCACATCCGGCCGCTGGCCGCCGGGGTGGCCGGTGCCACGCCGCGCCAGCCCGCCTTGGTCGCCCCCGCGATGCGCCTCTCGGGCCTGGAGCCGCTCACGATCGACGACGACTCGCTGTTCGTCAACGTCGGCGAGCGCACCAACATCACCGGCTCGGCGCGCTTCAAGAAGCTCATCCGCACCGGCGACTACACCACCGCGCTGTCGGTCGCGCTGCAGCAGGTCGAGGCCGGAGCCCAGGTCATCGACGTCAACATGGACGAGGGCATGATCGACGGCGTCGCCGCCATGGACCGGTTCTGCAAGCTGCTGGCCTCCGAGCCCGACATCACGCGCGTGCCGATCATGGTCGACTCCTCGAAGTGGGAGGTGATCGAGGCCGGACTGAAGACCATCCAGGGCAAGCCGATCATCAACTCCATCTCGATGAAGGAGGGCACAGAATCGTTCAAGCAGCACGCCGAGCTGGCACGCCGGTACGGCGCCGCGGTGGTCGTGATGGCGTTCGACGAGCAGGGCCAGGCCGACACGTACGAGCGGCGGGTGGCAGTGTGCGCGGAGGCGTACCGGATCCTCGTCGACGAGGTCGGCTTCCCGGCCGAGGACATCATCTTCGACCCCAACGTGTTCGCGCTGGCGACCGGCATCGAGGAGCACGCCGCATACGGGGTGGACTTCATCGAGGCCACCCGATGGATCAAGCAGAACCTGCCGGGCGCGCTGGTGTCGGGCGGCATCTCGAACGTGTCGTTCTCGTTCCGCGGCAACAACGCGGTGCGTGAGGCGATCCACTCGGTGTTCCTCTACCACGCCATCGCGGCGGGCATGGACATGGGCATCGTCAACGCCGGCCAGCTCGTCGTGTACGACGAGATCGACCCCGAGCTGCGCGAGCGCATCACCGACGTGGTGCTCAACCGGCGCCCCGACGCGGCCGAGCGGCTGCTGGAGATCGCCGAGCGCTTCAACGTGCGCGAGGAGGAGTCCGAGTCGGTGCAGGAGTGGCGCTCGCTGCCCCCTCGCGAGCGGCTCACGCATGCGCTGGTCAAGGGCATCGATGCGTACGTCGTCGAGGACACCGAGGAGGTGCGCCGCGAGATCCTGGCCGCGGGCGGCAAGCACATCGAGGTGATCGAGGGCCCGCTGATGGACGGCATGGACGTCGTCGGCGAGCTGTTCGGCGCCGGCAAGATGTTCCTGCCGCAGGTGGTGAAGTCGGCGCGCGTCATGAAGAAGGCCGTCGGCCACCTGGTGCCGTACATCGAGGCCGAGAAGGACCCCCAGGCCGCCGCCCGCTCCAACGGCACCATCGTGATGGCGACCGTGAAGGGCGACGTGCACGACATCGGCAAGAACATCGTCGGCGTGGTGCTGCAGTGCAACAACTACGACGTCGTCGACCTCGGCGTGATGGTGCCCGCGCAGAAGATCATCGACGCGGCCATCGAGCACGACGCCGACATCATCGGACTCTCGGGTCTGATCACCCCGTCGCTGGAGGAGATGGCCTCGTTCGCGGCGGAGCTGCAGCGGCTGGGCTGGACCAAGCCGCTGCTGCTGGGCGGCGCGACCACGTCGAAGGCGCACACGGCCGTGAAGGTGGCGCCGCGCTACGAGGGACCTGTGGTGTGGGTGAAGGACGCCTCCCGCTCCGTGCCGGTGGTGGCGTCGCTGCTCGCCGACGAGCGCCGGGGCGCGTTCGTCGCGGGGGTCGACGAGGAGTACGCGGCGCTGCGCGCCCGGCACGCCGCCAAGGTGGGGGAGCGGCCCCTGGTGTCGGTCGAGGAGGCGCGCGCCAACGCGACGCCGATGGACTGGGCCTCGTACACCCCGCCCAGGCCGCGCATGATCGCGCAGCAGACGCGCGACACCAGCGTCGAGGTGGAGCCGGTGCACGAGGCGCCGCAGCTGGTGAAGGTGTTCCACGACTACCCGCTCGACGAGCTGCGCCGCTACATCGACTGGTCGCCGTTCTTCGCGTCGTGGGAGATGCGCGGCCGGTTCCCCGACATCCTCCACAACCCGGCGCAGGGCGAGGCGGCGCAGAAGCTGTACGACGACGCGAACGCCATGCTCGACACGATCGTCGACGAGAAGTGGATCGAGGCGCGTGCCGTGGTCGGGCTGTTCCCGGCGAACGCGGTGGGCGACTCGACGGAGGTGTACAGCGACGAGTCGCGCACTCAGGTGCTGGCCACGCTGCAGCACCTGCGGCAGCAGGGGCAGCACCGCGAGGGCGTACCCAACCGTTCCAACGCCGACTTCGTGGCGCCGAAGGAGACGGGGCTGGAGGACTACGTGGGCGCGTTCGCGGTCACGGCCGGCATCGGGCTGCCGGAGCGCGTGAAGGCGTTCAAGGAGCAGCTCGACGACTACTCGGCGATCCTTCTGGAGTCGCTCGCCGACCGGCTCGCGGAGGCGTTCGCGGAGCGGATGCACGAGCGCGTACGGCGGGAGCTGTGGGGGTACGCGCCCGACGAGCACCTCGAGGGCGAGGACCTGATCGAGGAGCGCTACCGGGGTGTACGGCCCGCGCCGGGCTACCCCGCGTGCCCAGACCACACCGAGAAGGCGACGCTGTGGGAGCTGCTGCGGGTGACGGAGAACACCGGCATCGAGCTCACCGAGAGCATGGCCATGTGGCCTGGGGCGTCGGTCTCGGGCTGGTACTTCTCGCACCCGCAGTCGCAGTACTTCGTGGTCGGCCGCATCGGGCCTGACCAGGTGGCCGACTACGCCGAGCGCAAGGGTTGGGATCTGCCGACCGCGCACCGCTGGCTGGCGCCCGTGCTGGCGTACGACCCGGACGCCGCCTCGTGAGGACTCGCGCTGGGGCGTACGCGTGGATCGTCGAGGACGGCCGGATCCTGCTCACGTGCTTCCAGGGCATGGATCTGACCACCGGAGAGCCGGTGCGGTCGTGGACGCTGCCCGGCGGCGGCATGGAGATCGGCGAGCAGTGCGAGGACACGGTGCTGCGCGAGGTGGCCGAGGAGACCGGGTACGAGGTCGCGGTCGGCCCGCTGCTCGGGGTGAACAACGTCTACCTCCAGGCCGAGCTGACGTACGCACCGGAGCTCGGCGACCTCCACTCGATCCAGGTGGTGCACTCCGCGCGGGTGGTGGGCGGGGAGTTCCAGATCGAGGTCGACGGCTCGACCGTCGACGCGGGCTGGTTCCCGCTCGACGAGCCGATGCCGACCGACCGGGTGCCCCTGATCGACGCGGCGAACGCATTCGCTGCCCGGGCGGGGCTGCCGACGTACGAGCCGGGCCCACGGCGCGACGACTTCCAGACCGCCACGGCTGACCTCATCGCGCGGTCCCGCGCCACCGGGGGGTGAGCGTGCCGAAGCGCCGATGATGGTCGAGAACGGCGTCGACCCGCGTCGACTGTCGTCCTGGCCGCGGCGGTAGAGGTGCGGCCCGGGGGCCGAGCCCCCTCACCGACACGACCTCGGCACCGGTGAGGGACGGCGTGCGTCCTGGGGGCCGAGGGGCCTCAGTCGCGCTCGTCCCGGAGGCGCTGCGCGAGGTCGGCGAGAGCGGGGTGGTCCTCGTCGAGGCCGGCGAGCAGCAGGGCACCGTCGACCTCCGCGGCTGCCGACCGAAGCAGCGCATCGGCGGCCCGGGCGGAGAGGTTCTGCCCCGCCCGCCGCTCGGCGGTTCCGGCACGCGCGGGGTCGGCAAAGGCGACGAGGATCTCGGCGGCGTGGGAGCGTACGGCAGCGTCGTCGCTCGTCAGCGCGCCGGCAAGGGCGTCGATCGCGGGCGCTCCCGCCTGCAGGAGAGCCCGGGTGAGCCCGAGGCGGCGCTCCGCGTCGGCGGCGCCGAGATGGGTCACCAGCGTCGGGATCCCGTCGCCGATGCGTCCCAGCGCCCACCAGGCCTTGGCGGCGACGGTCGGGTCGGGGTCGGCCGCGTGCGGGAGGATCGCCGGCACGGTCGCCGGGTCGCCGATCTTGCTGAGTGCGTGAAGGATGGGCTCGCGCGGCAGGTCCCGGTCGAGCGCCTTCACCAGCTCGGGCGTCGCCGCGTCGGGGCGGGCGACGACGGCCCAGATCAGCGTCTCGCGCACGAAGTCGTCGGTCTCGGCCGCCATCGCGGCCACGAGCGCGGGCATGACCGGGGTGGCGTCCTGCGCGCCGAGCTCCATCGCCGCTTGCTGGCGCAGGCGCGGGTCGTCGGAGCGGAGCGCGTCGAGGAGGGTGTCGAGGGAGGTCACCTGCGCAGCGTACGTGCGTCGATCCAGCGCGCACGTCGGTCGCACCCAGGAGCGAGCCCTGGGTGCGTGGTGCACCCTCTCCTGGCGACGTTGTGCGCCGGGCGTCTCGCCCCAAGCGCGATCAGGGGAGAACGAGTCGAGCCGTCAGTCCTCGTCGCGAGGGGCCGTCTTGGCGTCGACCTTCGCCCTGGCCCCGTCGAGGAACCCCTGGCAGACCTCGGCGAGCTGCTCGCCCTTCTCCCACAGCGCCATCGACTCCGACAGCGACGTGCTGCCCGACTCCAGGGAGCGCACCACCTCCTGCAGCTGGGCGCGCGCCTCTTCGTACGTCATCTCTGTCTCAGCCATGCCCGTCCTCACTGCTGTCGCTGCGTGCTGCTGGGGTGATGTCGCGGACCTCGAGCACCAGCTCGCCGTCGCGCACGTAGGCGAGCAGGTCGTCGCCCTCGTCGAGGTCGTGCACCGAGCCGACGACCTCGCCGTCGCCGGTGCTGAGGATCGCGTACCCGCGCTCCAGGGTCGCCTTGGGCGACATGGCGCGTACGCGGGCCAGCCCGCTGCTGACCGCCGCTGACTCCTCGCGCAGCTGGCCGTTGATCGCGCGCCTGCCGCGTGCGCGGAGGTCAGCGACCTGGGTCGCGTGGACGCGGTGGGCGCCGAGCGGGTCGCGCAGCACGGGCCGGGCGCGGAGGTCGGCGACGAGACGGGCCTCGGCGGAGAGGCGAGAGGTGACAGCCGTACGCAGCCGTTGCCGCGTCTGCTCCAGCCCGCGGGTCTCCTCGGCCACATCGGGCACGACCAGGCGGGCGGCGTCGGTGGGGGTGGAGGCGCGCACGTCCGCCACCAGGTCGAGGATCGGTGTGTCGATCTCGTGCCCGATGGCGCTCACCACCGGCGTACGGGCACGGTGCACGGCTCGGGCGAGACCCTCGTCGGAGAACGGCAGCAGGTCCTCCAGCGAGCCGCCGCCCCGGGCGACCACGATGACGTCGACCTGCTCCTCGCGGTCGAGCAGCTGGAGCGCCTGGGTCACCTCCAGCGCGCAGCCCTGGCCCTGCATCGGTGCGTACGCCACCTGGACCACCGCAGCGGGCCAGCGACGGCGTACGTTCTCCACCACGTCGCGCTCCGCGGCGCTGCCCTTGGCGGTGACCAGCCCGATGCGGCGGGGGAGGAACGGGAGTCGCTTCTTCAGCGCCCGCTCGAACAGCCCCTCGGCCTGGAGCATCCGCTTGCGCTGCTCGACCTGGGCGAGCAGACGCCCCTCGCCAGCGGGGCGGAGGTCGGCGCACTCGTACGTCAGGCGCCCCGACTTGCTCCACACCGTCGGCTTCAGCAGGGCGGCCACCGTGGTGCCCTCGGTGAGCGGACCGGCCGCATCGAGCACAGCGGTGCTTGTGGTGACCTGTACGGACACCTCGGCGAGCGTGTCACGCAGCGTCAGGTACTGCGTCGAGCCGTGCCGCCGCTTCAGCTCGATCACCTGGCCCCCGACCCAGACCGCGCCCAGCCGCTCCACCCAGCCCTTGACCGCCTGCGCGACGACGCGCAGCGGCTGCGGGTTCTCCGGGCTGCTGTCCATGGGCACGCAGACACCCTAGGGCCAGCCTCCGGCAGTCCCCGCCCTGACGAGGGGTCAGGCCAGGTGCGGTGCTGCTCGGGGCCCTGTGGGCCCAGATCTGTCGGGCCCTGCGAGCCGGACTGGCCCTGGCCGTACGGGCCGGGTGGTGTCTGGCCGTGGGGTGCCCGCTGCACCGGGCCGTACGCCCCCGGCGGCACCGTGGTGGGATGCGCGAGGCGCCACCCCGTACGACATCGTGCCGGCTGGGCTCTTCGGGGGACCGACCTCCCGCACGACGGCCGCGGCGACAAGGATCACAGCGGCGCTGTCGAGGATCCGGAACACCACGGAGCTCACCGCGAGGGCCGTCCAGCGACTGGCGTCATCTCGCTGATGACGAGCGAGGCCACGGTCGCCAGAACCCACAGAGCGACCGCGGCGAGGACCAGTGGCCGGGACTTGCGTGCCCAGACGATGGCGATGACGCCCATCGTCAGCGCGACGACCGAGACGAGGATCTGAATGATGTTGATCGCGGAGAGCGTCATCGCCATCCCTCCTGCCGGCGACGGGAGGTGGCGGCAGCGACGACCGACGCGATCACCAGCAGTTGGGGGAGGGCAGACCAGGCGATCGAGAGCGCGGTGTAGCCCGACGCGCCCATCCGCTCGATCAGGGTGCCGCCCAGGAACCGGAACACCAGGATGTTCAGGAGCCCGACGACCACCGCGCTCCAGAACAGGGCCACGGGCAGCCCGCGCCGCCGTGCCGGAGCGGCGGAACCGTACGAGCTCGTGGGGTCGGCCCCGGGTCCCGCGCTCGAAGAACTCGCGCAGCTCGGCGTGGCCTGTGAGCACGCCGCGCGGGATGTCCACGATGCGGGGGACGAGCGGGCTCTCCAGCGTGGCGTGCGGGAGATAAAGGTCCACCAAGGCGTCGATGTCGTGCTCGATCGTGCGCCGGTGCCACTGGTCGTGGACGAGCTCGCGTCCGCGACCGATGCCGCTGGGCTCAGGGGAGACGTCATGTCCTGACGCTAGGCAGGTGACGTGTCGGCCGCCCACCGACACGAATCCGCTCCAGACTGGGGTGAGTGGACCGTCGCCCTCGCAGCGGGATCCCCGCCCGAGTCACACAGATCTGACGCGAACCACCATCTGTGGCAGTGCCCGCCGGATCCGTGCGGTCTCGGCGGCTCAGCTCAGGGTCTGCAGCACCGCCTCGCCGCGGTCAGCGGCAGCGGCGTAGAAGGCTCTCAGGTCCTCGTACAGCGGGCCGAGGTAGTCGGTGAAGGCGTCCTCCTCGTCCCAGATCAGGGGGTACACCTCGGCCTCGAACATGGCACCCGGGTCGTGCCGGGCCTCCAGAGCGGCGACGGGGATGTCGGCCAGACGGGCAGCGACAGCACGAACGGTGTCGGGATCGACCAGGAAGACCGTGGAGCCGTCGTCGTACAGCACCGGCTCGCCACCGAAGATGGCGCGAGACTCGATGGCGCTGGTCGGGTCGCTGTCACCGGTGAGCAGCCAGTGGATCCCGTGCCAGGCCTTGTCGATGTCCACCTGGCACTCCACCGGCACGGTGGCCAGACGGTCGTGAACCCCTTCGAAGCCTGAAGCCACAGCCGCGCGGGCCTCGTCGGCGTCGACGTGGTGACCCACCCAGGTAGTTCCCATGAGCCGGAGACTACCGGCGCGGGGGTGCGCGAACGGGGCGCTCGTCACACGAGGAAGCGGTAGAACGGTCCCTGCGGGTCGATCACCTCGACGGTGATGGGGGAGGCCTCCAGGCGGGCCATCAGCGAAGGCAGCTCGGCCGGGTCGCCCAGCTCCACGCCGACCAGGGCGGGGCCGAGTTCGCGGTTGGAGCGCTTCACGTACTCGAACAGCGTGATGTCGTCGTCGGGGCCGAGCACCTCGTCGAGGAAGCGGCGCAGCGCGCCCGGCTCCTGCGGGAAGTTGACCAGGAAGTAGTGCTTGCGGCCCTCGTGCACGAGCGAGCGCTCGACGATCTCGCTGTAGCGGGACACGTCGTTGTTGCCGCCGGAGACGATCGCCACCACCGTCTGCCCGTGCTCGACCTCGACGCCGTTCACCAGAGCTGCCGTGGCCAGCGCCCCGGCGGGCTCGGCGATGATCCCGTCGGTCTGGTAGAGCGCGAGCATCTCCGAGCAGATGGCACCCTCCGCGACCGCGGTCAGCTCCGGCGTGTGGGCGGCCACGACCGCGTACGGCAGGTCGCCCACCCGTCGCACGGCGGCCCCGTCGACGAACGTGTCGATGCTGCCCAGGGTGACCGGTCCGCCGGCGTCGAGGGCGGCGCGCATGCTCGCCGCTCCCGCAGGCTCCACCCCCACCACGCGGGTGTCGGGGTGATGGGCCGCGAACCAGGTGACGACCCCAGCGATGAGCCCGCCGCCGCCGACCGGCACTACGACCACATCCGGCGCGCGACCCAGGTCGGCCACGATCTCCGCGGCCACCGTGCCTTGCCCGGCGACGGTCGCGGACGCGTCGAACGCCGGCACCACGACCGCGCCCGTGAGCTCGGCGGACCGGGCAGCCGCGGCGGCGGCCTCGTCGTACGTCTCGCCCGTCACCACCACGTCGACGAACTCGCCCCCGATCGCTGCCATGCGGTCGCGCTTCTGCCGGGGGGTCGTGGTGGGCACGAAGATCCGGCCCCGGATGCCCAGGTGGCTGCAGGCGAACGCCACCCCCTGCCCATGGTTGCCGGCCGACGCGCACACCACGCCGCGGGCTCGCTCCTCGTCCGACAGCTGGGCGACGAGGTTGTACGCCCCGCGCAGCTTGTACGACCTGACGGGCTGCAAGTCTTCGCGCTTCAGCCAGACGTCTGCTCCGGTTGCCGCTGACAGGCGCACGTTCAGCTGCAAGGGTGTCGCACCGACCACCCCCTCCAGCCGACGGGCAGCAGCGTCGACGTCGTCGGCTGTGGGCACGGGCCTGGGCAGGGTCATGGGCTCAACCTACGCGGCTGTGCGCACCGACGAGCACCAGGCGTCGTCGGTCAGGCGGGCAGATCGCTCAGCGCGCAGAATGCCTCGACACGGGCTGTCTGCCCCGACACGATGAGCTCGTCGCCACGCAGGACCTGCGTGTCGGGCCGGGCATAGGTGAAGTCTTCGCTTGGACGCTTGAGGCCGACGATGGTGACTCCATGGCGGCTGCGGGGCACCGACTCGGCCAAGGTCCGGTCCCACGTCTCTCGTGGTGCACGCGTGCGAGCGAGAGCGAAGTCGTCCTCGAAGCCCATGTAGTCGATCATGCCGCCGCCCACGACATGTGCGACGCGTTCGCCCATCGACCAGTCGGGGTAGATCACGTGCTGCACCCCCATCTTGGCGAGGATCCGCCCGTGCTTGCGAGAGACCGCCTTGGCCCAGATCTCGGGCACCCCGGCCTCCACGAGCGCGACGGCCGACAGCACACTCGCCTCGACGTCGTTGCCGATGGCAACCACGGCCCGGTCGAACTCGCCGATCCCTACCTGGGCGAGGGCTTCGTCGTGAGTCGCGTCGAGCTGCACGACGTGCTCCAGCTCGTTGGACCACTTCTGCACGATCTCCGCATCGGCATCGATGCCCAGCACATCGATCCCCTGCCTCGACAAGGATGCGGCTACAGCACCGCCGAAGCGGCCGAGCCCCACGACGACGACCGAGACCTGACGAGTGCGTGATGTCTTCTGGCCGAGCACGGTGACCTCCTGGTGGTAGGGGCGAGCGGAGACGGGTCGGGGCTCACCCGACGATGGGTCGCTCCTCGGGGTGACGGACGAGGTCACGCCGGGTGCGCAAAGCGAGAGCAGAGGCGGCGGTGATGGGCCCCACCCTGCCGAGGAACATCATGAACATCAAGATCACCTGCGCCCCTGGCGGCATCTGGGAGGTGATGCCGAGGGAGAGGCCGACCGTGGAGAAGGCCGACACGACCTCGAACAACACCTGGTCGAACGAGAAACGGGTCAAGATCAAGATGCCGATCGTTGCCGTGACCACCAGACCGACACCGAGCAGCGCCACCGTCAAGGCTTGGCGCCAGGTGCTCTGCGGGATGCGCCGGCCGCCGATCACGACATGCTCTCGCCCTTGCACCTCCGCGCGGATGACGTAGGCGAGCAGCAAGAAGGTGGTGACCTTTATGCCACCGGCCGTGCCAGCCGAGCCCCCACCGATGAACATCAAGACGGTGGTGATCGCCTCGGTCTCGGGCCGGATGAGCCCGTAGTCGATGGAGTTGAATCCGGCGGTGCGGGGGAATACACCGCCGTTGGCCCATGCGGCAAGCACCTTGTGCCAGGGAGCCAACGGCCCCAGCGTCCCTGCGTTTCGCCATTCGAAGACCAAAAAGGTGACGGTGCCGATGGCCAGCAGTGCGACGGTGCCGACCATGGTGAGCCGCGCGTGCGTCGACCAGCGCAGGTGGGCCATCGAGGTGCGGGCTGACAGGGATCCCGGCGCTGCCCCGTCGGCCTCCTGCTCAAGCAGGCCATAACCACCCGCTGCACGCCTGCCGGCGATTCGTTGCCGCAGTCCCCGCCCGTGCCTCATGATCTCAGCGACCACCGGGAAACCGAGACCGCCGAGCACGACGCCCGCGGTGATTGGCCCGATGAGGTAGAGATCTGCGACGGCGGGCACCAAGTTGCCGCTCCACAGCGCGAACCCTGCGTTGTTGAAGGCCGAGACGGAGTGAAAGACACCGTGCCACAAGGCCACGTGGAGCGACTCGTCGTAGGCCGCCCGGAAGCGCGCAGTCAGCGCCAGGGCGATCACAGCCTCGATCGCGAGTGAGGTGAGCAGCACCCGGACAAGCACAGCCCGAACGTCGCCCGGGTTGAGGGCGTGCGTCTCGGCCTGGGCCGCAAGACGCTCGCGCATGCGTATCCGCCCACGCACCAGCAGGGCCAGCAAGGTGGCGAGCGTCATCACGCCGAGACCACCCACCTGGATCAGGCCCAAGATCACGGCCTGGCCCATTGGCGTCCAGTACGTCGCCGTGTCCACCGTCACGAGCCCCGTCACGCACACGGCCGACACGGTCGTGAAGACAGCAACCATGAAGGGGGCAGATCCCTCGGCTGTCGTGGCTGACGGCAGCATCAGCAGCAGGGTGCCCACCACCACCGCGAGCGCGAATCCCGTCAACACCACTCGAGCCGGGTTCTCCAAGACCGCCCGACCGATGCGGCCGAGAGCCCGGGGCAGGATCACGAACGGGGACATCACGACGCGAGTGTAGGAGTGGCGCGCTCGTCACAGGCCACCGAGCGGCAGCTCGACGCGGCGTCACGCAGCAGCCTCGGGGCACCCCGCGTAGATCGGACCGTGATATCGCAGAGCGGCCGGACCCTTGACGTGGCCAGGCAGTTGGCGGCCCAACCTCTAGCTCGATGTGGTCACGCCTCAACGTCGGGTCGGTCTCGCCACAGTGGAGGCTTCGACCGATGTCGCGACAAGCACAGGCCTCCAGAGACGCTCAGGTCAGCCGACGTCGACCGCGCGAACTGTCTGGCCTTCGTGCGCAAGCAGAATCTCCACCTCCGGGCGCGGGAAGAGGGCGCTCTCAGCACTCTCATCCCGCTGGGAGCTGATCCCACGGCGCGACCCCCGAGAGCGGGCATCACGGCCCGCCAGAGTCTCAACCTGCACGGCGTCCTCGACCAGCTCCGGCGCCCCGATCTGCCGTACGGTCTCCTGAACCTGGTTCACCTCCGCCAGCTCCTCAGACGCGACCTTGAGGTCGCGGAACTTGCGGGCCGTGACCATGACGCGGCCCTCCATCGAGGCCACCGCCTGGTTGTACGCCTTGACCGAGGAGCCCAGGGAACGCCCGACCCTGTCGAAGTGGCTGCCGAGCGTAGCCAACCGCCCGTACAGCTCCTGCCCCAGCGCCGTCACCTCGCGTGCCGACTCAGCCAGTGAGGCCTGCGTCCATCCGTACGCCACCGAGCGCAGCATCGCGATCAGCGTCGACGGCGTGGCCACGATGATGTTCTTGCCGGCCGCCGACTCGATGAGGTCGGGCATCTGCTGCAGCGCCTCGATGAGCAGCGCCTCGCTCGGGATGAACATCACCACGAACTCGGGCGTGCCCTGGTCGGCCTTCCAGTACTGCTTCTTCGCCAGCCCATCGACGTGGTCGCGCACGTTCTTCGCGAACAGCGCGAGCGAGCGCTGCCGGTCGGCCGCCTCCGCCGCGTCCTGTGCGTCCAGGAACGAGGTCAGCGGCACCTTCGAGTCGACGTAGACGAACTTGCCCTGCGTCAGCGTGACCTTGAGGTCGGGCCGGATCGTGGAGCTGTCGGTGGTCGAGGTCTCCTGCTCCACGAAGTCGCAGTGCTCGACCATGCCGGAGAGCTCGATCACGCGCCGCAGCTGCAGCTCGCCCCAGGTGCCACGCACCTGCGGCTTGCGCAGCGCGGTGGTGAGCGCAGCCGTCTCGCGGCGCAACGACTCACCCGTGAGAGCGACGTTGGCCACCTGGTTGCGCAGGTCGGTGGCCATCGCCACGCGCTCCTTCTCGACCTCCTGCAGCCGCGTCTCCAGCGCCTTGAGGCTCTCCTTCATGGGTGTCATCAGCAGCTCGGTCGCCTTCAGCCGATGCTCGGCCGACTCGTCGGCGACCTTCGACTGCTTCTCCAGCGCCTCGGTCGACAGCAGCTTGAACTGCGTCTGCAACGACTCCCGGTCGGCGGCCAGCTCGATACCCCGCGCCACGGCGGCGTCGCGCTCGGCCAGC